>Ga0334890_1000362_pt1 | contig 83787 bp, 64 predicted proteins | sample GraSluR1_MG_3_FD_207220 | JGI IMG/M metagenome (GOLD analysis project Ga0334890, IMG submission 207220) | Sludge microbial communities from methane-producing bioreactor in Wageningen University, Netherlands - Granular Sludge_31_08-R1 | ecosystem: Engineered > Bioreactor > Anaerobic >... | reverse complement strand
GACCCGAAATCGCAAGGCTTCCTGGGCACTCGGTGGAAGGCACCGTGTATCGCGAGTCTTCATTCATGAAGTATAGCAGAACAAACCACACAATGCAATACATTTGGTGCTCGGGTTAGTAAGTGACCGACTAGTACCGCAGTCCATACGGAGAGAAGAGAGCAGTCATGAAGCGAACACACACCCTCGTGGCCGTGGTACTGCTGGTGTTGGCTGGGCCGGCCGTACTGGCACAGCCTCCCAAGCAGTCGCAGCCCGATCCGGCGGATTGGGTGCCGGCACACGCGATCTTCTACCTGGGCGTCAGCGACACGGCGCGCCTGGTCACGGACGCGCAGAAAACCGTCGCCTATCAGTCCCTTACAGATGCCGAACTTCAGAGCGGCCCGTTCGACTGGTCGGCCGCCGTCAAAAGCCTGAAAGCACGCCTGGCGACCGCCGTGAGTACGACACCCGACGCGCTGGAGAATCCCTTTGCCGGCCCGTTGGCCTTTTACGTGACGGCGCCGCCGGGGGCCCGGATGGACGACAGCGAAGTGGTGGTGATCGCCGGCGTGGGCAACGCGGAACTGATGCGGCGCTACTTCGACGCGGCGGTCGGCCGACTGAAGGAAACAGTGGACCGCTACGAAGGCGTCTCGGCCGGCGGTGAGACCGTACACCTGTTCACAAAGCGGCAGGCCGCAGCGGACGTGGAAGAGGACGAATTCGATTTCGACGACGCGCCGGGCGAAGATCCGTTCGGCCTGGGCGCCGGTATGGAGGCGCTGCTGGACGAATTGCTGGACCCCGAGAATCTCCCCGACACGCTGGCGCTGTGCCTGACGGCCGACCGGCTGATCGTGGCCGAGTCGGTGGATCGCGTGCGGGCCGTGCTGACGCAGGCCGGCGGCGGCGAGACGCTGGCGGATACCGATGACCATCGCGCCCTGCTCAGCAAGCTCAGGCCGGTGGGACAGGTGCGCGTGGTGCTCAACGTGCCACGGTTGCTGGCGATGGCCCGGGCGGATGCCTCTGACCAGGCCGGCGTGCAGCAGATGATGCGCTTTCTCGGGGCGGGCAGCCTGCGCAGCATCGTCGGCCACGCGCGCATCGGCGTGAAATCCTACGACTCCAAGCTCGAACTGCTCTGCCTGATGCAGGGCGAGCGCACGGGGCTGGCCAAGCTGCTCAGCCAGGAGAACCGCCCCATAGCGCCGCCCCGGTGGGTATCCGCCGAAAGCTTCGCATACATGAGCCTGAATCTGGAACCGCCCGGATTCCTGGACGACGTCCTGCGAATGATCGCGGACAACGATCCGGACACGGCCACCATGCTCCGCATGACACTGGAGGAGGGCATGCCCTTGCCAGATGGGCAGCAGCTCAACTGGCGCAAGGACATCATTGACAACCTGGCCGGCCCGCTCGTGGCCAGCGCCGGCGCCACGCGGCCGGTCGGAGCGGGTTGCCTGCGCGGCCTGGTGACCCTCGGCCACCGCAACCGCGACGCCCTGACGCGCGCCATGACCGGGGTCACCCAGATGTTCGGCGGCGCGCCGCCGCGCGACTACCGCGGTACACAGGTCTTCTCCGACCCCACCGGCGGAGAAATGGCCGTGACCGCCGACCGCCTTTTGTACGGCAACACGAGTGCGGTCGAGGCGGCCATTACCGCGACAGAGTCGGCGGGACTGGCCGAAGACGCCGGCTTCGCACGCGCCAGGCGGCACGTGCCCGAAGAGGCCTGGTGCGTTCTCTACTTCGACGGGCGCCGCATGATCGAGACAATGGTCGAGCTGGCCAAGAAGGGCGCGGAACTGGACCCCATGTCGGTCGAGAGCATCCTGTTGCCGTTCATGCAGATGCAGGGTGCGGAGCTTTCTGACCCCGTCAAGAGCCAGAAGCTCATCAAGTACGCCGCGCCGTCCATACTGACGATCGCCAAGACCGCCGACGGCGTGCAGATCACCGCGGTCGGGCTGCGGCCTGACGAACAGGAGTAGCCACCCCGGCGCGGCGACCGACTCAACGCCGGTCGCCGCCGCCATGCTCTTCGCCGTGCTCTACTTCTCTTCCTTGACCTCGAACTCGGCGTCGATGACGTCGTCGTCCTTGCTGCCGGCGGACTCAGCCGGCTCCGGGCCGGCGCCGTGGGCCCCGGCTGGCGCTCCGCCTGCGGTGGCTTTGTACACCGCCTCGCCCAGCTTGTAGGACGTCTCCGTCAGGTGCTCAATTGCACTCTGGATAGTGGCGGGGTCGTCGCTCTTCTGGGCGTCGCGCAAGCGGTTCACGGCCTGCTCGATCTCGCCGCGCGCCGCCGCGTCAACCTTGTCACCGTACTCCTTGAGCTGCTTCTCGGTGCTGTAGACCAGGTGATCGGCCTGGTTGCGCAGGTCAATCAGCTTGCGCTTGGTCTCGTCCTCGGCCGCATGGGACTCGGCATCATTGACCATCCGGTCCACCTCCGACTCGCTCAGGCCGGACGAGGATTGGATCTTGATGGACTGCTCCTTGCCGGTGCCGAGATCCTTGGCCGAGACGTTCAGGATGCCGTTCGCGTCGATGTCGAACGTGACCTCGATCTGCGGCACGCCGCGCGGCGCGGGCGGTAAACCGGTGAGCTGGAATCGTCCCAGCGTGCGGTTGCCCTGCGCCAGCTTGCGCTCGCCCTGCAGGACATGGATGTCCACGGCGGGCTGGCTGTCGGCGGCGGTCGAGAAAATCTCCTTCTTGCTCGTCGGAATGGTCGTGTTGCGTGGTATGAGCGTGGTCATCACGCCGCCCAGCGTCTCGACACCCAACGACAGCGGGGTCACGTCGAGCAGCACAATGTCGGACTTGTCGCCCGAGAGCACCGCGCCCTGAATCGCGGCGCCGACCGCGACCACCTCGTCAGGGTTGATGCTGCGGTTGGGCTCGCGCCCGAAGACCTCCTTGACCAGGGCCTGAACCAGCGGCACGCGCGTCGAGCCGCCCACCAGCACGACTTCATCAATCTCGCGCGGCGAAAGCTTCGCGTCCTCCAGCGCCCGTAGCACCGGGCCGCGGCAGCGCTCGACCAGCGGTCCGACGAGCTGCTCGAACTTGGCACGCGTGATGGTCAGTTGCAGGTGCTTGGGCCCGCCGGCGTCAGCAGTGATGTAGGGCAGGTTGATCGTCGTCTCCATCGAGCCGGACAGCTCGCACTTGGCGCGCTCGGCCGCCTCCTTGAGACGCTGGAGCGCCATGGCGTCCTGCCGCAGATCGATGCCCTGCTGCTTGCGGAACTCCTCGGCCAGGTACTTGATCAGCTCTTCGTCAAAGTCGTCGCCGCCCAGGTGCGTGTCGCCGTTCGTGCTGAGCACCTCGAAGACATTGTCACCCACATCGAGAATGGAGATGTCGAAGGTGCCGCCGCCCAGGTCGAAGACCGCGATCTTCTCGTTGGCCTTCTTCTCCATGCCGTAGGCCAGCGCCGCGGCTGTGGGCTCGTTGATGATGCGCTCTACCGTCAGGCCGGCGATCTTGCCGGCCTCCTTGGTGGCCTGCCGCTGCGAATCGTTGAAATACGCCGGCACGGTGATCACGGCCCGGTCAACCTTCTCGCCTAGATACCGTTCGGCGGTGGCCTTCAGGTCGCGCAAGATGATGGCGGAGATCTCCGGCGGGGCGTATTCCTTATCCCGGACCCTGACCCGCACGAGCTCATCCGGGCCGCCCACAATCTTGTACGGGACGATTTTCTCTTCGTGGGAAACCTCGCTCTGTCGGCGACCCATGAAGCGCTTGATGGAGTAAACGGTGTTGATCGGGTTGGTGACCTGCTGGTTGCGGGCCCGCTGGCCGACCAGCCGCTCATCCTTGTCAGTGAAGCCAACCACGGACGGGGTCAGTCGGGATCCGGAATCGTTCACGAGAACCTTCGGCTGGCCACCTTCCATGATGGCGACCACGGAATTCGTCGTTCCCAGGTCAATACCGATGATCTTCGACATAGCAACTCTCCTGATAACATCTGGCACGCAGCCCCTCGGGGGGCGCAGACCGGCCGAGGCACGTCCTTCGGCAAGGTCGGTTCCAGACCGCCGACTGGGCACAGATTGCAACTAAGTCGTTACTGAATATTCGCTTACGCCGGAGACCGCCTAGGACGCGCCAAACGCCATCCTGCCAATCTGACAGGCCAGCAGGCCTGCGACAGACCCCTTGCAGGCAGGTCCCCTGCTCACCGCAACAACAGGTCGATGAACGGATCGATGTCAAAGACGTTGATCGCACCGTCAAGATTGATGTCGGCAACGCACAGGGGGTTTACGTGCGGGTACTGCTCCGGGAGCGCTTCCGGCTGCGTCAAGGCGAGGATGAAAGGGTCAATGTCAAACGCATTGACGCTCCCGTCTCCGTTCACATCGCCCGGCTGCAGTGGCCAGGGACAACGGAAGTTCTTCATATAGCGCGGGGCGGTCGTGGGGAAACCTGCGACCTTCACGTCCAGCGGCAGGCCGGACTGGCGGTCGTAGACCCGCACCCCCTCCTCGCTGGCGATGAGCAGGCTGCCATCAACCAACTCGACGACGCCGCGCGGGCGGGTAGCCGTGAAGGTGCGCACCGGCGTGCCATCAGCCAGAAACTCGTAGACCGTGTTGCCGAAAACATCGACCGCCAGCACGGCGCCGTCCCGACCGGCCGTGAGCTGCTCGAGAAACGTGAATTCGGGTAGCTTCGCAAATACCCCCAGAGGAGCCCCCGACAAGTCGAAGCGTCCGATCATGTCCAGCGTGGGATCAGCCACCAGCATATCGCCCTGCCCGTCGAGGCCGTGCGGTCGCACCAGGACATCCCAGGCATTGTTGGGGCCGTCAACCGGCTCGGCGGTAATGCGCGTCTCCACGAAGGTCCCGTCGAGCTGATACGCGCGCACCCCGGCATTACCGGCAGCCACCAGCAACTTGCCATCCAGCGAGCGAGCCAACCCGCGCGCGCTCACGTTACTGATTAAAGTCGATACGAATTGTCCAGTTGATGAATCGAACGCCAGGATAGCGCGCCTTCCCAGGTCGCTGACCAGGACCGTGTGCTCGCGCACAGTCCCGTCCACGGTCAAAGGCCCGCCGCGCTCGATGTCAATCGGCGACAGCAGGCGGTTCTCCTCGGCGTCGTCCACGACCACGTCGGCTTCGAAGTCCCCAGTGATAGGGCTCAAGAGCATCACGCGACTCGCCGCGGCGTCGACCACCAGGATTCCATGCGGGTCACCAGCGCGAGCAGCGGGGTAAACAGCCAGAGACACAAGAGCGACCGCCAGAGTCACGATAGCGATTGGGCGCTGGGTGCTAGTCATGAACGGCCTCCATGTCGCTAGCGGCCACAGGTACTATGTATTTCTATTCGGCAAGTCCGTGGGGATATCCGGACCTTATCTGACCACCCAGTGTCAACGGTCGGCGGCCTTGCTGACGGAAACCGAGGACCAGCAGCCGGCACCCGGAGTGTTCGATTTATGTTAGTCAGGTGAATACCGGAAATGCGGGGTCTGCGGCATCCCAAATGAAACCATCTGCTTGTTTTTACCGATTAGCCCAACAGTGTTTTGCTGCGTCGGGAAAGGAGCGCCCGAGCCCCAGAAGGGTGACCCGACGATGCGCAAGTTGAAGCTGGACGAGTTATCGCTGAGCAGGCTGCTGGACGAGCTGGACGCAGCCGACGCCCGATCCGACGATGCACACGGGGGCGGCAGCGAATTCTTCGTCTATCGCATTCCCGCCATGCGCATCGATTTGATGATGTCGCGGGACGAACTGGCCTCGCACATGGTCCCTTCACGCCGCCTGGGTCCCAGTGGCGTCTACTTCCTGACGGGGAACCTGGTCCACGCCCAGTGTCGGTGCCGAGTGCACCTGGTGACTATCCGCAACAACTGGCAGACGGTGGACGGCGCGGTGGAGCGCTGCCGCTATCTGCAGGGGACTGCCGGGGTGCACGAGGTCTTTGTTCGCTTCGACCGCCCGATAGACCCGGCCACCTTCGCGGCCAGCGCCTGCCGCCCCAGAATCCTGGCGGCCGACGACAGCCTCGTGACGCTCAGACTCTACGCCGTCCTGCTGGAGAAACTGAACGTCGAGCTGACTTGCGTGGAGAACGGCCTGGAGGCCGTGCAACGGGCCCTGACCTCAACATATGACATGCTCTTCATGGACATGGAGATGCCCGCCCTGGACGGCCTGAGCGCCGTTCGCCTGCTGCGCAGCAAGGGCTACCTGCGACCGATAATCATGATCACCGCCCGCACGGATACCGAAAGTCGGGAAGCCTGTCTGCGCATGGGCTGCGACGACTACCTGCCAAAACCAATAACACGCGCCGCACTCAGCAACGTCGTCGAGCGGAACACGCCGGAACCACTCGTCAGCGGCTACCTCAACGAGCCCGGCATGACCGACCTGATCGACCAGTTCGTCTTCAACCTGCCGCGCGTTATCCAACGGCTGGAAACCGCGTTCGGCGTAAGCAGCCGAAACGAGCTGGCCCGCGAGGCGCGACAGTTGAAGGGCGAGGCCGGCGGCTTGGGCTTCGAGCCCATCGCAAGCATCGCCGCCGAGGTCGAAGAACGCGCCAAAACGGCGGAGGAGTCCGAGCCCATCCGCGAGAAGCTGACCCAGTTGATCAGGTTGTGCATGGCGGCGCGTCCAGCTTCCAGCCGGCCGCCGACGGAACCTGAGAGTTCGGGCGCCGAGAGCACCGAGGCGACAACCGAAGAGCGCGACGAACCCGCGGAACCTGCTCCAAAGCCGGAGCCGGAAGACAATTCGGCCCCCGCCGAAACGGCAGCTCCAGCAACAAAGATCATGACAGCAATGAATTAGCTCGTAAGCCCGGACGCCATAAGAACTTGTAGCAAGCCGGCCACGTCCTGCCCATCAAATGCACCGACCTCGTGGCTGTCCAGATCCAGCACGCCCCAGCACTCTCCATCCGCGTCAAACAGCGGTATGACCACTTCCGACTGGTCGCGCGGGTCGCACGCCACGTAGTTCGGACCAAGCGTGCGCACATCCGCGACAACGCGCGGCCGGCGCTGTGTGAACGCCTGTCCGCACACGCCGTGCAGCCCGATGGGTGAGCAGGCCGGCTTGTCGCGCGACGGTCCAAGCACAAGTTCATCGGGTCCGGCCGCAAGGTAGAACCCGACCCAGGAAACCCCTGTGTCTCTCAGCGCGCGCCACAGCACATCAACGACCGCCTGCATGCGCGCCGAGCGCTCGCCAGCGGCCGAAACCTGGCACGCCAGCAATTCATATGGCCTGGTGCTCACGGCCGCGCTCCGTTGTAGGTCGGCGACGCCACACTTCACGCCGTCTTCTTCTTGGGCCGCTTGTAGAACGGCAGCGGCACGATCGTGGCCGGGGTACGCGTTCCGCGGATGTCGATCTCAAGCTCCGTGCCCGGCTCACAGCAAGCTGCGTCCAGCATCGCCAGGGCAACGTTCTTGTTCACGGCCGGTGCCTGCGAGCCGCTGGTCACAAAGCCCACCTCACGGTCCTGTCGCAGCAGCGGCATGCCCGGCCGCGCGATGCGCTTACCCGTGACCTCTAGTCCGACTATCTGCCGCTTGGGCCCTTCCTCGGCGACCCGCTTCAGCACCGGCTGGCCCACGAAACCGCGGCTCAGGTCCACGCACCAGGCCTGGCCGGCCGTAATGGAGTCCCAGTCCTCAGTCAGTTCGTGACCGTACAGCGGCATGGCGGCCTCCAGCCGCAACGTGTCGCGGGCCGCCAGCCCGGCCGGCTTGATGGGCCGGTCAAGTTCAACGGCGCGGCTCAGCAGCATCTCCGCCGCAACCATCGCCACATTGGCCGGCACGACGATTTCGACGCCGATCTCCCCCGTGTACCCGCTGCGAGCAATGTAACACTCGACGCCCATGAAGCTGCCGCTACGGAAGTGGTAGTTCTTGACGCCGTCCAGCGACACCGGAATGATCTTGCCGAGCGTCTCGAGCGACTCCGGCCCCTGCACCGCGACCATGGCCGTCTCGAACGTGCGGTCCGTGATTTCCACGTCGAAACCGCTGCGCTGCTTGTCGAACCAGCCCAGCAACTTCTCGCGGTTGGAGGCGTTGCAGACCACGAGGAAGTGCTCATCGAAGCGCGAAATGATTACGTCGTCGAGGATGCCGCCGTCTTCGCGGCACATATGACTGTAGCCGCATTGGCCGACAGCCAGCTTCTCGATGTTGCGCGTCGCCAAACGCTGCAGCAGTGCCTCGGCCCCCGGCCCGCGGAACTCCACGCGACCCATGTGCGACACGTCGAACATGGTGCAGTGCTCGCGAGTGAACATGTGTTCCTCGATCACGCCCGTGTACATCACGGGCATCTCCCAGCCCGCAAAATCGACCAGCCGGGCACCTTGTTGACGGTGAAACTCGTTCAGTGGCGTCTTCAACATCGCTGCTATCCTCACAACATCATCAATGGCTCTTACGCCCGCGCCCGGCCCGCGGGCCGCCACGCGCACCGCCCCGACCGCTGACCGGTCGCCGGCCGACGGCGGCGGAACCGCATAGCATACTCGAAGTCAGGCGGCGCCGCTGGGGTCAGCGCGGCGCGGTCTGCAAACAAACACCGCACCTGGGCCGTTGACGGCCCGTCTACCGACCGGACAGACTGCGGGTGGTCAAATACGCCCCCGGAGGCCACGCCATGCCCGCCGCGCGTCAGCCCGAATGGCTCGACAGACTCGCTCGCCGCATCGTGCGCTGTACACGCTGCCCGCGGCTGCGCGCCTACTGCCGCATCGTGGCCCAGCAGCGGCGGGCGGCTTACCGTGACCAAGCCTACTGGGGACGCCCGGTGCCCGACTTCGGCGACGCCGCGGCGCGGCTGCTGATCGTCGGCCTCGCGCCTGCCGCGCACGGCGCCAACCGCACGGGCCGGATGTTTACCGGCGACCGGAGTGGCGAATGGCTCTATCGCGCCCTGTACAAAGCCGAGTTCGCTTCTCAGCCTCTTGCCACGGGCCGGGACGACGGCCTGGAGCTGCATGACGCCCTGATCACGGCCGTGTGCCACTGTGCCCCGCCCGGTAACAAGCCCACAGCCGCCGAGCTCGACGCCTGTGCCACCTACTTCAGGGAGGTAGCCGCGCGGGCGCCCTGGCGCGTCGCGGTGGCACTGGGCCGAGTTGCCTGGAAGCACCTGGGTTGGACACTAAACGCTCGCTTGCCGCGCTTCGCACACGGCGCAGAGACCGCGCTGGCGGATGGCCGCACGCTGCTGGCCAGCTACCACCCCAGCCAGCAGAACACGTTCACCGGGCGGCTGACCGAGCCCATGCTCGACGCGGTCTTCCAGCGAGCCGGCGCGGCGGCGCGCCGTCACGGGTGCGGCTCCGGCCGATGCCCGGCGTCAGAGCCGTTATAATCCCTCGACGCCCGAAGTCGTCCCCGCCTGGCGAATGCCGACCGGTAGCGGCACGCCGGACCGTCCGTGAAGTTTGAGCGAGCGGTGGTGTAGGGGCTCTGATTGACGCCTCGTCGCTGAAGATTGTGGTACGGAGATTACCCGTAATGAGTCTAATCACGTTGGTGTTCTCTCTCGTCGCGCTGCTTCAGCCGGCGGTGCACTCGACGAACCCGCAGCTTCAGGCCCGCCTCTACGCGGCACACGAGACCGTCCCCCCGGGCGGGCATACCGAAATCGCCCTTGAGCTTACGCTCGCAGACGGTTGGTACCTCTATCACCCCATCGTCCTGGGAACCGGCCTGCCTACCGAGGTGACCTGGAGCCTGCCTGACGGAGTGGCCACCGGGGAACTGCGGTTCCCAAAGCCGGTGCCCGGCTCGGAGCCGGTCGGCGATCTCAGCCTTGAGTACCTGGCCCTGAAGCCGCCGGTGCTGATTCTGGCAACGCTCGATGTGGACCCGGACGTGGCGCCGGGCGCGCTCAGCATCGCGGCCACGGTACGTGGTTTGGCCTGCAAGGAAGCATGCGTTCCCGTCCAGGCCCAGGTCAGCCTGACGCTGCCGGTCGGTCTCGACGAGGCCGCGCCGGCTAACGGCGCCTTGTTCGAGAAGGCACGGGCGGCGCTGCCCGAATTGCTGGAGCAGTCGGATTTCCTCGCGGGCAGTCGCTTGGTCGTCTCGCATACGCGCGTGCCACTAGGGGGTAGCGCGGCGGTAGCCGCCGTGCTGCGCGTCAAGGATGGCCACTACGTCCAGGATCGCGACCCGGGGGTGAAGGGTCTCATCGGCACACGCCTGCTCATCGAGTCCAGGCCGGGCATTACGTTTGACCCGGCCAGGCAAGTGTGGCCCGAGCCCCAGGTGGAGCAAGTGCGGTTCGTGGGCGCGGTGCGCAAGCAGGTGGGCGAATTCCTCGTCCAGGCCCCGTTCGAAGTCGACGCGGAGACGGCCGAAGTCGGCCCCGTCCGGCTGCGCGTGCTGGTCGAATACCAGGCTTGCAGCGACACGGGCACGTGCTTCCCGCCGGCCATGGCGGAGGGGCTCGCGGAGTTCGAAATCGTGCCGGCCACCGCTGCGGCAGTCGCGTCGACCGACCCGGTGGTTGCCCAACTCGATATCAGACCCATGGCGGCGGCCGAGTCGGGTTCGCCGGCACGCGCGGTCAGCCAGACCGCGTCGCGGGTATGGGGCATTTTCCTGCTTGCGTTCGTGGGCGGCGTGATCCTGAACATCATGCCGTGCGTGTTGCCGGTTATCTCGCTCAAGATCCTGGGGTTCGTGCAGCAGGCGCACGACGACCGGCGCCGGATCTTCCGGATGGGTTTGGCCTACGCGGCCGGGATCATGGTGAGCTTCGCCTTCCTGGCCGTGCTGATGGTGACGGCCGGGCTGGCATGGGGCGGACTGATGCAACGGCCAAGCTTCCTGATTGGGCTAATCGCCGTTGTGTTCGCCTTCGGGCTCAGCCTGCTCGGCGTGTTCGAGTTCCAGTTGCCAGGAGCCGCCACCAGCGCGGCGGGATCCGCCGCCGCCCGCGAGGGCTACGGCGGCGCATTCCTGAGCGGCATCCTGGCAACGGCCCTGGCCACGCCATGCGTCGCGCCGTTCCTGGGCACCGCCCTGGGCTTGTTGGTCCAGATGCCGTGGTGGCTGTCGGGGCCGGGCGTCATGACGGTCGGGCTCGGGCTGGCGGTGCCCTACGTGTTGCTCACGGCCTTCCCCGGTTGGCTGCGGTTTGTGCCGAAGCCCGGGCAGTGGATGGTGGTCTTCAAGCAGATCACCGGCTTCATACTCGTGCTGGTCGTGCTGTGGCTCTTGTACATCCTGGCCCGCATCGTGGAGCAGGACCGCCTGCTGGCGACGCTTGGGCTGCTGGTGGCGGTGGCCCTCGCGTGCTGGCTGCTGGGCAAAATCAACCTGACCGCCAGCCCCCGCCGAGCCGTAACCATCTGGGCAACCGCACTGCTCCTGCTGGCCGGCGGCGGCTGGACCAGCTTCAGAGTCTTTGGACCGGAAAACCGGTCCATCCCGTGGCAGGATTGGGAGCCGGGCGTTGCGGAGCGCTTAGCCGCTGATGGCTACACGGTCTACGTTGATTACACTGCGGATTGGTGCCTGACGTGCCAGTGGAACAAGAGCGTCGTGCTGCACACGCGCGACGTGGCCGCCGAGTTCCGCCAACTGGGCGTCTATCCCGTCAAAGCTGATTTCACCAGCCGCAACGACGTCATGCAGGGGGAATTGCAGGGGCATGGCCGAAACGGCGTCCCAACCAACGTCATCCTCCCGGCGGGGCAACCGGATCAACCCGTTGTGCTGCCGGAGCTGCTGCGCGCCAAGACGGTGCTGGATGCACTGCGCGCCGCCGGCCCATCGCAACAGAACCCCGGTTTCTACGAGTAGGCGCTGTGTAGTTATCGCGCGTGGACGGCCCGCCCGGTCAATGGCGACGGGCCGCTGTGCCGATAACCAAAGACGGCTCGGCTTACGGACACCGTGTGCGCAAGTGCGACACCCCGCCCTGGTTGCCGATACCAAGGGTGAGGTCGCCGCGATCGGCCGGCGCTGTCCGTACCGAGGGAAATGTCTATGCGCAACGCTCTTAACGCCAAACTGAGCATCACGGCCCTGCTGATAAGCTTGCTTGTCGCCGGTTGCAGCACCCCGGCCCAGCGCCCGGCGGCTGTCACCGACGCGACGTCAGCAGACACCGGGAACGAACGACATGTGCAGCGGTTGAGGCCCGTGGATCCCGGCGGACCGCTGCTGTTCGGCGACGCCCCCGAGATGGAGCAGGTGCCGTTTGAGAACCGGCTGGTCACTAATCTGCGGCAGCATACGTTCACCGTGGAGGGGCTCGACTTCGACCCGGACATCGACCCTGCCGGCCAGACGCTGGTGTTCGCCTCAACCCGCCATTCAGAGCGCGCCGGGCTCTACATGAAGGCAGTCGAGGGAACCGCGTTGACACAGCTCACGGCCGGGCCGGGCGAGGACATTCAGCCCCGGTTCAGCCCGGACGGCGAGACGATCGTGTTCTGCTCAAACCGGAGCGGCAACTGGGACATCTGGCGGATCGGTCGGGACGGGACGGGGCTGACGCAACTAACGCACGGGCCGGCCGATGAGCTCGCGCCAAGTTGGTCCCCGGATGGAGCGCAAGTGGTCTACACGGTGTGGGGGCAGCGCTCTCACCGGTGGGAGATCTGGGCCCTGGACGTCGAGCAGCCTGGTGTGCGGCGTTTCCTGGCCTACGGGATGTTCCCGTGCTGGTCGCCGGACGGAACCCGCGTGGCGTTTCAGCGGGCGCGCGAGCGCGGCAGCCGATGGTTCAGCATCTGGGTTGTCGATGTCATCGACGGCGAAGCTCGCCATCCGACAGAGTTTGCGCATTCAGACGAGATGGCATGCATCGCGCCGTCTTGGTCGCCTGACGGGAGCATGCTGGCGTATTGCACGGTACGGCCGGAGGTTGATGGGGATGGTTCCGGGCGTGCTCCGCACGTAGCAGACCTGTGGTCAATTGAGCTCGAATCCGGGTTGCGGATGAAGCTCACAGGCGGGTCGGTCGCGGCATTTAACCCGGTTTGGGGCCCGGACGGGCGGATCTTCTTCGTGTCGGCCTACGCGGGCACTGAGAACATATGGTCGCTGTCGGCGGACTTGGCGAGTTACGCCCGTGGTGATGCCGGGGCACCTCGCGTTTCACGTGGGCCGGCATCAAGCGTGCGCTCAGCACCAGGGATTCGGGAGGGCAACTCTCCGTGAGCGCTCACGGAACAAGTGGAAGCGGGACGCCACGACGTCGAGTCGGTGTGCCCGGCGTAACCCCGGAACCGGTTTCGGGTGGCACGCGGGGAGGATTTCGGACCGTCGACAGTTTCGACTTACCGGACGACGATTACGGGCGTACAATTAAGCGCCGGGCGAGTCAGTCAATGGGAGTCGGTAGCGGCATGCCTACGACCAGGCCCGGCGGGCGCATTTGCTCGCGGGTGGTAATCCTGTCAATGACGCTGGCGACCGTAACCGGTTGCGCAACTGCGGAGCGCGAACGCGGCAATGCGCCCGCCCGGGCTCGACAAGTGGTAGTGGTCGCGCCGGTCCTTAACCTGAGCGGTGCGGGCGGCGTGGACACTCTGAAGCTGACGGACGTCTTCGCCTCGGAAATTTTGGCCTCTTGGCCGGGCATATCGGTAGTTCCGGTCAATATCGGGCTGGCGGCAATGGCCCGGCGCGGCCAGGCAGTAGTCGCGGACGAGTCGTCGGCGCTGGCCTTGGCACGGGAGCTCGGCGCGGACGCAACTGTTGTCGTTGCCATTACGGAATACGACCCATATTCGCCACCGGTGGTCGGAATGCTGTGCCAGTGGTATGCGGTTCCGCAACAGCATGATCAGATGCCGCGTGTGAACCCGGTGCTGGCATCCCGGGAGGCGGAGGGTTCTGAGCCGGCGGCCTTGGCAAGCGAGGAGGCTGCGCCGGGACCGTGGTTTCAGGTGCAGCGGGTGTTTAATGCGGCGGATGATGCTATCCTGAAAGAGGTTAGGGAGTTTGCCCGCCGGCGGGGTGGTCATCAGAGTCCTTACGGATGGAACCGGTACACAAAGTCGCAAGAACTGTACGTCCGCTACTGCTGTTGGTCGCTGATCAGGTCGATGCAGAGATTAGGCGAAACCGGGCTTTCGGACGTAACGCTCGCCGAGGCGCAGCCATGAAGCCTTGCCAACGACGTCTGACGCTAGTCAAGGGGCGCGAGCAGTTCGTGTTCCGCTATGCGGAAGGTCGCGAAGCAGACCTGTTGGCGGCGTTGGTGGCGCTGGCGCGTGATTCACGGAGCAGCTTCGATTGGTTTGATGCCGCCGCGATGAGCCTTCAGATGGGCCGCCGCCTGGAGCCCGAGCTTGATCGCGTCGTGTAAACTTGCAGGGCAACCGCGATGTCGAACGAGATGCTTATGGAAACTTGGAATGAACGCGAGTCTCACCGGACTGGTGAAGGTGCGACGATGGGCGATCAGGTCAGCTTGATCCAACAGTTCATCAACTACCTGCGTGCCGAGCGGCACTTCTCGCCGCACACGTCCAAGTGCTACACCGCCGACCTTCAGCAGTTCTGCCAGCATCTGGCGGTCGGGTCGGATGGCGCTGACAACGGCGGCGAGCCGGGCGCCGGCACGTCGGCGGGGCTGAACGGTGAGGAGCTGAATCGGCGGTTGCTGGTAGTCGAAACGGAAACCGTGCGGGAGTTCCTGGCCAAGCTGCGGGACAAGAACTACTGCAAGAGCACCGTGGCGCGGAAGCTGGCGACGCTGCGCAGCTTCTACAAGTTCCTCGTCAGACGCGGCTACCTGGCCAACAACCCCGTCGCACCGATCCGCACGCCCAAGCAGGACAAGCGCTTGCCCAAATGCCTGGATATCGAGCAGATCGAGAAGCTCTTGGCCAATCCCGACACGACCACGCTGTTAGGCGCGCGTGACCGAGCCATGCTGGAGACACTGTATTCCACCGGCCTGCGCGTGAGCGAACTGGTGGCCTTGAACGTCGCGGACGTGGACCTCGCCAGCAGCGTCATTCGTGTGCGCGGCAAGGGCAAGAAGCAGCGCATGATCCCGTTGGGGCCCGGGGCCGTCCAGGCCATCCTGCACTTCCTGGATCTGCGCCGCAATGACGCCCGCAGCGCTGCCTTTGACACCGAGGCGCTGTTCATCAACAAGCACGGCCAGCGGCTCAGCACCCGCAGCGTACGCCGCAAGCTCGACAAGTATCTGCTGGAAGCGGGCCTGGATCTGTCGGTCAGCCCGCACACGTTGCGACACAGCTTCGCCACGCACATGTTGCGGCAAGGGGCCGACCTACGCAGCGTACAGGAGATGCTGGGGCACCAGAGCCTGAGCACAACGCAGATCTACACGCACCTGAGTGGCGAAACCGCCCGCAAATCGTACGACAAGTCGCACCCGCGGGCCTGACCCCCCGGCGACGCTGACGGTCCCGAACGTGGACGGCCCGGACGCCTGGCGCCCGGGCCGCGTTTGCGCGCCGGCCACCCCCGGCCCTTCCCCGGCGGGCCGGCGCGGCACGGCAACAGCGCGGCTTCGGCGGCATCAGAGGCCGAAGATGCCGGCCATATTCTCGAAGATGCCGTTGACTCTGTCGCTCAGCAGTGTGACGCCCGTCATCACCACCACCAACACCAAGGCCAACATGACGGCATACTCGACCGCGGTCGGGCCGTCCTCCTGACGCAAAAACCGGTTGGCAGTGAAGACAACGCGCCTAGCGGGTCGCATGGCTGCCCTCCCAAACAATGCTGCGTTCCCAGGGAAGCGTACGAAACGGCGCGGGCCGACTGCAAATGAGAATATGGGAAAAGCAGGGAAACCGGCTACGCGGGGGCCTTATCGGCCGTCGCGGGCGCGCCCTGACCGGTCCCCGCCCCGGCCTTGTTTTGCGGCCAGTGATCCGTATGATAGACGGACTGTCGCCTGAGTGCGGCGATCACCGATAACCCAGCGTACCGACGGAACCCAAAGTCATGCGTCTGACCAAGTTGCTTCGCCGAAACACCCGCGTCTTACTGATGGTCTTCATGTCACTGCTGCTGATCGTGTTCCTGATCGGGCCGCAGTTGGAGGAATGGGCCCGCCAGCGTTCCGAGCGAGCCGACGTCTTCGGGCAGGCTTTCGGCCGGCAGATCGACTCTGGCGACCTGGCCCGGGCGCAGCGCAAGCAGGAGTTGTTGCGCGGACTGGGTATCCGCAACGCGTCCCTGGTAAGCGTTCTGGATCTGCACCTCCTGCTGGAGGAAGCCCGCCAGATGGGCGTACGCGTCGGCCGCGACGAGGTCATGGCGATGTTTCGGCAGGCCTCCGATCCTCAGTTTCTGGCGGACCTGCTCGCCCAGCAGCAGCAGCGCACCAACATGAGCTACAACCAGATCTGCGAAATCGTAGGGGAGTGGCTGGCCGTCGAGCAACTGGTGGCCAGCCAGATGCAGGCTTTCGGCAGCAGCCTGCCGCGGGCGGAGCTGGATTTCCGCTATCAGCAGCAGAAGGCGGCGGTGAAACTGTCCGTTATCGACGCCCGCGCATTGCTGAGTGAGGTGCCCGACCCGACCGAGGAGGAGCTGCTGGCGTTCTTCGAGGAGCACAAGGAACGCACCCCGGCACACACCGAGGACGAGCTAGTTTTTGGCTACCGGTTGCCCGACCGCGTCCGCATCGAGTACCTGACGGTTGACCCGCAGCAGATCGAGCCGCGCGTGCGCATCAGCGAGCGGGAGGTCCAGCAGTTCTTCGAAGAGCATGCCGGAAACTACACCAAGCTGGTATCGGCATCGGAAGCGGGGCCGGCCGATCAGATCCGCGTGCCCATGACGTACGAGGAGGCACGCGAGCAGGCGCGGGCCGACTGGCGGCGCGAAAAGGCCATCCGCGAGGCCCAGCGCCTGATGAACGAGGTCCGACAACTGGTCTACCAGCCTTGGATGACGCAACCGCGCGACCAAGACGGCTTCCGAGCGGTGCCGCCAATGGAGGTGCTCACGCCCTTTGCGGACGTGCCCGACAAGTTCGCCGGTCGGCACCAAGTCACGTATGTGCGGCATGATTTGCTGGATGAGGAAGGCCTGCAGAACAAGCTGGATACGCGCCCGCCCATGCTGAGGCAGTACATGGGGCCGCAAGGCTCGCCCGAGCCGCTGTACGTGCAGGGACAGACGATTGTGCCGCTGTCGGAGCTGGCCTTCCGGGTTGAGGGGTTGATCAAGCCCACGCCGGACGAGCGCTTGCCGGTGCTACGGGTCCTGGAGCCGAGCGATCTACTGCAGAACCGCACACAGAATGGCACGCTGCGCGGACCGGACGAGCCTTACCAGGCGTTTGTGTTCCGGGTCGTGGAGGTGCAGCCGAGCGGGCCGCCGGCGTCCCTGGACGAAGTGCGTGATCAGGTCGTGGCTGACTACCGGTTGCTCAAGGCCTATGAGCTGGCTGGCCGCTATGCCGAGGAGCTTGGCGCGCGGGCGCGCGTCGAAGGACTGGCGGCCGCCGCCGCCGGCATGACGGAACTCAAGGCGCTGCTCCAGGCGGCGGATGAGAACTGGACGCCGCCGGCGGATCGCGAGCAGGCGGCACGCACCGCACCGCAGTACGTTCAACATTTCGGCCCCAACGCTCCCACACGCCCGTTCACGCGCATGTCCTCATCGTTGCAGTGGGTCTCAGAGGATTCGCAGAAGGTGCAGCGCGAGGCTTTCGAGGCGGCGGCGCAGCAGCCGCCGGGCAGCGGCGCAGGGCACACCGTCGCAGTCGTGCGTGTCGCCAATCTGTACAAGTGGGTGACGGTCGAGGTGGAGAGTGTCGAACCGCTGTACGAGGGGCGGTTCGCGCAGCAGCGGGCGGCGCTGCTGGGCCCGCCCGGCGCGGAGGCCGGACGGGCCGTGATGGCGGCCTGGCTGCAGCCTGAGAACATACACCGGCGCTGCGGTTTCGTGCCGGCAGTGTTGCCGGAGGATCTCGATCAGCCAACGGACGAAGCGGCGTCCTCGGAGTCGTAGACGGGCGGCGCACCGGGACGTTGAATCGCGCTCTGGGGCGAGCTATGCTCGACTGGCCGCGGGCGGCTCTTGGCGCAGCTTGAGTGCTGCCGGTTCTTGGGAAGCTTTGCATGAGCGCGAGTTACACGTTTCGCGAGATCGAGCCAAAATGGCAGGCGCACTGGGAGGAGCACGGGGCCTTTCGGGCGACCAACCCGGGTGAGCCGGGCAGCAGCCGGCCGAAGTTCTACGTGCTGGACTTCTTCCCCTACCCGTCGGGAGCCGGGTTGCACGTGGGGCACCCGCTGGGCTACATCGCCTCGGACATCATCGCACGCTTCATGCGGGCGCTGGGCTACAACGTCTTGCACCCGATGGGCTGGGACGCGTTCGGCTTGCCGGCGGAACAGTACGCCGTCGAGACCGGGGTGCACCCGGCCGAGACGACGCGCAAGAATATCGCCACCTACAAGCAGCAGATGCGGCTGATCGGGCTCGGTTATGACTGGAGCCGCGAGTTCGCCACTTGCGAGGCGGAATACTATCGCTGGACCCAATGGATCTTCCTGAAGATCTACAATTCGTGGTACGACCCGGAGTGGCGCTGGACTGACGCGGACGGCCGCCAGGTGGTGGGCGCGGCCCGCCCCATCGAGAAGCTGCCGATTCCGGCGGAAGTGCGCGGCCAGGGCCGGCAGGCCATCGAGGCCTACCAGGCCGAACATCGCCTGGCTTACCTGGCGGAAGTGCCGGTCAACTGGTGTCCGGCCCTGGGCACGGTGCTCTCCAATGAAGAGGTCACCAACGAGGGGCGCAGCGACCGCGGCAACCACCCAGTCTACCGGCGGCCGATGCGGCAGTGGATGCTGCGCATCACCGAGTACGCCCAGCGGCTGCTGAACGACCTGGATGAGTTGGAATGGCCCGAGCCGATCAAGCTGATGCAGCGCAACTGGATCGGTCGTAGCGAGGGGGCCTACGTCGACTTTCGGCTGGACGCTGAGGGTGAGCTGGGCCAGAACGTCATCCGCGTCTTCACGACCCGCCCGGACACGCTGTTCGGCGCGACTTACATGGTACTAGCGCCCGAGCACCGGCTGGTTCCGATTATCACCAGCGCTGCCCAGCGGGCGGCCGTCAACGCGTACGTGCGGCAGGCCAGCCAGAAGTCGGATCTGGATCGCACCGCTGACACCAAGACGAAGACGGGCGTGTTCACCGGTGCGTATGCCATCAACCCGGTGAATCGGGAGCGCGTGCCGATCTGGGTGGCGGACTACGTGCTGATGGGCTACGGCACCGGCTCAATCATGTCCGTGCCGGCCCATGACCAGCGCGACTTCGAGTTTTCCAAGACCTTCGGGCTGCCGATTCGCGACGTGGTGTACCCGCCGGTAGTGGCGGCGCTGGCATACTTCGCCGAGGCGGCGCCGGCGGAGGCGCAGGCCGATGGCGCGTGGCAGGCGGCCTTGACGGAATTCCTGCACGAGGTCGTGGCTGCGGAGGCGGTTCCGGAGGGGTTCGCTACTCTGCTGGAACGGACCCTGGCACGTTGGCGCGGCGCGGGGGCGGCCAGTCCGGCGGCGGAACGCTGTGGCGAGGAGGCCCTGCGGCAACTGCCGGGTTGCGTGGTCGCTGAGCTGGGCCACGAGGACGTGCGCTGGTCCGAGGTCTTGCGGGTGCTGCGGCTCGGAGACTTTGCCGCCTTGCGCGAGCGCTTCCGGCAGGCCAGCTTCTACACGGAGGCGGGCGAGGCGTTTGTCGATGCGGGGTACAACGCCAACTCGCCCTCCGATTGGGCTGAGCCTTTCACCGGGCAGAGTAGCCTGAACGGGCTGGCCACGGCGGCTGCCAAGCGCACCATCACGGAGTGGCTGGAGTGCTGCGACCTGGGCGAGGGCACGGTGCAGTACAAGCTGCGCGATTGGCTGTTCTCCCGACAGCGTTACTGGGGCGAGCCGTTCCCTATCCTGTATCGTCCGGATGGTGGGATTGAGCCGGTGGCGGAAGCCGACCTGCCGGTGCGGCTGCCGGAGATGGAGGATTTCCGGCCTGACGCGAGTGATGATCCGGACGCCGAACCGCGGACGCCGTTGTCGCGCGCTAAGGAATGGCAGGTTGTAGAGCGCAATGGGGAGAGTCACCGGCGTGAGTTGAGCACGATGCCGCAGTGGGCGGGTTCGTGCTGGTACTACGCGCGGTTCTGCGACGCGCGCAATGACGCCGCGTTCCTGGATCGACAGATTGAGCGTTACTGGCTGGGTGGGCGCACGCCGGATGGTCGCCCGCGGGTCGGGGCGGTTGATTTGTACATGGGTGGGGCCGAGCACGCGGTGCTGCACCTGCTGTACGCGCGCTTCTGGCACAAGGTGTTGTACGATCTCGGCTACCTCTCGACGCCCGAGCCGTTCCAGAAGCTGTTCAACCAGGGCATGATCACGGCCTATGCCTACCAGGACGCACGCGGCGTCTACGTGCACTACGACGATATCGAGTTTCGCGAGGACGGCGCCTACCATCGCGCGACCGGCGCGAAGCTGGTCGAGAGCGTCGCGAAGATGTCGAAGACGCTGAAGAACGTGGTGAATCCCGATCAGATCATCGCGGAGTATGGGGCCGACACGCTGCGCCTGTACGAGATGTACATGGGGCCGCTGGAGTCCAGCAAGCCCTGGAACACGCGTGACATCATCGGCGCGCACCGTTTCCTGCACCGGGTCTGGCGGCTGGTAGTGCAGCCCGTGGACGAGACCGACCCGGAGGGGGCCTGGCGCATCCACCCCAAGATAGTCGCGGAGCGCAATGCCGATCTGGAGCGACTGCTGCACAAGACGATCAGGAAGGTCCAGGACGACATTCAGCGCTTCGCGCTCAACACTGCGATTGCCCAGATGATCGTGTGGGTCAACGAGGCCGGCCGGGCTGCGACCGTGGGCCGCGACCAGTGCCTGCGCTTCCTCCAGGTGCTGGCGCCGTTTGCCCCCCACATTGCCGAGGAGCTGTGGCAGCGCCTGGGTGCCGGTGAATCGATCGGCAGCACGCCCTGGCCGACGTATGATCAGGCCTTGACAGTGGACGAGTCGGTCGAGATTGCGGTCCAGATCAACGGCAAGGTGCGCGGCCGGCTGCGTGTGCCCGCCGCGGCGGACGAGGCGGCGTTGACCGCCGCCGCCAGCGCTGACCCGGCCGTGGCGCGCGCCCTGGCCGGCAAGCAGATCAAGCGGGTAATCGTGGTCAAAGGACGACTGCTGAACCTGATCGTCGGGTGATGGCCGCCGGGCGCGGCCAACGGCCAGCCGCCTCAGTAGGTCAGCAGCAGCACCAGCATGTCGATGTCCAAAGCGTCGATGACGCCGTCACCGTTCACGTCCAGCGCGCAGCGGTAGTCGCAGTCGGCGTCACCGTAGGTTGAATTCCAGGCGGTCTGACCGGCACACAGGCCAAACTCGAAGGCCATGATGTCGAGCGCGTTGAGCACGCCGTCGCAGTTGGCGTCGCCGGGGAGCTGGCCGGTACATGCACCAGTCGGGTCGGTAACGCAGGCGACGCAGCCCAGGTCGGCCACCACGATTTCCAGGTCGCGCGTGGTGATGGCCCCGTCCTTATCGACATCGGCATCGGGGACGAAGCCCGGCGCACCGGCCGTCTTGCCCATGGCCCGAGCAACGATGCTGACGTCGCGAGCGCTGGTCATGCCGTCGCGGTTGACGTCGCCGATGCAACTGTTCTCCCAGATCGCCAGGTACAGCCAGCCACCGAACTCGCCGGAGGGGGTTCCGGATCCGGCGCGTCCAAATCCGGCCACGATCTCCGGCAGGGTGTTGCCCCACAGATCGGCGACCGCCAGGTTGCGCGGCCTGAGAATCTGTGAAGACGGATCGGTGCACAGGCCGGTGGTGTCGACGGGCGGTGGCGCAGCGATCCACCAGGTGGTTCCCTGGCCGTTGGACAGGGTTACCTCCACTTGGCGCGCGTCACCGATGCTGCCGACGCGCTGCTTGGTGACCAGGTCGGGGTTACCGTCGCCATTCAGGTCGGCCACGACGGCCGCGACGCCGCAGTTCGGCGACAGGCCGGCATAGCCGTCCAACGCCGCCGTCGGCGCGAAACCAATCGCGCCCGAGTGCTGATTGACCCAGTATTCCATTGCGGTTCCATCCAGATCGGTCAGGATCAGGCTGGGCAGTCCCTGGTCCGGGAACGTCACGGAAGTCACATCTGAGCAGAGGAAGGGAGGCGCAATGTGTTCAGCGGCAAAGAGCCCGCTGACCGGGTTGAAATCGTACCAGAAGGTCAGCATCGGATCATCTTCTAACGGCGGATTGACCGAGCCGGTGAAGCAAATATCCGGCTTGCCGTCGCCGTCGAAATCGCCGACGGTCATGGCGCGCGTCCATTGCACGAAGACGTCGCTGGTGGAGCGCCAGTCGGGCCGGTAGATATCGGCAATGGTGCCCTCGGTGCGCCAGAAATGGATGGTGCGCTGCTCGATCTGCATGATCGGATCAAGCAAGTAGACCAGTTCATCGCGCCCGTCACCGTCGAAGTCAACGCCGTAAGCTTCCGGAGGCGTAACGAAATTGCCGGTAGTGTTCGTACCGAAGAGGAACCTCAGGTGCGGCTCGAAGGTGCCGTCACCGCGGTTCTCAAGGAACCAGATCTCGTCGCCGAAGAACGCCAGCACGGCCATATCGATGTCACCGTCGCCGTCGAAATCGCCCACGCCGATCGTGGACGTTCCGAAGCGGAAGACCGACATGGCCGGGCACTCGGCATCCGGGACGTATAGGTTGTAGTTCTGCGCCGGCCGAAAGCCCGGGCCGTTGCCGAAGAAGATGGAGAGCGTCCGGCGACTGTTGTGAACGAGGTCCTGAAAGTCGGTGGAGAACCACGCGACCGCGATGTCCTTGCGTCCGTCGCCGTCGAAATCCGCCACCGTGATGTCGGTTATGGTTGCCCAGTCAACGGACGGAGGCAGCACGGCCACGGTGATCAACTGCGGGTCTGGCTTGAGCAGCAACGGCCGGTAGAACCCTGAACTGGGATACTCAGGGGTAACCTCGGCCACAACTTGGTTTGCGGTGAAGAGGCAGAACACGAGACCGATTACAGCAGTGGTATCGCGCACTGTCAGCATCCTCCTGGGTAGACCGTCCACTAGCGCGCTGCGTGATTCGGCAGCCGCGCGGCCGACGCGCCGTGACGATTGCAGGCGCGCAGCCGTTTTCGCGCACGGTTAGGCGACTTCCCTTAAATCTCCCTGCCGGCGCAGGCAACGTGGTCGGTCGCTGTCGGTTGGCTTGGTTGGTCTTGGTGAGCAAGCAGGAGACCGCGGTGCGGCTGGCGTGCGGGGTGCCACACCAGGCAAACCCCCTCGGCTCGCGCAAAATGGCGACCCAAGAGCTCTCCTTTCCCGACCGCACACAAACCGCACAGGCGACGCCACGTCATCAGGCTACTGATCGAGCGCCTGGCAGGTGCAACAGGAGCCAAGTTAGAGTCTGCGGATCGTAATGTCAACGAAAAGGGGCTGGGGCGCAAGAACTTCACACCTGAGCGGCGAGAATTCGTCACGTGATTATGATCCTTCGACAGGTCACCTGATGCGGCGCAACCGGGATTCCGGCGGCAAGTACTTGAACATAAAGCGATTATGCGTCTCTGCGACCGTTCGAGGGTGCGTGCTTATGAGTCCTGTTCCGCCAGGTTCGGCGAACCAAGTGGATGGCCCGCGCTAGATCGGCTCGTGAGCATGTTGGCGACCATAGGTCCCATAAGTCGGAGGCTTGGGGACACGGATGGCGGAAACTAGCTATGCTCCAGGGCTTGGTTGGCCGATAAAACGGATGAGGACTGTGGACTCTCTTGGCTTGCATTTTGTGCCAGGCCGGATATGCTAAACGTAGGAAAGTGTAAGAGCCGTGTGCGTGCTGCGGTTCCAAGAGCGCCACGGAGCGTGGGCGCGCTCGTGAGGTCTGCGTATCGACGTTCAGGCACCCCGCGAGCAGGTCGGACGATGGAGCGTCTCATTAGCCGGTAACGACCTATTGGCGTGATCGGATTTCTCCGATGCGCGATCAGACCTTAACAGCCTGTCCCGGAACAGGGAGGAAGGGGCGGCGTGCATTCTCCCTAGCCGAGTTGCTGGTTGTTATGGGGGTGATCAGTCTGCTTCTGGCGATGACAGTTCCGACCTTGCACCTGGCACGGGAGCAGGCTCGGAGCTTGCGCTGCGCCACCAACCAGCAGCAACTGGCGCTGGCGCTGGAGGCTTGCGCCACGACTTACGACGGGTTCTACCCGCTGTGGGACGACGGGGACGGTCCGACGCGGCACACTTGGATAGACGTGCTGGTCCAGTTGCAGTTGTTCGGATCGCACGAGGCCGGGTACTGCCCGGCGGACCGCAAGCCGGACGCGATGAACGAGGCCCGCGCGAGTTTCCACGGGGTCTACTACCCCGGTGCCAGTGGCGATGCGGGCGTTGATTACAGTTACGGCATTGGCGTGCCTCTGTCGGCCGGTGGGTGGCGCTGGCAGCCGAGATTCGCCCCGCCGGACGACACCCGCGGGCGGGTATTCTGGAACCACATGCAGTCGCCGGCGCAGCGTGTATTGGTGGCGGATTCATCGTGGTCGTACATCTACAACCTCAGCGGCGACTACGTGAGGCACGGTATTTGGAATGACCCGACGCAGTACGACAACACGGTGGCCTGGCTGCGTCATCCGCGGCTCAGTGCGAACATGCTGTTCCAGGACGGCCACGTGGCGACGGTGCGTTATGATCTGGCGGCGGAGCGGCGTGGCGACTCGGTGGGCCCGCTGGACACCACGCGGCAGTTCGTGTGGTATCCTGGTGAGCCGCGGAACGTTGGGCCGGACTATCCGGATCCGTTCCGGGCAGGGAACTGGTATCCGAACAGCCCGCCGGTGCGGATGGTAGGGGATTCGTTTGAAGGCGACTTCCCGAACGACTTGAACCCGTCCTACTACACGGCGCTGCAGCACTGGACCGAGATCCAGCACAAGTAGCACGCTGCAACGCGAAGCGGGGGGCGCTCGTATTGTCCAGCGCGCAGACCTGCAACGGCGGGGCGCTTGTGTTCGCTCGGCAGGCGCCGGGGCGTGCCGCCGCGAGCACAGTGGCGCTGAGTTCGGGCGTCCGGATTCGGCTGTTAGTAGCCGGACGGGTCTCGTGGGCGCGGTCGGCGAGACTTGGCTCGTCGCGTGTCGGCTTGGTCGGACACCATTGTGTACCGGGGCCGATGGCACGGCGCTTCTGAGGCGTCCGGCTGCCCGGGGCCTCTGTATTCAGTTGTCAAAGAGCCGCTCCGGTGCTGCGCTGAGTGACCGCGAGGATGCGGTTCCGTTGCAGGCAGCCGCGGCCCGGTTCACAGCCGATGCGATTGGCGTCCTCTGAGGACCACGGTCGCGATGCGAGCGGGTGCGACGCGAGAGGCGTTTGCTCGAAGGTGCGAAGGCACAGAGGCGCGAAGGCACAAAGGCACCGCTCCCTCACGGTCGCGGCTCGGTTCGAGCGTTGCGGCTCGCGTTACGGCTCGGATCGCGGCGGTGGTCCTCCGCCGATCGCACGTGTCACGGGACGGTCAGCTTGTCCGGCGCGGTTAGGCGCTGGGGCCGACAGGTTCGCCAAGGCGTTCCGGGCACTGCGTGAGCAATTGAATATATGGCGCGTGGATGGGGTGGGGTCAAAGTGTTGGGGCGGGATTGTTGGTGGCTGGCGGTGGGTGTTGCGGGGTGGCGGATTCTGGCAGTCGCGAGGTAGTGTCGCCCCGTTGGGGCTTGCTGGTGGTGCGTGGCGCGTTCCCGGGGCTCACGCCCCGGGCTACTGGCTTTCGCCCCGTTGGGGCTTGTGGGTGTGGGGTGCGTCGGACGTTCCCGGGGCTGGCGCCGCCGGGCTGCTGGCTTTCGCCCCGGTGGGGCTGGTTGCTGGGTGGATTCTGGCGCGGGGTGGTGGATTTTGTGGTGGGCGCCGGAAGATGGGCTGAAAAAGGGTATCGTTTCGGCGGTATGGGGTGGTATGATGGGGGCACGGGGCTTGGCCGGAGAGGCGGGCCAAGTGGTCCGGGAAATGTGGGTCGAGGGACGCGCTGTCGCCTGCGGTTGGGTCCGCAGAAGCCGGTGGCGGGTGGGTGTCAATATGGCCATGTACGCAGCAGAAGGGGAACAGGGAATGAATCGACGTGTGTATCCGCGGCTGATGGTGTGGCCGGTGTTGCTGGGGCTGGCGCTGCTGGTGGGGCCGGCGTGGGGTCAGGCGGTGATTTACGTGGACGCCGGCGCGAGCGGGGCGGGGGACGGCTCGAACTGGGCGGACGCGTTTACGAGCGTGCAGGTGGGGTTGGACGCGGCGGTTGACGGCGACCAGGTGTGGGTGGCGGCCGGGCGTTACGTTGAGAACATCACGCTGGTGGATGGCGTGGCGCTGTATGGCGGGTTTGCGGGCGATGAGGATCCGGCGACGTTTGACCTGGCGGAGCGGGATTTCGGGGTGAACGAGACGATCCTGGACGGCGACGAGGCCGGCAGCGTCGTGACGGTGGCTTACTTAACCGATGAGGCGACGCGCGTTGACGGGTTTACGATCACGAACGGCCGGGCCGAGTACGGCGGTGGGCTGTACCTGTCCAGTTCCTCCCCGACGATCGCGAACAACACGATCACGGGTAACAGCGCCGACTGGGACGGCGGCGGGCTGCACCTGTACAACTCCTCCCCGACGATCGTGAACAACACGATCGCGGATAACAGCGCCTACGACTGTGGCGGCGGGCTGTGCCTGGACTATTCCTCCTCTCCGACGATCGTGAGCAACACTATCAGAGCCAACTACAGCGGGAACGGCGGCGGGCTGTACCTGTACGACTCCTCTCCGACGATCGCGAACAACACGATCGTCGGCAATAGCGCCACACTCTCCGGGGGCGGTCTAGGGCTTCTCTTGTCCTCTCCGATGATCGCCAACACGATCATCGCGTTCAACTCATCGGGGGTTCGCATGACAGGTGGCAGTGACCCAGTTCTGCGACACAACTGCGTGTACGGGAACATGGAATACGACTACTTCGGGTTGGACGATCCGACGGGGACGGACGGGAACATCTCGGAAGATCCGCGGTTTGCCGATCGCGCGTATGGCAACTGGCACATTCAGCCGGACTCGCCCTGCGTGGACGCGGGGGATAATGATTTCGTGTTCGGCGAGTTCGATATGGACGGCGAGCCGCGCATCCAGCCGGAAGGGGGCACGGTGGACATCGGGGCGGATGAGTCGGACGGCACTGACTGGCCGGCGGGGCCGTACGTGATTGTGCGGGTCAGCACGGATGGCGCTGACGATAATGACGGTTCGTCGTGGGCGCTGGCCAAGCGCACGGTCCAGGCGGCCATTGATGTTGCGTCCCGGTTCGGCGGCGAGGTGTGGGTGGCGGAGGGCAGTTACTACGAGCGAATTACGCTGACACCGTATGCGTATGTGTACGGCGGCTTTGCCGGCACGGAAGCGGAGCGCGACCAGCGCGATTGGGTGTCGAATGTGACGGTTCTGGATGGGGAGGAAGGGGGTTCGGTCGTGACGGCGCGAGGGGGTCACTACGTCAGCGCGCTCGACGGTTTCACGATCACCAATGGCTGGGCCTACGAGGGCGGCGGGCTGTACCTGTACAACGCCTCTCCGACGATCACGAACAACACGATCACGGGGAACGAGGCCGAGTACGGCGGCGGGCTGTACCTGTCCGAATCCTCTCCGGCGATCACGGACAACACGATCACGGGGAACAGCGCCCGCAGCGGCGGCGGGCTGTACCTGTACTACTCCTCTCCGACGATCACGAACAACACGATCACGGGGAACAGCGCCCGCTATGGCGGCGGGCTGTACCTGTACTACTCCTCTCCGACGATCACGAATAACACGATCACGGGGAACAGCGCCTACTATTGCGGCGGGCTGTACCTGTACAACTCCTCTCCGACGATCACGAACAACACGATCGCGGATAACAGCGCCCTTCTTTTGGCCGGCGGGCTGTACCTGTACAATTCCTCTCCGACGATCACGAACAACACGATCGCGGATAACAGCGCCCTTCTTTTGGCCGGCGGGCTGTACCTGTACAATTCCTCTCCGACGATCACGAACAACACGATCACGGGTAACAGCGCCGACTACGACGGCGGCGGGCTGTACCTGTACAACTACTCCTCCCCGGCGATCGTGAACAATACGATCGTGGGCAACAGCGCCACCAGAGACGGCGGTGGACTGTGGTTGGACTGGTCCTACCCGACGATTGCCAACAGCACGATCGCGGGTAATAGCGCACAGAACGGCGGCGGACTGTACACCGCGGAGCTTTCCTATCCTGAGATCGCAAACACGATCATTGCGTTCAATCAGTCGGGCGTTTATTCAGCAGGCGACGGCGCGCCGATTCTGCGGCACAACTGCGTGTACGGGAATTCGGAGTATGACTACTCCGGGTTGGACGATCCGACGGGGACGGATGGGAACATCTCGGAGGATCCGCTGTTTGTGCGGACGCCGGGGCCGGGGCCGGATGGGGCGTGGGGTACGGAAGATGACGAGTTGGGCGACGTGCGGCTTTCGGCGGGTTCGCCGTGCATTGACGCGGGTGAGAATGCGTATGTGCCGGAGTTCGTGACGACCGACCTGGACGGGAACCCGCGTTTTGTGGACGGCAGCGGGGACGGTGTGGCGACGGTGGATATCGGCGCGTACGAGTACCAGTTCCGGCCGGGCGACTTGAACTGCGACGGTGAGGTGAATGTGTTTGATATCGACCCGTTCGTGCTGGCGCTGACCAGCGCGTTCGACGAGCCGCCGTTCGCCGGCTACTTGGCGGCGTATCCGGACTGCGACCCGCTGCTGGCGGACGTCAACGGCGATGGGCTGGTGAACGTGTTTGATATCGATCCGTTTGTGATGATCCTGACCGGCGGCGGTGGGCGGTAGCGGTTGCTGTTGGCGGGTAGTGGTGACAGGGGAGGTCGCCGCTGAGGATGAAGGCGGCTGATGTGGGAGCGCGCGGATGCCCGGGATTACGTCCCATAACAGCAGGGACGCCCTTCCCAAATGGGCGCAATACCCGCTGCGCTACCGCGATATCGAGTCGGCTTTCGCCGCGTTCACAAACTATGACTTGAGGCTTTGCACGAGTTTCTTCAGTTGCAAGCAGCCCGGCAGCAGGGACCTGAGCGCTGCGGACGCGACTTACTGGCTCGCGCGTTTTGTGCACTGGCCGGAGGGTCCGCGATACAGCACGCCCGGCGCGGGGGAAGACGCAGCCAAGCTGGTCATTGTGGATGTGTGCGTATGGGCCATACCAAGGCAGCTTGACAGCGAGGCGAAGCCCAGCCGGCCGGCGCTTCGCAGGCTGCTGGGCGAGTATGTGCCGCTCATGGCGGATTCCGTGCGTAAACAACTGTGGGAACTGAAGCTCCTGCTGCTGATGTGCCCGCCGCGGATACAGGTGGCGGGCTCGCATGGCGCCGACCGGGAGTTTCTGGTGGCGACGTTGAACGGCGTGGAATGAACGCCGGGGCCGCCCATTGGGCGCCGTGGGGAGCGAATGGTGTTAGGATGGTGGGCCGGGTAGCGGGAGAGGTGGATTTCGGGACGCGACATTTGAGGAGGCGTACCGTGCGATATGCATTACTGCTGGTGCTGGCGGTCGGGCTGGGGGCGATGTCCGCATGCGTGAAGCGCGACCACCACGTGCGGATGAGGCTGACGAAGGACAACCTGGTGCAGCGCGAGATCACCGTGTCGGCCACGGAGGGCGACAAGCCGGTGGCGTTCGGGGCGGAGCGCATCGAGCGCTTGCAGTCGCTCTACGCCGACGCCGAGGTGCAGGCGGAGGGGGAGAGCAGGTTTGCCGGCACGTTCGCGGGTGAGCTGCCGGGGGATGTGTGGCATGCGGGCTTTGTGAACCGCGGGCACTTGGCGTGCGCGACGTCGCCGCTGGGCACGACGCGGTTGTACGTGGAGCGGATGCCGGGGCGGTCGGACGTGGTGGGGTCGGTGCGCGCCGCCGGCGCGTTGGCCGATGCGGTGGTGAAGATTCTGGTGGCCTACGCGCGGGAACACGCGGAGCTAAAGGATCAGCCGGAGAAGCTGGCGGCGTTGGGGCAGTTCTGCGAGGGGGAGCTGCGGCACGACCTGGAGAACGCGCTGCTGTTGCACTGGGTTGCGGGGGTGCAGTACCAGTTCGCCGCGCAGCACGCGGAGAATGTGCCCGACGGTGTGCTCGGGACGGCGGCCTTCCTGCGGCTGGCTTACTACCTGACGGAGCAGGGGTACTTGCGGGGCGACGACCTGGTGCTGCTGCAGTCTGAGCCCTGGCCGCCGCTGGCGCGGGGAGTGTTGCGGAGATTCGCGACAGTGCTGGGGTATTCGGCGGACGAGCCGCTGCCGGCGCTATTGGCCAGGCTGCAGGAGGAGGGGCAATGGGAGGCGGCGTTCGAGGCCGGGCGTGAGGCGAGCGGCATCAGTGAGGAGGAGTTCTCAGAGTTGGTGAGCGCGGCCGGGTTCAAGGTGACCGGTGACTGGACGATGATCGATGTTGCCTGGAGCGGCCGGCCGGAGCCGTGGCTGACGAACGGGAGGTGGGACGAGGCGGCCGGCGAAGTGCGCTGGCAGGCGGAGGGGCGGGATGGGTCGGAGTTGCCGGCCATTCTGTTCGCGCAGTGGGCTGAGCCAGACGAGGCATACCAGGAGGGGCACTTCGGGAAGGTGGTTCTGACGGGCGAGGCGTTGGCTGAGTACAACGCGTGGCGGCTGGCGTTGGAGGGGGAGCAGTTGGGGGAGTGGGACGCGTTCGTGGAGGCGCTGCGGCCAGGGGAGGATCTGGGGCAGCGTATTGATGCCTTCCGATTCGACGAGTCGAAGAGTGTGGCGGTGGCGGTGGCGGGTGCGGAGGAGGAGCAGGCGGAGACGCCGCGCGGGGCACAGATTCTGTTGGGGGGGCTTGAGGGCCGGTGAGTGAAGCGGGGGCCGCACGGCGGTCCTGCGACGTGGTGGAATTGCAGTGCGGCTTTCCTGTGAAAAAAGGAGCCGCCCGGCCTCCCAACCGGGCGGTGGGCAGAGAGTCGCCGACTAGCGGCGACCCGCGGCACCCGCCTCCGAGGGACGGGACGGAGCGGAACCATACGCCGCATGCAGAGGGCGTGTGTTGCTCAGAGAGGGGCGGCGGTGGGAAGTCATTGTTGCCGGTAACCGCCGGCCCCTCCGTCCAACCTTTAAGACGCGGAAGAAGCGCTAATGGCGCATGAGAAATTGGAAAAAAATCGGGAATTCCGGGTAGCAGTGATGGTGGTGGGTAGCTGGGGCGGGTGGGCGGCGGTGGGGGTTAGTCCGTGGCGGGCGGGTTGGAGTGGAATGACTGGGGCCAGGGCCAGTTGGCGACGTTTCTGAGTGTGGCGTGGTCGGTCAGGTCGAAGCGGAGGGGGGTGATGGCGACGTAGCGGTTGGCGACGGCGGCCTGGTCGTTGTCGTCGGTGAGGCGGGGGTCGGGCATGTAGCCTTCGAGCCAGTAGACGGCGCGGCCGTCGGGGGCGGGCTGGCGGCGATAGTGTTCGGCCCAGGGGGTGGTGCCCTGGGGGCAGCAGCGTACGCCGCGGGGCCAGCCGGCGTCGAGGGCGGGGATATTGACGTTGAGGCAGGTGGCGGGCGGTGGGTTGGCGGCGGCGAAGCGTTTGAAGATGGCGCGTGCGATCTGGCCGGCGCGGTGGAAGTCCAGTTCGGCGGAGAGTTCCAGGGAGAAGGCGAGGGAGGGGATGCCGAAGAAGGCCCCTTCGACGGCGCCGGCGACGGTGCCGCTGTAGAGGACGTTTATGCCGGTGTTGGCGCCGGCGTTGATGCCGCTGAGGACGAAGTCGGGGCGTTGTTCGAGGAGTTCGACCATGGCGAGCTTGACGCAGTCGGCGGGTCGGCCGTCGACGCTCCAGCCGTGGAACTGGTCGTTGACGTGTACGCGTTGGACGGTCATTGGGGTGCGGACGCTGATGGCGTGGCCGGAGGCGGACTGGGAGGTTTCGGGGGCGACGACGTCGACATGGGCGAGCGGGGTGAGGGCGCCGACCAGGGCGGCGATGCCGGGGGCCAGGATGCCGTCGTCATTGGTGATCAGGACTCGCATGGTGGGGATTGTAGCGGATGGCGGGGTGTGCGGCGCGGGTGTGGAGCGGGATGGCAGTCAGCGGGCGACGGGGGTGGGGGCGATGGTTTCGGCGGGTGTGGGCAGGCCGTCGGCGGCGACGTACCAGGTTTGGTTGCGGCCCTGCTCTTTGGCGCGGTAGAGGAGTGTGTCGGCGGCGCGCAGCAGGGCGTCCGGGTTGGGGTATTCGGGGCGTCTGCTGGTGACGCCGAGGCTGATGGTGACGTCGATGCGCTGGCCGTTGTTGTAGGTTGGAGTGTTGGCGACGGCCAGGCGGATGCGTTCGGCGATGCGCACGGCCACATCGTTGGTCACGTTGGGACAGACGATGAGGAATTCTTCGCCGCCGACGCGACCGCAGACGTCGTAGCGCCGGGTGAGCTTGCGGACGGAATCGGCGATGTTCTGGAGGACGGAATCGCCGGCGTGGTGGCCGAAGGAGTCGTTGACGCGTTTGAAGTGGTCGATGTCGAAGACGATGCAACTGAGGGGCTGGTCGTGTCGTTCGGCGAGGGCCCAGGCATCCTGGAGTCGTTCGATGACGCGGCGGCGGTTGGGGAGGTTGGTAAGGGTGTCGGTGTTGGCGAGGCGTTCGAGGGTACGGTTGAGTCCGGCGAGTTGGGCGGACTGCTTGCTGAGCTCGACCTGGCGTTCGTAGAGTTCGTCCTGTAGAGCGAGGATGCGTTCACCGGCGCGGATGCGGGCGAGCAGTTCCGGGAGGTGGTAGGGCTTGCGGACGAAGTCGTCGGCGCCGGCGGCGAAGGCTTCGACGACGCGTTCCTGCTCGGCGTGGGCAGTGAGGATGATGAAGTAGATCAGGCCGAGGGCGGTGAGTTCGCGCAGTTCATGCACGGCGCGGCACAGGTCGAGGCCGCTCATTTCGGGCATATCCCAGTCAGCGACAATGATTTGGGCGCCGATTTCGCTGAGGGCGGTCACGGCTTCGCGGCCGTTGCTGCCGGCGATGACGTCGTAGCCGGCGCGGGTGAGTTGGCGCTTGAGCAGGGCCAGGGTGGCCGGGTCGTCCTCGACGACTAGCAGGCGGTACTTGTGCTGGCTGTCTGCTTGCGCCGTCATTCTCGCTGGCAACTCGCCACCCCGGGTCTGCGTATGCTCCACTCTGGAGGTATCGACGTTTGGGGCCTGGCAGGTCAGTAGCTGCTGGGCGGCTGCGGCGCCGGGTGGTGGGGACGCCGGAGGTTATGGGAGGTCGGGGCGTGGCGGGCATGGTTGCAAAGGGTGCGGGGATGTGGCAACGTGTGTGAGCGGCCGGGTGGCCGCCCGAGGGCAGCCGGTGGATTCTGGAGGAAATGCCAAAGCGGGCCGGCAACTGTGGCTGACGCCCGGGGAGGGGGAGAGGGCCAGGGGGTTGGTGGCGGAGGTGGCGGTTGCCGTAAGGTCCTGGAACATTCAGGCTTACGCTGTTCCGGAAGCGCTGCGGGCGACGATGGGGGTGGGGGTTTTCGTGGAGGTCCCATATGGCCGTCGGGGGCGGCAGGTGGCGGGGGTATGTGTGCGCGTCAGTGAGCGGGATTACGACCACACGCTGCCGCCGGTTGGGGCGGTCACGAGCCCGCGGTCGCTGCTGACGGAGCGGCTGATTGAGTTGGGGCTGTGGGTGAGTGAGTACTATGCGTGGCCGCCGGGGCTGACGCTGGCGGGGTTGGTGCCGTCGGCGGCGCGGCAGGTGCGGCGGCGGTCGGTGGCGTGGGTGCGGCGCAAGGCGGGGGCGGTGGCGGGCGAGTTGACGGATAAGCAGCGGCGGCTGTTGGAGGTGCTGGGGGAAGAGGGGTTGCCGCGTGGGGTGGCGCTGGAGCGGGCGGGGGTTGGGTCGGCGGTGCTGGCGCGGCTGGTGGCGCAGGGGCTGGTGGAGCGGCTGGTGCGAAAGGAAGTTGTGGCGCCGGCCGCACCGAATGATGAAGGGGCGGAGGCGGCGGGTTCAGCGCGGGCGTGTCCGGAAGACGGGTTCGAGTTGACGGCGGCGCAGGCGGCGAGCCTGGGGGAGATTCGGGCGGCGGTGGCGGGCGGAGGGTTCGGGGTGTTGCTGCTGTTCGGCGTGCCGGGCAGCGGCAAGACGGAAGTGTATGTGCGGGCGATTCGGGAGGCGATTGCGCGGGGTCGGCAGGCGATACTGCTGGTACCGGAGATTGCGCTGGCGACGCAGGTGGTGGCGCGGCTGGTGCGGCGGTTCGAGCGCGTGGCGGTGCTGCACAGCCGGCTGAGCGAGCGTGTGCGGCGGGACACTTTTCACGCGATTGCGGCGGGGACGGTAGACGTGGTGATCGGCACGCGCAGCGCGGTGTTCGCACCGTGCGCGCGGCTGGGTCTGATCGTGGTGGACGAGGAGCAGGACGGGAGCTTCAAGAGCCTGTCAGCGCCGTGGCTGCACGCGCGTGACGTGGCGATCAAGCGCGGGCAGGTAGAGCAGGTGCCGGTGGTGCTGGGGTCGGCGACGCCGGCGCTGGAGACGTGGCACAACGCGCACGCGCTGGGGCGTTACCGGTTGCTGCAGTTGCCGGAGCGGGTGGGCGCGGCGCGGCTGCCGGAGGTGCGGGTTGTCGGCCGGGCGCAGTACGAGCCGGGCACGGGCGTGCTGTCGGACGAGTTGGCGGACGCGTTGCGCGAAACGCTGGCGGCGTCACAGCAGGCGCTGCTGCTGCACAACCGGCGGGGGTATGCGCCGCATCTGCGCTGTCGCCGGTGTGGGTTAGCGGTGAGCTGTCCGCGCTGCGGGGTGGCGCTGGTCTATCACCAGGCGGACGAGCAGATGCGCTGTCACCATTGCAGTGTGCGGCAGGATGTTCCACGGGCGTGTCTGGACGAGACCTGCGGCGGCCGGTTGGAGCGTGTGGGGCTGGCGATTCAGCGGCTGGAGGAGCAACTGATGCGGATGTACCCGGCGGCGCGCTGCCTGCGGTTGGACAGTGACACGATGCGGCGGCGGGAGGATTACGCCGCGGCGTTGGGAGCATTCGAGGCGGGTTCGGCGGACATCCTGGTGGGGACGCAGATGGTGGCGAAGGGTCTGGATTTTCCGGGTGTGCGGCTGGTGGGTGTGATTGATGCGGACGCGGCGCTGGCGTTGCCGGACTTCCGCGCGGGCGAGCGGGTGTTTCAACTGGTGATGCAGGTGGTGGGGCGGGCAGGGCGGCGGGAGGGGTCGTCGCTGGCGATAGTGCAATGCGCGGACGCGGATGCGCCGGCGGTTAGGCACGCATTGCGGATGGACTATGCGGCGTTCGCCGAGGGCGAGCTGGCGGTGCGGCGCCGGCTGGGCTATCCGCCGTTTGTGCGGCTGGCGCGGCTGGTTCTTTCTGATGCGCGGCCGGGGCGGGCGCGGGGGGAGGCGGGTCGCGTGGCGGAGGAGCTGCGGGCGCTGGCGGCGAGCGTGCACCCGCGCATCGTTGTGGGCAGCGCGCTGGCGTGCTTCATGCCGCGGCGGCGGACGCTGCTGCGGTTTGAAGTGTTGATACGCGGGCCGCGGGACGGCAGCGTGTCGCGATTGTTGAGGGAAGCGGGGGCGCGCAAGCTGCTGTCGCCGCGCGTGCAGCGGTTTCGCGTGGACGTGGATCCGATCGACTTGTTGTAGGCTTGCGCCGTGAAACGCGCTGTGGCGCTGGCGGCGTTCAGCGTCGGTCGTGGTGAGCCGACGAGCGGGCGTGGCGGACGGTTATGGCGGCGCGCGGAACGGGGCATGCGCGACTGGCTGGCAGCGGCGCATGCCCCGTTCATCGGGCGACAGTTTGGATTCTACCCGCGCTGTCCGCAGGCCCGCTGGGCACGGCAGCCAGTTCTTCCGCCGGGCACGCCACAGGCCGGCGGGCCGGCCGGCTTCACGACTGGACGCTGCAGCGCCGGTCCGGGCCGCGGCTGAGCTGTGGCGCTGGCGGCGGCGGGATCACGGAGAGGCGGCCGGCGGAGCGCTGGGGGTCCCTGGCGCGTGGGAGCCGCGGGTGCGCCGGCTACGGTGCAGCAGCCCGGGCCGCAGGGGCACGCGGTGGCCTGGCCGCGCATTTGCGGGCCGCTGCATGGAAACGCGCAACCGCCTCGGGCGGGCGCCATGGTCGCACAACAGGCCGGGCCGTGCATCTGCGGGCTAACACATGGGCAGGCGCAGCCGGGCTGGCACTGTGGCATGGCACAGCAGCCTGGGCCGCATATGCATCGAGCCGCCGGCCCGCATATCTGCGCGGCGCCGCACGAGAACGCGCAACCGCCTCGGGCGGGCGCCATGGTCGCACAGCAGGCCGGGCCGCTCATCTGCGGGCTAACACATGGGCAGGCGCAGCCGGGCTGGCACTGTGGCATGGCACAGCAGCCTGGGCCGCATATGCATCCGGCCGCAGGACCGCGCATCTGCGCGGCGCCGCACGAGAACGCGCAACCGCCTCGGGCGGGCGCCATGGTCGCACAGCAGGCCGGGCCGCGCATCTGCGGGCTAACACATGGGCAGGCGCAACCGGGCTGGCACTGTGGCATGGCACAGCAGCCTGGGCCGCATATGCATCGAGCCGCCGGCCCGCTCATCTGCGGGCTGTGGGCCGGGCAAGGGCACATACCCGGCACCGCAGTGGGCGCTGGGGGCTGCGGCGCGGCGGGCTGCTGCATGCCGCATGAGGCTGCGCTGGGACACGTCGCGGCACAGGCGGCGGGATTGCAGGCCGGATTGGCGAGGAGGTCCTGGGCATTCTGGCCGGGGGCGTTGCCGCGCAGCACGGCGCTGATGTCCGGGCCGCCGGCAAAGGTCCAGTGCGAGCCGGCGAAGGCCGTGACGGCCACGGCCATGGTCATCGTGAACACGAGCTTCTTCATTGGATGCACTCCGTTTCTCTGAAACACCTTGACGAACTTAGATGCAGGGTGATCCCGCTTCTTTCCAGGTTGGCCGGCCAGGTCGCGTTGGTCGCACGAGTCTACGGGCGCATGGGGACCTATGGCCGCTGGCCGCCCGCACACGGTGGCTGCTGCGGGCCGCCGCACGGAGCCGGCGCCGCGCAGCTTTCCTCAGTACTTCCGGGACAACAGCGGCCGGGGGGACAGACGCAGCGCAACACGAACTCGTCAAACAAGCGGCGCTGCTCCGGCAGCAACAGCTCCTTCTCAGCCAGGAGATGCTCGATCACGCACTCCTGGGCCTGCCGCTGCAGCGCGGCGATGCGATCGAGCTGCGTGTCGATTCTCGCGCGGTCCGGCACGGGCTGGGCGAGAAGACCGGCCAGGACTTCCCGCTCGGCGACCAGTTCGTGGCGCGCCTGCGCGACGCGCTCCAGCAGGGCCGCGCGCGAGGCGTCCAGGTGCGTCCGCTGCTCAGCGGTGAGATTCAGCTTGTCATCCAGACCTTGCAGGCAACGCGCGTCGCCGAGCGGCACGCCTGCGCAACTGCGCTGGTACGTTCGCACGCCGAAGGTCGTGCCGAACCCGACGTTGAACGCCAGTGAAACCACGAGCAACAGCCAGAACAAGTTGCTGCGCCAGTTGAGTGATCGCATCGTCTATTCCTCCGCCGGACGCAGCAGGCCAACAAACTGGGCCGCGGCCGATTCGCTCGGCAGCGGCTCGAACCAGTCGGCATAGAAGCTCTGGGCGGCTTCCTCGGCGGCCACTTGGTGGGCGCTGGGGGCGCCGTTCATCGAGCGGGCCAGGTAGATTCCGCCGGCCAGCGCCAGCACGGCCGCCACGGCCCGGCTCAATTGCAGCAGCACGCGCCCCGGACGCAAGCCGCGCGGCTGGGGCGTAACCGCGACGCGTTTCATGAGGCGGTCGGTGAAGTCCGGGCGCGGCTCGGGCGGGGTGACGCGCTCCAAGGCGGACCGGCAGCGGGCCAGGTCGGCGGCGAACTGCCGGCAGTGGGGACATTTGCCCACGTGCGTCTGGAGAGCCGGCCGACGACGTTCGTTCAACGCGCCGTCCAGATCATTTGAGAGCAGCTTCTGCGCTTCGCGGCATCGCATGTCTGGCCTCGCGCGGTCGGTTCGGGCCGGCCGCCGATGATTAGACGTCCGTCCCAGGCGTAACTTGCGGCGGGGGTTTGGAATCTTGGCGGGCCAGGGCGGCGGTCAGGCTGCGGCGGGCGCGGAACAGGAGCGATTCGACGGCGGAGAGGGACGTCTCAAGGACGTCCGATATCTCCGTGTACGAAAGTCCCTGATAGTGTCGGAGAATGAGTGCCAGGCGTTGGTTATCGGGCAGCGCGGCTATGGCGGCGCGAACCTGCTCCGCTGACTTAGTGGCGTAAGTCTCTTCGGCATAGTTCTTTGTGACAGAGATGGCGTGGTCGGGCGTAATGCGGCTGTCCAGCGACGTGACGAGCCGGAGGCGCTGGCGGCGACGGTGGTCGGTGCAGGCGTTGGCGGCGATGCGATAGAGCCAGGTGGATACCTGGGCGTGGGCGCGGAAGCGCGGGGCGGCCCGCCAAGCGGCGAGGAAGACCTCCTGGGCCACGTCTTCGGCGGTATTCCGATCCGGGGTGCCGAGAAATGTGTGCGCGAACTGGACGATCCCCCGCTGGTGGCGTCGGACCAGGGCTTCGAAAGCGGCCGCATCGCCCTGGCCGGCGGCCTGGATCAGTTCGGCATCGCCAAGCGGCGTCATGTTATGCAGTATTAACGGACAGGACCGTAAAAACCCGCGAAGTCATCCGAAATTCCTTGGGCCGGGGTGCCGGCCCCGGCGGCGGTGTGGGCATGATACGGCGGCACCGCCCGGTCGGGCGCGTAACCAGGCGGCGACCGGCGGCCATGTGCGTCAGGATTGCGGTGCGGTTAGGATGCTGCCGACGAGGTCCGAATACTGAACCTGCTGTGGGGACGAGACATGTCTGTGCGGTTGATGGATTCGACGAGCGCGATGAGGCGGGTCATGTCAGTTCGCTTTGGCAGCCGCGGAGTTGCGTTGGTGCGGGTCGCGGTGCTCATGTTGCTCGTGGGCGCGTGGTCGGGCTGTACGGCGCGCTCGGGACCCGCGATCAGCGCGCGGGTGATGGACGAGGCGCTGGAGTACTACCGCGCGACGCAACTGGACGGCGCGGCTTGGGAAGACTCGGCGGCGCGCGGGCAGCGCTTCGCACGGACCGCGTGGGCGCCGGCTGGCGCGGAGTACGACGACGCATTCGTAACGCTGGGGATGTTCGGCGGCTATGACGAACCCGACGAGTGGCAGCTGGCGAACGGTTCCGCGGATGAGCACGATGTGTCGGAACCTGCCAAGCGACGGAGCATCTGGCGCCGTGCGGGCCGGGAATCGTACGATCTGCTGACGCACGGCTTCTGGCGCGGGTTCAAGACCTCCTTCTGGGACCTGGAGAACGCGCTGGTGTTGACCGCGACGATGGGGGCCAGCGTCGCGATTCGCGGGACGGGCGTTGATGATGCAATCCGGCGGCGCACGGAGGGGCGTCCGCAACTGGGCGACTTCGACGAGCCAATCCAAATGCTGGGGCACCCCGGGACGCACTTTGCGGCGGCCGGCGTGGTGTGGCTGACGAGCGCGCTGTGGGAAAACGAGAAGCAGCACGAATTCGCCAAGTCGCTGACGACCGCGCTGGCCGTCAACGGTACCGCGACGATGATCCTGAAGGCGTCCGCCAACACGCGTGCCCCCGACGGCGTGAGCCTGGCCTGGCCCAGCGGGCATACGTCAAGCGCGTTCACGGCGGCGGCGGTGTTGAACGAGTATTACGGTCCGTGGGTGGGCGTGCCGTCGCTGGCGCTGGCCGGGCTGGTCGGCTACCAGAGGATCGACTCGCGCGTGCATGATTTTTCCGATGTGGTCTTCGGGGCGATGATGGGCTATATCGTCGGGACCTCCATCGCGCGGAACGACAAGGCGGAATTCCCCGAGTTGTTCGGCATGAAGGTGCTGCCGTTCGTAGATCCGTATACCGGCGCTTCCGGCATTGCGCTGCTCAAGACGTGGTGACCGGGGCCGCAGCCGCATTCTTCCTGCCAGAGGTGGCCAGGCTGACGAGCACGTTTACGAGCAGCGCGCCGCAGAATGCCAGCGGCAGGTTGTAGATTTCAACGCCGGTGGCCGCGCTGTCGTAGAGCCGTCCCCACGCCAACACGAGTATAAAGCCTACCAACATGCCGGCCAGGCAGCCGGCGTATGAGGCGCGCCGCCAGAGGACGGCGAGGATCACCTGGGGGCCGAACGCAGCCCCCAGCATCGCCCAGCCGTAGGTCAGCACGTATTGGTAGACGTTCACGCGGGTCTCGAACACCAACAGTACGGCCCCGATGCCCAGGCCGAGTACGACCAGCCGGTTGACGAGCATGTGTCCGGTCCGGCCGTGACCCTTGAAAACACGCCCGTAGAGGTCATGTGCGGCTGAGCTGGCGGCCACGACGAGCTGGCTGTCGGCCGTCGAGCAGATGGCTGCCAGGACCGCCGCCACGACCAGGCCGGACAGGACACCGGGCAAGAGGTAGATCGCGGCGGCCACGAGGCCGACCTCCTTGTCGATTTGGAGAATCGCGGCCCAATCAGCGCCTGATTCGTACATGGCGCGGACAAAGAGCCCGACTGTCACGGCGCCCCAGTACACGCACAAGCCCCAGCAGAACGCCACCACGCCCGCCACGCGCGCCTCCCGGCGATCCTTCAGGGCCATGAAGCGAACGAGCACGTGCGGCATGCCGGGGTAGCCGAAGTTGATGCCGAGGGCGTGGCTGCCGAGCAGGAAGCCGACGAGGGCCAGGCCCGCCAGGCCGGCCCAGGGGTCGAGGAGGTAGCCGGCCGGCAGGCCGGCAGCGGGATCGGCCACGTCGCCGAGTGTCTGCGTGATGAAGGCGTAGCCGCCGTGTCGAGCGAGCAGGTAGACGGGGAAGACGACGAGTGCGCCCAGCATGAGCAGGGCTTGCAGCGCGTCGGTCCAGCAGACGGCCCGGAAGCCGCCGGTCACGGTGTATAGCAGCACGATGACGGCGCCCAACACGACGCCGAGCGAGTATTGCCAGGACACGCCGGTGGTGGCCGGATCTTTGGGTGCCTGGGCAGGTTCGGCGACTGGAGTTGGCGCGACATCGGCGGGCAGCACGCTGGCCGGTGTCGGTTGGGCTGCCTCGAACAACACGCTGAAGGTCTTGCCGGCGGCGGCCATCTGGGCGGCGACGTAGGCCATCATGGCCACCAGGATGACAAGGACGGCGACGGTGCGGATGAGCGGCACGCGTTCGTTGAAGCGGTAGGCGAGGAAGTCTGGCAGGGTGACGGCGCCGAGTTGGCGCGCCTGGTCGTTCATCCGGCCGGCGATGACGAACCAGTTGAACAAGTAGCCGAGCAGGCAGCCGGGGATTACCCAGTAACCCTGCACGCCGCCGGCGAAGCCGATCCCGACGAGTCCGAGCGTGACCCAGCCGGACTCGCTGGACGCCGAGGCGGAGAGTGCCGCGACCCAGCGGCCGAGGGAACGGTCGGCCAGGAAGAAGTCTTCGTCGCTGTGTCGCCCGTAGCGGGCGGAGTACAGCCCGATCGCAACAATGGCGGCCGTGTACAGCAGGAACGCGGTCACGACCACCAAGAGGTTGACTGTGTTCATTGGAACCTCGTTGCGGCTGACAGGGTGGTCGCCGGCGGGAGGCGGCTACCGGTGTTGATTATGGGAAGGCGGCCCGGTCCGATCAACCGGCGAAGTGGCGGTGGCTTGCCCGGTGGCGTCTGGGGACATATCGTGGACAGCCGGTCGCAATGGGCGGCCGCCGGCAGCACGCGCCGCTGAGGGTGTTCGTGCGCCTTGCATACCCGCAGCCACGTGCGGTGAATCGAGCGGGTGAGGTGACAGGGAATGGCGCTTCCGAATCATGATGAGATCGTGGCGCTGGGGCGCGAGGCGATCAGCGCGGATCGACCGGTGGGCGATCCGTGTCGCTACGAGGAGTCGTTCCAGCAGTTGCAGGGGCAACTGGATCGGCTCGGATCGCTGACGGGCGAGGTGGTTGAATGGCCGCGCGTGGTCGATCTGGCGACCGAGATTCTCAAGACGAAGTCCAAGGATCTGCTGGTGATGACGTACCTGGCGGTGGGGTTGTTCCAACGTCACGGCTATGCGGGGCTGGCGACCGGGCTGGAAACTTATTGCGAGTTCCTGCGGAACTTCTGGGAGAAGTGCTTCCCCAAGGTTACGCCGCCGATGGGGCGCTACAACGCGGTGCAGTACCTGGCAGACCGGCTTCTGCCGGAGGTTGAGCTGCGTGAGGGACGCATCAAGCGCGAGCCGCGCGCGGATGAACGTGCCGCGCTGGAACAATGTGCCGAGCAGGTCGACAAGTTGGCGGCCACGGTGGAGGAGTTGTTTCGCACGCTACCGAACGTACCGAACCTGGCAAGTTTGAAGCGGGCGTTGCGGGCCCTCCAGGAGAAGTATGCGGCGGCCGAGCCGCGGGCGGCGGCGGGCGGCCCGGGTGCCGCGCCGGCGGGCGCGCCGGCGGCCGGTTCGGCGGTGGCGGTCCCGGAGACGTTCACGTCAGCAGCGCAGGCGACGCAGGCGGTCGTGCGGATTGCCAAGTACCTGTTTGCGCAAGACAGTCAGGACGGGCGGTCTTATCAGCTCATGCGCGCGGTTCATTTTGGCGGCCTGCGCGCGGCGCCGCAGGATGGATTCCTTCCGCCGATTCCGCCGCAACGACGACAGGCGCTCGACGGTCTGGCCCAGGCCGGCAACTGGCAGGAACTGCTGAACGAGGCGGAGGGGCAGTTCGCGGTCACGCCATTGTGGCTGGACTTGCAGCGGTACGTGGCGGCGGCGTTGAAGGGACTGGGGCCGGCCTGGGGGGCGGCGCACGATGCCGTTGTGACGGCCGCGGCGGCGTTGCACGCGCGTCTGCCGGCGCTGTTTGACCTGACGTTCAAGGATCGCACGCCGCTGGCTGACGGGGTTACGAAAGCCTGGGTTGGTGAGCTGGCGGTGCAGGGTGGGGGCGGGGACGGTCAGGCAGGTGCGGGGGACTGCGTCGCGGAGGCCGCCGTCGAAGCACGCAAGTTGCTGAGCGAATCAAAGCCGACCGAGGCGGTGGCCCGGCTGTCGGACATGGTTGCGACCGCGGCGGGCCGCCGGCAGCGTTATCGGGCCCAGGTGGAGTTGGCGCGGTTGCTGGTTGGCATGAACCGGCTGAACCTGGCCGCAGCCTTGCTGGAAGAGCTGGATCGGCAGGCTGAGGAGTGCGGCCTGACCGACTGGGAGCCGGAGTTGGCGGGCGAGGTGGTGGTGCTGCTCCTGGAGTGTCTACGACGGCTGAAGCCCAAGCCGGCGCCGGAGGATGTGCAGCGCACCGGGCAGCTTTTTGCGCGACTTTGCCGACTGAATCCGGCCGCGGCACTCAAGCTGGATAGTTCGGGGAATCCCTAGGCGGCGTGCGATGAGTTCACCACACCGTCACGGTATGCAACACTCTGGTTTGGCCGGCGGTGCGGCCGCCCTGCTGGCGGCGCTGCTTCTGGCCGGGGTTGGCTGTGAGCGTAGCGCGGAGACGGCGGCACCACAGCCGGCGCCAAGGCGCGCCGGGCCGCGTGAGGTCGCCGCGCAGCTCATCGCCGCCCGTTCAGACCGTGACTACGGAAAGATACGCGAGCTGACGGTTCCGCTGCGGGCGCAGGACGTGGTGGCAACGCTGCTGGCCGTCGATGCCTTTGTGCTGGCGAACGCGGCGCTTTGTGAGCTGGTGGAGGCGGAGGTCGGCCTGGGCGCGGCACAGGCGATCGATCAGAGTCGCCGGGCTTACCACCTAGACCTTTTCAGCAAGTACGTGGAGTTGCTGGGCGAGACCATTGTCGGGGAGACCGCCACCGTTTCGTTCTTGGTGGACGGGCAGTTGCCGGCGCGGCGGACGCGGTTTCTGCTCGTGGATGGGCACTGGCGCTACGACCCCGGCCCGGGCGACTACCAGCAACTCGCCGCCGCGTTCGAGCACATGGCCGATGGTCTGCGACAGGTCTACGCCGGGCTGCAGAGCGGCCGACTTGCAGCGGCTGAGTTCCGACTCAACCCAGAGCGGCTGATTGAGGAAGTACGGCTGCGGCTGGGGCCCGGCGTGCGCATGCTGCCTGGGCAGGACGACGACGCAGCCGATAGCCCCTGAATTGCCGGGAATGGGCGTGTGAAATTGTCAGCTATCAGAAGCCTGTCCGCCGGGACCCGCCGGCTGCTGCTCGTGCGCCACGGGTTGCCGGACTACCGTGTGCGGCAGGCGGGGGACGAGGTGCCGGGGCCGCCGTTGTCAGCGCTCGGTCTGGACCAGGCGCGTCAGGCGGCCGAGGTGGTGGCCGCTTATGCGCCGGTCGCGCTGTACAGCTCGCCGCTGGCGCGGACGTGGCAGACGGCCGATTGCATTGGCGCCCGGCTGAAGCTCGCGGTCCGGGCATGCTCTGAGTTGAAGGAATGGCACCGTACGGAGTCGCTGTTCGAGGTGAGCCAGCGCGGCGCGCGGTGGCTGGGCGGGTGGCTGCGACAGGGCGAGGCCAGCGCGGTCGTGGTCAGTCACGCCTCGCCGCTGCTGGCCATCGTGCGATCGGTGCTCTACCTGCCGCACCGCGCCTGGCATCACGCCGGGCGTCCGGACATGCTGCAACTGGGCACGTCGGACCGCTTCGAGGTTTCGATGGGGAGCGTGACGGTGGTGACGATTGCCGCCGCGGAGGTGACGGCGGAGATGGCTTTCCACCCGGAGCCGCGCGTTATTGATGTGCAGCGTGGCCGGCGGCGCCGCTGTTATCCGCGGCCAGTCTTGGGTGATGGGGAGAACGTCTTCTTCAGGCGGCCGAATCTCACGCATCTGATCGGCGGCGGCCGACCGGAAGGGAACGCAGAGCGTACGTTGACCGCGTCGGCCTCACACGGATAATGCGCTATTCCCGGTGGTGAAGCCGGCTCGGTTTCTTTTTTGCGCGAGGTTGCCATGGAAGACATCACGGAACATCTGGTTGAGTTGATCAAGTCAGCATCGACCGACCTGTCACCTGACATCGAGGCGGCCCTGGAGGCGGCCTACAAGGAGGAGGTGCCCGGATCGGCCGCGGCGGGCGCCCTGGAGACTATCCTGGAGAACGTGCGGATGTCGCGCGCCAGCGGTCGGCCGATCTGCCAGGATACGGGCACGCCGATCTTCTACGTTTGGCACCCGGAAGGTATCTCACAGCGCCGGATTATCGCGCAGATCAAAGACGCCCTGGGGCGGGCCACCGAGCGCGCTTATCTGCGGCCCAACGCGGTCGCGGCGCTGTCCGGCAAGAATTCGGGGGACAACACGGGTGTGGACTTCCCGACGATCCACTTCCACGAGTGGGAGCACGACTATCTCAAGGTCGGGCTGGTGCTCAAGGGCGGCGGATCGGAGAACTGCGGCTGCCAGTACAGCGTGCCTTCGCCCGAGTTTCCGGCCAGCCGGGACCTGAAGGGCGTGCGGCAAGCGGTGCTGGACGCGGCCTACAAGGCGCAGGGCTACGGCTGCGCCCCGGGGATCCTCGGGGTCGGGATCGGCGGTGACCGGGCCACGAGCATGGTGAAGGCCAAGGAGCAGCTCTTCCGGCCGCTGGGTGACAGCAACCCGGAGCCCGGCCTGGACGCCCTGGAGAAGCAGTTACAGCGCGAGATCAACAGTCTCGACATCGGACCGATGGGCTTTGGCGGCAAGACGACCGTGCTGGGTGTCAAGATGGCCGAGCTGCACCGCCTGCCGGCGTCGTTCTTCGTGTCCATCGCTTACATGTGCTGGGCGGACCGGCGCAAGTTCATGACCATCAAGGACGACAAGGTAACTATCACGGCACCCTGACGGCGTCTTTCCCGCCGGCGCGCCGCGCAGCACTGCGGCGACGCCGCGCCGGCTGTGCTCGGGACCAGCGCGCGACCCGGACCCGTTGTGGTCCGGCACCCGCGCGAGAGGAGTAAGGCAATCATGGCGACGGAACTTACGATCCCCATCAGCGTAGATGACATTCGCCGGCTCAAGATCGGCGATTCCGTATTGCTCAACGGCGTGATGTTCACCGGGCGCGACGCCGCGCATAAGTACATGGTGGACAACTTCATTCGCGGCACCTGCCCGGCCGCCGAGAAGCCGTTGTATGACCTTCTGAAGACGGGTCTGGCGGGCGGTGTGATTTATCACTGCGGCCCGGTGGTGCGCAAGCGGCCCGACGGCAAGTACGAGTTCGTCGCGGCCGGGCCGACCACCAGCATCCGCGAGGAGCCCTACGAGGCCGACGTGATCGCGCACTTCGGCGTACGCGGCATCATTGGCAAAGGCGGCATGGGCGACAAGACGCTGGCGGCCTGTCGCGAGCATGGCGCGGTGTATCTGCACGCCATCGGCGGCGCGGCGACGCTGATCGCCGAGAGCGTCAAGGAAGTCGAGGACGTGCACAAGCTGGACTTCGGCGTGCCGGAGGCCTTCTGGCAGATCCGCGTTGAGAAGTTCCCGTGTGTCGTCACGATGGACTCGCACGGGCGCAGCCTGCACGACCAGGTGCGCGACGCGTCCGAGAAGAAGCTGGCGGAACTGCTGGCCGGTTAGTGGGCGGCCGTTAGTGCCGGCGCGTGGCAGGCCCGGCGGCGAATTCCGATATCGAAGCTCCGCTCGCGGTGTTGGCGTTGGCGTTTTCTGCATGAGGGCGTGAACCGCGCGGCGGCCGGGGCGTACATAGGATTGGTACCGTACCCCTGCGAGGGGGCGTATTGGGTGGCTGGCAAGGCCGGGTGGTCGCCTCCCGGCCTTGCCTTCTTGCTGGATGGGGGGTGATTACGGGACGAGTCGGAAGAGTTCCTGGGCGTTGCCGCCGGTGACACGGGCGAAGTCCGCCGGCGTGAGCAGACCGCGCAGGACGTCAAGCGTCTCCCGGGTGGTTTCGGCCCCCTGAGCCGAGCAAACGGTCGTTCCGGTTCCGTACAAGATGGCGGGCGCACCGAGGTCTTTCACCGCGCGACCGATCTCCTCGGGGGGGGCGCCGGTCGTATCGACGTAGAGCCGCCGGGAGGCGCGACGAGCGGCTAGCGCGGCGGTGGCCCAGTTCCGGCCCAGGGCGGGAGCCGAAAGGATGATTGGCAGGTTGGAGTACCGGCGGGCCAGCGCCGCCACGGCGTCCACGGAAGCGCGCTCGTCGGACGCGACGCGGAAGACGGCCGGCACGCCGAGGTGCGTGAGCGTCGTCAGGTAGGGTGCCAGCAGTTCGACGTCACGGGCGTCGAAGTCGTTGAGCGCAGGTGCGAAGAATGCGCCGACGAACGGCGCGCTGCGCAGGGCGCCCGCGAAGGCGTGCGCGTTGCTGTCGAACTCGCCGGGCCGGACCCAGTAGAGGACGCGCAGTATGCCGCAGGGAGCGCTGGCCAGCAGGCCGGCGTGGTTGGCGGTGGCTTCGTCGAGGTCGCTTCCGCCGGCGTGCCGAGCGGCCGCGGCGCGATTACACACCAGGAGAACATCCACGCCGGCGGCGGTGGCGTAGGTGCGCACCGCGGCGGGCGTAGGCTCGCGACCGGGTCGGCCATCCAGATAGGCGTGGACGTCGATGATCATGGTGTAATCATGGCGGCGTTCTAGGCCTGGTCAGCGGGCCTGGCTTCATCCGCCGGCAGCACATCCGGCAAGGGGACGTTGGGCCCGGCGGGCACGTCCGCGGGGAGGTTCTTGTTGGGGACGATGGTCAGGAAGTCGGGTTTGAGAATGCCGGCGGACATGACGGCGCGCACGCCTTCCTCGACGGTCCAATCCAGCTCGGTGATATCGCCGCGTTTGAGGATCTGCAGGTAGCCGGTGGTCGGGTTGGGCGTGGTGGAGATGAAGACGGAGCAGAGCTCCTCGCCCGTGATGGAGTCGCGGAAGATGTTGGTGACGAACCCGACGCAGCGCATCTTCTCACTGGGGAAGGGGATCAGGGCGACGCGCTGGAAGTTCTGACCCTTGTCACCCGAGAACGTGCCGATGATCTGCTTGATGGAGCGATAGATCGTTTTGGCCAATGGCACGCGCTCGACGATCTGGTCGATGAGGTCGAGCACGCGGCGGCCGACGATGTTGGCCGCGAACATCCCGATTATGTATAGCAGGAAGAAAGTCAGCGCCACCGAGAATATGCCTACCGACCACTGGACTTTCGGCTCATACAGATCCTGTTCGGTGAAGCCGGTCCACGTCATGCCGAGGGACTGAAGCTGGCGGCCCAGCCATTGGCTGGTGAGAACTGCGCGCACCATCCACTCTGAACACCAGCGCAGCCAGGAGAACACGACCCAAACGACCCAGATCGTGATCAGGATCGGCAGAACGACAAGGGCGCCGGTGGTGATGCGCGTGCGGATGAGGGCCTTGAGCGTGGCCGTCACGCGACTCTGGTGGCGCCGGTGGGGATGCGAACTGTCGGGCTGAATGGCCATGGTCAGGGTGCTCCGCAGGGCACGTCAGCGTACCCGCGGCATGCGGCCGCTGTCCAGTCGGCGGAAGTAGTCGCGCCCGGCGCGGACGATGTGTGGTGAGAGAATCAGCACAGCGGGCAGGTTCCAGAAGACCATCAGGCCAACCGCCGCGTCGGAGAAGTTGTACACCCACTGGAACTTCTCGGCGATCATGCCCAGGAAGACACAGATGACGAAGATGAACTTGTAAGGCAGGATGGCCTGGGGGCCGAAAAGGTACTCGGCGCCTTTTTCGCCGTAGTAGCTCCAACTGATCATGGTGCTGAAGCCGAAGAGGCAGACGCCGATGGTGACGACCCAGGCGCCGAAGCCCATCAGAGTGGTGTCGAAGGCGAAGCGGGTCAGCTCGGCGCCCTCCATGTCGAGGTGCACGGGTTGCCCGACGGCGAGCCGTTCGCGGTCTGCGGCACTGGCGGTAGACAGGTCCAGCGTCACCGCCGGCAGGTCGGCCCAGGCGAAATCGCGGCCGGCCTCGGCTGGGATGAGGTTCTCCGGGATGCCGACCTTGACCTGCACCAGCCGTTGGTCAGCGTCGCGCGTGGCATAGATGGCGAACTGGCTGCCGGAGCGTCGCGGGTTGCGGATGCGGTCGAGGTAGAGGTCGGTGAAGCGCTGGGGCAGCTCGTCGGCCAGTTCGACGCGGACGAGCGCGTCCTCCAGGGCGGCGACGGTGCCGACGGGGGCGCGGTTCCAGGTGCCGCTCATCAGGAGCACGAGGGCGGTCATGGTGCAGATGATGAGCGTGTCGACGAAGGGGCCGATGCCGGCCACGATGCCTTCGCGGATGGGCTCCTCGGTGCGGGCGGCGGCGTGGGCCATGGCGGCGGAGCCTTCGCCGGCCTCGTTGGAGAAGCAGGCGCGGCGCAGGCCCTGTTGGAAGGCGATCCAGACGGTCACGCCGACGAACGCGCCGCCCTCGGCGACCGGGGTGAAGGCGGACTTGACGATTAGCGCCAGGTAGTAAGGCACCTGGTCGATGTGCATGGTGATGACGGCCAGCGCCGAGATGACGTACACGATGCACATGAAGGGCACGAGTCGGGAAGCGACGCTGCCGATGCGCTTGATGCCGCCGATGATGACGAGGGCGACGAGCAAGGAGACGAGCACCGCGGAGGCCAGGTTGGGCACGTGGAAGTTCTTGAGGAGGACGTCGGACATGTTCCAGCCCTGGAACATGTTGCCGCTGGCGAACGAGTTGATGATCGTCGAGGCGGCGAAGAGGATCGCGAGGATGCGGAAGAGGCGCCAGAAGCCGTTGCCGCGGGCCCGCAGGGGATCGACGAGGGCCTTCTGGATGTACCACATGGGGCCGCCGCGCACTTCGCCGCGGGCCTGCGGCCGGACGTCGGGGGCGGCTTGCGGCTCGCCGACGTAGTCGAGGGCGTGCGTTTCGGCGTCGCGTTGGGCGAGTGCCGGGGCGCTGGGGTCGGGTACGTCGCGGACGTCGCGGAACATGACGGCGAGCGTGCATTCCATGAACTTGAGCGTCATGCCGAAGAGGCCGACGATCCACATCCAGAAGATGGCGCCGGGGCCGCCGATGGCGACGGCGACGGCCACGCCGCCGATGTTGCCCAGGCCGATAGTGGCGGAGAGTGCGGCGCAGAGGGCCTGGAAGTGGTTGATGTGGCCGGTATCGTCGGGTCGATCGTAGTGGCCGCGGATGCAGGCGTAGCCGTGGGTGAGGATGCGCCACTGCACGAACTTGGTGATGATTGAGAAGATCAGGCCGCAACCGAGCAGTAGAAGAAACAGGGGCAAGGACCAGATAAAGTCGCCGGCCGCAGCGGTGACCTGGTCGAGGCGACTGCTGAGTTGGTGGTAATCCACGTGAGTTGCTCCGTTGCCAAGAGTTGCCGGAACATACATAGAGTGGCCGCGGTCGGCAACCGTTGCCGGGCAATGCGTCGATCGTTTACCATGTCGGCTTGCCTGTCCGGTGCGGTCTAATCTGCCAGAGCCCGGGTGCGCTGCCGAAGGGCGGCGCGGCGGTCCCGGGGTAGTCGGAACATGGGAGACGACTGATCCATGAGTACGGAGCCGCTGAAGCTGCCGGGTAAGGAGCAATGGGGATCGCGGATTGGGGTGGTGCTGGCGGTGGCCGGTTCGGCGGTGGGGCTGGGGAACTTCCTGCGTTTTCCCGGGGTAGCCGTCAACAATGGCGGCGGCGCCTTCATGATCCCCTACATCCTCAGTTTTCTCGTTGTGGGCATTCCGATTGCGTGGTGTGAGTGGACGATGGGGCGGCTGGGGGGGCGATTTGGGCAGAACAGCGCTCCGGGGATCATGTACGCCATGTGGCGGCGCGGTCCGGCCAAGGGCCTGGGCGCCCTGGCGTTGCTGATTCCCGTAACGATCTACATGTATTACGTGCTGCTGGAGGCGTGGTGCCTGGACTACTGCCTGCACTTCCTGCAGGGCGGGTTTGCCGAGCTGTTCGCCGGTGTCACTGCCGGCGCGGCCGATCACGACGCGGAAGTTCGGGCGGTGGTGGGGGCCACCAGTGCGCACCAGGGAGCGACTTTTGGCAGCGGCCAGCACGGTGCGCTGCTGGAGGGTGGGCGCACGATCTGGCTGGTGTTGGCGTGCTTCCTGGTCAATTTCCTGATCATCTACCGGGGGGTGACGCGCGGCATCGAGCAGTTCTGCAAATGGGCCATGCCGCTGCTGATTCTGTGCGCGCTGATAATACTGGCGCGGGTGCTGACGCTGCCGAACATCACGACCGGGCTGGGGTTCATGTGGAACCCGGACTGGAGTTCGCTGCGGGATCCGCAGGTGTGGTTGGCGGCGGCCGGCCAGATCTTCTTCAGCCTGAGCGTGGGTTTCGGCCTGATCCTGTGCTACTCGAGCTACCTGCGCAAAGATGATGACGTGGTGCTGACGTCACTGAGCGCGTCGAGCACGAACGAGTTTTGTGAAGTGATACTGGGCGGTCTGATCGTGGTGCCGACGGCCTTTCTGTTTTTGGGGGCGGAGAACGCGCGCGGCAGCACGTTCGGGCTGGGCTTCGTGACGATACCGGCAATCATGCACTTCATGCCGTTTGGCAGCTTCTTCGGGGCGATGTGGTTCGGGCTGTTGTTCCTGGCGGCGGTGACGAGCTCGCTGAGCATGCTGCAGCCGGCCATTGCGTTTCTGGAGGACGGCTTCGGTCTGGGCCGGCGGGCCAGCGTGGGGATACTGGGGGTCATTACGGCGATCGGCGCGGCCCTGACGATGTACTTCAGCAAGGGCGTGCTGGCGTTGGACTACACGGACTTCTGGTGCAACCTGCTGATGATCGTGGCGGCGGCCGGCATGGTGATCATGTTCGGCTGGGTCGTCGGGACGGAGCGCGGCGTGCGCGAGATGAACCGCGGGGCGGACTTCCCGGTGCCGCGGTTCATGCCGGTGATGCTGCGTTACGTCACGCCGGCGTTCCTGCTGATCATCCTGGGCGCGTGGTGCTACAACGAGCTGCCCAACCGTATCAGGGGCATGGACCCGGGCGTGCAGAGCAGGCTGGCGGCGCAGGCCACGGCCGAGCAGGCGCTGGGCCTGTGCGAGGAGCTGACGGCGGCCCTGGCCGACCCGTCGGCCAGTGAAGCCGCGGCGGCCCAGGCCGCGGCCGGGGCGCTCGCGGCGGTCATGGGGCCGGTGGAATTCGAGGACGTGAGTGTCTGGGTCCACGACGTGCGAGCCGCCGTTGCCGAGCGGGGTTTGGCAGTCGCTGAGGAGGCGAGCCGGGCGTACTACCGGCAGGCCATCATGCGGCAGTTTGGAGCGCCGCCGGTCGTGGAGAATCGCGAGTCGATCGCGGCCGGCTTCCTCGCGGAAGTGGCGCTCTCGCCGCGTGAGTTGGTCAGTAAGATCCGGCAGATGGGCGGGGCGGCGCTGGCGGAGTTGGACGCAGCGCGCGGCGTCGAGTTCGTCACCGCGGTGCGCGCCCAGGTTGCGGAGGCGCGGCGCGCTGCGGTGGTGGATGCGAACGTGGCCCGCTTCGTGTTCCTGGGTATTCTGGTGTTCTTCCTGCTACTGTACGTGCTGGGCGATGTGGCCTGTCGCAATCGCATCGGCCGCACGATCGCGCAGGCGGAGGAGCGCGGCGTTGACTGGGAGGTAGTTTCATGAGCACGTGGGCGGCCGGCGTGGCACAGGCGTCAGCCATGGACGTCACGACTCTGAGTGCGGCGGGGGCGACGATCATGATCATCAGCGTTGGGCTGGTGCTGGCACTGACCGTATTCTGCCTGGTGCGTATCCTGCGCGGGCCGGCGCCGAGCGCGCGGCACCACGCCCCGCTGAACATCGACATGCGGGACCCGGACTGATCTGCCGGCGCACACCCCGGAGCCGCGTGGCGCCCGGGGGCGCGTGCCGGCGGGCTATGCTGAGCGGTTATGGCGAGCGTGGCAGGAGTCAAATCCAGGGACGACACGTCGGAAGCGTCTTTGCACGTGTTACATGTGGCGGACTACGACTTCTTCGACCGCTTCGGACGCATGTTCCGCCACCTGGTGCTGGCACAAGATGCCGAGGGATCGCGCGTCGCGCTGTTGACCGACGACCCGGTTGCGGTCGCGGATATGGAGGGCACGCCAATCGAGTGCCACTGGGTCGCGGCGCTGTCGGGTTGGCGGTCGTGGCAGCCGCTCAAGCAATTCACGCGCCGGCCGGGGCCGCGTCCTGACGCCGTACACGTCTGGAGCACCGCGCGGCTGGACGGGATCGGTCCATGGGCGCTGCGTGCGGGCGTGCCGGTCGTGGCGCACGTGCTGGCAGGGGCGGATGTCGAAACCGTGGTGCGGCGGCGCTGGCGTGAGCACATTTACGTCGCCGCGGCGTGCGAGGGACTGCGGCAGCGACTGGGGGCCTACCGCTTCTGCCGCGGTACGGCGGCCCGGCTGTTGTCGCCCGCGCTGTTGATGCCGGAGGATGTCCCGGTGGGGCCGTCGGCCGAAGGGCAGACACTGGGTGTGCTGTGGGCGGGGCGCATGACGAGGGACGCGGGGCTGGAGACACTGGTCGAAGCAGTGGCAACGCTGCGGCGCAAGCAGCAGGATGTGCAGGTAGTGCTGATTGGGGCCGGCCCGGAAAGCGGTTTCGTGCGGGCCCGGATCAAAGCCCAGGGAGTGCAGGACTGCGTGTCGCTGGTGGAGGAGCCGGACCTGTGGGACCAGGCGTTGGCGGGGGCGGATGTGTGCGTCGTGCCGGCGTGCCAGGAAGAGCTGCTGCTGACGCCGCTCTTGGCGATGGCGATGGGTAAGATTGTGATTGCGTCGCGCGACCAACTGGCCGAGTGGTTCGTGGAGGATCGGACGGCCTGGCAGTTCACGCCGGGTCGTGCGGTGGAACTGGCCTATCACCTGGCCCGAGTGGCCGAAGGTGGCCAGCACGCGGAGGAGTTGCGGCAGTCGGCACTGGCCCATGTGAAGGAACATCACGCGATCGGGCGACTGGTGCGTGGATCGCTGGAGATGTACGCCGATGCGACGGCGGCAGGGCACAGGAGCTAGGCATTGAGCCGGTTTGACGACCTGAACGTGGTGGGTCTGGTGAACCTAGTGATCCCCGGGGGGGGGCTGGTACTGCGTGGGGCGGTCGTGGCGGGGGTTATGATAGGCGTAGTTTTTGCGCTGTGCGCCAATCTGGCCCTGTGGGCGACGCTGCTGATTCCGGACGATTTCTCACCTTGGAAGTCCGGGTTGGCGATAGGGCTGGCCGGCGGGACGTACGTGGGGGCGCAGATTCGGCTGAGGTATACCGTGCGGCGTCAGGAGCGTGAGGCCGGCGCGGGACAGCGGCGGGCGGCGCTGGAGGCGGTCCGGCAGCATCTGGAGCGCAAGGATTACGCGGCGGCCTGGGAGGCTATCCGGCCCGTGCTCGGGTGTGTAGAGAGCGATTTGCTGGTGGCCCGGCGCTGCGCCCAGATACTGAGCGGGCTGAACAAGATCGAGGCGGCCTGGGAGGCCTGGGGGCGTGTGCGCCGGTTGGACCGGCATCAGATCTATCGCGAGGAAACGCGCAGCAACGAACAGATGCTGGAGCGATTGCGAGCGGTGCAGGCGCGGCTGCGCTCCGGCGACCCGGGGGCGGCTTGACTCGGTGGGGCTGGTGGTCGATACGAAGCGTGGAAACGTGTGCGCGCTTGATGCGATGATGCGCGCGGACTAGAATCTGCTGGCAGTTGCGGTCCCGTAAAATGGCCGGGCAGAAGTGGGGGACCGCGACGCGGGCGAGTTCTCTGTCGCGCAAGGAGACCTGCGAGCATGTTTGAGCGATTCACGGACCGCGCGCGGAAGGTGATGGCGCTGGCCAACCAGGAGGCCCAGCGTTTCAATCATGAATACATCGGGACGGAGCACATTCTGCTGGGGCTGGTCAAGGAGGGGTCCGGGGTCGGCGCGAACGTGCTGAAGAACCTGGGTGTGGACCTGCGGAAAGTGCGGCTGGAAGTGGAGCGGCTGGTCAAAAGCGGCCCCGAGATGGTCACGATGGGCAAGTTGCCGCAGACGCCGCGGGCGAAGCGCGTCATCGAGTATGCGATCGAAGAGGCACGCAACCTGAATCATAACTACGTTGGCACGGAGCACTTGCTGCTCGGGCTGCTGCGGGAGCAGGATGGGGTGGCGGCGCAGGTGTTGATGAACCTGGGGCTGCGGTTGGAGGATGTGAGGGAGGAGGTCTTGAACCTGCTGGGGGCGGGAGTTGAGGCGGAAGAGACGTCGGCGATGACTCCGGCGGATAGCACGGCGAAGAAGGGCAAGAGCAAGACGCCGGCATTGGATTCGTTCGGGCGAGACCTGACGGACTTAGCGCGGGAGGGGAAGCTTGACCCGGTTATAGGACGTGCCGACGAGATTGAGCGTGTCATCACGGTTCTGTGTCGGCGAATGAAGAACAATCCCGTGCTGCTGGGGGAGGCCGGCGTCGGCAAGACGGCCATTGTGGAAGGGCTGGCGCAGAAGATCATCCGGCACCAGGTGCCGGAGCTATTGCATGAGCGGCGGATTGTCGTGCTGGACCTGGCGATGATGGTGGCGGGGACGAAGTATCGCGGGCAGTTCGAGGAGCGGATCAAGGCGGTGATGAACGAGGTGCGCCGGGCCCGCAATGTGATTCTGTTCATTGACGAGCTGCACACGCTTGTGGGGGCCGGCGGGGCGGAAGGTGCAATTGACGCTTCGAATGTGCTGAAGCCGGCCTTGTCGCGCGGTGAGATTCAGTGCATCGGGGCGACGACGTTCGACGAGTACCGCAAGTACATCGAGAAGGATGCGGCGCTGGCGCGGCGCTTCCAGCCCATCCACGTGGACGAGCCGACGACCGAGCATACGCTGGCGATTCTCAAGGGGCTGCGGGATCGGTACGAGGCCCATCACCGCGTGCGGATCACGGACACGGCGCTCGAGCAGGCGACCGAGTTGTCGCACCGCTACATCACGGGGCGGGTGTTGCCGGACAAGGCCATTGATGTGATTGACGAGGCCGGGGCGCGCATCCGGATCCAGAGCATGACATTGCCGCCGGACCTGGCGGACGTGGAGCGCGAGATCGAGCGCATGACGGCGGAGAAGGATGAGGCCGTCAAGAATGCGGACTATGAGCGGGCGGCGGAACTGCGCGACACGTGTGAGCAGTTGCGCGCCAAGAAGGAGGAGATCCAGCGGAGCTGGAAGGACCGGGCCAAGGAGGCGGACGGCGTCGTTGATGAGGACGTGGTCGCCGAGGTGGTCAGCAAGATGACCGGCATTCCGCTGACGCGGCTGGAGAAAGAGGAGGCGGCCCGGCTGCTGGAACTGGAGGCCGAGTTGCACAAGCGGGTGATCAGCCAGGACGAGGCGATCAGCGCTATTGCGCGCAGCGTGCGGCGGTCGCGTTCGGGTCTGAAGGATCCGAACCGGCCGATGGGCTCGTTCGTGTTCCTGGGGCCGTCGGGCGTGGGCAAGACGCTGCTGGCCAAGTGTCTGGCGGAGTTCATGTTCGGCGACGAGGACGCCCTGATCAGCATCGACATGTCTGAGTACATGGAGAAGCACAACGTCAGCCGGCTGATCGGCGCCCCACCCGGGTACGTCGGGTATGAAGAGGGCGGCCAGCTCACGGAGCGCGTGCGGCGCCGGCCGTACGCGGTGGTGCTGCTGGACGAGATCGAGAAGGCGCACCCGGACGTGTTCAACATGTTGCTGCAGATCATGGAGGAAGGCCGCCTGACGGACTCGTTCGGCCGGCACGTGGACTTCAAGAACATCATCATGATCATGACGAGCAACATTGGGGCGGACCGCATCATGAGCCAGGATCCGTTCGGGTTCATGAAGCGCGACGATGACGTCAACTACGAGAAGATGAAGCAGATGTTGATGTCCGAGCTGGAGCGGCACTTCCGGCCGGAGTTCATCAACCGGTTGGACGAGGTGGTCGTGTTCCACAAGCTCAACCACGAGAACCTGATCAACATCCTGGAGCTCGAGTTGGGCAAGGTCAGCGCGCGGCTGCGTGAGCATGGTCTGCGGCTGGAGCTGGACAGCGACGCGCGGGAGTTCATGCTGGAGAAGGGCACGGACGAGAAGTTCGGGGCCCGGCCGCTGAAGCGCGCCATCTCGACATATGTGGAGGACACGCTGAGCGAGGATCTGCTGCGTAACAAGTACGCCGGCCACAACGTGGTTCGCGTAAGCGTCGCGGGCGAGGACGACGCGCGCAAGCTCATCTTCGAGGGCGTAACCGTGCCCGAGCAGCCTGAAGACATCCCGGCCGAGGAGCCGGTCGTCAACGCGGAGGCGACGTAGCGGGGGCGGCGCAGGCCGGCCTGGGATTGGTCAGGGCCGGCCGGCGGCGGGGCGCACCCCGACTTGGTCCCCGTACTTGTCCAGGTAGGTTCGCAGTGCGGCGGGCGACCAGCTCGTGATGATGTACTTGTCCGTCACGGTCCAGGCGGGTCCGTCCAGCCAGCCGAATTGGAGACACCAGATGCCGCCGGGGGCTTGCTCGACGCGCATGGCGTTCGGGTCGTCGCCGGGCGCGTTCAGTTTGAGTTGCTCCTCACGCCATGCTGAACAGATCGTGTCCACGGTTCGACGGACGGTTTCGGGCGTGCCGCTGATCTCGGTGAGGGTGGTCATGGCCAAGGGGATGCGCAGCGGGTGCGGCGGGTAGTTGTGCATGACGATGTGGCGGCCGAGGTGGGCGAGGATGTCGCGGTCGGCGTCGAAACCATGCTGGGCCTGGATGCGGGCCCAGAGTTCGCGAACCGAGTGTTGATCGGCGGGTGAGCGGGTCGCCAGCAGGCCGCTGAAGAACGAGGGGATGACCTCCTGCGGACTGACGCGGTAGATGGCGTAGCGGGCGTCGTCCGGAATGACGGACAGCAGGTGCGGGGCGCGGATGTCCGGATCGGCGTAGACGTATTCGCGCGTGCGGCCGTGTTCCAGGAAGTGGGCGACGCAGTACATGGCGCGGCCCTCGAAGCCGAGCGCCCAGTGGGCGCGCTCGATTTCCTGGGCATGCCAGGCGTTGAAGAAGTCGGTAGCGCGACCGTCTACGACGGGGTCGAGTCGGGCGCGGATGTCCTGCGAGGCGACGATGATTTCGATCAGGGCGTCCCGGCCGCGCTGCTCGCGCGCCCCGGCCAGCCAGTCCGCCCGGCCGAGCGCATCGGCCTGGCCGGCGGCGACGGCGGCGATGTGCGGCCAGACTTCGGGGCCGACGGTGAAGACGAAGTAGTCATCAAGCCGCCCCCAGGCGATGGTGCACCATTCCGGCAGGCGCCGATCCGTCAGCTTCATGTACGACCATTGGCCGGCCTGTTCGAGGGATTGGGTGGCCGCGCCCTGGTCGGTTTGTTCGTTGATGGCGGCCTGGAGGACGCGTGCGAACGGAGTGTTGTCGCCGTGGGTTTCGACAATCAGCGCGAAGCGGATGCGGTCGGCGCGTTTGACGTGCGGGTTGGACTCGATCGCAACGGCGTGGGCATCGATCAGCACGAGCGCGTGCCGGAAGCGGATGGCGACGCCGAAGGCCTCGATAGCGCGGGCCCACAGGCGGGCCTCGGCGTTAAGAGCGGGCCCGGCCACGGTGGTTCCGAGGCTGACGAGCGTCTCGAGGGCCGAGGGCTGGTCGGGTGACGGGGCGACGTCGGGGAATGGCCGGGCGTACCAGCATAGGAGGCTGTCAGCGGGCACCAGATCGAGGGCATCGGACAGGGCCGGTGCCGAAGTCGGGGTCTCCGGCTGAGCCGGTTCGGTCGTTGAGACCGGCGCCGGCGTCGGCTGGTCCTCGGTCGTTGAGGCGCGCTGCCGCTGAGCGGCCTGCCAGCCGATGGCGCCGGCCAGGCAAGCCGCCGCAACCATACAACCTACTAACACTCGCGACATACGGGGGATCTCCAGTAGTCCGATTCGGGAGGTTAGCCGAGTGGTGGGCGGCTTGCCAGTCGGCGCGGGCGTGGAGCTGTCGGAAAGTGTGCAGCCCCCTTCTGGTGCGAAGCCGGATGTTAGCCGGCAATCTCGACTGTCAGGACAGTCAGGTCGTCAAGGGTGTGTCCGAGTCGGCGCAGGGTTTGATGGCGAATGGCGAGTTGGTCCAGAGCGGCGGCGGGTCCGTAATCCTGCAGAGTGTCGCACCAGCCCGAGGCCAGAATGGCCTCGTCGGGCGGCAGGGTCTCGCGGAGTTGGGCATAGCGCGCCGGCCGCCGCGAGCGGGAGCTGCTGGGAGCGACGGGGGGATCCTGGACGGCCGTGGCGATGCCGGTTGCCGAGTCCGCACGGGCGCCCAGCTCCGCGAACGTGGGCAGACCACGGCCTGCGCCTGCCAGGACGGCTTCATCAACTTCGGCTTCCCAGTCGCCGGCGATTCCGGCCGCGGCGGCGATGCCGGCGAAGGCCTGGGCGGCGGCGTGGGCGGGTGACTCGAGTGCGGTGATGGCCTCGACGCCGTCGGAGAAGAGGACCAGGCTGTCACCGGCCTGGAGCTGGATCGTCTGGATGGGGTAGACGGCTCCGGGCATAACGCCGATCAGGCCCCCGGGGGACCGCAGTACCTGCAGGGAGCCGTCAGCGCGTCGCAGGATGGGGTAGGGAGCGCCGCCGCGGGCGAGGGATAATTGGAGTGTGCGGGTGTTCAGGACGGCGTAGATGGCGGCCACGAAGCGGCACTCGGAGAGGTTAGCCTCGAGGATTTCGTCGTTCAGGGCGGCGAGGACCTCGCCCGGCGTCAGGATGCGGTAGCCGCCGTTGTGGATCTCCTTGCCGCGCAGGGCCCGCTTGATGAATACGGTCAGCAGGGCAGCGGGCAAGCCGTGTCCGGTGGCATCGGCCAGGGCGACGGCCACGTGCTCTTCGTCCAGGCGGTGGATGTCGTACATGTCGCCGGAGACGTATTCGGTTGGCCGAAAGAGGGTCCGGAAGGATACTGGCCCGAACTGCGGGAGCGTTTCCGGAATGAACTCGCGCTGAATCTGCTGGGCGAGCTTGAGTTGGCGTTCGTAGAGCTGTGCGGCGTGTTGCTCGGTTCGGCGATTGGCCAACATGCCGCGGTGGAGCGATTCGAGCGAGCCGGTCATCTCGAGCATGATGGTCAGACGGCCGGCGAGCTCGTCGGTGTCGAGGGGGCCGCCGGAGATCACCGGGACGGTGGTTGGGTGGCTGACGGGTGGCACCGGTCCGCCCTCGGTTCCGAGCAGCAGTACGGCGCGGGGGCGCTCGGCCATGCGGTCAAGGACGACCTGGATGGAGCGCTGCACGGGCTGGAGGTGGGGGGGGATGACGATGACGACGGCGTCCGCCCCGCCGGAAACGCCGTCTCGCACGACCTGAGTCAGCGGTCGGAAGCTGGCCCAGGCGCCGGTCTGGCGTATTGCGTCGCGCAGAGTAGTAGGCACGTGGTCGTGGGCGAGAATGACCTCGATGTGCTGTCGCGACATCGCCGAACTCGTGGCGGTTGGGTAGTGCAGGCCGCGGGGCGGCCGACACTTCTACGATCGGTGAGTTATGCACGCGACTTGTCCCGGTGGCGGCGCAAAAAACTGGAGGCGCGCGTGACGGGCGATAACGTCTGGCGTGGCAGCGCGTGTGAGTGTTGCTGCGAATCAGAGCAAGCGCGCGAGTCGCGCAAAAGTGGCTGTCAATAAGTGGGGGGCGGTCAGGTTGAGACGAGTCCGAGCAGGCGATGGATGAGGCGGGCGGCAAGGAACTCCGTCACGTGTTGGCCGGGGAGAGGGCGCACCTCCATGACATCGGCTGCCACAATCTGGGAGTGACGGGCGACCGCCAACAGCAGGTCGGTTACCTGATACCAGGTGAGGCCGCCGGGCTCGGGCGTGCCGGTGCCGGGAGCGTAGGCGGGATCGAAACCGTCGATGTCGATAGTGACGTAGACCTTGGGGCCGAGGTGGGCGAGGACCTGGTCAATCCAGCCGGGGCATTCGTGGCAGGTGCGGGCGGAGAAGATCGGGAGGCGCGCTGCGCGGATTAGGCGGGCCTCCTCGGCGGAGTAGTTGCGGATGCCGACGCCGACGGTGGGGATTCCGAGGTCGCGGATACGTCGCATGACACTGGCGTGGCTGTGGGGAGAGCCCTGGTACTGGTCGCGCAGGTCGGCGTGGGCGTCTATCTGCAGGACTGACAGGGTTTTGTGGCGCTGGTGCACGGCCTGGACCAGGCCGGCCGTGATGCTGTGCTCGCCGCCCAGACCGATCAGGAACTTGTCGTCGCGGACGATACGGCGGGCGGCCCGGTAGACGCGGTCGAGCATAAACTCGGGTCCGCGGGCATCCGGCTCGAGGGGGTCCAGCGTGGCGACCCCTTCCCGCGGCACGCTGCGGCCCAGCAACTCGTCATACAACTCGACCTGCTGGGAGGCGGAGATGATGGCGCGGGGGCCGTCGCGTGTGCCGGCGCCGAAGCTGGTGGTGGCGTCGTAAGGGACGGGGAGGACCACGAAGCGGGCGTCCGCGTAGGCGCAGGCGCCGGGCGGCAGTCCGAGGAAGTTGTCTGGAACGGCTGGGGCCACGGCGTCGGCCTCCGCGTTTTTCCGCCGGCCGGCGTCCGGATGCGTCAGTCGAACAGGAAGACAGCGGCCGCCACGCAGGTGGTCCACAGGCCGTTCTTGTGGCCTTCGGCGGTCTGGACCACGGCGCGCGTCCGCACGATCTCGCTGCTCATGCGGTAGACCTCGCGGCGAGCGTCGTAGTCGGCGTCGGCGTCGAAATCGAGGCCGAGGGTGGTGGCGAGCATGCTGGCCGCCATGTCCTCGACGAAGTCGGCTACCTTGCGCTCGGTGAGCCCGTAGCCGTGATGCTCGGAGATGTAGCCGAACTGCTCGCCACGGGCCGGGACGGCCAGGCCGATGCCGGCGGCGGCCAGTCGGTTAGGCTCGTTGGTGCGGGCGTCGGCCATGACACAATAGACTATCTGGCCGGGCGACAGCTCTGACAGACCGACTCGCCGCGAGACGATCTTGCATCCGGGAGGGTAGATGCTCGAGACCTTGACCAGGTTGAATTGCGCGATGCCGGCGCTGCGCAGCGCGGCCTCGAACGATTCCAGGTTGTTGCGGTGCTTACCAACTCCGCGGGTGAAGAACATCCGCTTCGGAATCGGCTTATACATCAGCACCTCCTTTCGTTCCCGTGGAGTGGCCAGGGGCATCAGAGGCGTCCTCTCAACGACATCGAACTATCGGAGCGTCCGCACCAGCGCCGGACAAGGACCGCGAATTATACGGTGCAGCGTGCTGGACGCAACGCGGAGAGGTGAATTCGTGCGGTCCGGCGAGCTCGACTGGACGGCCGCGGGCCGCGTTTTGAAGACTCCTATCGTGGAGCCACGGGTCGGCCGGCCGGCCGGCTCGCGAATTGAAGGGAGCCATGCTCCGCGGTGCGATCCGCGGGGTAGAAAGAAGCAACTCTGAACCGGCCGGCGGTGCGTGGGCGCCGCCGGCCTTGTTCTATGCCGGGCGGCGGGGGGATAATCGTCGGAAGCTTGTGAGGTGGAGTTGTGCGGGCCTGGTGCGCCGACCGAGGCGGGTATGTACACAGCGCTGAACAGCCGAACGTGGCCGGATAACATGGCGCCTGATGAGCAGTTGGTGGCGACGGCCCGGGCGGGGTTCGCGGGCCTGGAGCTGGTGCTATCGGACGATGGGCCGCTTTGTGCCGGTGCTCCCATCCGGGAGTTTGCCGCCGTGCGCCGGCAGGCGGAGGAATTGGGCCTGCGGATCGTCGGGCTGGCGACGGGCGCGTTCTGGCAGTTCAACTACGCTAGTTCCACTGAAACCGAGCGGCGCCGGGCGCTGGAATTGACGGTGAACCTGCTGGACCGGGCGGTCGCCGCGGGAGCGGGAGCGGTTCTGGTGGTCCCCGCCGTCGTCGGCCGCGCCGACGAGGTCGCGCCGCGTACCGGCTATGCGGAGGCGTGGCACCGGACATTGGAGGCTCTGCACGAGTTGCGGCACGAGGCGGAGGCGCGGGGCGTTGCATTGGCGGTGGAGAACGTCTGGAACCGCTTCCTGCTGTCGCCGCTGGAGCTGGCCGGGTTGATCGATGAAGTCAACTCGCCGTGCGTGGGGGTGTATCTGGACGTGGGGAACTGCCTGGCATACGGGTACCCTGAGGACTGGATCACGCTGCTGGGCGGGCGAATTGTCCGCGTGCACGCCAAGGACTATGACTTGAGCCGACCGGGCTATGCCGGCTTCTGTGGGCTGGGCGAGGGCAACATTGACTGGCCGGGGGTCGTCTCCGCGCTGCGGGCGGTCGGCTATGATGGGCCGGTGACGTACGAGGGGGCCGGTGAGCCGGCGGAGGTTTGCCGCCGGCTGCGCGTGATACTCGCTGGCAGAAGCCCGGTCGATAAGGAGCGGAGTTGACTCTTGACCTGAGCCAGTGGCGTGATGATGTGGCGGTGGCGGACGGCGGCTGGTCGACGCAACTGCGCATGCGCGGCACGCCGGCGACGGAGCTGCCGGAGCTGCTGAACTTGCAGCAGCCGCACTTCGTGGCAGCGCTGGTCATCATGTACGTCGAGGCCGGGGCGCGTTTCATCACGACGAACACGTTTGCGGCCAATCGGCTGATGCTGGCGCAGCGCGGCGTGGACGTGGATGTGGAGCAGCTTAACCGGGCCGGGGCGGCGCTGGTGAAATCGGCTGTGGGCGCGGCCGAGGTGGCGGTCGTCGGATCAATCGGGCCGAGCGGCAAGATCCTGGCGGTGCGTGAAGCGGGTACGGATATGCTGGCGGAGACGTTTGCGGAACAGGCGCGGGCGCTGGCCGAAGGCGGCGCGGACGCGCTGCTGTTGGAGACGTTCTCCGAGCTGGAGGAGATTCTGCTGGCGGTTGAGGCGGTGCGGGGGGCGTGCGAGCTGCCGGTGATTGCGAGCATGTCATTTGATTCGGGGCCGCAGCGAACGCGGACGATGATGGGTGCGAAGGCGGAGGATTGTGCCGCGGCGCTGGAGGCGGCCGGCGTGGACGCGGTGGGATACAACTGCGGGAGCGGGATCGCGTACGCATTGCCGGCGATAGTGGCGCTGCGGGCGGCGACGAAGCTACCGCTGTGGGTGAAGCCCAACGCCGGTCTGCCGGAGTTGGAGGCCGGGCGGGCGGTCTACAAGCAGTCGCCCGAGGAGTTTGGGACGTACGTGCCGGCGCTGATCGACGCGGGCGCGAACATCATCGGTGGCTGCTGCGGCATCGGTCCGGAGCACATTCGGCGCGTGGCGGCGCTGGTGGAAAGCTACCGGCGCAGCAAGCGGCGCAAGTCGTGATGTGCAGGGCTGCGAATTCGCGCTGAAGCCGGGGTGCGGGACCGGCAGTCCGGCATGGGCCGCTACGCGCGAGCGCGAACGGCCGGGGCGCGCAGCAAGTCGTCGAACCAGGCGTGCAGAGCCGCGTCATCCGCGGCGCAAGCCTGGAAGCGGGTGGTTGACTCTGCCAGGTCCGCGCGGCTGATCTTGGCCTGGCGGGCGTCGCGCTCGGCGTTGGCAAGCGTGAGGGCGCCCCAGACGATCGGCAGGCCGCAGAAGGACCGCAACTCAACGGCGTCGGCCGGCAGTGCGAGGACGTATTCGGCTCCGCGCTCCAGGCTGCGCCGGGCTTCACTCAAGACCGCCTGGTAGATAGCGGCGGACGTGCCGGCCGTGGGCGTCGGCAGGTAGCGGCGGCCCTGGCGGGCGTCCTGGTGAGCGTCCTTGAGGATGTTGACGAGTTGCAGGCCCGTACCAAGGTCGACTGCTCGCTCGCGTTCGCCGCGCAACTGCGGTCGGTCGAGGTAATGGGCCATCATGTCGCACAACATCTCCCCGACTACGCCGGCCACGTAGTAGCAGTACGAACGCAACTCGGCCACGTCCTGAATTGCCGGGTAGGGTCGGGCGCGCTGGGCACTGCGGTCAAGGAACTCGTACACGCCGTGGATCATCTGAGTAGCACAGTGCCGCGCGGCGTCACGGTAAACCGGCGGCAGGCAGTGCAGGCGGGCGAACACGGCGGGCGTGTCGGCCATCAGGGCGCGCTCGTCCGGCGTATCACCGATCGGCCCGGTCAGCTCGGGCGGCACGGCGGTGGCCGAATCGGCCAGCACGGCCTGGAGTTGTCCGAGGAGGTGGCGTCGGCGCTCGTCCGACAGCGTGCTAGCGTCCTCAAGCGTGTCAACGATCCGCATCAGCAGGTAGGCCAGCCCGACCGGTTCGCGCAAGGCCGCGGGCAGCATGGGGATGAGCAGGGCGTAGGTGCGTGAGACCCCCGCGAGATGTCGGGCTACGAAGTCATCCATAGCGCGAACTCCACCGGTCGTACCGCTAAGCACCGCCGGGCCAGTTTCTAGGCCGGCTCGTCCATGCTGCGCAAGCGCTCGGGTACGGCCGCGCCGGGTGCCGCCCGTGCAGCGCGCACGGCCCGGCGCACGGCGGCGGCGATGCCGGCGGCGTCGAGGCCGGCCTCGGCGAGTTGGCCGGGGCGCGCGCCGTGGCGATAGAAGCGGTTTTCCGCCAAGCCGAGGCGAATGATCATATCAGTGGGCAGTCCCAAGCGGTTGGCCGTCTCGATCACGGCGCTGCCGAAGCCGCCCGCGACGGAATGCTCCTCAACGGTAATAACCGGCCCACCCAGCGTCACGGCCGTCGTCACCATGTCCTCATCGATCGGCTTGGCGAAGCGGGCGTTGACGACCGTGAGGTAGATGCCCTCCGGCTCGAGCGCTCGGGCGGCCTCCAGGGCGTATTGGAGCTCGGTGCCGTAGGCGAGGATGGTGGCGTCCCGGCCGGCGCGCATCACGCGGCTCTTGCCGAGATAGAACGGCGGCGGCGGACCGTAGGGGTCCGGCACGGTGTCGCGCGGGTAGCGGATGACGTACGGCCGGTCGAGCTTCTGGCCGAGCTCGAGCGCGGCCAGCAACTCGGGCTCGTCCGCCGGAGCCATAAGGACCATGTCCTGGAAAGGCCGCAGGAAGGCGATGTCGAGGTAGCCGTGATGGACGGCGCCGTCGCCGCCGACGAGGCCGGCCCGGTCGAGGCAGAAGCCGACCGGCAGGCCCTGGAGCACGACCTCCTGGAAGACCTGGTCGAAGGCGCGCTGTAGGAAAGTGGAGTAGATGCAGACGAGGGGCCGCAGGCCGGCGCGGGCCATTCCGGCAGCCACGTCAACCGTGCAGCTCTCGGCGATGCCGCAGTCCAGTGAATTGTCGGGGAACTGCTCGCGGACCTTGGCGATGCCGGTGCCATCGGGCATGGCGGCGGTCAGGGTGAAGACGCGTGGATCGCGACGGATCAGCTCGATGGCGGCATCGGCGAAGGCGCTGGTCCAGCTCTTGCGTGCGCTCTTGATGACGGTCACGGACTCGCCTTCGACGCGCAGCTTGCCGGGGCTGTGGAAGGCGCAGGGGTCGTGCGAGGCCCAGTCGCAGCCGCGGCCCTTCTCGGTGTGCACGTGCAAGAGGACGGGATGATCGACGTCGCGGAGCAGCTCCAGCAGGCCCATCAGATGGGACAAGTCGTGTCCGTCGACCGGGCCGACATATATGAAGCCGAGCTGCTCGAAGATCTGGTAAGGCGAGACCGAGGCCTTGATGCTGTCCTTGAGATACTCCCAGGCGTCATACATGCTCTTGCCCACGAGCGGCACGCGGGGCAAAGTCGCCTGGACCTTGGCCTTGACCTCTTCGTACAGGCTGCTGACGCGGAAGCGAGCCATGTACTTGGCCAGCGCCCCCTGGGTCTTGGCGATGCCCATCGAGTTGTCGTTGAGGACCGTCAGGAACTGGCGTTTGAGCGTGCCGGCCTGGTTAAGCCCTTCGAAGGCCACGCCGTTGACGATGCTGGCGTCACCCACCAGCGCTACGACGCGCGTGTCGCGCCCCAGGGCCGAGTCTCCCCGGGCGAGGCCCACGGCGGTCGGGATGGACGTGCCGGCGTGTCCCACGTCGAAGAGGTCATATTCGCTCTCGGCCACGCAGGGGAAGCCGCTGATGCCGCCGGCCTGGCGCAGCGTGTCGAAGTCGGCGTGCCGCCCGGTGATGAGCTTGTGTACGTAGCACTGGTGGCCGACGTCCCACAGGATGCGATCTCGGCGGAAGTCGAACACACGGTGCAGCGCCAGGGTCAGCTCGACCACACCCAGATTGCTGGCCAGATGGCCGCCGCATTGGCAGACGACTTCAATGATCCGGGCGCGAATCTCGCCGGCGAGAATCTGGAGTTGCTCTATCGACAAAGGCCGCAAATCGGCCGGCGACTTGATGGTGTCGAGAATTTCGTGGGCCAAAACGCTTCCTCGCTGCCAAGGTTGACCGGCGCGCTGCCCCGCGGCGACTACCGGTCACGCGTAACGACGTATGTTGCCAAATCGCGGAGGTTAGCCGCTGTTGTTCCGAATGGGGCCAGGGCTGCCAAGGCCGTGTCGATCTCCTGGCGGGCCCGGGCTCGGCTCTGCGCCACGCCGTACGCCGCCGGGTAGGTTTGCTTGGCGGCGGCGGCGTCCTTGCCAACCTGCTTGCCGACTGTCTCGGTGGTGCCGGTCACGTCGAGCAGATCGTCGGTAATCTGGAAGGCCAGCCCGAGGTGTCGGCCGAAACACGCCAGGCCGTCGAGCTGGGCCGGCGTGGCGCTGGCGCAAAGGGCACCCAGCCGGCAGGCGGTTTCGATCAGACGGGACGTCTTGTGCAGGTGAATGAACTCCACTAGTCCGGGATCCGTGGCGCGCTGCTCTCCATCCACATCGGCACCCTGCCCGGCAATCATTCCGAGAGTGCCCCAGGCGAGCGTCCGGACGAGGTCGGACGCGACTTCCGCGGGGTATTCGGACGCCAGGGTCGCAAATGGGTGCACTGCCAGGTAGTCGCCCGCCAGCACGGCCTGGGCCTCGCCGAAGACCTTGTGATTGGACGGCTGCCCGCGGCGCAAGTCGTCGTCGTCCATGGCCGGCAGGTCGTCGTGGATCAGCGAGAATGTGTGCACGCACTCCAGGGCGATTGCCGCCGGCATGGCCGTACCGGGGTCGCCGCCACAGACCCGGCAGGATTCCAGCACGAGCACGGGCCGGAAGCGCTTGCCGGGCAGGGCCAACGAATATTGTACGGCGGAACCCAGGCGGCTGTGCGACGTTAGCGTGGATTCGAGATTTTTCGCGTGCGCAGCAATGGCGGCGTCGACCTGGGCGCGCAGGTCGTCGTACCAGACCCGCCAGGCGGGTGTGGTTTTTTTGCAACTACTGGTGCAAGAGAGCGCGTCCGCCATCTCGTAAACCGCACATAGGCCTCGTTCCTAGCGCAATACGGTACCATACGGCGCTTCGCCGCAGTGTACCAGAGGGTAGCCGGCGGAAGCTGATAAACGCCGAATCCGGCCCTGGACAGGCCATGCAGCCCGAGCTCACACCAGAAATGATCTTGGCCGGTTATCGGGCGGGGATCTTCCCTATGGGCGATGAGACTGGGGAGATTTTCTGGCTCAGCCCGGATCCGCGGGCGGTTCTCGAATTCGGGCGCTTTCACGTACCACGCACCGTGCGGCAGCTTGTGGCCCGGGGGGTGTTTGAAGTGCGCCGGAATACGGCATGTGAGCAGGTCATCGCGGCCTGTGCCGAGCGTGCGGAGGGCACGTGGATCACGCCGGAGTTGCTGGGGCTCTACAGTGAGCTGCACCGGCAAGGCCACGTGCACTCGGTTGAGGCTTGGCAGGGCGACGGGCTGGCGGGGGGGCTGTATGGGGTGGCGATTGGCGGGGCGTTTTTCGGGGAATCGATGTTTCACCGGGTGAGCGGGGCGTCCAAGGTGGCGCTGGTAGCGCTGATGCGGCACCTGGCAGAGCGCGGCTTCGTGCTGGTGGACACGCAGTGGACGACGCCGCACCTGGCGCGTTTCGGGACGATTGAGATCCCGCGGCGCGAGTACCTGCGGCGGCTGCGGCGAGCGCTGGAGTTGCCGTGCCGATTTGATGAGCCGCGGGATGGGTAGTGGGCGGCCGTCGGGGCAGTCCTGGTCGCGGGGGCGGCCATGTTCAATTAAGCTCGCGCGGCCGATGTTGTGGTGCTGGTGCTCATGGAGTACGACGAACTGAGTACGTCGAGAGTCAGCCGGTCGGTTCCGCTGCCGCGCAGTTTCTACGACCGTGACGCGGCCCAGGTAGCCCGCGACCTGCTGGGCAAGGTACTGTGGCGTGCGAGCAGCGCCGGCACGATTGCGGGGCGCATCGTCGAGACCGAGGCGTACCTTTCGCGGGACGACGCGGCGTGTCACGCCTGCCGGGGCCAAACGCGGCGTAATGCGTCGATGTTTGGGCCGCCGGGGCATGCGTACGTATACATTATTCACACGCGCTGGTGTCTTAATGCGGTTACTGAGCCGGCGGGCGTGGCGAGCGCCGTGTTGATTCGGGCGATCGAGCCGTTGACGGGGATCGAGTTGATGAGCGTCCAGCGGGGCACGGAGCGGGCACGTGACTTGGCGCGCGGGCCGGGTCGGCTGTGCGAGGCGCTGGCGATCGACCGAGAGCTTGACGGGTGGGATCTGACGTCAGGCCGGCGGCTGTGGATAGCGGACGGTGGCGCGCCGTTGTCGGCGGAGGAAATCGCGGTCGGGCCGCGCGTGGGCATAAGCCGGGCCAGCGATTTGCCGTTGCGGTTTGTGGTGGCGGGGAATCGTTTCGTCAGCCTGCCGCGCGTCAAGCCGTCATAGGCGCACGAGGGATGTGACCCCTTCTTCGAGCATCAGGCGCTTGTGCAGTTCGTCCAGCGCCCATTCGGGTCCGGTGACTTCCAGGTAGCCGGCGAAGCCGTCGGACGTCTTGCTGATGCGCCAGGAGCGGCGGTAGAGGCCGAGTTCGCGGACGCGCTTCTTGACGGCGCGGTTCAGTTCGGGGGAGGGCTCCATCACGAGCTCGAACTTGGCGGTGGTGCGCCAGTTGGCGACGACCTCCTCCACGAAGGAGAGTCCAAAGAGCACGCCAATCGTCAGCAGGGTGGCGACCGCGCCGATGGCGAAAGCGCCGGCGCCGAATGCCATCCCAACGCTGGCCACGAGCCAGATGGTCGCGGCGGTTGTCAGGCCGACGACCTGGCCGCGGAACTGTATGATCGCGCCGGCGCCAAGGAAGCCGACGCCCGTAACGACCTGGGCGGCGATGCGTCCGGGATCACTGAGGTCCGAGCCGCCGCCGACGCGCAGTGACAGCATGGTAAACAGGGCCGCCCCGAGGCAGATCATCACGTTGGTGCGCAGACCGGCGGGTTTGTCGTGCAGTTCGCGCTCGAAGCCGATGATGGCCCCGGCGACGCAAGCTGCCAGAAGACGTGCCAACTCTTCCCAGCCCAATTCCACGCTCAGTCCCTTTCAGAGCGGGCCCGTGGGCCAAGCCGGACGCCGCGCCGACGCCGCGCGACCCGCCACACCAGGCAGCGGCGCAAGTGTATCCGAAAAGCGGCCGTCGGGCCCACACGGCGAGCGCCACTTGATTTGTGTGGGTCGGCGAGTAGACTGTCGTACGTCTGGGAGCGTGGTCCCGGTAGCCCAATTGGACAGAGCGCTGGCCTCCGGAGCCAGAGGTTGTGGGTTCGAATCCCGCCCGGGACGTTGGCGGTATGGCGTGGGGGTGCGCGCCGGTCGGCGTTGGGGCGCTTCCGCCGCCCCCTCCGCGATTGCAACGAATCCGGCTTCGATTAGCATGTTGATCGATGGCCGACGCCGATAATCCCATTCCGTCGCGCCCTGCGCAGGCCGAGCGGCCGAACGCCGCGGAGGGCGGTGCCGCACCTGGGCCCGAGCGGGCGACCGCGGTTGCGGGGAAGGCGGACGACCGGCCGCCGATCCAGACCGTCTGGTCACGGTCGGAGCCGAAGTACCGAGTGCGGGCGATCGTCCTGCTACTCGTAAACCTGCTGCTGTACTGCGGTTTGTGCATTTTCACGCACTGGCTGCATGTGGCCCGGCCGTTCGACTTTGGCTGGGAAAGCTACGCCGCTCCGATGAGATTCTGGGGCGAGCAGACGCCGAATCTCAACGATTTCGTGCTGTACCCGATCAATGTGGAGCAGACCCCCATGCACGGGGTTGTCCTCGGGCTCCTGGTGGCATCGATCGTGGCGGTGCCGATTTCCGTGGCGATTCTGTACGGATTCGCGTTTGCATTGCCGTTCGTGGCGGCCGTGTTTGTCTTTGCCCACATGCCCTGGATGGCGGTGACGCTGGCCGGCAGCGGGATGCTGGCATCCGTGCGGCCGTTTCGGCTGTCGTTCCGGTTTGGGGCGGCTTTGGTCGGGATGCTGCCGGTTATCCTGTACCTGTATCTGGCGACGCGTGGCACGCCGCAGCAGATCGGGACGTACTCCTCGCCGGACCAGCGGCTATTGCTGCTGGCGCCATGGATTCTGGCGATATTGGCGGCGTGTGCGATGGTGGGGACGATTCTGCTGATCGCGCGGGTCGTCAACTACCGGCCCGGGGCGGTGGCGCCGGTAATGGCGGTGATGTTTGCGACGCCGGCGGTTCTGTTTTACCTGTACGTCGGGTTCGACGAGGTTAGTTACCGAGTGTTGGAGGCGGAATACGGGCCGCGCTCGAACCGGTTCGGCGCTCGGGAAGTGACGGACAAGATCTTCGAGTTGCTCGACGCCGATCTGGACGAGCCGTTGCGCCAGCAACTGCTGGGTGTCTGGTTCGGGCAGCCGGAACACTTGCTGGCACTACACCAGCGACTGGCGCGGCGGCTGGTCAAGGAACACCTGGCGGAGCGGCGGGCGGCGTACCAGTCCTGCCGGCGTTTCATCGCCGACCATCCGCGAAGCCGCTACATTCCGCATGTGCTGTTCATACAAGCTTCGGTGCTCGATTCGCGGCTGGATATTCGCAAGACGCAGCCGCCGACGAATCCGCTGCGCCGTGAGCTGTACAGCGACTACCCGCACGCGCAGTCGGAAGAGGCCTGGCGGCCGCTGCTGAACCGCTACTCTGACTCGCCTTTTGCCATCGCCGCCCGGCTGCGGCTGGCGCAACTGCACCTGCGGCGCGGCGAGGTGGACGAAGCGACCGACCTGCTGGCGGTCCTGCCGGCCGCAGGCGATACACGTGCGCCGGCGCAGGTCAGCACGCGCCCGGTCGCGCCGCAATGGCAGTCGTTGTCGGAGCGGGAGCGCAGCCTGGGATTCGACCCGGAGCCGTACCTGTTCGAGGCGCACCGGCTGCGCGAGTTGGTCGCGGAGAACCGGCATGATCCGAAGTACGGTCGGACGCCGCTGCAGGAACTGGCCCGGCTCGACCCGCATCGGCCGGCCTATCGCCGGCAGCTTCTGAACCTTGCGCAGCGTTACCGCGACGCCCTGTTATACGACAATCTGATCGTGGCGTGGGCGGTGGCCCAGCCGGATCGGGCGGAACGCGCCGCGAAGCTGGCGCTGTGCATCTACAATTTCCCTGATGGTGACGCCGTCGCGGCGGCCATGTTCCAGTTGGGGGAGCTCGATATTCAGGCCCGTGGGGAGAGCGCGGAGCAGCGCCGGCAGGAGGGGATTGCGCGCTTGCGTGAAGTCGTGCGACGTTTTGATGGTACGTACTGGGCGTGGGCAGCGGCAGCGCGGCTCCGCGCCGTCGAGCCGGCCGCAGAAGGAGCAGCGGCGCCGTGAGACAGATTGTCATGGCAATAACGGGTGCCAGTGGAGCGTGCTATGGCCGGCGGCTGGCGCAGGCCATCACGGGTGCTGATGCGCACCTGCACCTGATCATCTCGCCGGCGGGTCGGCGGGTGCTGGCTGATGAGCTTGGCTTGAACGAATGCACCGTTCCGGCTCTGCTCGGCCGTGCGGCCGAAGCCACGCTGTACGCGCATGATGATATCGGCGCCCGGATTGCCAGCGGTTCCTTTCCGACGGACGGCATGGTTATCTGTCCGTGCAGCGGCAACACGCTGGCCGGCGTGGCGGGCGGTCTGGGCAACAACCTGGTGACGCGGGCGGCGCTGGTGACGTTGAAGGAGGCGCGCCGGCTGGTGCTTGTGCCGCGCGAGATGCCGCTTTCGCGGATTGACCTGGCGAACATGGAGCGGGCCGCGCAGGCGGGCGCCGTCGTGTGTCCGGCCAGCCCCGGCTTCTACCTGCGGCCGCGGACCATCGACGACCTGGTGGACTTCGTGGTCGGACGCGTGCTCGACCTGCTGGGCGTCCGGCACGAGCTTAACACGCGCTGGGATCCGGAGCGGCCGGCGGCCGGCGCGCCGCCCACGGCGTGAGACGAGACTGACCAATGCGCGGACTCGCCGGGACCATGTGGACATGGGGGCAGATGATCAAGTTCAGCCATTCCGTCTTTGCGCTGCCCTTCGCGCTGCTGGCGATGTTCCTGGCGGCGCGGCCGGCGTTGCCGACGGTTACCCAGGGCGTGCTGATCGTGTTGGCGATGGTGGCGGCGCGCAGCGCGGCGATGACGTTCAATCGTTTGGTCGACGTTCGTTTCGACGCACAGAACCCGCGCACCGCCGACCGCGCGCTGCCGCGCGGACTGATCAGCCCGGCAGCCGCCTGGGGGTTTTTCGGCGGAGCGTGCGGCGCGTTCGTTGCGGTCTGCGGCGCATTCTGGTGGTTGCTGGGTAATGTCTGGCCGTTGGTGCTGTGCGGTCCGGTGGTCGCGCTGCTGTGTGCATACTCTTACACGAAGCGTTTCACGCGCTGGTCACATTTGGCCCTGGGCGGCGTCATCGCGCTGGCGCCGGTGGCGGCCTGGATCGCCATCTCGCCTGAGACGCTGGGGTGGCCGGCCGGGCTGCTGATGATCGCGGTGGCGTGTTGGATCGGGGGGTTTGATGTCATCTACGCGTGCCAGGATGTGGACTTCGATCGCCAGAGCGGGCTGCGCAGCCTGCCGGCGGAGCTGGGTCTCGGGCCGGCGCTATGGCTGGCGCGGGGGCTGCACGTGATTACGGTGGCGGCGTTGGGCGGGGTTGGGCAGGCGGCCGGGCTGGGGCTGCTGTATTACTGCGGCGTGGCCATCGTGGCCGGCCTGCTGGTGGTTGAGAACGCGCTGGTCGGTCCGCGCGACCTGTGCCGCGTCAACGTGGCGTTCTTTACGATTAACGGCGTGGTCGGGCTGGTGCTCGGGGCGCTCGGAATCCTCGACGTCGTGCTGCCATGAACGTGCGTGCGGAGCGTCTCAAGCGGCCTGTTCGGCGACCGTGGGGTGGTCGCCGGCGGCGCGTCTCGGCCTGGCACGTGGCACTGCTGTGGGCCCTGTTGCTGGCACCGCTGCTGCGCTGGGGGCTCCCGGACCGCAGCCGCGATGAGCTGCTGTTTGGCGGAGGGCCGGCCTGGCCCGCCGAACGCTATGACGCGGCCAGGGTTTTGCAGGAGCGGCGGGAGCGGGCCGCCGGAGCCGACACTGATTTGAACCCGCTGGCGCGCCGTGATCAGCTTGTGGTGCTCACCGCGGACGAGCCGGCCCGCGCGGAGATCCTGCGACGCTACCGGCTGTATACGCGCCAGCCGGACGAGATGATCACGTTCATGGCGTTGCAGCGCATGCAGCCGCGCCAATGGGATTTCGATCCGAAGCTCTATCAGTATGGCGGCGGGTTCATCTACCTGATGGCCGTTACGGTTGGGGGAGCCGCATTAGTGGGGGTCACGCAGCTTAGCACGGACGTCGGCGTGTACCTGGAGCAGCCGGAGCTGTTCGCGCTGTTCTACGTAGTGGCGCGGGCCGTGGTACTGCTTCTCGGCGCGGCGTTGCTGGTGGGGGTCTGGAAGCTGGCAGGGCGAGCGGGCGGGCGCTCCGCGGCCTGGCTGGCGCTGCTCCTGCTGGCTTGCACGCCGGTGATGATCACGGGTGCGCTGGAAGCCAAGCCACACGTGCCGGCCGCGTGCCTGGTTGTGTGGGCCACGCTCAGCGCGCTGGACTACCATGCCCGTGGTCGGCGGCGCGACGCACTGCGCATGGGCCTGCAAGCCGGATACGCAGCGGGGCTGGTTCTGACCGGCATTGTGGCCGCCGCCCTGTGGCCGGCGCTGGTCGTGGCGCGGCGTGCGGCCGGCGGCCGAAGCCGGCCTGCTCACCGCTGGGGCCGGGCGCGGGGGTTGCTGGCCGCCGCCGGCCTGGCGGCGCTGGTGCTCGTGATCACCAATCCGTACATCCCGCTGAATCTCATGTTCCGGCGCGCGTCGCTGGCGAGCAACCTGGACAACTCGCGGGCGATGTACGCGGGCCAACTGGCGCGCGCGGACGTGGGGCTGGTTCGCGTGGCTGAACTGCTGACCGAGGGTTGCGGCCTGGGGCTGCTGATTCTGGGGCTGCTGGGGTTGGTGGTGCTGCTGCGCGCCCGGTGGCGTGAGACGTTGATCGGCGGCGCGGCGGCTGTGGTGATGGCGGTGATCGGTGTGGCGTTGGGGGCCGACAAGCCGGCCGAGTACGCGCGCTTCCTGATTCTGCCGGTGAGTCTGTTGTGTGTGGCGGGTGGCATCCTGCTGGCGGGGATTGCCCGGCGGCGTCCGGTTATCGCCCTGGTGGCCGGTGGCCTGGCGCTCTTGAGCATGCCGACTCCGGCGTATATTCGGGCTTTCGGCGTGGACGCCGGCGGTTGGCACGAGTCGCGGCACGAGGCGGGCCGCTACCTGCAAGCACAGGTCGGGGCGGATGACGCGGTCGGTGTGCTGCAGGAGCCGGCGCCCTTCGCCGTACCGCCGTTGGACTTCGCGAGGCGCACGGTAGTATGGTTGCCGACAGTGGAGCCGGCCGGGTTTGAGGCGGAGGATTTGCCGCGCTGGCTGGTATTCACGGCCGACCGGGAAGTGGCCAGCGGGAGCGCGTGGTGGACGCGCTGGTATGAGTTGGTGGTGCGGTTTCCCCGGGCGGAAACGCGTCCGAGCCCGATCGCCTGGGCCGACAAGACTGTCTTCGTGTACCGGCGGTGCGACGGCGGAGCGGGTGCGGAGAATTGAGCGGGTGTTGCGTGAGGTGAAACCGGCGGCGTCGGTCGCGTTCGAGACCGACGCCGCCCGCGAAGCACCTAGTCAGCAGCAGATAGCTGTCACGGCTCCAGGACCATGATGCTGAAGTTGGCGCCGACGGGTTCGCCGGTCTGGGCCTCAAGTATGTACACGCGCGTGGTCAGCGTGCGGTTCGTGCGGTCGAGCGAGGTGGCCTCGTCGAACTTGTAGTGGGCGACGAGAGCGCTGATATTGTCAGACCAGGGCAACGGGTCGGAACTGGTCGCGTACACGGTCAACAAGACGGGGAAGTGGATGGGCTTCAGAGTGGGGTCGCTCAGGTCGGTGCGCGAACCACTCAGGTCAATGACGACGTCGTATTCGCCGACATCGACGAAGCTGGCATCCAATATATTGGTCCCACGATGGATAACCCCGAAGCTGTCGATGAAGCCCCGGGCGACCACGATTTCGTCACCGCCGGCCTGCATGTAGTCGAGGCAGTCGTATGAGTTGAGTACGCCGTCCTCGTTGAAGTCGCCGATATCATCCCAGCAGTTGCCGCCGTCCTGGCCGTCGGCGCCGTCTCGGCCGTCGGCGCCGTCCTGGCCGTCGGCGCCATCGGCACCGTCAGCGCCGGGTACGCCCGGCTGCTGCTGGCCGGCCTGCAGCTCATCGATGTCGCCCTGGAGTTCGTCCAACTCGCCCTGGAGCTGGCGGTCGCCCTGCTGGGAAGCGTTCATGGCCGCCGCAAACCAGAGGCCATCCAGGAGGCCGGCGCCCAGGGCGTCCTTGTAATCACATTTGACATCCATTGCCAACATCAAACCAAGTGTGATGCATCCGACGATAGGTGCTGATCGCAGTTTCATGGTCTCCTCCGTACTCAGTAATTACCGCCGACGGATGTCGTCGGCTATTCAAATGCGTCCAAAATCCAAATCCACGCTGATAGGCCGTTTTAGGATGGAGCCCGAGACGATTAATCCTAGGCGCCGTATTCCGCAAGGCAAATCACTTTCCTCGACAATTCTCAGGCGGCCGCTCCGCGAAACTGGGGCCGTGGGACCGGGGCTGCCGGTGTCGTGGGCGTCCAATATTCGCGCCCCCGGCGATCCGAGCCGGGCCACTGGGCCGCTCAACGCAGCACTACTGCCGTTCTTACGGTCGTGGCGGAGCGTGAATGGCCGCCATAGCGATCATAGAAGAACTGGTCGTCGTACTGCACGTCCGAGAAGAACGACACGTCTTCCAGACGGTAACCCGTCTCGACCGACGGTCCGCGCCCCCGACCCAGGCTGGTCGCCACCCGCACGTGTTCGGCGGATGGGCCAAGAGCCAAGTTGCATGAAGCGCGTTCGGCCCGGTCAACACGCCGTTCTGCGGGTAGCCATACACCGACAGCGCGTGGGCGGGCACACCCGACCATAGCGAAGCCGAACAGAGCTGCCAGTACTGCTACCCTCATGCACATTCTACGGGAGCGATCACGGAGAATGTCAACTGCGAGCTGCGGGTTTTGTCACGCCGTTTCGGATGGCAGCCGAGCAGACAACCAAGATCGGACGTTGATCTCAGTTCCGGTATCGATTGACTCGCGTTCCAGCAAGGCCAGGGCGAGGCTGGTGCGGGAGGAGGCCGGCGGGCAGCGTTCCACCGGTCGGCCGTGCGTCACGCAGTCTATGAAGTAGTCGAGCTGCCGCTGCCAGCCGGTTTGGCTGGGGCACTCAATTCGCTCAGGCTGCTCCCCGCCGGAATAGAGGCAGACGCGGTCGCCGCGCGCGGAGCTCCAGGTGAGCGTGCCGAGTTCGCCGCAGACTGTGATAGCCATCTCAAACGGCCAGGGGGCGTGGTAGGTCCAGCCGCCCTCGAGGATGGCGTAGCGGCCGTCGGAATAGCCATACAGGGCGACGACGTGGTCGATCTGGCCGGAAGGGCCGTGGCGGCCGTGCGCGCGGGCCGATTGGGGAACGCCCAGCAAGGCCTGGGCGAAGTCCACATCATGCACGTGCAGGTCGAGCAGGGCCCCGCCGCTGGCAGCGCCGTCCATCAGCCAGTTGCCCTCAGAGTACTGCGGGGCGCTGGCCAGCCGGGCCAGCTTGGCGAAGCGGACGGCGCCGATGCGGGCATCGGCGACCAGTCGGCTGATGGTCTCATACTGCGGCCAGAAGCGGATGCAGTGGGCGATCATGAGCGTGCGACGGGCCTGCTCGGCGGCCGCGATCATCCGATCGCAACCGGCCAGGTCGCGGGCCATCGGCTTCTCGCACAACACGTGCTTGCCGGCGCGCAGCGCCGCGGCGGTCGTGTCGGCGTGCAGCGGCGTGGGCAAGGTCACGGCGACGGCGTTAACGTCGGGATCGCGCAGCAGCTCGGCCGGCGTCGCATAGGCCCGCACGCCGCGCAGGTCGGACTGGTTCGCCTGTGGCGCGGCGATGTTGCCGGTGGCGTGCCAGCGGCCGGCGCGCCGCGCGGCGTCGCGATCGCAGACGGCCACGACGCGGGCCCGCGCGTGGGAATGCAGGTGGGCGAAGTACGTGCGCCCCATGAAGCCCAGGCCACATATACCGAAGCGCAGGGGTGTGTCAGTCTGGCTCATGGCTGCCCCATGATACGCCGGCGGCGCGGCGAGCCGCGCGCTCGGCTACTGCCACTCGATCGTGCTGGGCGGCTTGCTGGAGACGTCGTACGCGACGCGATTGATGCCGGGCACTTCGTTGATAATGCGATTGCTGATGCGGGCCAGCACGTCGTAATCGATGTGCACCCAGTCGGCCGTCATGAAGTCGCTGGACTCGACCATGCGCAACACTATCAGGCTCTGGCCCTCGTAGCTGCGGCCGTCGCCCATGACGCCGACGCTGGCAACCGGGACGAGCACGGCGAACGCCTGGGCGATCTTGCCGTACCAGCCGGCGGCGGTGATTTCCTCGAGGAGAATCTCGTCGGCCGAGCGCAGCAGCTCGAGCCGCTCGGGCGTGATGTCGCCGGCGATGCGCACCGCCAGGCCGGGGCCGGGGAAGGGATGCCGCCAGACCAGGTCTTCGGGCAGCCCGAGCGCCAGGCCCACTTGGCGCACCTCGTCCTTGAACAGCAGCCGCAACGGCTCGACCAGCTCGAAGCCGAGTTCGGCCGGCAGGGCTCCCACGTTGTGGTGCGACTTGATGACGGCGGTGTGGCCGGCGTGGCCGTGGCCGGACTCGATTACATCAGGGTAGATCGTACCTTGTGCCAGGAAGCGGGCGCCGGCGATGGCGGTCGCCTCATCCTTGAAGACCTGGATGAACTCGTGGCCGATGATGCGGCGTTTCTGCTGGGGGTCCAATACGCCGGCGAGGCGTGAGAGGAAGCGCTCAGCGGCCTGGGCGACGCGCAACTGCATGCCGAAGTGGCCGCAGAACGTGGCTTCGACCAGTTCGGCCTCGCGGCGGCGCAGCAGGCCGTTGTCCACGAAGATGCATATCAGCCGGTCGCCGATGGCCTTGTGGACCAGGGCGGCGGTTACGCTGCTGTCCACGCCGCCCGACAGGCCGCAGATGACGCGTTCTTCCGGCCCGACCTGGCGGCGGACGCGCTCGACGGCGGTTTCGATGACGTCCTCGACGCGCCAGTCGCCCCGGCAGCCGCACAAGTCGTAGAGGAAGTTGCGGATGATCTGGGTGCCCTGTGGGGTGTGGGTCACTTCGGGGTGGAACTGGACGCCGACGACGGGGCGCTGCTTGTGGCGCACGACCGCGATGGGGCAGGCGTCCGTGTGTGCCAGGGGTTCGAAGCAATCGGCGACCTGGGTGACGATGTCGCCGTGGCTCATCCAGACGGAGGTTTCCGCCGGCAAGTGGGCCAGGACGCCCTCCGGCCGGCCGATCTGGAGCCGAACCCGGCCGTATTCACGGGCGGCGCCGGCGCGGACGTCGCCGCCAAGGATCCGGCAGGCGACGTGCATGCCGTAGCAGATGCCCAGTATCGGTATGCCAAGCTCGAAGATACCGGGGTCGCAGGTTGGGGCGGCATCGTGGTAAACGCTGGACGGTCCGCCGGAGAGGATGATGCCGCGGGCGCCCATTTCGCGTAGGCGGGCGGGCGGGGTCCGCGGGTCCAGCAGTTCGCTGTAGACGTGGTTTTCGCGCACGCGGCGGGCGATGAGCTGGGAGTACTGGCTGCCGAAATCGAGGACGGCAACTGTATCGTGGGATCTCATGCGAAAGGGATACCACGGGGCCCGACCGGGGTCAATCGCGCGGCGGCGGCCGCGCGTCGGTCCCCCAACGGGCCCGGACGACGAGAGTTTCGCCGGTTCGGGAGCGCAGCCGCAGCGGTCGTGGCATGTGCGGCTGACGTGGAGCCGCGCGAACGCTAAAGCGACCACACGAACATGATCGTGGGCACCGCCACGACGATGACGAGGATCTGCAGGGGCAACCCGAGCGGCCAGTAGTCACCGAACTTGAACCCACCCGGCCCGAGAATGAGGGTGTTGTTCTGGTGGCCGATCGGCGTGAGGAAGGCGCATGAGGCGCCGACTGCTACTGCCATCAGGAACGGCTCGGTATTCACGCCCAGGGCGCCGGCGGTTCCCGCGGCAATCGGGCACATAACGGCGGCGGTCGCGGCGTTGTTAACCAGGTCCGACAAGGTCATCGTGACGACGAGGATTAGCGCGAGGGCACAAAGAGCGTGACCGCGTGCCACGCTGTCCAAGAGGAAGTTGGCGATTAGGGCGGCGGTACCGCTCGACTCCATTGCGCCAGCGACGGGGATCAGGGCGGCGAGGAGCACGATCACCGGCCAATCGATGGCATCGTATACGGCGCGGGGCGGCACGGTTCGGAACACCATCGAGGCCAGCACGCCGGCCGCAAACGAGACTGCCGCAGGCAGCAACCCGAGCGCCGCCACAGCAACCGCAGCGGCGAGAATGATGCTCGCGACCAGCGCCCGCCTCCGGTTGGGGAAGTGCAGCGCGCGCTCGGCCAGCGGCACGCAGCTCCAGTTGGCGGCAAACTCCGCCAGCGCTTCGGGCGGCCCCTGCATCAGCAGCAGGTCGCCGCCTTTGAATCGCAAGGCCCGCAGCCGAGCCCGCGAACGCCGCCCCTGACGAGAAACCGCCAGAAGATTAATGCCGTAGCGCGTCCGCAGCAGCATGCCGCTGGCGGATCTTCCCTCGAGCATGGACGCCGGCAGCACGGCGAACTCCATGATGACGACGTCGTCCGAGCGCTCAGGCTTCTCGGTCTCCTTCTCAGTCGCTTCCTTGGCTTGCTTGCCGTCGCGGGTCTGCGGTTGCCGCGCGTTTGCGGGTGCTGCGCTGTGGGGCTGCGGTTGAGCCTTTTCAGTCGGATCGTCGTCCGGCTCGGTCTCTTCCGACCTGGCTGCCTCCAGTTGCAGGCCCAGGCTGGACAGAGCATTCGCCAACGCCTCAGCGTCCGCCTCGAGCACAAGAATGTCCCCGGCCAGCACCACCCGCCCGGCATGCGGCGCGGTGACACGCACACTGTTGCGCACCAGTCCGATTACCTGCGCGTCGGCGTCGTCCAGCACGCGCTCGATCTCGCGCAGGCGCTTCCCCACAGCCTTGCTGTCGGCGGATACACGGGCCTCGGTGACGTACGCCCCAATGTCGAAGCTGTCGGCCCCGGTCTGTCGGCGAACCGGCACCAGTCGCCAGCCCACCAGCACGATGAACACGACGCCGAGGCCGGCCACCGCGAGCCCCACGGGCGTGAAGTCGAACATGCCGAAAGGGGGCGCCCCGGATTGACCGCGAAAGGCCGCCACGATGAGGTTGGGCGGCGTGCCGATCAGCGTGGTCATGCCGCCGAGGATCGATCCGAAGGCCAGGGGCATCAGGACGCGCCCGGGCGGCAAGTCCTGACGTCGGGCAATCTGGACCGCAACGGGCAACAGCAGGGCGAGTGCCCCGACGTTGTTCATGAATCCCGACAACAGGGCGCCGACGCCGGTCAGCGCCGCTATCGTGAGCGTTGGTCCGGCCTGGCCCGGAAGCAGGCGCCGCGTCAGGACATCGACGGCGCCGGAGGTCTGCAGACCGCGGCTTAGCACCAGAACGCACGCGACCGTGATCACTGCCGGATGGCCAAAACCACTGAAGGCCGCGACCGGCGCGACCAGCCCGCCTAGCACACAGGCCAGCAACGCCCCTACCGCCACCATATCGTGACGCCAACGACCCCAGAGGAACAGGGCGACTGTGGCGCTGAGGATTGCGACGATGAGCAACTGCGCCTGGGTCATGACATTCCGGCTCGCGCGAATCGGGGTGCGGCGGGAGATCAGAACCGGAAGATCGCCGCGGCGCCGGTCTGCGACGGCATGAGTTCGGCGGGCACGACGTACACTGTGCCGCCGGTGGCCAAAACGCGTTCAGCGAGATCATCGAACACATCATCAAGCTCAGGATCAGCGTCCGTGCCAAGCGTTACCGCGCCCGTGGCGGGATCGATCCGGCCGGGTGAATGGCTTTCCGCTGCCAGCAGCAGTAGCTCCACGCGGCCCTGAACGGCCGCCGGACCGATTTGAGCGACGTCGTCGGAGCCGGCGCTGCGCGACTGAGCGAGGCGATAGCGCTCGGTCAGTCCTGCGAGTCGCGACTGATACTCCGGCTCGAGAATCTTCCACGCGGCGGCGCGCAAGCGTTCGGCGTTCAGGCTGTCGGGATGGGCGTCAACTCCGGCCGCGACCAGATTCGTGTGCTTGCTGATGCGGCGAAAGACCGCCTGGTGGTGCGGGAGGGCAGCCAACATCAGCGGTAGTGCCGGGCTGCCGGCCAAGTGCTTCTGCAGGGCCCGGTCCACGACGCGGAAATAGCGCTCGAGGTCGACGTCGTCCTCGTCCTTCTTCGATCCGTGGCCGTGGTGCATGCCCGGCCCGCCGGCACCGCCGTAGGAGGACACGGTCAGGTGCGATTCGGTACGCTCATCGCCGAGTGCTGCGACCAGGCTGCGCGGGACATCGCCCAATTCCAGCGGGTCGAGGACGTAGCGATTCCCTTCGTGAAGTGCAACGTGCTCGCGGCTGAGGCACAGGACGCGGAAGCGGTCAGCCGATTGTGTGATGCGCAGCAGCGGCTTGAGGTGGAAGCTGTCGGCGACCACCACGCGGGCCGGCACGGGGCGCTGGAACTGGACGATTCGCAACGAATCCGGCGCCGCGAAAACCGCAAGCCCATCCAACTGATTGTCCCAGAACGCTGAATCGCGCTCGTGGGCGCGCAGCGGGCTGAGCAGCGTCCGCACGTCGCGGCCGGGATAGTTCTGTCGCAGTGACCGCTCGGCGTCGGCCAGCAGATTGCGGAAACGAATGGGATCCTGGGCGGTATCAGGACGGCGGCGGTGCGTGGGCTGATACAGCGAGATGCAGGGGGCCGGATGGGCCGCCAGGAGTTCGGTGAGAACCTCGTTCGTGAATTGCTGCACGGTTCGTTCCTCGTAGATGCGGACCATTTCCGGGGCCGGCGCAGCCCGTTACGCTACCTGATGACGTAGTGTACCGCACGCCGCGGCAGACAACCCGTCCAAACCCAGCGGATCGGGATGGCGACGACACGTCACGGCCCAGCGATCGCCTTGTGCTCGTGGCGCCGCGGGAAACCCCCGCCCCGCAACCACGCCGCGGGCCGGGCAAGGGCCTCGCAACCCTCACCCGGCCCGCCACATGACCTAACCCAATACTCCGCGGCCGTCAGAACTCGCCGCTACTCAAACTCCCCCAGCAGCGCCGCCATATCAGTACCCGCCGGCGTCCCGGCAAATTCTGTAGCAGCCGCCGCCAAATCCGCCACAAATACCGCCAATTCCTCCCCTCGCCGCCAACCGCCGCCAACACCC
>Ga0334890_1000357_pt1 | contig 84424 bp, 72 predicted proteins | sample GraSluR1_MG_3_FD_207220 | JGI IMG/M metagenome (GOLD analysis project Ga0334890, IMG submission 207220) | Sludge microbial communities from methane-producing bioreactor in Wageningen University, Netherlands - Granular Sludge_31_08-R1 | ecosystem: Engineered > Bioreactor > Anaerobic >... | reverse complement strand
CAGACTCCTTTACGAGGTCCGCACCCCAAGGAAAAGACCGGCGACACTCGACCTGCATGCTGACATTATCGCAACTCTACGGGCTATTTGCTGCTCCCAGTTGCAACTACTTTATTCTAGGAGGATCATACCATGAAAAAAGTAATTCTCGCCTTTTTGGCGGTCGCTCTGCTCCTTGCCGGCGGCTTCAACCTGCCGGGTTTTCTTTCCCACGCATCCGCTGCCGAGGTGGTTCTCACATCTGTCGGTCAGAGTCCCGATGCGACAATGGTTCGGGTTGTGCTCCGGAGAATGAAGATCAACGCGGAAAATCAGGCTTTGCTCAGACCCGATGGGCTTGCGGGAGAAAAGGTTCTTGTGGCGGTCGTGGGAGGAAGCTCGAAGGGGCTCGGAGCGGCCGGCATCGACAAGGATCAGGAGATCGAGAGAGTGACCGGTCTCTTCCAAGCGGCGAAGCAGAAGGGAATGAAGCTCCTGGTGATGCATATCGGCGGCGAGGGGCGCAGGGGAACTCTTTCCGACGCCTTCATCGAAGCGGCCGCACCCCATGCTGACAGGCTGATCGTCGTCGACGGCGGCAACAACGACAAGATATTCGACCGCCTCGTGGAGGGAAAAGACGTAAAGATCCTGACTGCTCCCAACGTCAACGGGACGGCCGATCCTCTCAAAGCGACTCTTTCCGAGTGGGGGGTATCCGCCCAGTAGGCGGAGGGTCCAGCCATGGACTGGTTCTGGCCTGAAGGATTCTATACAATCGTCATGGTGGGGAGTTTCGCACTCGGAGCTTTTGCACTGAAGCTCCCAATCGCGATCGCCCTCACAGCCGCTGCTGTCCTGGGCGCGATCGCGGGCGGAGAATGGTTTCCGCTGCGCCATCTGGTGGAGGGGACGTTCGGTTACCTGGATACGATCCTCATCATTGCCTCCGCCATGATCTTCATGAAATCCGTGCAGAAAGCCGGGCTTCTGGAAAGCCTGGCTGCATGGGTTATCCGCAGATTTCGGCGCAGGCCGTTGCTGCTCAGTCTCGGCCTCATGTTCATCATCATGGTGCCGGGAATGATCACCGGTTCGTCAACTGCTGCCGTCCTGACGACCGGCGCACTGGTGGCCCCCGTCCTGATCAAGCTCGGTGTTCCGGTTGTGAAGACTGCCGCCGCAATCGCGATGGGAGCGATCTACGGAATGATCGCGCCTCCCATCAACGTTCCGGCCATGATCATCGGCGGCGGAATCGACATGCCGTACGTCGGATTCGCCCTTCCTCTGCTCGTATGCACCGTCCCCCTTGCGATCGTATCCGCGCTTCTTCTTGTATACCCTCACCTGAAAAGAGGCGCCGGCGATGAAGGCGAGCTGGAAAAGGAGTTGCTCCGGATGGAAGAGACTCCTCTTTCGCTCCGGCTGCTGCTCCCGGTCATTCTCCTCGCAGTTCTGATGGCGGGAGAGCAGCTTCTTCCATCGGTATGGCCCTCCCTCGGTCTGCCGGTCAATTTTCTGCTGGCGGCTCTCTCCGCACTCGCGACGGGGAAGACATTCAACTTCCTCGATGCTTCCACCGAAGCGCTGAACGACGCTATTCCCGTGCTCGGAATTCTGATGGGGGTCGGGATGTTCATTCAGATCATGACTCTCGTCGGCGTACAGGGCTTCATCGTCGTCTCCGTTCTCGCGCTTCCCGCATGGCTGATGTACCTCGGAATGGCCACGTCGATTCCTCTCTTCGGAGCGGTCTCGGCCTTCGGCGCGGCGTCCGTGCTCGGTGTTCCGTTCCTGCTGGCTCTTCTCGGCAGAAACGAGATCATGGTCGGTTCCGCTCTCAGTCTTCTCGCCGGCCTCGGCGACCTGATGCCACCGACCGCGCTCGCGGGCATTTTCGCGGCGCAAGTGGTGGGCGAGGAAAATTATTTCAAGGTGCTCCGATACTGCATGATTCCGGCGGTCATCACGGCGGCGTGGGCTGTCTTCGTCATCGTGAATTCGAATGCGATCATGAGCTACCTGCCATAGGAGGGGGAAAAAGTATGACTTTGGTGTATCGTGCGATTGTTCTTTTCGTCCTCCTGCTGACGATACGGTGCAAGTTCCGGGAGAAGGATTTCTGGAAACAGGCGACGGCTGCTCTTGTCGTCATCCCCCTGGTGCTGCGCCTGTTGATGATCAAGTAGAGGAGGGCGGAGACGATGAATTTGAAGGGTTCGAAATTGACGGCGGCTCTGCTTCTGCTCGCCGCTTTGGGTATCGCCGCATTCGCCGGAATGAACTTCAAGGCGATGTGGGCGGACGACGTTTTTGTCCCGGAGCCTGGATTCGAAAAGAGAATGCTCTCTGAATGGTTTTCGGGACTCGCCGGTACTCCCGCCGACACTCCCGTTTACATCCAGTCAGGGGATGAACCGGGAGGGACCGTTCTCATACTGGGCGGAACACATCCGACGGAACCGGCGTCTTTAGTGACTTCCGTCCTCTTCCTTGAGCGGGCCAAGGTGACGAAGGGGCGGCTTATCGTGATTCCCCAGGCCAATATCCTTGGCTTTACGCACAACTCCCCGCAGGAAGCCCATCCGCAGAGCATCTCCTTTACGACGGAGGACGGCGGAAAGAGAATCTTCCGGTTCGGCTCCAGGCTGACAAATCCGGTGTACGAATGGCCTTCACCAGACATCTATATCCATCCGGCCTCCGGCCAGCAGCTCCCCGGAAAGGAGCGCGGCAATCTCAACCGGTGTTACCCCGGAGTTCCCGACGGATCTCTCACCGAACAGGTCGCCTACGCTCTTACGGAGCTCATCCGCAAGGAGAAGGTCGATCTCGCATTCGATCTCCACGAAGCATCGCCGGAGTACCCGGTCGTGAACGCTATTGTGGCGCATGAGCGAAGCATGGAGCTTGCCGCGATGACCACGATGGACCTCGAGGCCGCCGGAATCGCCATGCGTCTCGAACCTTCGCCGAAAAACCTCCGCGGACTGACGCATCGTGAGTGGGGCAACTACACCGAGACGATGCCTGTTCTGATGGAGACGGGAAATCCAGTGCAGGGGCGTCTTCGCGGCCGTACGGACGAACGGCTGGCTCTCACCGGCGAGGACAAGGCCTACGTGAAAGCCTCGGCGCTTGGCCGTCTCTATATCCCATACGACGGGGACCAGAAGATGGAGTACCGTGTTGGACGCCATACTGCCGCGATCATGTCCTTTCTCGACAATCTCGACATGTTCTACGAGGAGAAGGGTGTGCTTCTTGAGAACATCCCGACCTTCGGCGAACTGCAGGAAAAGGGCGTGGGGATCTTTCTCTCTCCTCTGAGGAATTGAAAACCGCAATCCGTAGCCTCCGTTTCCGGATATTCGGATATAATACAGAGGGAACTCAGAAGCGAATAGTTGAAACTTCACTGAAAATGGAAAAAGCTGTCGTCGGTCGTTCGTTTTCAAGACAATTGGAGGCGGCGCCCGTCGTCGGAGCAAGGAAACATAAATATTCAACAGGAGGTGTTGTATTGTGAGAAAGAGTATTATCGCGTTGTTCCTTTGTGTATCTGTCCTTGCGGCGGGAAGTGCGTTTGCGTTCGAAGTGCAGGAGGTCTACGCAAAGAACGGAATGGTATCGTCAGCTCACGAGCTCGCTTCTCGGGCGGGAGTGGAAGTCCTTGAGAAGGGCGGCAACGCAATTGATGCGGCGATCGCCACAATGCTGGCCCTGAACGTCGTGGAACCCAATGCGTCGGGAATCGGCGGCGGAGGCTTCATGACCATCCGGTTTGCAAAGACCGGTGAAGTCGTGGAGCTCGACTACCGCGAAGTGGCGCCGTTCTCGGCTACGAAGGACATGTATGCCTCCGAGGCATCCAAGAAGGCACGTGAATCGGTCGTCGGCGGAAAGGCAGTCGGTGTCCCCGGTATCGTCATGGGGATTTTCACCGCGCTCGACAAGTACGGCACGATGTCCTTCGCGGAAGTGGCAGCACCTGCGCTTCGTCTTGCAGAAGAGGGTTTCGAAGTGCATCCGATGCAGACGGACATCATCGCAGACAACTTTGAAAAACTGTCGAAGTACAGTCCGGACAACGTTTTTCTCCCCGGCGGCCTTCCTGCCGAAGCCGGAACGATCCTGAAGCAGCCGGAGCTTGCAAAGGCGTTCCGAATGCTCGCCGAGGACGGGGCGGACGCCTTCTACCGCGGACCGATCGGCGAAGCGGTTGTGGCAGCCGTGAACAGAAGCGGCGGAAATATGTCCATGAAGGATCTGAACGAGTACAAAATGATCATCCAAGCGCCCGTTATGGGAACATATCGGGGCTACTCCATCTACTCCACGCCCCCTGCATCCAGCGGCGGAACGCACATCGTGCAGCTGCTGAACATCATGGAGAATTTCCCTGTGGCCGAATGGAAGCATAATTCCCCCGAATACCTTCATCACCTCGCCGAGGCCATGAAGATGATCTTCGCCGACCGCCAGAAGTACATGGCCGATACCGCGTTCGTCGATGTGCCCCTCACAGGCCTTGCCAGCAAGGAGTACGCGAAACAGCTCGCAGGAAAGATCAAAGCCTACGAAGTCATGAAGGAAGTCCCGGCAGGCGATCCCTGGCCGTTCGACGAGGGCAAAAAGACATCCTACTTCGGCCACGACGGCAACAAGCATATTTCCACCAGTTCTTTTTCGGTGGTTGATGCGGAAGGAAACATTGTTACCTCGACGAACACTGTAAACTACTTCTTCGGATCGGGCGTCGTCGTCCCCGAATACGGTATCGTCCTGAACAACGAGATGGACGACTTCTCCCAGAACCCGGAGAGCGTGAACGCTCCCGAACCGGGAAAAAGACCCCTTTCCTCGATGTCCCCGACAATCGTGCTCGATCCGGAAGGCAGACCGTTCATGAGCTTGGGCGCTGCGGGCGCAATGCGCATCATCACCGCGGTCAGCCAGATCATCATGAATGTCGTCGATTTCGGCATGCCGATGGACAAGGCCATCGAACAGCCACGAATCTTCAACCCGGCAAGCGGCGGAAAAGCCGGAAAGCTTCTCATCGAGGAGGGCATCAGCCAGAGCACCGTCGAGTACCTGACGCTTCGGGGACATGATCTTGAAGTCCGCCCCCGCAGCGGCTATTTCGGAACGGCGCAGGGCATTCTTATCGATCAGGCGAAAGGGAGAATCAACGGCGGCGCCGACAGCAGGCGCCTCGGCGTTCCCATCGGATTCTGATATTGCTTCTTGCATGGAAAAGCGGGACCGGAACCTTCGGTTCCGCTTTTTTCTTCCGTTTCTGCCGGCACGAGCAGACGGTGCTTCTGCCGAATGTTCTTTGCGATAGATCTGTTCAAGGCGAAATGGAAAACGAGACGAAAAGGCAGGGGAAAGACAATGAAGGGGAGGACCCCGAAAATCGCGGTTATTGGAAGCGCCAACATGGATCTTGTTACCCGGACTCCGCGCATGCCGAAACTCGGGGAGACGCTGGAAGCGCGACACTTTCACTCCGGTTTCGGCGGAAAAGGAGCGAATCAGGCGGTTGCCCTGTCCAGGCTCGGAGCCGATGTCCTAATGGTCGCGAAAGTCGGAGACGACATGTTCGGTGCGGAGATGAGCCGGAATTTCGAGGAGAACGGAGTCGACGCCCGTTTCGTTGAGACCGTTTCCGGTTTTTCGACAGGTGTTGCCGCCATCTCGGTAGACGACGAGGGAAACAACAGCATTCTCATTGTCAAGGGGGCCAACGGTGCGCTTTCTCCCCGCGATGTAGAACGGGCGGGATACGCGATCCGGCAGTGCGACATGCTGCTTCTTCAGCTTGAAATACCTGTGGAAACCGTGTACTCGGCCATTGAATTCGGCGCGAAGAACGGCATCCCCGTATTTTTGAACCCAGCTCCCGGAGCGGTGTTGAAACAGGAGCATGTCGGAAAGGTCGACTTTCTCGCTCCCAACGAAACGGAACTGGAGATCATGACAGGCATGCCGGTCTCCTCGACGGAAAACATCATTCACGCCGCACGTTCTCTTGTCCGGACGGGAATCAGGAGAGTGATTGTAACGCTCGGGTCAAAAGGTTCCCTCTACGTGGACGCCGCGGGCGATTATCTGGCGGAACCCTTTCCGGTGCTTCCCGTCGATTCAACGGGAGCCGGCGATGCCTTCATCGGAGCGTTTCTCGTTCGCTTTCTCCGTTCGGGAGAAATAGAGAAATCGATGAGATACGCCAATCGATACGCAGCGTGTTCCACCACGAGGGAGGGGACACAGAAGTCCTTTTTCACCGGGGAAGAGTTCGAGGCGATTCTGGAGGAGGAAAGAGCATGAACAGCAGGGAACTTGCAGGCTATATCGATCATACTCTTCTGAAGCCCGAGACATCGGAAGAAGCGGTCCGGAAATTGTGCGCCGAGGCGAGGGAATTCGGTTTCGCCTCGGTATGCGTCAACGGCTCCTTTGTGGAGCTTGCCGTACGCGAGCTCAAGGGAAGTCCTGTTAAGACGTGCTGTGTCGTGGGCTTTCCACTTGGTGCGGGGACGTCGGCCTCCAAGGCGTTTGAAGCGAAGGATGCGGTTTCCGGGGGAGCCGAAGAGGTCGACATGGTTCTCTCAGTCGGACGCCTGCGCACGGGCGACGCCGAGGCCGTGAGGGAGGATATCCGCGCTGTGGTGAAGGCGGCGGGAGAGGCGGCAGTGAAAGTCATTCTCGAAACATGCCTGCTCACGGACGAGCAGAAAGAGCAAGCATGCGTTCTTGCGGAAGAGGCCGGCGCTGCTTTCGTAAAGACGTCGACGGGTTTTTCAACGGGAGGCGCGACTGTCGCCGATGTTGCCCTGATGCGCCGTGTGGTGGGGAACAGACTTGGGGTAAAGGCATCGGGAGGCATCCGTACACGAGAGGACGCGGAACGTATGATCGCCGCAGGAGCATCGCGAATCGGCGCTTCCGCGTCGGTATACATCTGCACCGGAAAGTAGCGTCATTTGTCGTTTTCCTGTTTCCGCGCTCCTTCTCTCTTTTTTGGACCCGGTGTAGAATAGCTCCATGAAGAGGGAAAACAGGTTCCCAATACGGATACTGGTAACAGGCAGTCGCGGAAAAAGCTCTCTCGTACGCCTTCTCTGCGCCGCTTTTGCAGGTTTCGGGGCGAACGTGAGGGGGAGAATCACAGGCGTTCTGCCGCGTGAAATAGCCTCCCATTTGCCGAATGGAGAGCGGTTGATATTTCGATCTGGTCCTGCAAGCGTCGAAGAGATGCGCTGGTGGCTCGACACCCTTCCGGATGATAGCGAAGCGGTGATTTTGGAGAACAGCGCCGTCGATCCCGACTTGCAGCCCTTGGCGGTTCGATGGTTTCGACCGCAATGTTTTGTTTTGACCAATGTCCGTCCGGACCACGAAGAAATCTGGGGCAGAGGCGAGGAAAGCGCCGTTCGCGCCCTGTGCCGCGGGATCGCCGGAGGAACTGTCGTCCTGCCCCGGTCCGTCGCTGAAAAATCACTTGTAAAGGACCTTCTCTCCGAAAAGGGGTGCGATCTTCTCCCCTGTGATGACGGCGCTTCCTTTCGCGAAACGCACCTCTTTCTCGTCGGGTCGGTCTGCAGGTTTTTCGGATTTGATCCGGAGAAGGGGGTTGCCTTCGCTTCGCAGATTCCCCCGGATGTGGCTGATTTCAGAATATGCCGGGAGGGAGAAGGCCTTCTTGCCGCCGCTTTTTCCGCCAATGATCCGGAGTCGACGGAGGCCCTCTTCTGTTCGACCGGCTGGAGAAGGGAAGCGACAACGCTGCTTTTCAACGCGCGCAAGGACAGGTTCGCACGCTTGGAGTCCTTTCTCCCGTGGTTTCGTGCTTTTTCCTGGAAATCTGTTCTGCTCACCGGAAGCAGGCCGCTTTTTCTTCCGCACCCGCTTCAATATTTCTCTCTCTCCGATGCCGCTTCCCTAAAGAACTTTATTCGTTCGGAGGAAAGAGTGTTCGGGTGCGGCAATGTCGCAGGCATCCCCCTGGAATACCTGTGTGCGCTGCGGGATGACCGTGTCGAAAGGAAGGCGAAGTATCGTGACGGAGCGTGAACTGTTCGTGATAGCCTTGGGAATAGCCCTTGGAATGTTTTTCTTCCGCAGAACCGGGTATTCTCCGGGGGGCATCATCACTCCGGGTTTTCTTGCTCTCGAACTTGCTTCTCCCGAACGGATGCTTTCGGCTTTCCTCTGCGCCGGCGCCGTGGCGCTCCTTCTCTCGCTCGCGGTACGCGGTACCGGAGTTTACGGGCGTCAGCGAACGGGTCTCGCCATGCTCCTCGCTCTTGGCATCCGGTTCGCCGGAGGAGGAACATCCTTACAGGGGACTCTCTGGATAGGATGGGTCGTTCCGGGACTTCTCGGAGCGGAAATGTACCGCCAGGGAGTGGTTCCGACCGTCGGCGCATCCCTCTCGACGGCGTTCGCCGCAGCGATGGCGTCCCAGCTGCTGTCTCCGGGAGGTATTCTTTTTTGAAGCCTCTCGATCGGTATCGTTTTTTTGAACGCAGGGGGCGGCTGAGCCTCCTTCTTCCTGCGATTATTCTTGCCACTCTCTGGTTTTTTTCCGGAAATCCCGTTCTTTCGCAGGAGGAATTCGATCTCTGGCGCAAGGTGAAAACGGGCCAGGAACGCCTTTTCTCGTGGAGAGAGGCGGCGGGAACACTCGCTTCTCCTGACGATTCCGGGGCGGATCCGTGGAGAACGGGATTGATAGGAATCGAGTGGAGCCCTATCACAACGACTCTTGGGCCGGTGGAAGCGAAGCGGACGGCAGCTGATCCTCTCTGGAGTGTCTATACTCTGCGCCGGTTCCGGGATACAGGTCTCCGAAAGGGAGATAGAGTTGTTCTGCTCTCCTCGTCATCCTTTCCCGGACTGGTTTTCTCCATTCTGGCCGCAGTGGAGCACTACGGTCTCGACCTTGTGTGGATCCACTCCCTGGGGTCCTCGACATGGGGGGCCAACCGGCCTGATCTTCCCTGGCCGAGGATCGCTTCCTTTCTTCGAAAGGAGGGGTTCATCTCCGCGAGACCGGAATGGTATACCCTCGGTGGGGTGAACGAAACCGCGCTGGACATGTCACCGGAAGGACGGGAGATACTGACCCTGGCAGCGGAGGAGGATAAGGCGCCGCTGCTCGATGCGGATAATCTCGATACCATGATCTCCATGAAGACTGGAATCGTCCGCTCCGCCGCACCGCGTCTCGTCATTCTGATCGGCGGTTCCCACAGCACTTTCGGTGGAAGGGAGATCGTTCCTCCCGGCGGCGGGCTGTACGATCGGACCGATCTCGGACGGATCGACGCCGGGGACGGGGTATTCCGAAAGGTGCTCGAAGACGGTATTCCCGTTCTCCACTTTCTGAGCATGCGCAGTCTTTCATCCGCCGCCGGAATTCCTTACGACGGACGCCCACTTCCGCGTTTCCGGGGCGGAGCGGGAAACCTTGCATCGGCGGCGGGGCTCGCTTTCTTTTTTCTCTTTCTCATTTGTTTTCGACGATGGGCGAGGGACGGACAATGACGATGGACACAAGAGAGTCCGTTCATGAGATCCGCAGCATGTCCGATCATTCCACGGACAGGAACGCGTGGAAATTCCTCCTTGCCGGCGCTCTCTTCCTCGGATTCTGGATTTCGGCGCAGGGAGTTTCCACGAAGCCTATCCTTCTCCTGCTCGGAGGTCTTCCCGATACGATGGACAGCGGAGACCTGCTCGCGGCAGCGTCCATGCTCGTTCTCCTGAACAGTGTACGGGCCATCGCTCTCTACCTGGGATGGTTCCTGGTGGGAAACGGCCTTGCGGCATTCCGTTCTTCCCTCTCCTTTTTGGCCTGGTTCGTGCCTGTGACGGCTATTCCCGTCACGTATTTCATTCTGCCTTCAATCGGCGAGGGAATTCAGATCCATTTCGGTTTTCCCGCCGTGCTCAGTGTCAGCAGCGTGCTGGTCCTGCGATATCTCACCCGAGGCATCGCCGATTGGGGCTATAAAACGATAGCTCTTGCCATCTTCGTCTTCTCCTTTCAATGGCTTGATATTATTCCAGCCCTGACTGCATGGGGAGCGGGGTGGGGAGAGTTGTCCACCGCCGTGAAGACGATGGCGCTTCTCATTGAGCGAGAGTATCTCCTGAACAGAGTGGGAGGATCGGTTTTCGCCGGTCTATTCTCCGCCGGGGTGATCACCACGGAATTGCTTGTAAGCTACGGAGCCCGGCTTTCCGCTCTCGCTCTTCTCCGCGACCGCGAAAAAAAAATGGCCCTTCTGAGAGAGGAGAATCTGCGAAACCGGAGCCTTGTGGAGATGCAACAGCTTGTCCACGACCTCAAACGGCCCCTGACGACAATCATGGGGTTGGCCGATGTGGTCGCTTCCGGAAAAAATCCGCGAAACGCGGTTAAATACGGCGCGGTCATCGTAGAAGCGGGACGATCGATGGAGGAGATGATCTCCGAGATCCTTCACGAGGACTTCCGCCGTTCGATTCGGCTCGGAGATCTCCAGCAGTATGTTTTCTCCCAGATCAGTCCGTTCGATTGGAGAGAGACGGTCTTGCTGTCCGCGGCGAAAGAGATTCTCGATGAGAGAGTGACAGTGAACGTGGTTCGCTTTTCAAGGGCCCTGGTGAACCTTTTGGAGAATGCGTATCGGGCGAACCGTCTGGCAGGAGGGGGAAGAATCGTCATGAGCATCTCTGAAACGGAAGGCCATGCGGAGATCGCTATCACCGACGAGGGCCCCGGCTTCAGGAGCAGCTTCCAGCCTGCACAACCCGTTGCGGAATCAGGCCTCATGGAGGAGTATTCACTGCCGGGGTATTTGCCCGCCGGCTCCGGTTGGAATTCAACGGGACTCGGTCTCCAATACGTTAAAATGGTAGTAAAAAATCACGGAGGACGTTTTTTTGTTCAAAATCTTCCCGAAAGAGGCGCCAGAACGGTGATTCTCCTTGCCAAGAGCGTCGCCGCCGGACCGTGTGAACACGATGCATCCGCGGCACGCACGAAACAGGAAAGGGTGCGATGAAAGAAATGCCTCTTCATATAGGTGCAATCGACGATGACAGGTCAATTCTCTATACTTTGGAAGCCATGGCGTCCACGGAAGGATGGAGGATGCTGACCACCAACGCTCCGGAGGAGTGCCTCGACTGGATAAAGCTGGACGAGGTCGATGTCCTGCTTGTCGACTATCATATGCCGGTGATGAACGGTCTGCATCTGATTCGAAAGGCGCGCGAGATCTCCTCGAAGATCATCCTTATCGCGCTGACCGTGGAAGACGGAGGCGATCTTGCGTCTCAACTGATGCTTGCCGGTGCTGACGATTTCATCACGAAACCCATTCGTCTCGCTGATTTCACTGCGAGAATACGTCTTCACGAGAAGTTGTTTACTCACAGGGAACAGCTGAACTGGGACGAGAGAAAAAAAGGCGTGAGCAAGGACACAATGCGGAAAGTTCTGGAGAAACTCAAGGAGTTTTCCGTACCAAAAGACTGCGACGATGTTGCCGCCGCCTGCGGACTTGCCTACGTGACGGCGCACCGCTACCTGGAATACCTTGTCGAAAGAGGGTTGATTGTCCGCAGTTCGGGGATCCAGGACGGCCGCCCCGGCCGCCCGAAGGCCTATTATGCGCTATCGAATTCTCCGGGGGCTTCCTCCAAGTAAAAAAGGACTCTCCGAAGAGAGCCCTTTTTTCAAGTCCGGTTTTAGTACAGCGGAATCTACTTGAACCACTGGGCTTTCATGGCGTCCAGTTCGCCGCTCTCTTCAAGCTCAGCGAGCGCTTTGTTCACCGCTTCGATAAACTCGGTTTCCCCGAGGTTCATGGCAAGGGCCTTTCCGGAGCCGGTGATCTCCTGCTCGAAGGCGATCTTGATCTTGCCCTGGAAGTCCTTGTGCTCAACGTAGCTCTTCGCGACGGGGGTATCCATCAGGGTCGCATCGACGCGGCCGAGAATAACCTCACGGACGCAGTCGTCGAACTTCTGGAACGATTTGACCTGTACCCCTTCCAGGGACAGGCAGTAGGTCTCCTGGACGGTGCCGAGCTGGACCGCGACGACCTTTCCCTTCATATCGTCGACGACTTTCATTGAATCATTGCCTGCGGCTACGACAAAGGCGCTGATCGAGATCTCATAGTTGGTCGAGAATGCCACGCGTTTCGCCCTCTCTTCGGTCGCGCTCATTCCGGCGGCAACAATGTCGATCTTCTTCGCAAGGAGGGATGGGATAAGGCTGTCGAAGGGCATGTCGACCCATTCGATCTTCTTGCCGATCTTGTCGGCGATCGCTTCCATCATGTCGATGTCGAATCCCTTCAGTTCGTTGTTCTGGTCGCGGAACTCGTACGGAGGGTACGTGCTCTCCGTGCCTACGAGAATGACGTCCTTCGCCATGACATTGGCCCACCCGGCGGTTCCGATGACTGACAGCGCGAGAAGTGCGAGCAACAGCTTTTTCATTGTTTTCTCTCCTCCAGTATGAACAGATGTTTAGAGCGTTCTGTAGATGTGACATACTTTCTCTTTGTGAGCATACACGCCCCCATTTTCCCTGTCAAGACATTGAACCCTGTTTTTCTGTTCGTTTTTATTCAAAGGCTGTTATAATTTTATAGCTCTTTTGCCGGAAGGCGGAGCGGGTTTTCTGGAGGTTTTTCAGAAAACGCCGATACTATGTTCAAGGAACCGGTCTTTTGTTTTCACCGGGGGACCGGCCGATCACTGCGGGAAGGTGGAGAAGGAGTATGCTGAAAAACGAGGATGCTGTCTTCCTGGTTTTTACAGTCGGGAACAGGTTTTTTGCTCTGCCGGCGGAGAGAGTCGAACGAGTGATCGCAGCTGTCGAGACGCTGCCTCTTCCCGGAGCTCCGTCTTTCCTCCGCGGAGTGATAAATTGCGGGGGAGCGGCGATCCCCGTGATCGATCTGAGGGTGCGCTTCGGTCTGCCTCTGCGGGACATTTTGATAAGCGACCGATTTATCTTCGTAAAAAAAGAAGGGACTCTGTTCGCCTTTCTCGTCGAATTCGTGGACGGTGTCCGTTCTCTTCATCCAGCGAAAATTACGCTGCCTGATTCCTCTCTCCGCCGCCCCGGGGAAAAATTCGAAGGATCGCTTGTCGGCATGGAAAACAAAGAGGAACGCATCATCCTCATCCAGACCGTCGAGACCCTTTTTTCGATGAGCGAAACGGATATTCGTTGCATTGAAAATATCTGTTCGTCTCTTGAAGAGGCTGTTCAATGAGGCATCTTCTTCATCACCAGGTTCCGGTTGAGGCCACCGACGATCTTCGGAGATTCGGCAGAGCGGTGGAGGACAATTTCGGGCTGAGCTTCTCCGAAAAACGGTCGTATGATGTCTGGCGTGCTCTTGTGACGATCGCTTCTGAAAAGGACGAATGTCCCCGCTCTCTTCTCCGCCGTGTGACGGAAGGCGGTATTCCGGGCGAAATCCACGAAAAACTGGCGGAATGCCTCACTATCGGGGAGACTTATTTTTTCCGCGAGCCGAAGACGTTGAAAGCCTTTGAATCGTCCGTGCTCCCCGCCATCGCCGGGGCGAAGGAGAAGCGTCTCAGAATCTGGTGCGCGGGGTGCAGTTCAGGAGAGGAACCATACACACTTTCGATGATTCTGCACCGGGCTCTGCCCGATATCCAATCGTGGGATATTTCGATACTGGGTACGGATATCAATCCTCGCGTGCTTGAAAAAGCTCGTCGCGGCGTCTACTCGAGATGGTCCTTTCGCGGCCTGGACGACGCTTCAAAGGAGATTTATTTCGATCGCCGCGGCGACGGCGCCTGTTCCGTGAAGCCCGTGTTCAGGCGGGGAGTCTCCTTCTCCCTTCTCAATCTAACGGACCGGCATTGGCGTCTTTGGAACGACTGCAGCCGTCCGGACGTGATTTTCTGCCGGAACGTCCTGATTTATTTTTCCGACCGTCACCGGAAACAGGTCATCGAGCGTTTTTACTCTCTTCTTCCGCCTTCGGGGTGGCTGGTAGTCGCTCCCTGCGAGACTTCAGTCCTTCTTGCCTCCACATTTACTCCGGTGTACCATGGCGGGGCGACGCTCTACCGAAAGGATGAGCTGCGGAAAGCCTCCGGGCTGCGTTTTTTCGAAGCGGTTCCGCAGACGGATCTGTTCGACGGGATACACATTTCCGATGATCCGCCGGAAGAAGCGACCGGCATTGAGGCCATCCCGGTCTTCTTCTCCGCGAATCCGGCCGAATGCTTATTCGAGGAGTCCCGGCCGAATGAAGCTGTTCCGGAGACTCTTGATATTCCGGAAGATTCTCCTCCCTTCTCCCGGGAGGAGTGCCTTGAAAACGCGCGCCGCCTTGCGGACAAAGGACGCTACGAGGAAGCGCTCGACTGGATTACCAAAGCCAGGAATATTGACGGCGCCGACCCTGTGCCGCTTTTCCTCACTGCCCTTATCAGGCGGGAACTTGGAGAGGAAAAGGCGGCGGCAGCTTCGCTTCGAGGCGCTCTGTTTCTCGATCCGGAATTCATAATGGCGCATTATCTTCTCGGCGCGATCGCTCTCGACGAAGGCCGATCCGGTGAGGCACAACGTCATTTCCGGAATGCGGAGTCGCTTCTTTTCTCAATCGCTTCCGATACTCTCCTGCCAGAGGGGGGGGGAGTAAACGCCGGAGAACTCCTGCAGACTGTACGCAGGCTTCAGAAGCGGTCTTTGGGCGGCTAAGCCAGGATACGGTTTCATTGCTGCGGAGGATGGTGGTGACAAATGGAGAACGGAATCGATTCGAAGATCGGAAAAGAAGTAAAATCATCGGCAATTCTTCGGGAAAGGGCGAGAAAACTCGCCCGGGAAGCGAAAAACGAAGAGACGGATGGATTTATGGAAGTCGTGGAGTTCCGCATCGGAGAGGAACAGTACGCGGTAGGATCTCTGCATGTAGGGGAGGTCTTCCCGGTGAGGGAGATCACCCCCGTTCCATGTACCCCTTCCTTTGTGGCGGGGATCGTCAATCTCCGCGGGAGAATTGTTTCCATCGTGGACCTGAAAGTTTTTTTTGATATCCCCAGGACTGATATCACAGGGAAATCGAGGATCATCATCCTTCGTTCAAGAGAAATGGAACTTGGAATTCTGACCGATGCGATTGCCGGGGTCCGATGCATACCGCTTCGTGGCATTCATCCGCCGCTGCCGACAATGACAGGGGTACGCGCTGCCTATCTTCTGGGTCTGGCAGGTGAGGATCTCGTCGTCCTGGACGGCGCTAAACTGCTCGGGGATGTATCGCTCGTTGTAAACGAAGAAGTCTAGATCTGCGAGGAGGGGCACGATGCTCACATTGAAAAACGTAACCATCGCAAAAAAACTTGCGCTCGGATTCGGGACAGTTGTTCTGCTGTTCATTGCTCTTGGACTGACGGGAATGTTCGGTGTCTGGAATCTCTCCGCCGATATCGATTACATAGTGAAAAACCGTATTTCCGACCTCCGCTCTCTTGCGGGGTTGAACTATCAGCGAATGATCATCAGAGCCGAGACTCTCGAGGTTATGCTCGCCGAAAACAGCACGAACCGGGATGATGTGCTTCGGCGTGTCATTGACCGGCGAAGTAAAGCTTGGGCCCGGATCGACGAAGACTGGAAAGAGCTTCTCGCTGTTCCGAGGCACATGGAAAAGGGGAGGCAGCTTCTCGAATTGATCAAGGTGCAGTACGATTCCTGGCGAAGGATTCATGCAGAAATCGACAGGGTTTTGTCGGAGATTGTCCGAAATACCGACGAGGATCGGAAGGCGCTTCTCTACCAGGAGTACCGGAGCCTGACTAGCCGAATGATCCCTGTCTCCGACACAATGGGAAAGGCATTCGAGGATCTGACCCGCAACAACAACGAACAGACCGATATCCTGATCCGGCAGAACGTGGAGAAGAGAAACTATATTGAGACGATGTCGATGTTTGAGATAATCTTCGGCATCTTGCTTGCCGTCTTCATGATGGTGGTCATCTCGCGGAGCATCTCTCTTCCGATCAGATCGGCTGTGGAATTTCTTTCTCGCCTTCGGAACGGGGATCTTCGGGAGGATGTGCCGCAGGAGTTCCTTTCCCGAAAGGACGAGATCGGCGTGCTGGCCAGGGCGGTCCAGGATCTTACCTGCGATCTTCGTTCGCAGATCGTCTCCATGAAAGATGTGATCTCCGCGCTTGCGTCGTTGGCGTACCAGGTATCGGCGTCGGTCTCCGAAGTGACCGCAGGCGCTGAAGAGACTTCCGTCGCTGTCCTTCAGACCACCGCCACGATGGAAGAGGTTCGCACGACTGCAGAGGTCACCAGCAGGAAGAGCAAGGAAGTTGCCGAGAGCGCCCAGCAGGGGCTGCAGGTGGTGCAGAAGGGAAAAACGGCGACGGATGCTCTCGTCGACGGCATGCAGCATATCGGAGAACGCATGAACTCGATTGCGGAGACGATCGTCAGGCTCAGTGAGCAAAGCCAGGAAGTCGGGGAGATCACCGAGACGGTGGAGGATCTCGCCGAGCAGTCGAACCTTCTCGCGGTGAACGCGGCTGTTGAAGCTGCCAAGGCAGGAGAGCAGGGCCGCGGATTCTCGGTAGTGGCGCAGGAGATCAAGAGCCTTGCCGAGCAGTCGAAACAGTCTGCGAAAGAAGTTCAGCGGATCCTCAGGGATATTCAGAAAGCGACGAGCGCGTCGGTGATGGCGATCGAACAGGGTTCAAAAGCTGTGGAACAGGGAGCGAAGGACGCAATACCGTCAAAGGAGTCCATCAATGCCATCACGAAGCGGTTTGTTGAATCCGCCCAGTCGGCAGCGCAGATAGCCGCTGCGAATAATGAGCTTCTTGCCGGAATGGACCAGGTGACCCAGGCGATGGAAAGCATAAAGGCCGCGGGCGAGCAGAATGTGACAGGGATGAAGGATCTCGAATCGGCCTCGGGCGACCTGAAGGAGATGGGGGCCAAGCTCAAACTCCTGGCGGAGCGATACAGGGTCTGAAAAAGTGAGATGAAGGAGCGGGCATGAAGCAGGCGGACCAGGAATTTCTCGAAGAGCTGCGCAGAGATTTTGTACCTGAGGCGGAGGAGTATCTGCAAACCATCGTCTCGGGTCTGCTTGACCTGGAAAAGACTCCGGAAGAGTCTTCCGGAGTGCTGGAGGAGGTGTTCCGTGCCGCGCACAGCCTCAAGGGCGCCGCGCAGGCCGTTCAGCTGCGGGGAGTTTCTTCGGTGTGCCAGGTTATGGAAAGTGTGTTTTCCGGTATGAAAAAAGGGATGCTCCATCCTTCAGCGGATGACTTCGACACGCTCCAGAGAGCGGCGGACGCTCTCTCCGGCATGACTGCTTTCCCGGGCCGTCAGGATGGGCAGAACGTGGACGTTCTCGTCCAGGATCTTGAAAAGATTCTCACCCCGAAGAGAAACGCCGCACCGCCTCTGAGAACTCCGGTTCTCCGGAAAAAAACGGAGGAGGCGCCTCCAATCGACGAGGAGCCGGCGCGAGGAAAGGAGAAACCAGCGCCGCCGACTTTTTGCCCCGAAGAGGAGCCCTTTTCCGGAGGGCAGCAGCCGGTTGCTTTCAAGCGGAAGGATGAACCGCCCAGGAGCATCTCGCAGGACTCGGTACGAATCGGGGCGGCCAAGCTTGATGCTCTGCTCTTCAAGGCGGAAGAGCTCATATCCGTGAATCTCGCCCTGGCGGTGCGAATGGAGGAGATTCGCGATCTTCTCGCGCTCGTCTCGGAGTGGAGGACCGAATGGGAACGGGCGTTTGCGAATCTTCAGCGGGGAGGTTTCGGCATGGAAACGCTCCCTCCTCCGTTACGGGAATTCTTTCAGCACGAAAGAGCCAGTCTGCGAAGCCTGAACGAAAAAATCCGCGATATGGGAAAAGCGCTTCGAGCGGACCAGCGAAACGCCGGCGGGCTTATCCACGACCTGCTGGAAGGGACCCGCAATATACTCATGCTTCCTTTCTCCTCTCTTCTGCAGTCCTTCCCGAAGATCGTGCGGGATCTCTCCCGGGAGCTCGGCAAGGAAGCGGAGACCGTTGTGCGCGGAGGCGATATCGAAGTCGACAAGCGGATTCTCGAAGGGTTGAAGGATCCTCTCGTTCACCTGGTGCGCAACTGCCTCGATCACGGCCTGGAAAATAAGGGGGATCGCCTTTCCGCCGGCAAACCTGCCTGCGGAACGATTACCATCGCTGTCTCCCAGGTGGAAGGGAGCCGCGTGGAGCTGCTGGTCGCCGACGACGGAAGAGGGCTTGATCCCGACAAACTTCGCGAAAGCGCAATAAAAGCGGGAATCCTCTCCCGAGATGATGCGGCTGCTCTTGACGATGCTTCGGCGCTGATGCTGATCTTCAGATCCGGGGTTTCGACGAGCCCTATTATTACCGATATATCAGGCAGGGGTCTGGGCATGGCCATTGTCCAGGAGGGCGTGGAGACCCTCGGAGGTACACTCTCTCTGAATTCCACACAGGGGAAGGAGACGGTCTTCCGGCTCTCTCTTCCTCTTACATTGGCAACATTCCGCGGAGTATTGGTAGAGGAGTGGGGACACCTTTTTGTGATCCCATCCGCAAGTGTCGAGAGGGTGGCCCGGATTGAGAAAAAACGAATCAAACATGTCGAACAGCGGGACACCATCTCGTTCAGCGGTGTGCCTCTCGCTCTCGCACGCCTGGGGCAGGTTCTCGAACTGCCTTCCCCTGCCGAGCGCTCCTCCCCCCGGGACACTCAAACCGTCGTCGTGCTGGGCTCCGGAAATGTCTCGGCCGCATTCGGCGTCGACAGGGTGCTCAACGAGCAGGAGGTTCTTCTGAAACCTCTGGGAAAGCAGCTTCAAAGGATCCGAAATATTGCAGGAGCGACCGTGCTCGGCTCGGGCAAGGTGGTTCCGGTCCTCAACGCTGCGGATCTCATACGCTCAGTGAAAAGGGGCGGTTCGGGACATGCATTTTCCCCGGCGGGCACAGAGGCGGACGTTCGAAAGAAAGTACTCGTCGTAGAGGACTCCATCACCTCCAGGACGCTGATTAGAAATATCCTGGCGGCGGGGGGGTATGACGTCCGGACTGCTGTCGACGGGCAGGAAGCATGGGAGGCCCTTTCAATGAGCACATTCGATATTGTTGTCTCCGATGTCGAGATGCCGAGGATGAACGGCTTCGACCTGACGGCAAGAATTCGTTCCGAATCGTCGACTGCGGATATCCCTGTCATACTCGTGACTTCGCTCGAGTCGCGCGAGGACCGGGAACGCGGAGTTGAGGCCGGAGCCGATGCATACATAGTGAAAAGCGGTTTCGATCAGGGAAGTCTTCTTGAGGTGATGCGTCGTCTCTTATAGAAGACGGCGCTGGGGAGAGGAAGGCGGTCGGAATGCCCGATGTTCTTATAGTAGATGATTCGGCATTGCTGCGAAAAATTCTGAAACAGATGCTGAGCCAGGATTCCGAACTGAACGTGGTCGGATGCGTGGAGAGCGGCGAGGCCGCGCTGAAGTTCCTCGAGACGGAATCCGTCGATGTTGTCACGATGGACATTCACATGCCGGGTATGGACGGCTTCGAGGCTACAAGGCGCATCATGGAATCCTGCCGGCCGGTTCCCGTGGTCATCGTCAGTTCATGCTGGGATCCCCTTGAAGTCGAGAAGACTTTCCGTGCAATGGATGCCGGAGCGGTAGCCATTCTTCCCAAGCCGGAGGAAATTTTTTCCGTAGCGTCGGAATACTGCCGGGAACTTGTAAAGACGGTGAAAGTCGCGGCACTGTCGAAAGTGGAACGGCTGCGCCAGAGGAGGTTCCCGGAGAGGCGGGAAAACGCTTCTCACAGGCTACCGACAACAACGGCGGTACCTGCGGAGCTTGCCAAGGAGGGGTCATATCCGCATTTCGAATCCGAACTGCGGACAAGAGAAAGGGAGATCAAGATTGTCGCCGTCGGCGCTTCAACAGGAGGACCGCAGGCCTTGTCGGAATTTCTCTCCCGTATTCCTCTGACTTTTTCACGCCCCCTCCTGATAGTGCAGCATATTGCGGCCGGTTTTACGCCCGGACTGGCGGAATGGCTCGACAGACTGACCCCCTTATCGGTCAAAGTCGCGGAGAACGGCGAAACCCCGAAACAAGGAACTGCTTACATCGCTCCCGAGGGGGTCCATCTCGGTGTGCGACCCGGAGGCGCCCTGTTGTTCTCGAAGGGGCCGCCCGAGCACATGGTACGCCCTTCGGCTTCATGGCTTTTTCGGACGGTTGCCGCAGTCTACGGCGGAGACGCGGCGGCCATCCTCTTTTCCGGCATGGGAAAAGACGGGGCGGAGGAGTTGAAGACGCTTCGAGACCTCGGAGCCGCCACTTTTGCCCAGAGCAAAGAAAGTTCGGTCGTATGGGGAATGCCCGGCGAGGCGGTCCGGATCGGCGCCGTCGAACATGTGGCCGCACCGTCGGAAATAGCATCCGCACTGTCGGAATTGCTCCAAAGGGAGACAGGAAACCTGAAACGCGAAGAGCGTCGGTGAAGAATACAGCAAACGGAGGGAATGCTCCATGGATCTCGCAAACAAAGCTCAATCCGGAAAGGCCAACGCGGAAATCCTCATCGTCGAGGATAGCCTGACTCAGGCGAAACGATTGGAACGGCTTCTCGTCGAAAACGGATTCGTCGTTTCCATGGCCCGGAACGGCAGCGAGGGGCTGAAACTCGTTCGAAGCAAAAAACCGTCCGTGGTCGTTTCCGATGTGATGATGCCTGAAATGGACGGTTACGAGATGTGCCGAAACATTAAAAACGAAGAGGAGTTGAAGGGAATACCGGTGGTCCTTCTCACGTCTCTCTCGGATCCGAGGGATGTCATCAAGGGGTTGCAGTGCGGTGCGGACAATTTCCTCACCAAGCCCTATGACGGAGAACACCTGATCCGGAGGCTCGAACACATCCTGACCAATCTCGAGCTGAGGCGTTCCGGGCAGGCTCAGATGAGCGTCGAGGTCTTCTTCGCCGGGCAGTATCACCGCCTTACCGCGGACAGGATCCAGATCATCGATCTCCTGCTCTCCACCTTCGAAGCGGCTGTGCTTCAGAGCTCCCAGCTTGAAAAGCTCGGCGGAGACTACAGAAACGCCCTTGAAGATGTGAAACGCGCGCAAGCCAATTTCCAGACACTTATGGAGACCACGGGGGACGCCGTGGTCGTTGTCGGAAGCGACGGAACGATCTATTACGTCAATCCGGCGGCTGAACTGCTCTTCGACAACGAAGCGTCGAAACTGGTCGGAACCCCATTCGCATTTCCGTTGGAGGGCGAAGAGCACCGTGAGGTGACGATCACCCGGTCCGACGGGGAAAAGATTGTGGGAGACATGCGGGTGGCGACATCGAATTGGGACGGGGAGCTTGTCCGTTTCGCCACGATACGGGATATCACCGAGATGGTTCGTCTCCGGGAACTCCTGAAGACAGAAACCATCACCGATGCCCTGACAGGCCTTCACAACCGGAGGGGCTTTCTGACGATGGGGGAGAACTGTCTCCGGCTCGCAGAGCGGATGGAAATGAAGGTCTCCTGTCTTTTCGCGGATCTCGACGGTTTCAAAGCCGTAAACGACACCCTCGGCCACGAGGAAGGAGACAGGGTGCTCCGTGAGACAGCGGAGATCCTGAGGAGAACGTGCCGTTCATCGGATATACTGGCCCGCGTCGGAGGAGATGAATTCGCCGCTCTCATGCTCCATAACGGAGAGGGGGACATCGCGGATATTCCGGCGCGTCTGCAGAAGGCCCTCGATGAAGTCAACCGCCGTACCGAAAGGATATACCCCATTGCCATGAGTATCGGTACGAGTCTCTGGACACCGGAGGCTCCACGTTCCCTCGGAGAACTCATGTCCGCTGCCGACAAAGAAATGTATACGAGCAAGGAATCGAAAAAAAAATCGCAGAGCTAGCGTTTTTTAAGTTGACGTCTCCACAGAGAGTGGATATAATACGTCGAAATATGAAATGTACACGCGATGATGCAGAGTGTCCCGGTCCGGTTCTGTCGCCAGAGAGAGAAACCCGCAGGCTGGAAGGTTTCTTCGGCAGGGAATAGGGGCATAAAGACTGCGGAGCAAGGGCCGAAACGGCGGAATGCCGGAAGTACGTCCTCGGGAGGCTCCCGTCACAGGGCTCAGAGTGGGACGCATGGAGTGCGTCCAAGCAGGGTGGTACCGCGAGGCTTATGGCTCGTCCCTTCATAGGGACGGGCCGTTTTTTTATACTCGGCGCGTAGGAAAGAGAGAGGTGCGCTTATTGTGGAACTGAATATGGAGAAAAGCCCCGGGAAAGAGCATTTTATCTATGGCGGATGGGATACGGTGGAGCTGGCCGGAAGATTCGGCACTCCTCTCTATGTGCTCTCGGAAGAAAAAATTCGGGAGCGTTGCCGGGCGGTGCGGAAGATGTTCCTGGAGCGATGGGATAATGTCTCGGCGGTGTATGCCGGCAAGGCCTTCCTCCCGCTTGCGATGTGCGGAATCATCCATTCGGAGGGGCTCGGGCTCGACCTTGTTTCCGGAGGTGAACTTTTCACTGCAAGCGCTGCAGGATTTCCTCTGGAAAAAACCTTTTTTCACGGAAACAGCAAGACGCGGGAGGAAATTCGCTTCGCAATCTCTTCCGGCGTGGGACGCATCGTTGTTGATGGGCTTTCGGAGCTTGAAACACTTGAAGAAGAGGCCGCCGTTTCCGGCAGGAAGGTTTCGATTCTCTTCAGGGTTACTCCTGGAGTCGACGCCCACACCCACAAGTACATCCTGACGGGACACACCGGTTCCAAGTTCGGTTTCCCGCTCGCGGGCGATTCTCTGAAGGATGCCGTGCGGCAGGTTATGCATTCCGCGCACATCTGTCTCAAGGGGTTTCACTTCCATATCGGCTCCCAGATTTTCGAAAACACATCGCATCTTCTAGCGGTGGATATCATGGTGAACTCGATTGCCGGTTTTTTCCGCGAGCTGGGGTTCGTGACCGAAGAGCTGAATATGGGCGGCGGTTACGGTGTGGAGTTCGATCCTGAAGGGCGTTCTCCCGCGATCGAAATGTTTACCGACGCCATGATGCGGAGGCTGGAAGAAGGCTGCCGGGCTGCGGGAGTGACTCGCCCCCGGGTTGTGATAGAACCTGGACGCTGGATCGTCTCGGAGGCGGGAATCACGCTCTACACGGTGCAAACGATCAAGAAGATCGACGGTGTCATCACGTATGCGGGTGTCGACGGCGGCATGACCGACAACCCCCGCCCTTCGCTCTATGGAGCCAGGTACTGGGCTGTCGCTGCTGGGAAGATGGGACAGGAAGCCTCGACTGTCGTTACAGTGGCCGGCAAGTGCTGCGAGTCGGGGGATATTCTGATCGAGGGGCTGAAAACGCCGGCCCTTGAACGGGGGGATGTACTGGCCGTGCTGAATACCGGGGCTTACACCTTTTCCATGGCGAGCAATTACAACCGGATTCCGCGTCCCGCTGTGGTGCTTGTCGGTGAGGGACGGGCGGAAATCATAGTGGAAAGGCAGACTTACGAGGATCTTCTTCGCGGAGAGAGAATACCGGAGCACTTGAAAATAAAAAGTCCCTGAAAAAACTTATGGAGGTGGGGCCGAAAAAAAGAACGGCAAAGAAGCGGGGTTCTTCAAACTCTCTCCGGAAAAGTTCCGAAGCGGAGAAAGACATTCATGAGGAGGTAGAGAAGAGATATGAGAAAGAGTATTGCCATGCTTGGAGTGTTGTTTCTGCTTGTTCTTGCCGGGACCGGTTTCGCAGCCGACGTCATCAGGATCGGCCACACGGTCTCCCTTACCGGGGGAGCCTCCATGTGGGGGCAGTCCGAGGCAAGGGCTCTCGACATGCTGTTGAAGAAGATCAACGATGCGGGCGGTGTTCTCGGCAGGCAGATCGAGTTCGTCCGCTACGACAACCGCAACGACAGTGTTGAAGCGGTCAATGTTGCGCGCCGGCTTGTCTCCGACGGCGTCGTAGCCGTTATCGGTCCTGCCCAGAGCGGCAACTCGATCGCCTCGGCTCCGGTGTTTGAGCGCGCGAAGATTCCCATGGTGGTCACGACGGCCACCAACCCCTACGTCACCATCGATCAGCGTTCCGGAAAGGTCCGTCCCTTCGCGTTCCGCCCTTGTTTCATCGATCCCTTCCAGGGAACCGTTGCCGCCCGTTTCGCCATCACCGACCTCGGTGCGAAAAAAGGAGCGATTCTCTATGACGTCGGTTCCGACTACGGCCAGTGGCTCGCCCGGTACTTCGAGGAAGCGTTCCTCGCCAAAGGCGGCGAAATAGTCGCCAAGGAGGCGTTCCGCACCGAAGAGCTTGATTACCGCGCGCAGCTCGGCAAGATGAAGGATCTTGCTCCCGACGTCATCTTCATTCCGACAAGCCAGAAAGAAGCGGCCATGGCGGCGAAGCAGGCCCGCGACCTCGGAATCGAAGCCGTTCTTCTCGGTACGGACAACTGGGGGAGCCCTGATCTTATCGAACTCGGCGGTAGCGCGATCGACGGCGGCTATTTCGTCAATCTTACCGATCTTGCCGATCCCGACATTCAGGAATTTGTTTCCGAATACAAGGCAGCCTTCGGGGAGGAGCCGGTTCTTCCGAATCCCGTTATGGCACAGGACGCTCTCCTGATGATCGTGGACGCCCTGACGAGAGCCGGCGGCACCGACGGCGCCGCTTTGGCAGAAGCGCTGGGGAATATCAAGGATCTGAAGGTCACCAGCGGAGTTCTCACGATCAGCCCGGAGGATCATAATCCACTCGACAAGCCTGCCGTGATCCAGCAGGTCGACGTCGCGAACAAGACCTTCAAGTTCGTGAAGAAGTACGTCTCCGTGGACGATTAGTCTCTTTCCTCAGGGAACCGTCTCGGACGTATCGCGGGAGCGATGCGCGCAGCGCGGGGATCCTGTTTTTCGGGGCTGCCTCCTCTTCGGGAGGAGGCTCCCCGTTTTTTCGCCCGGGGTCGGGGAAACCCCGTTCTGTAGTTTCCTCAATATGCTCAAAGGATGTGTGGACCGGATTGTTTCTTCAAACACTCATTACGGGTCTCTCGATAGGAGGCATTTACGCCCTGATGGCTGTGGGGTACTCCCTCGTCTTCAGCGTGCTCAACTTCAGCAACTTTGCTCACGGCGCGGTTATCATGCTCGGGGCTTACGTCGGGTTTGCCCTGGCGACGAAGTTCAGTCTGGGATTCGGCCTTGTTCTGGCCGGAAGCATCGCCGGCGCCGGGATAATCGCAGTGCTCAACGAGCGTCTTGCTTACTCGAGCCTGCGGAGACGCAAGGCTCCCTCTCTCTACCTGATGATCAGCGCGATGGGGTGTGCAGTCTTCCTTGAAAATATGGTGTATGCCACAATCGGCTCCCGGTTCTACGCATTTCCCGAATTTTTCGGGCGGCAGGTGATCAGCCTGGGCGGCAGCAGCATCAGTCTCCTCGACGTGGGTGCGTTTCTTTTCGCCCTTACCGCTATCCTGGGGCTTCATCTCTTTATCAGCCGGACACGGACGGGCATCGCCATCCGCGCCGGAGTCTCCGACATGACCATGTGCTCCCTGATGGGAGTTGACCTGGATCGGCTCATCGCTATCGTCTTTCTGCTCGCGGGCGGCTTCGCGGGGGTCGCGGGAGTCTTTCTGGGTATAAAGTACCTCGTCTATCCGACCATGGGGTGGGTGACCAACAAAGCCTACATCGCGGCAGTCATCGGAGGTCTTGGAAGTCTTCCGGGGGCGCTCGCGGGAGGCCTTATCCTCGGCGTCGTGGAGACGTTCGTCTCGACCTACGTATCGAGCGTCCTCCGGGACGTCTTCAGCTTCACCCTTCTTATCGCGTTTCTCGTGCTGCGACCGAACGGTCTCCTCGGCCGTGACGGAGAGGAGAAGGTATAGCCATGGACTATATTCTTTCCATCGTCATTCTCGCCGGCATCAACATGATCGCCGTCCTGGGCCTTTCGATCTTCACCGGATTCACAGGGCTCTTCTCGCTGGGGCACGCTGCTTTCGTCGCGGTGGGCGCCTATACGTCGGCAATCCTCACCTACTATTACTATGTGCCCTACTTTCTCGCCCTTGCGGCGGGAGCGGCGGCGGCGGGAGCCGTGAGCCTCGTTATCGGCGTTCCCACGCTGCGGGCGAAGCTGAGAAGCGACTATTTCGCCATAGCAATCCTCGGTTTCGGCGAAGCGCTGAGAGTTCTTCTGGAGAATCTCGAAATCACGAACGGCGCCAGGGGACTCCCCGGCATCGACGACTTTACAACGCTGCCGATCGTGATCGCATGTCTCGCGGGAGGAGTCTTCATCGCCCGAAACTTCCTGCGTTCCCGGTGGGGGGTAGCGTGCATCGCAATCCGCGAGGATCCGATCGCCGCCGAGACCGCGGGAGTACGACTCTTCCGGACGCGGCTTCTCTCTCTCGTGGTCAGCGCCGTCTTCTGCGGATTGTCGGGAGGACTTCTGGCGCATTTCCTCTCTTTCATCCAGCCGCAGATGTTCACACTGATCCAGTCCACGCAGCTTCTCGCGGCGGTGATCGCCGGCGGCATGGGGAGCATCTCAGGGCCGCTCATCGCCTCCTTCGTCTTCATCGCGCTTCCCGAGGCTCTTCGTGTTGCGCAGATGTGGAGGCTGGTGGCCTACGGACTTCTTCTCGTCCTCATTATGGTCTATCGCCCGCAGGGGTTGATGGGCTATTCCGAGATTACAACATTTTTCCGGAGATCATCCGGCAGGGACGGGGGGCGCCGGTCATGAAAAACGAACAGATTCTGCTCTCCGTATCGAACCTGACGAAGAATTTTGGCGGTATACGGGCAGTGGATTCCTTCTCCTTCGAAGTGCGGGAGGGCTCGGTGACGGGAATCATCGGGCCGAACGGCGCCGGGAAGACCACAGTTTTCAACCTCGTGACGGGACTCTATACTCCCACTTCTGGATCGATTCTCTTCCGGGGCGATGAGATAGGCGGCAACCGTCCCGATGCCATCGTCCGGAAAGGGATCGCGCGGACTTTCCAGAATATCCGCCTCTTCAACAGAAGGACGTGTCTGGAGAATGTCCTGACGCCGTTGCTGCAGCGTGAAAAATGCAGCTTCGCGGGAGCCCTTCTTGGAATTCCGTCCGTCCGTCGGCTGGAGCGGGAGCTTCACGACAAGGCGCGCGGTCTTTTGGCCGATCTCGGGCTCGAAAAGTACGCTCTCTTCCAGGCGAGCAATCTCCCGTACGGACTTCAGCGAAAGCTCGAGATCGCGCGTGCGCTCGCCACGGAGCCCTCGCTGTTGCTGCTCGACGAACCGGCTGCCGGTATGAACCCGGAGGAGACACGGAATCTTGCGAATCTCATTGCGGAAGTACGCGAAAAATTCGGCGTCACTATCCTGCTCATCGAGCATCACATGGATCTCGTCATGAACATATGCTCGCCCATCGTGGTGATGAATTTCGGCGGGCTCCTCGCAACGGGAACACCGGACGAGGTCCGGGCCGATCCGAAAGTCGTCGCCGCATACCTGGGGACAAGCAGACGACCGACGAACGCCGCGACCGAAGAGAGCGGCAAGGAGTCGTGTCGGTCGTTTGGTGCGCATGTACCTGGCGCTACAAGCAGACGACCGACGAACGCCGCGACCGAAGGGGAAGGTGCGGATGCAACCGGCGTAAAAGGAGAAAACAATGAACGCTTTGGGAATTAAGGATCTCAATGTCCACTATGGAACCATCCATGCCGTACAGGGTGTCTCCTTTTCCATGAAGGAGAAGGAGATCGTTTCCATCGTCGGTTCGAACGGCGCGGGCAAGTCGACCATCATGTGGACCCTTGCCGGAGTGGTGGGGCGCTCGGGAGGGGATATCGAAATTTTCGGGACCCCTCTCCCTTCGAAGCCGCACGAGATCGTCGCTCGAGGATTAGCTCTGGTTCCAGAACGCCGGCGCCTCTTTTCCTCCCTGACGGTATCGGAAAACCTGGTTATGGGCGCGTATCGCCGGAGAGACATGGCGGTCGTCGAACAGGATATGGAGCGTTGTTTCCGTCTTTTCCCCATTCTGAAACAGCGTTTGAAGCAGCGTTCGGGCACGCTCTCCGGAGGTGAGCAGCAGATGCTCGCCATATCCAGGGCGCTCATGAGCAGACCGAAGATCCTGCTGCTGGATGAACCCTCGCTCGGCTTGGCTCCGCTCCTCGTCGAAACGCTCATGGAGACGATACTGCAGATACGCGGGGAGGGCATGACGGTGCTCCTGGTCGAACAGAACGCGACGCAGGCGCTGGAGATCAGCGACAGGGGATTTATTCTCGATGCGGGACGTTTCCTGAAAAGCGGTTCGGGTCCTGAACTCGCCGGGGATCCCGAGATACGGAAAGCGTATCTCGGAGGGTAGCATCCGTTTCATATTTGTCAGCGGATCGGAAAAATTCGGCGGAGCCGTCTGCGCTAAGGCTCCGCCGATCATTTTTACTTTCTGGGGGATTCCTTTCAGGCGGGTTCTCTTGCTCCCGTGAGTGTCTTCCTGACCGTCGAAAGCCTCGTCATGATCTTCCCTGCGACTTCCGGCCGGTTCATGGTATAGATATGAATTCCGTCCGCGCCCCAGGAGAGCAGGTCGATGATCTGCTCGGTCGCGTAGGCTATCCCGGCCTCCGCGAGGGCTTCGGGCGAATGCTCGTAGCGGGACATGATCCGTGCGAAACGCGGCGGTATCGAAGCGCCGCAGAGAGAGACGATCCTGCCGATCTGCCTGGCGTTGAGAACCGGCATAATGCCGGCAAGCACTGGAATAGCGACCCCGGCGGCACGAACCTTGTCCATGAAGCGGAAGAAGATCTCGTTGTCGAAGAAGAGCTGCGTGATCAAAAAATCCGCCCCGGCATCCACTTTCTCTTTCAGGTGCACGATATCCTGTTCCAGTGAGGGACATTCCGGGTGTCCCTCCGGATAGGCAGCGGCGCCGAGTGAAAAATCACGAAAATGCCCCCGCCGGATGTGGCGGATTAAGTCAGCGGCATATTTGAAGGAGTTCTCGCACGGTTCGCCCTCCGGCCGCGGATCGCCGCGAAGCGCAAGGATATTGCAGACCCCTTCCTGTTCCAGGTCGGCAAGAACGCGTTCGACCTCGGCGGGTGAAGAACCCATGCAGGTTAAATGGGCAAGGGAAACGAGCCCCCAGCGATTATTGACGGCTGACGCGATTTCGACGGTGCGGTCACGGCTGCTTCCTCCCGCTCCGTAGGTAACGCTGATGAAGTCCGGAGAGTACCTCTTCAGTCCCGCCACGGTATCGAACACCGTTTCGATAGGCGTTTCCGGCTTGGGAGGAAAAATCTCGAAGGATATGACGGGCCGCGTACTGGAAAGCAGCTCACGGATGAACATATTGATTCAGCTCCTTTTGGAAGATGGTGTTCTGGATGCCATGAGCGACTCCACGAGACGGACGGAGCTTACCGCATCCGGTGCGTAGCCGTGGGCGCCGATACGACGTGCAAATTCCTCGTCCACAGATGCTCCGCCGACGATCACGAAGACGCCGGGAAGGCGCCGCAGGATCTCTTCGGTTGTTGAGGCCATGTTCTTCATTGTCGAGGTCATCAGGGCGGAAAGCCCGATGAAATCGAAGTTTCCCCGCTCCGCCTCTTCCAGAATAACGCTCGAAGGGACATCCTTCCCGAGGTCGACGACATTGAAGCCGTGACTTTTCAGCACGGTTCCGACCACGTTCTTGCCGAGGTCGTGAAGATCGCCTTCGACCGTGGCCAGCAGAACATTTCCCCTTGATGCGATCCCGCCCGAACGTTCGAACAGTTCCATTGCAATGCCGCAGACCCGCTGGGCAGTTTCAGCCGAGGAGATGAGCTGAGGGAGAAAGCAGTTCCCGCGATCGTATTGTCTGCCGACTTCTTCAAGGGATGGAATGACCCCTTGGTTGACGATGTCGAGAGGGGATGATCCCGATGATAGAAGCGTTTGCGCCTGTTCTTCCGCCTGCTGAACGTCTCCGTGGAGAACAGCGAGCCCCAGCGGAAGATACTCTGCGGCGACGGCGAGGGATTCGGACTCCGCAGACTTCTCCCGCGCGTCCGCTCGGGGAGAAGAAACGGTCGTATCATGCGCGAAGAAGCTCTGTGCCGCGGAGAGAAACCGTTTTCCCCCGATATCTCTCCCTGCAAGGACCTCCGATGCGGCAAGAGTTTCCATCATGCCCCGGTCAAGCGGGTTCATGATGGCGCAATCAAGGCCGGCGGCGACCGCCATGGCGAGGAAGGTTCTGTTCAGAAGCGACCGTGCCGGCATTCCGTGAGAGACGTTGCTCAGTCCGAGGACCGAGGTTATTCCCTCCTCCCGGAGAAAGGAGAGCGCTGCAAGGGTGACGGCGGGTGCGGCACTGTCGGCTCCCACTGCCAGAGTGAGCCCGTCCACCACGAGCCCCTCGCGCGGAAAGTCCAGGGAGTCCGCGGCGGAGAGAATCCTTCGGATGACGTTTATTCTTGCCTCCACACTTTCCGGAAGGCCGCTTTCGTCGAGAGGAAGAACAGCGGCGACAGCGCCGTGCCTCTTGGCGAGGGCAAGCCCGGGAAAGAGGGAGTCTTCCTTCGCGGTGAAGGAGTTGATCAGGGGGATGCCGGTGACCGTGAGAAGTCCCGACTCGAGGACAGATGCACTGTCGCTGTCGATCGAGACGGGAAGCGACGTGGACTGTCCGACGGCCGTCACCGCGGCGGACATTGCGGCGGACTGGTCGATCGACGGAAGACCGACGTTCACGTCGATTATGTGAGCGCCGGCGTCGGTCTGAAGGCGGGCTTCCTCGCGGAGCGTCGTCCAGACAAATTTTCCGATCTCCTCCCGAAGTGGGGACTTCCTGGATACGTTGATCCGCTCGCCGATGATACGGAAGGGGTGACAAGCTCCTGCGAGTACAAGACGGCTCCGGCTCGCCAGGGGCGTTCCCTTTTCAGGGGAGTGTTTTTTTACCGGAATTTCCCGAACGGCGCCGGCGAGGGCGGCGATGTGACCAGGCGTGGTACCGCAGCATCCACCGATCACATCGGCGCCGGCCTCTGCCAGTCGGGTTCCCCACGATGCAAAGACCTCCGGGGAGCGGTACTCCTGATTTCCCGGAAGACCGGCATTGGCATAGACAAAGACTGGAATGCCCGCGTGTTCGGAGAGGATTCCTACGGTCTGAACATACTCTTCCGGACCCACGCCGCAGTTGGCTCCTACTCCGGCGGCGCCCTGGAATGCAGCCCACCGGGCCGCGACCTCGGGAGGGGTTCCCGTCACCGTCCTTCCTTTCTGGTCGAAAGTGAAGCTCACCACGAAAGCTCCATCAGGAACAAGATCCTTAGCCGCGAGAACCGCCGCTTTCGCCTCCCTGAGGTCGATCATCGTCTCGATGAGGAGGAAATCCGCACCGCCTTCGAGCAGTCCTTCCATCTGCGTGCGGAAGGAACGGTAGGCATCATCGAAGGAGAGGGGGCCGAAAGGCGCCAGGAGCTCTCCGAGAGGTCCTACAGAGCCCGCTACCAGCACATTCTCTCCGGCAGCCGATTTTGCAAGGCGTGCGGCTTCCGCGTTTATCTCCCTCGCCCTGCCATCGAGGCCCCGGTGCGCCATCTTCAGCGGGCTTCCGCCGAAAGTATTCGTCTCGAGAATTCTAGCCCCGGCGTTTTGGTAGGCAGTATGTATGTCTTTCAGGACATCGGGGCGGAAAAGGTTCATCTCCTCAGGCAGCATAGGGGGATTCCACCCGTTTTCTGCAAGGAGCGTTCCCATGCCTCCGTCGAGGAGCACGACTCCCCTTTGTTCTTCGATCCAACGAATGAGTTGATTCCTTTTCATGCTTCTTCCCCCTCGGACTTTGTATAAGTACATTAATATAGCAAAAAGACTCGCCGAAGGATAGTGTTAAAATTGAGCATGAAGAAATAAGGAGAATCGAATGTTCGCGCGCGTGTTTTCCTTTTCTCAACGGTCCGCCTCCGGCAACGGATTGCTCAAAGCGTCCTTCCAGGATGCATCGCGTGTTCCGGTTGCGCGGACCGACTTTCTGGAGGTGTATCCATGATTCCTTTTGTAAAGATGCAGGGAAACGGAAATGATTTCATAGTGTTGGACAATCGGGACGGGCGCTTCTCTTCCGGCGATCTCGTCTCTTTGGCGCGGAGAAGCTGTCCGAGAAGAAGCTCTCTGGGTGCGGACGGACTTCTTGTTGTCGAGAAGGCGGAGAATGCCGACTTTACGATGCGCCTTTTCAACGCGGACGGTAGTGAAGGTGAAATGTGCGGGAACGGGGCGCGCTGTGTCGCCCGATACGCATTCGAGAAAAAAATCGCGGGGAAAACGCAGTCATTCTCCACCCTTGCAGGAACGATGCGCGCAGCCGTGCATCCTCCTTTCGTGGAACTCGACATGGGAAGAATTCCGCTGACCGAAGGTTGGTTCAACCGTCCCCTTACCGTCGGAGAACGGACCTTCAAGTCTTCATATCTTCTGGTCGGTGTTCCGCATGTCGTCTTTTTCCTCGATGAAGAGGAGCTTTCGCGTGAAGAGATGATCGTTGTGGGGCGGGAGGTCCGGCACACCTACGCGCTGTTCCCGTACGGAGCGAACGTGAACTTTGTCCTTCCGCGGGACGATGCGCATATTGCTTCCGTGACGTACGAAAGAGGAGTCGAGGATCTGACCGACTCCTGCGGTACCGGGTCAACTGCTTCCGCTATTGCGTGGACTCTCCGATATAATTCCCGGCCCGATTCTGCCGCCGTCGAGGTCGCGAATCCCGGAGGGATCAATTTCGTCTTTCTTCATTTCGGAGCAGAAGGGGATTATGTAGAAGCATCTCTCAAAGGGAAAACCGTAATTGTTGCAGAGGGGCATCTTGTCGAGGAGATTGAGGGATAAAATGTTATAATGAATTGATATGTGTTCTTTGCAATGAAGGATGCGGAATGACTCCACACCTTTTTGGTGTGAAGAAAGGGAGGGATATCATGATGAAGGCCAGGAAACTCCTCATCGGTATCATTCTGATCATCGGGCTCACAGGGCTGCTGCTCATCGGAGCGAGTATCGATTTTGCCGGCGATCTTGTAGTTCGGGAAGCCCGCAATGCGACCCGGGATCTTCTCGGAGCGGATCTCTCGATAGGCGGTATCCGCGGCAACCCGATCAAAGGATTTTCTCTGAAGGATATCGCATTGACCAAGGATGGGCGGAACCTCTTCAGCGCAGCCTTTCTCGATGTCAAGCTCAACCTTGTTTCTCTCCTCTCGAAATCGCCGAAAGTAAGCCTCCTCGAGGTCGGAGGAGTCGCAATCGATGCGGACAGCCTTGCGGAGCAGATTGCGCAGATTGAGTTCGAGGGCGGCGGAGACGGAGAAATACCGGTCGAGACCGTCCGTTTTGTGGACAGTGTTGTCGATTCGCAATGGGCGCAAGCGTCCATTGCGAGATTCGACCTCTCTTTTCAGGGAAAGGAGATCGTATCGGATGTCGAAATGGCGATCAATTCCGTTCCGGTAAAGGGAAAAGTAAGGGCTTTTCTCGACGGCGGCATGGCGGAGATACGTTCTCTCGAAATGAACATCGGAAAGGGATCTGCCTCCGCTTCGGGCAGGGTAGCTCCCTCGCTTGCGGTTTCGGGAACCGTAACAAATCTCGACCTGAAGGAACTGGTCGCTTTCTGGCCCGTAGTGCCCGCAGACGGATTTGACGGCACGGTATCGCTCGCTTTCAGGGGAGAAGGAGATTGGAACAATCCTGTCCTGGGCGGGGAAGTTGACTATTCGGGCAGATCGATACTCGGTTACCCTGTGGACAGTGTCAAGGCGAAGTGGAGACTGTCGGGACAGAGTCTTTCCGTAGCCGATCTCGACGCGCGAATTCTCGGCATGCCGCTTGCCGGCGCTATGTCTCTGGCCTTCGGCCCGGGGAAACCTCCCTCGGTGGACCTCGCGCTCTCCGGGGAGCGAATCCGTCTCGCAGAGCTGAAGAAGGTGTACCCGGATCTCGGAGATGTCTCCGGCGAGATCGACAAGTTTACGATCACGCTCGCCGGAACGGCGGAAACCATGTCCGGCGTGATCGAGTTCAGTGCGCCGAAGCTGGGAATCCTCGGCTACTCCGTCTCGGATTCACGCGCCCAGGTGAAGCTCACTCCTGCGGCTGCCACCTTGAGCGCCAAGTCGCAGTTTGAAGGCGCTCCCATCACGGCGCAGGGGTCGGTCGCGGACTACATGACCGCGCCGAATCTCAATCTCACCGCGAATATTCGGAATCTGAACCTGGCGAAAGGAACGGCTTCCTTTCCGCAGTTGCGGGAACTGGCTCTTCAGGGGGCGGTGCATGCCGATCTCTCGATCAGGGGAATGCCGTCCGCGCCCGATATTTCCGTGAAAATATGGAGCGAAAAGATCTCGGCGATGAAAGAGCTGCTTGAGGCTCCGGCGGTTAGCCTGTCGCTCAAAGGAGAAAAGATTTCAATCGTGAACGCGGGCGCAAAATGGCGCGGAGCTGTATTGGCTGCTTCCGGCACAGTCGATGGAGGAAAGAGGCTGAACATTACGGCGTCGCTGGATAATCTGCAGCCTGCCGCGATCTCCCCTTTCCATCCTGATATCGCCCGATACAAGATCAAGGGGGTCGTCAACGCGAAAGCCGCCGTCTCAGGAAATCTCTCCGCTCCGAAGATCGACCTGACCGTTTCGTCGGGTTCCCTGGGACTGATGGATTCAGTCTCGTTCAAGAGCGTAAAGGCCTCGACTACTCTGGTAGGCGATCCGAAAATCCTTGAAAAAGCGGACATCGACTTCGACATTTCAGCGGCTACCGCAGCTTTCGAAGGGCTTGCGCTCTCCGACCTCGCGCTCAAGCTGAGAAAAACGGGGCAGGCGATCAACATCCTCTCCGCGGGGGCGAAAAGCGGCGCAGGCTCTCTGACCGCCTCCGGAACGCTTGTGTTGCCCGCCGGGGCCGGAGGGAACGGAACGCTCGACATCGCTCTTGTCGTCGCAAAGGCGGACCTGGCTTTTCTGGCCGGCGCCGGGGGGCTGGGCGTTCCTCTCAGCGGGATCCTCGACGGTTCCCTCACACTCAAAGGCTCTCTCGATGCACCTTCGCTTTCTGTGAAGGCTGCATCGCCGAGTGTTACCGCGGCCGGAATGACCGCGACCGAACTTGTTCTCGGTCTCTCCGGAGATATGAACGCCATGAAACTGGATGAATTCAAGGCCAGGTTCGGCGGCGGCGTTCTCTCGGCAACGGGAATCATCAAGCCGGGAGCGGTACCCGATGTAACGCTCGACATCTCCGGCGGCGATCTCGATCTGGCCGCCCTGACCTCGGGAATGCCGGACGCCGAAGAGCTTGGTGTCTCGGGGAAAGTGAATGTCTCCTTCAAGGGGCGTTTCGCCGGAATCGCGGGCAAGGGAGAGGGATCGATAAAGTCCTCCGCCTTCACGGTCATGGGACTGAAGGGTACAAACCTCTCCTATCCGATCACCCTGGACGGGAATGCCCTCTCTTCGAAAGGGGCCTCTCTTTCATTCTACGGAGGCAGTGTGCGCGGCAACGGATCGCTGGATATCAAGACGATGAAATTCTCTCACTCTCTCGAGCTGAACGGAGTGGACGTGAACGGAGTCGCCCAGGACTTCACCGGAGGACTCGACGGCAAAATCACCGGGACAGCGAAAGGCTCGGCCGCCATATCCGGATCCATGGAGCCTAAACTCTCCTACTCGGGAAAGGGGAACGTGGAGATAGGAGAAGGGAGCATCGGCGGATTCAAGGCCGTCCAGGTGCTCACCGCACTCTACAGGACGGGCGTGCGCTACGCGAATGTTTCGGTTCCCTTCAGGCTCGAGACAGGGCGTTTTATCCTTGAAAAAGGAACCCGCGCGAACGCGCCCCAAAACGATCCGCTGTACCGTTTCCTTACGGCGGAGGGGCCGATCGGCCCCAAGGGCGCTATCAACCTTCAGTGCGCCGGCAATGTAAACCTTCAGGTGCTGAACGCTCTGACCGGAGGGGCTGTCGGAGGTTTGACCGCCCGGTCTCTCGAGGATGCCTTGAGAGGTATTATCGGAGGAGTTCAGACGGGAATGGAGAAAGCTGATTTCCGGGACATTTCCTTTACTCTTGGAGGAACGACGGAAAAACCGGGTTTTTCCAATCTGAAGGTCGCAGCGGGAGCGCAGCAGCCAGCCACGACTCCGGCGCCGGGACAGCCGACTCCCGCGGCGCCGCAGGAGCCGAAGAAACTCGAGCAAATCATCATCGAACAGATTGTCAAACCGTCGAAACCCGAACCGACGCCAACACCTGCTCCCGGTGAGCCGGCCCAGCCGACGGAGCCCGCTCAGCCGGAGAAGAAACCGGAGGACATCATCAAAGAAAAGCTTCTCGAATCCATTTTCAAGAAATAAACACCGCTCAAAGGGGGAGGCCGAGGCTTCTCCCTTTAAGCGGCATAGAGTCTCCTTCCATTTCGTCCTTTCCGTCCTCTTTTCCTCCTATTGTCGTTTTCCCGGCTTCTCGTAGCTCGTAGGCCCGTCAGGCCACGATGTCGTTCTCAGCCAATCCTTCGGATAACCGAGCGGCCGGCCGATCTTCCCGCCTTCGGTAAGCAGGCCGTCGTTGTACTTCACGATGAGATGCTCCGCCAGGTCCCACCATTTCGCCAGGGTTTCCGCGGTGTTCCGCTCGGCGAAGTTCGTGAGATACTCTTTTGCCGCGGGCGGATTCACTCGGTGAAGGTCGAGAGCGTTGCGCTCGACGATCTCCAAGAGCGTCAGAAAACCAGTCTCGAGCTGTTCCTGCAGTTCCTCGATCTCCTTGTGCATGTAGCTGTATTTGAGCCCGGCGTAGTTCGCCAGGAAATTGAAAGTCCACCATGCGCTTCCCCGCGAGAATTTTGTGGTGTCGCAGACTTCCACTGAACGCGGAAGCCCGTTCACACCGATGTGGAAGGGGAGGAAAACGGTATCGGACGGCTTGTCGAGGCCGAGCCACATCCTTCCCCCGATGGGAGCGGGCAGCCACCCTCGGGCCTGGTTGACGAAGACGTAGCCGCAGTAGGTGACGGAAAGAGGACGTTCCCAGGCTCCTTCCAGTTTGCGCGAAGGATCGCCGACATCGCCCGCGCCGTCGTAGGGACCATAGAAGCGGTCTGGGTAGCCGAACGGACCTGCCGCGACGCCCTTGGTCAGGTCGAACTCCGTTCCTTCGTAGTGATCGCGGTGCAGGCGCATCACGTCCCGAACCGAGAGTTTATTGTCGGGCTTGACCGAGAACGGGTAGTCCTTCGTGAAGCCGTCCTTCACCCAGGGGGAGAAATTCCTGGAGGGGGCTGCCAGTGAGAGAACGCGCCAGACTCTCCGGAGAGAGTAATACGGGTGATTGTACTCGCCGAGGCTTACCGTCCGGAGCCAGTCGAGCTTTCCGTCCTCCGGTTTCCACCATCCGTGCTTCTGCGCCGTTTCGTGGAGATTTTTCGAGAACATCATGTCCGGGTCGTCGGGGTCCACCTCACGGATGCGGAACTGGTTCGCGGCGACGAAGATATCGCCGTCCGGAACCTTCTTGGCCACCCAGAGACCGCCCTTCCCCTCCGGAGACGGGGCCATTTCGATTACCCACCCCTCCTCGGTATCTGCCACAGGAAGGGTTTCTCCCGTACCGTAGAGGCCGTATTCCTCGATGAGTTCCCCGATGAGAAGTATCGCCTCCCGCGCGGTCCGGCAGCGTTCGAGCGCGACGCGGGAGAGTTCGGATGAGTAGAAAATCCGCTTGCCCGGTTCAGGGTCGGGGGTGATTTTCGAACCGTTGGTGCATTCGCCGAACATGAGCTGGTGTTCGTTCATGATGCCGTAGTTGCCGTCGAAATAGGCGTATGTCTCCCTCGTTTGCGGAATGTACCCCAACGGAACGGATTTCGCGCCTTCCGTGTTGTACCCCCTTCCCCGGTCGGCAGTGACCATGCGGGGGTAGATGAATGCGTTGTATTCCGGGAATTCTCCCATTGCGGCGGCTGTGCAGAAAACGGGTCTCATGGATCCGGGCGTATGTTTTTGCGCTGGGATGTAGAGGATTCTCTGATCCATAAGGTCGTTGTCGTCGGAGTGGGAAACCATCACAGACCCGTCTGTGGAAGCTCCCTTTGTGACGATAATGGTGGTGCATCCTTCACAGGTATGCGTGAAGAGCAAGGGGAGCAAAAGGAGCAACAGGAGCAACGCTGCGTTTCGTCTGAGAATGCGCACGATAATACCCTCCTCTGAGTGGAACGAATATCTACTCGGCACAAGGGAGAGCATGAACCTCTCCCGGATTTTTTCGAAAGAAGACGCAATCCCGATTCCTTCCGGATCTGCTGAAAGGTTTGTCCGGGAGGAAAAAAAGACGCTCTTCTCCATGGCGCATTATAAAACTGTGCGGAACTCTCTTCAAGGAGCTTCTTGCACTGTTTTCATGAAATCAGGTAGTATATAATGCAATACAGTATCTTCCGATGGAGTGAAAGGAGTTGATCTCTCCGTGAACATGATTACGCTGCAAAGAAGTGCCGGAAGGCTTCGCCTCCGCGTCGAAACGCCATGAAATGCCTTCATCGAAGCGGCTCCACCGCGCTGATCTCCGGAACGCTGACCCTGACGTACGACGAGCTTTTCAACAGGATTGACTCGTACTCCGTGCTTCTCCCCGAACGGCGGAGTTCCTGCGTGGCGATCTTTTCCGAAAATCGGCCGGAGTGGATCTACGCTCTTTACGCGGGATGGAAGAACGGCTGCGCAGTTGTTCCGATAGACTCCGCCGCTCCGCACGACGAGATTGCCTATATCGTGGAGGACTGCAAACCCGAGACGATCTTCTGCTCCCGCCAGAAGCTGCCGGAGGTCGGCAAGGCCCTCGAATCCGTATCGTACACTCCCGGAATCCTCGTGTTCGAGGAGTGCGGCGATTTCAGCGAAACGGATCCTGTTCCGGGCTTCGATGAACTCGAGCGGTCGGACGACGAGACGGCCCTTATCATCTATACGTCCGGAACGACCGGGAGTCCCAAGGGAGCCATGCTCTCGTTCGGCAACATGCTGGCCAATGTCGAGGCTGTGAGCAGGGAAGTTCCGATATTCACTTCCGACGCCCGCGCGCTCGTGCTGCTCCCCATTCATCATGTCCTGCCGCTCGGCGGCACGATTGTCGCACCGCTCGCGGTCGGAGGAACCTGCGTTTTCTCGCCGTCGATGGCTCCGGAGGATATCCTGGATACGCTGCAAAGCCACGGAGTTACCGTCATTGTTGCTGTTCCCCGTTTCTTTCACCTTATCATGAAGGGTATCCGCGAGAAGATCGGCGGCAGTTTTTTCGCCCGTTCGCTCTTTGCCCTGGCGAAGAAGCTGGACTCCCCCCGGTTTTCGAAGATCGTGTTTCGGAAGGTACACCGGCGCTTCGGAGGGAGGATTCGATCCCTGATCTGCGGCGGAGCGGCTATCGACGATGATGTCGCAAGAGACTTCAAGGCTCTCGGATTTGACCTGCTCACGGGGTACGGTATGACGGAGACCGCCCCTCTCATTTCGTTCACACGGCCGGGAACGCTGCGGATCGGCGCCAGCGGACAGATCTCCCCGGTGAACGAAGTGAAGATAGACGAAGGGGAGATCGTCGTCAGGGGACGGAACGTGATGAAGGGCTATTTCAACCGTCCTGACGAGACTGCCGCGATGATTCGCGGCGGCTGGCTCTATACCGGTGACCTGGGGTATATCGACCCGGACGGCTTCGTCTTCGTGACGGGGCGAAAGAAGGATATCATCGTGCTGCCGAACGGCAAAAACGTCAATCCGGAGGAGATCGAATCGAAGGTGCTCGCATCCTTCGACGCGGTTCGGGAAATCGGGGTATGCCTTCATGAGGGAATGCTGCACGCCGTGATGCTCCCTGATTTTTCCAGGCTCTCCGAACTGGGAGTCCACGCTGTGGAGGAGTATTTTCGCTGGGAAGTGATCGGAGAATACAACCAGACAGCCGCTTCCTCGAAAAAAATCATGAAGTTCACCCTCGTGAAGGAAGAACTCCCCCGGACCCGCCTCGGAAAGATCCGGCGATTCCGTCTGCACGAACTGATCGTTAAGCCGGTAGAGCCAGTTTCCGCTCATCCGGAACCTGAAGATCAAGTCTATCTCAAGATCAGGAACTTTCTGGCCGCTCAGACGGAAAAGAGCGTCTTTCCGGGCGCGCACCTCGAGATTGATCTTGGTATGGACTCGCTCGACAAAGTTGCACTCTCGTCCTTTCTGTACTCCTCGTTCGGCGTGAAGGTCGGCGACGAAGAGCTGCTTCAGTACGCCACGGTCGGGGAAATCTTGAAATACGTCGAGCGGACAAAGGTTAAGATCGAGGAGGAGGATGCGGACTGGGCTTCCATCCTCCATGCGGACGTCGGGACCGGGCTTCCGCGCTGTTCGGGACTTCACGTTCCGCTCGGCAGGATGATACGGCTTCTCTTCAGGCTCTATTTCCGGATGCAGGTTACCGGCTGGGAGAATATCCCGGATCACCCCTTCCTGCTGGTATCGAATCACCAGAGCTATCTCGACGGCCTCGTGGTCGGGACTTCGCTGGACGTGAAGGTTGCCGGGCGGCTTTTTTTCTACGCTTCGGAACAGACCTTCCGAAAGGCGTGGCAGCGCGATTTCATCACCCGCCACAACGTCATCCTCGTGGATATCAACAGAAATCTGAAACTTTCGCTGCAGAAGATGGCAGGAGTGTTGAAGAAAGGAGACTCGCTGATCATCTTCCCCGAAGGGGGGGTGACCCGCGACGGCAAGATGCTGCCCTTCAAGAGGACCTTCGCCATTCTGAGCAGAGAGCTCGGTGTTCCCATTGTTCCCGTCGCGTTGAGCGGAACCTTCCAGGCAATGCCGAGAGGACAGAGGTTTCCGAAGTTCAGGCAGGCCATACGGGTGGAGTTTCTTCCGCCGGTTTTTCCGGAAGAGGAAAACTACGACGAACTGGTTGAACGGGTCCGCAAGCTGATCGGGGAAAGGGTTGAAGTTCCAGTTTGACCGGATGTATTCCTGTGAATCGCGATATTGAACGGACCAGCAGGCAGGATATATAATATACACACGTTCAATTCGAAAAAATTATGGGAGGATGCCATGTCTGAGAAGAGCTTTCCATCTCGAGTGAAGACTGAAATGTCGTATCTTTCCGCTGAATCGTTATGAGATATCTGTCCTTGAAAGACTCGCCGGCGCTGATCTTCGGCGATTGTTCCATGAACTACGCGGACTTTTTCGGTGCTGTATCCTCATATGCGGCGATCCTTTCAGAAGAACGGTGCAGCAAGGTGGCGATATGCTTGGAGAACCGCCCCGAGTGGCTCTTTGCCTTGTATGCCGGGTGGAAGATCGGTTGTTCCGTGGTGCCTGTCGATTCCGCAGCCCCTCCCGATGAAGCGGCGTTCATCCTGGAGGATTGCAGGCCGGAAGTCGTTTTCTGTTCCCGATTGAAGCGTTCCGATGTCGAAAAAGCGCTGCGCTCCGTATCGTACGTTCCCAGGATACTGGTCTTCGAGGAGTGTGCGCATGAACAATCCGTCAATGTCCCGGAGACCGGTTTTCTCGAACGGGATGACGAGGAGACCGCGTTGATCGTCTATACTTCGGGAACGACCGGAACGCCCAAGGGCGCGATGCTCTCCTTCGGGAATATCCTGGCGAATGTCCTTGCCGTGAGTGAAGCCTCCCCGATCTTTACCCCCGGTTCGCGAACCTTGGTGCTGTTGCCGGTCCATCACATTCTTCCGCTTGTCGGTACTGTTCTCGCACCGCTCTTTGTCGGCGGCACATGCGTTTTTTCTCCTTCCATGGCCTCCGAGGATATCCTGAAGACGCTCGAAAATCATCGCGTCAATATAATCGTCGGAGTGCCCAGGTTCTACAGCCTTATCATAAAGGGAATCCGTGAAAAGATACGGAGCAGTATCGCCGGCCGAGTCCTGTTCGCGCTTGCAAAACAACTGGATTCCGCAGCTTTTTCCCGGAAATTGTTCGGCAAAGTTCACCGGCGCTTAGGAGGAAATATTCGCTATCTCGTGTCCGGAGGCGCGGCTATCGACGAAGACGTGGCAAGAGATTTCAAGGCTCTTGGATTCAACATGCTGACCGGATACGGAATGACGGAGGCCGCGCCGATGATCTCCTTCACGAGACCCGGGACGCTGAGAATCGGAGCCAGCGGACAGGTATCGCCGGCCAACGAGGTTCGCATCGTGGACGGTGAGATCCTCGCAAGGGGCAAAAACGTGATGCGGGGCTATTACAACCGGCGGGACGATACGGAGGCGATGGTTCGGGACGGATGGCTTCACACCGGTGATCTTGGATTCGTCGATTCGGAGGGTTTCCTTTTCGTGACGGGACGAAAGAAGGATATTATCGTCCTTCCAAGCGGAAAGAACGTCAACCCGGAGGAAGTGGAGTCACGTATTCTCGGGGAATTCGACGTCGTCAGGGAGATAGCGCTCTGCCTGCACGACGATGTGCTGCACGCCGTGATCCTTCCCGATTTCGCGAGACTCGCGGAAAAAGGAGTGCACGCGCTGGACGACTACTTCCGGTGGAATGTCCTCGATACCTACAATCAAAAGGCCGCTCCCGCCAAAAAGATCATGAAGTTCACCCTGGTGCGCGAGGAACTGCCGAAGACCCGTCTCGGCAAGATCAGGCGTTTCCGGATTCCTTCGCTGATCGCAAAACCGGCGGTTCACGGTGCGGTCGATCGAGAACCGGAGACGCCGGTCTACCATGCAATCAGGAAATTTCTCTCCGGTCAGACCGGAAAACCGGTATTCGGCGAGGCGCATCTCGAGATAGATATGGGAATGGACTCTCTCGACAAGGTGGCCTTTTCTGCTTTCCTTCACTCTTCTTTTGGAGTGAAGGTGCACGACGAGGAACTGCTCCGGTACCCGACAGCGGCGGCGATTGCCGAATACGTCGAGCGGATGAAGGTGAAGATGGAGGAAGAGGGGATCGACTGGAGCACTATTCTCCATGCGAACGAGGAGGTGGAGCTTCCCGGGAGTTCCCCGTTCTATGCTTTTTTCGGCAGGGCAGTGAGATTCCTTCTCAATAGTTCTTTCCGCATGAGTGCGAGCGGACTTGAGCATATTCCGAAGCACCCCTTCATGCTTGTCGCAAATCATCAGAGTTACCTCGACAGCCTTGCGATCGCGAGTTTTCTTGATACCGGCACGATGCGAAGGCTCTATTTCTACGCAGGGGAGCGACATTTTCGAAGAGCCTGGCAACAGGCTTTCGCGGCAAGGCACAATATTATCCTTGTCGATATCAACAGGAGGCTGAAGCTGTCTCTGCAGAAAATGGCGAAGGTCCTGAAGGAAGGGCGCTCGATGATCCTTTTTCCGGAGGGCACACGAAGCCGTGACGGCACCCTCCAGGCTTTCAAAAAGACCTTTGCGATCCTCAGCAGGGAGCTCGACGTTCCTATAGTTCCAGTTGCCCTGCGCGGCGCCTACGAGGCCATGCCGAGAGGACGATCGATCCCCAAGTTCGGGCAGGCGATCCATGTCGATTTTCTTCCGCCGATGTATCCCGGGCTTTTAAGCTACGACGAGTTGACGGAGAGGGTTTATGCACGGATAAAAGAGAGGCTGGAGACAAACGGCTGATTCGCTGCATCCTTTTTTGAAATGGAGTGAATCCGGGTGACGTATTCTCAAATTCTCTTTCTTATAATCCTTCTTTCAACCATGTTTTTCTTCCTCTGGGGACGATGGAGGCACGATGTCGTGTCCGGAGGGGCTCTTGTCGCATGCATTTTTGCCGGACTGATTCCTCCCGACGAAGCATTCGCCGGTTTCGGGCATCCTGCGGTGATCACTGTCGGATGTGTCCTGATCCTCAGTTACGGACTGCAGATCACCGGCGCGGTGGACGTGCTCGCGAAATATGTTCTTCCCTCTTCAGCGGGGCCGGTGTTGAGCATTACAGCGCTTACCGGCCTGGCGGCCCTTCTCTCGGGGTTCATGAACAACGTCGGCGCTCTTGCGCTGTTGATGCCCGTCGGGCTTCAGATCGCCGAAAAACAGGAGATGCCTCCCGGCAAGGTGCTGATGCCCCTTGCATTCGGTTCCATTCTTGGGGGAACGATGACGCTCATCGGAACGCCTCCCAATCTTATTATCTCCGGATTTCGCGCCGAAGCCGGCCTGGGAGGGTTCTCTATGTTCGACTTCTCTCCGGTCGGTCTTGCGATCACCTGTACAGGCGTGCTTTTTGTGGGTCTGGTCGGTTGGCGGCTCGTCCCGGAGCGAAAGCACGCCGCCGCGGAGAGTTTTGATACCGGCGCCTACCTGAGTGAAGTCAGAATACTGGAAGGCAGCAATGCGGTAGGCATGCGCCTCAGGGAAACGGAAGAGCTTTTGGAGGAGGCCGACGCACAGATCATCGGCCTCGTACGGAACGACTTCCATGTCGTCGCTCCCAATCCCGGATATGTGGTGCGGGCGGACGATATCCTGGTCATCGAGGCTGAACCGGAGTCTATTTCCACGGTTCTGTCGAGTCTCGGCCTGAAGTTTGAAGAGGACGTGCGCGATGAGGAGGACGGCGAGAATTCCGGAGAAAATCAAAATGACAAAAAACCCTGTCTCGGAACGCATTGTATCTCTGCCGCCGGTGATGAAAAAGACGGGGATGAAGGAGAGGAAAAGAAAAGCCGGGATGAAATCGTCGTTCAGGAACTGGTTGTGCTGCCGAATTCAACGCTGACAGGCCGTTCCGCGACGGATATCCAGTTGCGGACGCGATACGGTATCAACCTGCTTGCAATTTCGCGGCGGGGGCGGCGTTCCATAAAACGCCTGCGGTCCACGCAGATTCAGGCAGGTGACGTCCTGTTGATGCATGGGGCTCCGGAAGCGCTCTCCGGCTTTGCCGCGATATTCGACTGCCTTCCCCTGGCGGCGCGGGATATTCGCGTTCCACGGAACGGGCAGGCGCTCATTGCTGCGATTGTTATGGGACTCTCCATAGGAGCGGCTGCACTCGGCATCCTTCCTGCCGCAGTCTCTTTCGCTGCGGGAGTGCTTTTCTACGTTCTGCTGCGCATCGTTCCTCCGCGTTCCGTCTACTCGGCGATAGACTGGCCGGTGATCGTCCTGCTTGCCGCGATGCTTCCGGTCGCCGGGGCCATGGCTTCCACCGGAACGGCGGATCTCATAGCGGGATTTCTTCTTGAAAGCGTCGCCGGAGGGAGCGCTGTAACGGGACTGACCGTCATCCTTGTCGGGACCATGCTGCTCACGGACTTCATGAACAATGCCGCAACCGCCGCGGTGATGGCCCCCATCGCGTTCAGCACGGCCCTGCAGCTCGGCGTCAACCCGGACTCCTTTCTCATGGCCGTGGCGATCGGCGCTTCCTGTGCTTTCCTCACGCCCATCGGCCATCAGAACAATACCCTCATTCTTGGCCCGGGAGGTTTTTCCTTCGGCGACTATTGGCGGATGGGACTTCCAACGGATTTGCTCGTGGCAGCGGTAAGCATTCCCATGCTTCTGCTGGTCTGGCCGCTCTGAGAGAATCGCTGCCGAATCTCGCTCTGTCGCAAAGGGCAAAGCCGGAAGAAAGAATCACGTGCTTTTCCTGCCGGCTTTGCCCTTTTCTTTTTTCAGCTGAAACTCGACCAGTCAAAACCTTCCTTCGGATGTTCGATCGACTTGCGAAGCTGCATCTTCGGCATACCGACGATGATGATGCCCGAACCGGGATCAACCGTGTATCGCTCCCTGTCATGCTCCGGATCGAAGCCGATCTCCGTGTTCGGAGGAATGACGTTGTGGCTGTCGATGATGACGTTTTGGAGACGGCAATTCTCTCCCACGACAACTCCTTCGCCGATAATAGAGCCTTCGACTCTCGATCCTGGCATGATGACGCAGTTTCGGGACAGGACGGACGAGTTGACAGTGGAGCCGAGGACACGGCTTCCTTCCGCCGCCAGCGTGCTCTCCACGCTGCATGAAAAGCCCTTGACGGGGCAGACGTAAGAAGGAGGATCAGCGTAGGATACGGTCCTGATAGGCCACTGAGGGTTGTAGAAGGTCATCTCCGAATCGTGATCGAGCAGATCCATGTGGGCTTCCCAGTAAGCCTTTATGGTTCCCACGTCCCGCCAGTACGGTTTGTCCTCCCGCCAGAACGATTGTTTCTTTCCGGGCAGGACGTTCGTCGAAAAATCATAGGCGAAGATGCGGGATGTGGGAACCAGCTTGGGAATGATGTCCCGTCCGAAGTCGTGGCTCGTGGGCAGGAGCGCGTCTTCGATGAGGGACTCCTCGAGGATCTCCCGTTCGAAAATATAATTGCCCATCGAAACGTAGGAGAATCCCGGTTTCCCCGGTATTTCAGGCGGGTTTGCCGGTTTCTCCACGAAATCGATGATTCTCCCTTCATCGTCGACATGAATGCATCCGAAAGCCGATGCCTCGGAGGAAGGAACAACATTCGCCGCCACAGTAATGTCCGCTTTTTTGTTGAAATGGTACTCCAGCATCTGGTCCACGTCCATTTTGTAGATGTGATCGGCCGCGAAAATACACACCCTGTCCGCGTCGTAGAGCGTGACAAGATGGAGGTTCTGATAGACTGCGTCGGCTGTGCCTTGGAACCAGTGCTCTCCCCGCCACATCTGGGCAGGAACGAGTGTGATGAAAAAGTCCCGTCCGCGGAGAGCGCCGCCGAACTGCCATCCCCTTTCGATATGCTCGTTCAGAGATTGGCTTTTGAACTGCACCAGCACGTAGATAGCAAAGATGCCGCTGTTGACCAGATTGGAGAGCGCGAAGTCCACGATACGGTACTTGGCCGCAAAATGGACCGCCGGTTTGGCCCTGTATTTTGTAAGCGGCATAAGGCGTTCCCCTTTTCCTCCAGCAAGAACCATACCCAGTGTACGTCCATACTTTCCGGTCTGCATAATGTTTCCCTCCTTTTTTCAAGATGAAGTCATTTTTTATAAAAAACCGAGTTCGGGTGCGGCGGTGCTTTACACGAGCATGCCGGGACGCCGGCTCGCTCCGCAAATGCAAATTTTCAGGGGAGAAGAGACCGATAGAGGTCGAGGTAGAGAGGGGCCGAGCGCTCCCATGAGTAATCCGAATTCATTCCGGTCTTCACGAGGCGAAGGTATTTCTCCCGGTCACGGAAGATGGTGAGGGCTCTTTCGACAGCAGAGAGAAGCGCTTCAGGGGAGTAGCCGGAGAACAGGAAGCCGTTCGAGTCCGGGGAGTCGTTTTCGAAGACGGTATCCGCAAGCCCTCCGACGGCCCGCGCTACCGGCACGGTTCCGTACCGGAGAGCGATGAGCTGGGAGAGTCCGCACGGTTCGAATTTCGACGGCATCATGAAGAAATCTCCTCCTGCATATGCGAGATGGGCAAGGGGTTCGTTGAATCCTATAAAAGATGAGACTGCATCAGGCCACGCCGACGTAGCCTTGTGAACGGCCGCTTCATATTCCGGCTGCCCGGAGCCGAGAAGAAAGAGGCGGCACCCCCTTTCCACCATTTCGGCGATAGAGGGAAGGAGAATGTCGAAGCCCTTCTGATCGACCATGCGTCCGACGGATGTGAAGAGCGGCCGGTTATCCTGTTCCCATCCGATTTCACGGAAGAGGGCGTTCCGGCACTCGATTTTCCCCGAGAGATCGTCGGAAGAGTAGTTCGCCGGAAGCAGCGCATCCGTCTCCGGGTTCCAATAGTAGGAGTCGAGCCCGTTGAGTATTCCTGTAAGCTTGTCGCGGTGTCCCCTCAGGAGCCCACCGAGGCCTACCCCTCCCATTTCCGTCTGTATTTCGCGCGCGTATGACGGGCTAACGGTTGTGATTGCGGACGCACCTTCGATCGCGCCCTTCATAAGGTTCGCACCGCCGTAAAACTCCACTCCGTTCAAAGTAAGGGCGTCGTCCGCGATGCCCCATTCCCGTAGCGAAGAAAGCGGAAGAAGTCCCTGGTGCGCAAGGTTGTGTATCGTAAAGACCGTTTTGAACCGCGGCTGCATCGACCTGTAATGATGATGCCACCTGAGCGCTGTAATCAGCGGCGCAGTGCCCCAGTCGTGGCAGTGGATGATATCCGGGGTCCATTTTGCGGCCTCCGGGAGTTCCAGTGCGGCAAGGGAGAGAAAAACGAACGGAAGCACCGAGTCAGTCTCGAGATGATGAGGATAGATCTCTCTCCCCCGGAAGAGCGGAGACTCCAGAAAGTAGACCGGAAGGTCTCCGTTGACGCACTTCCAGAGTGCACCCTTCTGCACCTCCCAGCGGACGGCAACCGTTACCCGCTGGGAAATGCGGGTTAGCTTCAAGCCCCGCTCGTGAACATCGTCGAGGACGCCGTCCCATGCGGGGAGGAGGAGGCGGCAGTCCGCGCCGTACCGCCGAAGAGCCGGGGGAAGCGAACCCGCGACGTCTGCGAGCCCCCCCACTTTACTGAATGGGACGGCCTCGGGGCTGACGTGAAGAATCCTCGTTCCATGAGGAGAGTGTCCCGACGCCATGAATCGTCACATCCCCCGGAAACTGATGTTGTACGCTTTTTCGCAGTATTCGCGGACCATGCGGTGCGTATTGAAGTAACTCGCGTTCATGGCGATAGCGTGCTGCATCATCCAGACCCATTTCTCCCTGTCGTTGTAATACGCCGGAATGATCTTCCGTTCCAGCTTGTCGTAGAGGTCGTTGGCGTCGAGAGATTCGTCGTAGTGGACCATTTCGGATTCTGTCGGATCCGGCCCGATGGACCACCCGGTGACATCCTCCAGCCATCCTTCGATCCACCATCCGTCGAGGACCGAGAAGTTCATGACTCCGTTGAGCGTGCACTTCATGCCGCTTGTTCCCGAGGCTTCCCGGGGCCGGAGCGGAGTATTGAGCCAGAGATCGACTCCCTGGGTGATAAGGGCGCCTTTGTCCATGTCGTAGTTTTCGAGGAAGACAATCGGGATCATGTCGCCCACTTTTTGGGATGCGTTGAGGAGACGCTGGAGAACCGCCTTTCCCCCGTCGTCTTTCGGGTGGGCCTTGCCCGCGAAGACGAGCTGAACCTTACCCGCGGCGACTTCAAGGAGGCGCTTGATGCTGGAGAAGAGGAGATCGGCCCTTTTGTACTGCGCGGCACGCCTTGCGAAGCCGATCGTGAGGATATCGGGCTCGAACTGTTTCCCGGTTTGTTCCATTATGCCGGCGAGGAGGCGCAGCTTGGAGGCCTGGTGCGCTGTCCAAATATCCTCGGGAGGGATCTTCACCGCCTGGATGAGCCTCCCCGGGTCATTCTCCCAGCCGGGAATGTGCGTATCGAAGAGCCTGCGCATCCCGGTGCTCACCCATGTTCCGGGGTGGATGCCGTTTGTGACCCAGTCGATTTCCGGCATGGAGAACATGTTGCGGCTCACTTCCGCGTGTTTTTTCGAGACGGCGTTGACAAAACGACTGAACTTGATTCCAAGTTCCGTCATGGAGACTCCGTCCGCGTTGGGGAGCATTCGTTTGAGGTTGGAGAGCGCTTCGGAAGAGATCACTTTTTCCACGAGATCGAACCGGAAAAAATCATGCCCGGCCGGTACCGGCGTATGGGTGGTGAAAATGACCTGGTCACGGATCTTCTCGATATCGTAGTACCCCTGCTCCCGCATCAGTTCGAGCGTGAGAAAACCGGCGTGTCCTTCGTTCATGTGAAACGTCTCGATGTTCTTATAGCCGAGGTCTCTGAGCATGCGAAGCCCGCCCACGCCGAGCACCATTTCCTGGCAGAGGCGGTAGAGCTGGTCGCCGCCGTAGAGATTCCAGGAGAGTTTGCGGTCTTCCGGGTGGTTGTTGTCGAAGTCGGTGTCGAGAAAGTAGACCGGAAGAGGATGTCCTGTATTGCCGATAATCTCGTAGAGCCACACGCGCACGTGAACATCCCTGTTCTGCAGCGTCAGGGTCACCTGGTTGGGCAGAAGCGTCAGTTCCTGGACGGGCTGCCAGAGCACAGGCTTTTCAGTTTGCCACCCTTCGTCATTGAAGGACTGTTGAAAATAGCCCTTGCGATAGAGAAGACTGATTCCCACCATTGGTACTCCCAGGTCGGCAGCGCTTTTCAGCGTGTCGCCCGCCAGGATGCCAAGACCTCCTGAATAGGTCGGCAGCGACTCCTTGATGCCGATTTCCATTGAACAATATGCTACCGGCCGAAAGGCCGGATCAGTCTCCATAAGTTTGCGGATCGAACTTCCAAGTTCTCTCTGATGGTGTGCGGCTATCATGGGATCGACTCCTCCTCTCTCGTCTTGAAACGCTCGCCTGCAAAGAATTCCATTTGCGGCGCGATTTTAGAAATCCTTTCTAATAGTACCAGAAAACAACCTCTCCATTGAAGAGGGGGATTAATTTCTTCCGTAAATTTCGGAGAGTTTCAGCATTCTACGGGACAGTTCTTCGGTAAAAACAGATGATTCAGCCCTCCATTCCCAGTTGCCGGAGGGAGTCGACGGTTTGTTCATGCGGGCTTCCCCTCCCAGGTCGAGGTAGTCCTGAATCGGAATAATCGCCCTCTGGGCTACCGACGCCATCACCATCCGAATCAGCGCGTCCGGAACTTCGCTCTCCGCGAGAGGTCGGCCGATATAGCGTTCGAGATTGTGCCGCTCCTCTTTTGAAGCGTCGTCGCGAAACCATCCCAGCGCGGTGTTGTTGTCGTGAGTGCCTGTATATGCGGCGAGGTTCGCGGTATAGTTGTGCGGAATATGAGGCGTCTTCTTCATGTCCCCTCCGAAAGAAAAGAGGACGACGGCCATTCCGGGGAAGCCCATGCGTTCCATTGCCCCGGTGACGTCGGGTGTTATGACTCCCAGGTTTTCGGCCAGGAAAGAGGAAGACGGCATCGTATCCCTGATGGCGGACAGGAAAGCCTCCGACGGCACATTCCGCCATGTACCGTTTTCCGCGGTCCGCTCACCGTGGGGAACGGACCAGTATGCCAGCAATCCCCTGAAGTGATCGATCCGGACGCAATGGAACAGGGAGAGGGAATGTCCGAGGCGCTGCATCCACCAGGAAAAACCGTCTGTCCGCAGGGTGTCCCAGTTGTAGATCGGATTCCCCCAGAGCTGCCCCGTCTTGCTGAAGTAATCGGGAGGAACTCCTGCCACCTCCACCGGAATCAGCTCGTCGTCGAGATGGAAGAACTCCGGGTGTGCCCAGACGTCAGCGCTATCGTAATGAACATAGATCGGAAGATCGCCGAGAAGTTCGATCTTTTTCTCGTCGCACCGCTTTCGGAGCTTTTCCATCGCCGAGAAGAAGAGATACTGGCAAAAATACAGGAAATCCACCGAATCGCGCAGAGATTCCCGCGCTTTTTCAAGTGCGTTCTCGTCCCGGAATTTGAGCTTTTCGGGCCACTTGTTCCACGGGATTCCTCCAAGATGATCCTTGAGGGCGGTGAAGAGAGCGTAATCGGGAAGCCAGTACTCGTGTTTCCGTAAAAAAATCTCGTACTCATTCGAAGGAGAAAAATTGGAGAACGCACGATGCAGAAGTCTCTTCTTGAGCACTCTCGCGGCAGAATAATCGGCTCTCTTTTTCGGAAACGAAGGAATGTCCTCCAGTTCCGAGGGGGAGAGCAGACTTCTTTCCACGAGGTCCTCCGGGCTAATGAAAAGAAAATTGCCCGCAAAAGCAGATGGCGAGCTGTAGGGTGAATTGCCCAACGCCTCGTCCGTCTCGGAAAGAGGAAGCATCTGCCATATCGACTGTCCGGAACGTGCAAGAAAATCGACGAATGAGAACGCTTCGGGGCCGATGTCTCCGATTCCCCATTTTCCGGGAAGAGAGGAGACGGAGAGAAGCAGACCGCATGATCGCGCCAGAGAAAACACCTCCATTTTTTTGTTCTTATTGTACACCAAGAGGAAAGAAAGTACGAGAAAGGGTATAATTCAGGGAAGGAGAAAGGAGAGGTGATTCCATGCCCTGTTCCGTTTGCATTCACGGTCACTTCTATCAGCCACCCAGGGAAAATCCCTGGCTTGAGGACGTTGAAATCCAAGAATCAGCCGCTCCATGGCATGACTGGAACGAGCGGATCACCGAAGAGTGCTACGGTCCGAATTCGGCTGCCCGTATCTTCGACGAAGAGGGATGGATACGGCGTATTGTGAACAACTATTCGAGAATCAGCTTCAACTTCGGACCGACACTCCTGTCATGGATGGAAAGAAAGCGCCCTCAATTCTACCGTTCGATTCTCGAGGCCGACAGAATCGGAGCCGGCCGTTTCTCCGGTCATGGCCCGGCCATTGCCCAGGCATACAATCATATGATCCTGCCGTTGGCGAACCGCAGGGACAAAATAACGCAGGTCCTTTGGGGCATAGAGGATTTCAATCGCCGCTTCGGCAGGGAACCCGAGGGAATGTGGCTCGCCGAGACCGCGGTTGATTCGGAGACGCTCGATATTCTCGCCTCGAACAATATCCGTTTTACCATCCTTGCTCCGCGTCAGGCGGCAGCGGTACGAAAAAATGGAACCGCGGCCTGGACGGATGCCTCCGGGGAAAGAATCGATACAAGCAGGCCGTACACGTGCGTCCTCCCATCGGGACGTTCCATCGTTCTTTTCTTTTATAACGGACGCCTTGCGCAGCGGATAGCCTACGGGGATGCCCTGAAGGACGGGGGAGCTCTTGCCGATATGCTGGTTTCCGCGCTTCCGAAGGATGCTTGCTTGAGCCGGATTGTATCGGTTGCGACGGACGGTGAGACGTTCGGACATCACCACAAGTATGGAGACATGGCTCTCGCCTACTGTCTCGAGAAGATCGAAAAATCGGAGAATGCCTCCCTGACGATCTTCGGCGAGTATCTTGACTCGACGCCTCCCAGCGACGAAGTCCGTATTCTCGAGAACTCATCCTGGAGCTGCGTTCACGGAGTCGGCCGGTGGAAGGAAGACTGCGGATGTTCCGCCGAATCCCGCCCCGGTTGGAAGCAGGCCTGGCGAAAACCGCTGCGCGAGGCTCTTGACGATTTAAGGGATGCATTGAATCCTTTTTTCGAGAGGGAGGCGAAATCCTTTTTTCCCGATCCCTGGAGTACCCGGAACCGTTACATAGAGGTTATTTTCGATCGCTCTCCGTCTTCTGCGATTGCCTTCCTTGAGCGGGAGAGCGGGAGGGAACTGCAGCACGAAGAACGGGTCCGGGCTCTTCGACTGATGGAGCTGCAGCGGAACCTGATGTTGATGTTTACGAGCTGCGGCTGGTTTTTCGACGATATTTCCAGGATTGAGACGCTGCAGATTTTGGCCTACGCCGCCCGCGTTCTCGAACTCGGCAGAAATCTCTTCCCTGGGCAGGATTTTGAAACGCCGTTCAAGGCCGCTCTCGAAAAGGCTTCGAGCAACATAAACGAGTTGCAGAACGGCAAAAGGATCTTCGACATTTTCGTGACGCAGATGCGCTCCGATCTCCTTCGGGCAGGCGCCCACTATGCCGTCTCCTCTCTCTTCACGGGAGAGGAGGGGGACGTCCTTTCGAACTTGGGGGACAGATTCTATTCCTACCGGATTCTTTCATGTTCTCTTGAACGCAAAGATGAAGGGGTGCGACGCTATGCCCTCGGGTACGTCAAAATCCGCTCGGACATCACGCTTGATGAGAAGGAACTTTTTGTGGCCGCGCTCTATCGCGGAGGCCGGAATGTGCTGTGCGGCGTGGCGGTGAAACCGGAGCCGGAGGGCGGAAACGGTGTTCGCGAAATGATAGGGAACGCCCTTCAGAGAGACGACGAGAAGGGCCTTGTCGCATTCTTCGGGCATAACACATACTCGCTTCGCCATCTTTTCAAGGACGAACAACGGCGGATTTTGAACCTTATCCTCGCGGAGGATCTCGATGCCGTCACTTCAATGCTGCGCCGGACGCTTTCGGATTATTCGGAGCTTCTTTCTTTTCTGGCCGCCCTTTCCATGCCGGCCCCGGAGGCCTTCAGGAGTGTTGCGACGGTGGTGCTCAACGACGATATGAAGCGGTCCTTCGAAGCATCTCCGTTTGATATCGAGTTCGTTGAAAAAAGGGTGAACGACGCGCTTCGCTGGGGAGCAAGACTGGATATTCCGTTCCTCAGGCATGCGGCCGTGCAGCGTCTTGAACACCTCTTCGCTTCGCTCGAGCGAAAAGTTGACGATGTCGATATTCTGCAGGATGCCGTCTCCCTTCTCTCTTTTCTGAAAAAGAGGGAATGGGAGATCGATCTTTGGGATTCACAGAATCTCTTCGCGAAGATCGTCGGCTCGGAGACATTTGCTTCCTCCTGCTGCGGAGAGTTGTACGAGTCTCTTGGAAAGCTGTTGCTGATCCGTCTTTCCCGCATCGAAAGCGATTTTTCGGTGCGCACTGCGCCCCATCCCGAGATAAAAAGGAGGTGAGTACCGGGCAACCTTTTTTAAGACCAAAGTATCTCCCGGAGGCAGACGAGAAGGGAGTTTGCCGGTAGGGAGCAGGTTCCGCAGAAGTTCGCGGACTTCATTTCTGCAGGCGGGAATCCTCGACAAAACCTGGCTTCCGATAATGGTGTCGAGCGCCATCATCTTTGCGCCGGCATGTTTATGGAGGTCTCCACCCTTAGGCTCCTTACGCCGATTTTCGAGCCCATCGCCCTGCTTGCCGGAATCGACCCCTTCCACTTCGGAGTGGTGATGACCCTCAACATGACAATTGCGCTGACCACATCTCCAATGGGGGCATGCAACTATATCGTGGCGGTGGTGGGAAAGGTTAAACTCGCGGAGGTATTTAGCCGGATCCGGCCTTTTACAGGAGTCGCCCTGCCGGTGCTTATGGCGATCATATCGTGTCCCCGTTGACCACGTTCATTCCACGTATTTTGAATTTGTAGCAGGGAAGGAGAAGACAGATGAAACACCCCTTTATGGATATTCAGATACCCCCTTCCCCGGGATTTTCCTGGGAAGCGTCGAGAGCTGTTCCCATCGAGGAGTGCGGTGAGGAAATGATACCGGCGAGTCTCGTTCCGGAAAAGATACTCGTTCGCCCGCATTATTATTACAATATGCTCGAGGGCGCCATTCCGGAGTGCTATGTCAGGCGTTCGGTTCTTGTCCGACTTCTCGAGGCCTCCGACCTCCTTCCTAAAGGCTGCCGTCTGGTGCTTCTGGACACATGGCGCTCCAGGGCCATCCAGACAACTCTTTTCCAGAAGTTCCGCTCGGAGCTCCGGGAGAAGATGCCGCTGCTCGACGACGCTGAAATCACGGATCTCGCATCCCAGTATGTCGCGTTGCCGTCGTTGCACCCCGAGCACCCCTCCCCGCATATAACGGGGGGTGCGGTGGACCTGACCATAGTCGATGAGAGCGGAGTCTGCATCCCCATGGGATCTGAATTCGACGAGACTTCCGAGAGATCGGAGACGGTCTTCTTTGAAAAGAAGTACGAATCAAAGGAAAAAATGACCGGTGAAGAGATGGAAGCCCTCTATAACCGGCGGCTTTTATACTATGTCATGAGCAAGACGGGATTCAGCAACTACCCTGCTGAATGGTGGCACTACGACTACGGCAATCAGAACTGGGCCCTGCTTCGCGGAAAGGGAAATGCGAAATACGGTGTGAGCGAACCGCAGTTTCGATGGCGTTCGTATTGAGCAGATAACAACACAAAGGGGCAGGGATTTTCTTCTCCCTGCCCCTGTTCTCTTGAAAGATCAGCCATTCGTCCCGGAACACCGGCGGCCGGAACGGCGGGAGATCACCGGAAGAAAGAAGCGAGAATGCCGGCCAATAACAGCGCAGGAAGCATGTTGACCACCTTGATCCTTTTGATCTCCAGGATTGAAAGCCCGATGCCGAGAAGCAGCAGTCCTCCGATAGCGCTCACTTCTTCGATGACCTCCGGGCTCATAACTCTCTGGACGCCTTCGGCGAGAAACGTCAATCCCCCCTGGTAGATCAGAACGGGAAAAGCGGAGAAGACGACGCCTATTCCGAGCGACGCGGCCATAGCAGCGGAAGCCATCAGGTCCATAAAGGACTTGGTGACGAATAGACGCGGAAATTCACCCATCCCTTCCTCGATTGCGCCCAGTATCGCCATCGAGCCCACGCAGAAGAGCAGCGACGCCGCGACGAACCCCTCGGTGAATTTTTCGTTCTTGGAACGTATCTTCTCTTTCGTCCAGTCCGCCAGGCTGTTGAGCCTCCTGTCAAGGTCGAGCCCTTCGCCGAGAAGCGAGCCTCCGACGATGCTGAATACCATGATAAGAACGCTCTGTGTTCTCTGCGCCATGACAAAGCCGAGAAACAGGGTAAACAGTCCCAGCCCCTGGAAGGTGATGGTGATAAAGCGCTGCGAAAGGCGGGAATGGAGCATAAGCCCCGCAAGACCGCCCAGAACTATTGCCGCCGCGTTAAGAACGCTTCCTGAAGCGGGAACATGCTGAAAAAAGAAATCCACGATAGAATACCCTCCTGTAAGATCAAGTACATGTTCGATGCATTCCATTGCCCATGAACACCGGTCTGTCCGGGAAGCCCGCGGAGCGGGTGTTCAGGAAAAAAGTCTAGTCCCGCTCCTCCCTGTAGAACGGAAGGCCCAGCGAGGCTGGCGCTCCGAAGAGAATCCCTTTCCCTTTCTTGATGGAGATGAAGAGCAGGACACCTATCGTCATAAGATACGGAAGCATCATCAAAATTGGTGCGGGAATGGTCGTTCCTGCCGCCTGGAGACGAAGCTGGAAAGCTTCGACACCTCCGAAGAGGTATGCTCCGAGCGCGGCCCTGGCCGGGTTCCAGATTGCGAATATAACAAGCGCCACTGCGATCCATCCTCGCCCCGCGGTCATATGTTCCGCCCACATTTTCGTGTAGGCGACCGACATGTACGCTCCTCCCACCGCCACGATACCGGCTCCCACCATCGTGTAGAAGTACCTGGTCTTTGCGACGGAGATGCCCATCGCATCGGCTGCCCTGGGGTTGTCACCGGTGGCCCGCAGGTAAAGCCCAGACCTGGTGGAGGTGAAGAACCAGCATAGGAAGAGCACGAGGCCATAAGAACAGTAGATCAGTGCATCATGATTGAAGAGCACAGGTCCTATGAACGGAATTTCCGAGAGGAACGGAACCGGAATTCTGTTCAGTCCGGGGATGGTGAAGCCGATGAAATTGCGTCCGAGGAGAGATGATGCCCCGGTACCGAACATCGTCATGGCGAGACCGCTGACCACCTGATTTCCCTTGAGAGAGACGCAGATGAATGCATGGATAAGGCCGAGGATCGTTCCGACCAGGAAGGCTGCGGCAATACCGAGCCATGGATTGCCGGTGGAGTAGGACACCGCAAAGCCCGCGTAAGCCCCCAGCAGCATGATCCCCTCGAGTCCCAGGTTGAGGATGCCGCCTTTCTCGGTGACGATCTCGCCGAGGGTCGCATACAGAATGGGAGTGCCGCTCCTGACGGCGGCGGTGAGGATGGGAATCAGAATCTCCATCTTAGTTCCCCTCCTTTTCAGAGATCGTAGGCTGAGGGTTCGGAACGCCCCGGAAGAAAATGCGGATACGGAATTTTCTGAAAAATTCGCCGCCCAGGACAAAGAAAAGAATCAACCCCTGCAGGACGAGCATGCTCGAAAGAGGGAGGCGCATTACGATCTGAAGCGTTTCTCCGCCCACGAGAAGAATTCCCATAAGGAAGGAGACGAGAAGGATCGCGATGGGGTGAAGGCGGGCCAGCCATGCGACGATGATCGCCGTATATCCGTAGCCGCCGGAGAAACCGTGCTGAAGCCTGCCCTGAAGTCCCGAGAGTTCGCACATCCCCGCGATGCCTGCGATGGCGCCCGAGAGGAACATGACAAGGACCACATTTTTAAGATAGCTCATCCCGGCGAATCCAGCCGCCTTGGGGTTCTCTCCCATGACGCGTATTTCGTACCCCCATCGGGTGAATCGGAGGACGATCCAAAAGACCAGCGGAAGCAGGAGCGCAAGGAAAAGCCCGGCATGGATTCTGGTGTTCCAGAACGAAGGGAGCCGTGCGGCGTCAGGGAACGGGGCAGTCATCGGGAAACCGAGGCTGGCGGGATCCCGCCACGGTCCGTATACGAAGTAGTTCAGGAGATTCATGGCGACATAATTCAGCATCAGCGTCGTGATGATTTCATTGACGCTCCACCTTGCGCGGAGGTATCCGGCGACAGCTCCCCAGACCCCGCCCGCGATTCCGGCGGCGGTGAACATAATGAGAAACATCACCGCATGGTTGTCCACGAAGAGATAGCGTACCGCTGCGGCTGTCGCCATGGCCCCCATAAAAATCTGTCCCTCGGCGCCGATGTTCCATATGAGCATTGTGAAGGAGAGCATCACGGCTATGGCCGCCATGGCGAGGGGAATGGCCTTGACGATCGTCTCGCTGAGACCGTATGCATCGCCCAGCGATGAGCGGAGAATGGTTGAGTATGCCTGAAGCGGAGAGACACCCATAAAAAAGAGGAAGACAGCCCCGGAGAGAAGCGCCGAGGCGAGCGAGAAGACAGGAATGGCGATTCCGAGCTTCCGCGAGGTTTCGAGACGTGGTTCTATTTTGACGGAGAGTTTCATGATTTTTCTCCTCCTTCGGAGATGGAGGAGAGCGCTTCTTCAGCAGGCGTTCCGGCCATCATGAGCCCGATGGATTCGACGGGCGTGTCCGCGGGGGAATCCAGAACGCCCATGATCTCTCCCTTGAACATGACAGCGAGGTTGTCACTCATCGCAAGCAGTTCGTCCAGATCCTCCGAGACAAGGAGAACGGCGCTTCCCTGTTCCCTCTGCGCGAGAAGCTGTTCCCGGACGAATTTCGTCGCGGCGACGTCCAGTCCCCATGTCGGATGAACGGCGAGGATCAGCTTGGGAGAGTCGCTCAGCTCTCTGCCGAGCATCAGTTTCTGAAGATTGCCTCCGGAGAGGTTCCGTACAGGGGTCTCCATCGAAGGGGTGCTCACGCTGTAGCGTGAGACAAGGCTTCGAGCGAAGGAAAAGACCTCTTTCCAGTCGATAAAGCCGCTCTTGGAGACAGGCCGGTTCCAATACCTCTTGAGAATGGAATTCTCACTGACGTTCATATTCGGGACGAGTCCTGTCCCCTTCCGGTCGGCAGGAATATAGTGGACTCCCTTTTCGATGAATGTTTTCGGTGAGGAGTTGGTCAGATTCTCCCCGTCGAGATGGATTGATCCGGATTCCACCTCCCGGAGCCCGACAAGCGTTTCGCAGAGCTCCTGTTGTCCGTTGCCCGCGACACCGGCGATGCCGAGAATCTCGTGTTCACGGACGGAAAAAGTCGCACGGACGACGGCAGGAATTCCCCGGTCGCTGGAGGCGCAGATCGCAGCGCATTCAAGAAGAGGTCTTCCGGGCGCGATGTTTTTCTTTTCTATCTGGAAGATCATCTTCTGACCGATCATCATCTCGGCAAGGCGTTCCTTTGTGGTGGAGGCCGTTTCGACAGTCCCTACAAGCCTTCCCTTTCGAAGGATTGTCACACGGTGTGAAAGATCCATGACTTCGTCCATTTTATGCGAAATGAAGACGACGCCGTGACCTTCCGAAGTCATTTGGCGCACCGTTGTGAAGAGATGTTCCGCTTCCTGGGGCGTCAAGACGGAGGTCGGTTCGTCGAGAACGAGTATATTGGCCTGCCGGTAGAGCATCTGGAGGATCGCGACCCGCTGTTGTTCTCCGATGGAGAGTTGCCATATGTGCGCATCGGGATCCACCATGAGACCGTACTGCCCCGAGATGGACAGAATGCGGTCCCTTATGGAGCGTTTCGGGAGCACTGCGGGGAGCTTTTCGAGACCGAGGATCATGTTTTCCCACACGGTCTGGCTTGGAATGAGCATGAAGTGCTGATGGACCATTCCTATTCCTGCATGGATCGCATCCCTGGGTGAAGAAAAAGAGACGGGATCTCCGCTCACCAGAATCGTGCCGCTGTCGGGGCGATAGAGGCCGTAAAGAATGTTCATGAGAGTGGATTTACCTGCGCCGTTCTCGCCTAGCAGGGCGTGCACCTCTCCCGGACGGATGTCGAAGTCCACGTCGAGGTTGGCCGTTACTCCCGTAAATCGCTTTGTAATCTGTTCCATACGGACGAGTGGTTCCGTAGAAGTGTACACGCCCATCCCTTTTCCTCCTTGCACGCCCTGAAAGCATTCCCCGGAAACCCTTCCCTGCTCCTGTTTTTTGCAGGCACGGATCAAAGGGAGGAAAAATATCGACGCAAGGGCGTAATCAGATTAATGGATCGGAAAGGAAAAAGGGGCGCGGAGTTCCGCGCCCCCGGAATCTCTCGATATTATAATACAAAAGAAAGGTTTATTTGGGTATATCTCCCTTCACGCCTTCTACGAACCAGCTCATAGAGAGCATCTCGCCGTCGGTCATACCCGTTCCTTCAGGAACTTTCACTGCGCCGCTCTGATCCTTTACCGGCCCGTGGAAAACATCCCATTCACCGGAAATGATTTTCGCTTTTTCCGCTTCTACTAGAGCCTTTACCGTATCAGGAACATCTGCGCCGAAGGGCGCGAGGGAGACCATTCCCTCTTTGAGGCCGTACCAGATTTGTTTCGGCTCCCACGTGCCGTTGATCATCTGCTCGGCGGTCTCCTTGTAGACCATGCCCCAGTCCCATATAGGGGCGGTCAGGTGTTTCGTGGGCGCATAAGCGCTCATGTCGTTGTTGTATCCGACCACGTAGACTCCCGCTTCCTCCGCGGCCTGGGGAGCTGCGCCGGTATCTGCGTGCATGGCGAGGACATCGGCTCCGGCATCGATGAGAGCCTTTGCTGCTTCCATTTCCTTGCCGGGGTCGAACCAGGAGAAAATCCAGACGACCTGGACTTCCGCATCGGGATTGGTTTTCCGGACGCCCTGGGTGAAAGCGTTTATGCCCCTTATGACTTCGGGGATAGGGTGGGCCGCCACGTAACCGAGGCGGTTTTTCTTGGTCATGCTCCCCGCGACAAGGCCGGACAGATAACGCGCCTGGTACATCCTGCCGAAATATGTGCCGACGTTGGGTGCATCCTTATACCCGGAACAGTGCATGAAAATGACGTTCGGATACTTTTTGGCCACATCCTGGACGAAATCCATGTACCCGAAACTGGTGGCAAAGACAAGTTTTGCACCGTTACGAACCATGGTTTCCATAACGCGTGCCGAGTCGGGGCCTTCCGGGACGGATTCAACGAAAGTCGATTTTACGCCGGGAAAGGCTTTCTCCATATCAAGCCGCCCCTGCTCGTGCATGAATGTCCATCCGCCGTCGCCGACGGGGCCGATATAGACGAACCCCGGGTTGAGCTTATCGGCGGGAACGGGTGGAAACGCGGCATAGGCTGCACCGCAAAGGGTGATGCCGAGAACAAAAACGAGAAGCCATACGATTTTTTTCACGCTTATTACCTCCCTGCAAAAAGAATTGAGGGCAAATTCTCCTCATGCGTATTATACAGTGCAAAGGGCGAAAAAATAAGAGTCTTGTCGACTTCTTGGAAGGATGAACCGTGTTAGAATAAAAGCGTTGTCGAAGTGCGAATAAACTTATGAGGAGTGGGTGGCGTGTCCAGCGAAAGGTATCATAAGACCTATCCGGTCTCGTGGGAGCAGGTGCATCGTGATTGCAAGGCTTTGGCTTGGCGACTCGTGGGGGTGCGCAAGTGGGAGCGAATTGTCGGTATTGCCCGGGGAGGTCTTATTCCTGCTGCCATCATCGCCCGGGAACTCGACGTCAGGATTGTGGACACGGTGTGTGTGTCGAGCTATGTTCTCCGTACTCAGGGAGAACTTTCGATTCTTAAAGAGATTTCCGGTGACGGAGAAGGCTGGCTCATCATCGATGATCTGGTCGATACAGGAAGAACCGCCAAGGTCGTGCGGAACATGCTGCCGAAAGCACATTTCGCAGCGGTCTATGCGAAGCCGGACGGTCGTTCTTTTGTGGACACGTTCATCACCGAGGTCAGTCAGGATACGTGGATCCTCTTTCCCTGGGATGCCGAGACATCCTACGCGAAGCCGATAGCGGAGCAGCAGTAGCGTTTTCGCCAAGTCCGGGACAGAGCATACGCGAAACACGCTCGTTCAACCGGGCTGGTTCGAATTTACCATGCTGTCCGTGGGCAAAAGTCGATAGAATACTCCGGAAGGCGGGATTTGTTTGAATTACCTTGTATATGCGGGGTTTCTTCTCTTATGGGGATGGATCCTCGCAGCCGGATACATCCGCTATGTTCTTCCCTTCATCGAATCCGCGTACGATTCGCTGGAATCGATGGAAAAGAGTGGTGAAACCTTTCCCAGGATTATCGCATTTCTTTCAAAAATCATCATGAGCGGCGCCCAGATGTATCTTCTTGGAATATGGTCGGCCTACTGCGTTCTCCGGACCATGATCTTCCTCAGGGCTCCGGGCACGAGCGGCTGGCTCTACTACATCACGGCTTTTTTAATCTGCGAAGGGGTTCTGGGTATTGTCGCGAAGCGAGAAAAATATCGGGGACTTCTTTCGGTGTTTCACTCCGCGATGGCGATGGGGCTGTTCGTCATATTCGCACTCAACCCATACTTTCTCGCCTCGGTCTACCCTTGGCTTCCTCCTCTGGTGAAGTTCTCCTTCCCCCGGTAATTACAAGCACCGACAGACGAGGACTTTTTTCCGTCCGCGTCTGTCGGTGCTAAAAATCCCCGCACCGGCCCGGCTCCCGTGTGCTGTGTCGTCTTCTAGGCGAAACAGGTATTTCCTGCAGGGTCGCCTTTCGGCGGAACGATGCAAACGAACTGAAGAGGCTCGTTCCCCGTGTTCTCGAAAAAGTGTTCCACGTTAGAGGGGACATGAGCCCAGCAACCGCTCTCGAGCGGATAGACCGTGCCGTCGATTGTCGCGTTGCATCTCCCCGAGAGGATGAGAACGTAATGAGGCCAGTCGTGTGTATGAAAGGGTGTTTTAGCGTTGCCTTTCACAGTGAAATGGCGTGCTACGTAGTCGTTCCAGAACTTTCCGGGAGCGAAGATAATGCGTTTTTCGATGCCTTCCGCATGGGAAGCGTCTTCAACCAGCGGAAGATCGGAAATTCTGCCCGCGTGGAGTATGGATTCGGACATGAAACTCACTCTCCTTGTTATTTCGTTAGAATCTCGATTATTTCCCGGAGATGGTACCATCGCTTCTTCTGCTTGTCCAGATGGTTTCAACCTGAATGGTTTCAACCTGAATCCGCAGGCAGAGGAGGCGTCACCGGCATACCGGCGGTCAGCGGCGACATCTCTCCTGGATTATTCGAACAGACTTGCAATTCTTGATGCAGTGACTATAATGCGTTACCATAAGAAGAGGCATCCTTCAGGCAGGAGGAATTGAGTGTTTTTTTAAATCCATGTTCCACAGGAGGGGATAGTATTGCGAAGCGACAGTGCGAAAAAGGGAGCGGAGCGAGCGCCTCACCGCTCGCTGATGAAGGCATCCGGGTATACGGACTGGGAAATTGCCCGCCCGTGGATAGGTGTAGTGAATCCGTACAACGCTATTATTCCGGGACACATTCACCTCAATAGGATTACAGAAGCCGTGAAGTCGGCTGTATACGCCTTCGGCGGGCTTCCTTTGGAATTTCCCGTCATCGGCGTGTGCGACGGAATTGCAATGAATCACGAGGGGATGAAGTTTTCCCTTCCAAGCCGCGAGCTGATCATGGATTCCATCGAGGTAATGGCGAGGGGGCACGCTCTTGACGCGCTCGTGCTCGTGACCAACTGCGACAAAATCATTCCCGGCATGGCGATGGCCGCTCTTTCACTGAATATCCCCACGGTCATGATCAGCGGCGGTCCGATGCTCGCGGGAGTCAGCGAGGGCAAGGATGTGGACCTCAGCAATCTCTTCGAGGCTGTCGGCAAGAGGGCCGCAGGCGCCATCTCCGATGAAGAGCTTCGCGAGTTCGAGGACCTCGCATGCCCGACGTGCGGCTCGTGCGCCGGAATGTTTACCGCGAACACAATGAACTGCATGATAGAAGCGCTCGGTTTTGCTCTCCCCGGCAACGGCACCATCCCCGCCGTGTACTCGGCCAGAGACCGCCTCGCCAAGGAGGCCGGCCGGCAAATCATGTCTCTTGTCGAGAAAAACATCCGTCCGAGGGACATTCTCACAGAAAAGGCGTTCGACAATGCCGTCGCCGTGGACATGGCGCTCGGCGGATCAACCAATACGGCCCTTCACCTTCCGGCGCTTGCACACGCGGCGGGTCTTTCCCTCACGCTCGAACACTTCGACGAGATCAGTGCACGGACTCCGCATCTCTGCAGCATGAGTCCCGGAGGTCCGCATCATATTCAGGATCTTTTCGCGGCCGGGGGAGTACAGGCAGTCATGGCCCGCCTCGCCGAGGCAGGTCTGCTCGACGGAAGCGTGCTCACGGTCACGGGAAAAACAGTAGCGGAAAATCTCAAAGGCGTTCGGGTGAAAGACGACGGTATTATCCGCCCTCTCGGCAATCCCTACCACCAACAAGGAGGACTTGCCGTTCTCAAGGGAAATCTTGCTCCCGAAGGAAGTGTAGTGAAGCAATCCGCTGTCGACCCCTCGATGATGAAACACTCCGGCCCCGCCCGTGTGTTCGACAACGAAGAGGCAGCCACCAAGACTATCCTGTCGGGAGGGATCAAGGCAGGAGATGTCGTCGTCATCCGGTACGAAGGTCCAAAGGGAGGTCCCGGCATGCGCGAGATGCTCACACCGACTTCTTCTCTTGCCGGAATGGGCATGGACAAGACCGTTGCGCTCATCACCGACGGCCGTTTTTCAGGAGCTTCGCGCGGCGCCTCGATAGGGCATGTATCCCCCGAGGCCGCTGCAGGAGGCCCTATCGGTCTTGTCAAAGAGGGGGACATCATCGAGATCGATATACCCGCAAGGAAACTCAGTCTTGCACTATCCGAAGAGGAACTCGCAAGACGCCGGGCGGAATGGAAGCCTGTGGAAAGTCGTATGGACAGCCTCTTTCTCCAAAGATACAGGGCATTTGTTACATCGGGTTCCAAGGGAGCCGTCTTCAGCGAATAGCACCTTTGCCGGTCAATAAGGGGCTCCCGCGGGAGCCCCTTTGCTACAGGAGGGAAGAATGTGGGAGAGAGGGAGAATACCGAGACCCGCATCCTCGATGCAGTCGGAACGATTCTTTCGCGAAAGGGATTCCGGTATCTGGGAGTGAACGGCATTGCCCGGGAAGCTGGTGTGGATAAGGTTCTTATCTATCGCTACTTCGGCGGATTGCAGCCGCTCCTGCGTACTTACTTCACGCGGCGAAAGTACTGGCCTTCGACCGAGGAGATCCTCGAGACTGCCGGAGAGAAAGACGCCGACCCGGCGACGAGAGCATACGCAATTCTGAGAGGATACCTGCGGGAGTTGAAAAAATCGGATGCGGCACGGGAAGTCCTGCGGGGAGAGATCGCCGGCAGAGAGGATGTGGCCGTAGAAACAGCGGAAGAGCGGTACCGTCAAGGTATGGAACTGCTCGATCTGTTGAGGGAGCCCGGCAAAGAGATCGAGGGGCTGACCGAAATGGCGGCTCTGCTCTCGGCCGGTTTCACTTTTTTGCTTCTGCGGAGGGATGTATCTTCACGCTATCTCGGTCTTGATCTGCGAAAAGACGAGACGTGGGAGAGGCTGGAGAGAGCCATTCATCTTCTGGTGAGGCTCTTTTTCGCAGGAAAGACCCCGTCGGAAGATGAACGGGGTCTTTCCGGAAATGAGGAGGGGACTATTTCCCCTTCGCGAGAGTCTCCACCAGGGCCTTGCCGAACTGGGGCAGATCGGCAGGAGTGCGGCTCGTGACTATTTTTTGGGAGATGACGACCGGTTCGTCGAGCCACTCTGCACCGGCAAGCATCATATCGTCCTTGATACTCTTGTAGGAAGTCGCACGGACGCCTTCGAGGATACGCGCCGAAACCAGAACGCTGCCGCCATGGCATATAGCGGCTACGATGCCTCCTTTGGCATGCACGTCACGGACGAAGTCGACAATTCCCTGATGGACCCTGAGCTTGTCGGGAGCCCATCCTCCCGGAACGACGACGCCCGCGAAATCCTTGGCGGAAATCTCCGAGGGCGAAGATTCCGCCTTGATGGAGGAACCCATTTTCCCGACGTAGCTCCTGCCGGTTTCCGGCCCGACGATGACAGGCTGGAACCCCTCTTCAACGAGGCGATAGTAAGGGTACCAGAACTCCAAGTCGTGGACGGTATCCTCCACGAGGACAGCAACTTTTTTGATCTTTTTTGCCATTGTTCATCCTCCTTTATGCAATGTAATAAATTCCATCCTTCAATATGGCCGCGTGAGAAACAACTTTTTAAGTGTATCATATGCGAAACAATTTTAATAGGAGGCGAAACGAATGAAATCGCAAGACAACCCTGTTATTACTGCCATCCTCTCACGAAGAAGCATTCGCAAGTTCCGGATGGATCGGATTTCTCCGGAAGTGCGCGATACGCTTCTCGAATGCGCCTTTGCGGCGCCATCGGCCCATAACCGTCGTCCGTGCCACTTTATCGTCGTGGAGGAAAGAGCCGCGCTTGATTCCCTGGCCGAGGCTCACGATTCCGGCAAAATGCTGTTTCAGGCCCCCCTTGCAATCGCCGTGTGCGCAGAAACGGCTTCGTATCCGGAGGGAGACCGCGCATGGATCGAGGACTGCGCCGCGGCGCTGGAAAATATTCTTGTCGCCGCAAAGGGACTCGGACTTGAAGGCGTATGGCTGAAGGTGATGGACCGTCACCCGCGGAACGAGCTGATTCGTCCCGTTCTGGCTGTTCCGGATTCCGTCGAGATCGTCGGCATAGCCGCTATCGGCTTCGGAGCGGAAGATAAGGCTCCGCATCAGGGGCTGCACGAAGATCGTCTGCACAGAAACCGCTGGTAAAATACGTCTCTTTTCAAGATTGTCGAGAAATGCACTTCCCGGTTTCAGGGCGGTAGCTGTCCGGTTTTTCCGCGAGGGAGTGACAGATCGGGAAGGTGCAGCTGTTCTTTTTTTCCGAATGTGCCGGAATACGGTGAGCCGTGTCCGTGATGCCGGTTTCCGACGGTGCTGGAGAGCGTTTCGGCCTTGAACGTGATACAATATACACGGTATACTGTTTTTCCCGCCGACTTTAACGGTGTCGAATCGGCTTTGGAGGTTGAAGGAACGTATGGAAGAAAAGAAAAGTGTAATACCCCTCGGAAAGGTGGTCCCTCTTCCACTGGTGGAGGAAATCAAACACAGCTATCTCGATTACGCCATGAGCGTCATTGTCGGCCGTGCACTCCCCGATGTGAGAGATGGACTGAAACCGGTGCAGCGCCGTATTCTCTACGCCATGCTCGAACTCGGTCTCCGCCCTGGATCCGCCTACAAGAAGTCGGCGAGAGTCGTTGGAGAGACCATGGGAAAATACCATCCTCACGGTGATTCCGCGATCTACGAGACGATGGTCCGCATGGCGCAGGATTTCAGCATGCGCTATCCCCTTGTTGACGGACAGGGAAACTTTGGCTCCATCGACGGCGACCCGGCGGCGGCGATGCGGTACACGGAGGCCAAGCTCTTCGAAACGGGAGAGATGATTCTTGCGGATATCGACGAAGAAACCGTGGACTGGGGGCCGAATTTCGACGAATCTCTGAAGGAACCACTCTGTCTCCCGTCGATGCTCCCGAACCTGCTGGTCAACGGCAGCTCCGGTATCGCCGTCGGAATGGCGACGAACATTCCACCTCACAATTTGCGGGAGGTGGTCGATGCCCTCGAGTACCTGATCGAGGCCGACGGCAACGCAGAGTTCGGCGAAATCTACGCAAGACTGCCCGGCCCCGACTTTCCGACAGGAGGCATCATTCTCGGTCGGGACGGCATAATCGACGCGTACCGCACGGGACGCGGAAAGATCATCCTCCGGGGCAAAACGCACGTCGAGGACGCTAAACGCGGCAAACGCGCCGTGATCATCACCGAGATACCGTTCATGGTCAACAAGACGTCCCTGATCGAAACCATCGCCTCCTGCGTGCAGGAAAAGCACATAGACGGCATTGCCGACATCCGTGACGAATCCGACCGTGATGGGCTGCGCATCGTGCTCGAACTTCAGCGCGACGGAGACGCCGAACTCGTGCTCCGCCAGCTCTATCGGCGCACACAGCTCCAGTCGACCTTCGGGGTTATCAATCTCGCGCTTGTGAACAACAATCCAAGAGAGCTCCCGATCATCGACATGCTCTCCCTCTTCCTCGAGCATCGGCGCGAAGTTGTCCGCAGGCGGACACAGTTCCGACTCGACAAGGCGCTTGCACGTGCTCACATCGTCGAAGGACTCGTGAAGGCTCTCGACATCATCGACAGGGTTATCTCGCTGATCCGGGCGGCACAGACGACCCAGGAGGCCAAGGAAGGTCTCGTAGAAACCCTCGGATTCTCCGATCTCCAGGCACAGGCGATTCTCGAGATGCGCCTGCAGCGCCTAACCGGGCTCGAACGGGAAAAACTCGACGCGGAACTCGCATCCCTTCTCGCCGATATCGAACGCTACCGAAGCATTCTCGGCAACTCGAAGATTCTTGACGGAGTCATCAGGGAAGAGCTTGCCGCACTCGGAAAGAAGTTCGACAACCCAAGGAGAACCGAGATCATCGACAGCTACGAAGAGGTCTCCGTGGAAGATCTCATTCCGGAGGAGGATATCGTCGTCATCCTCTCCAAGGACGGCTATCTCCGCCGGAAGAGTCTCGACGAATACGTCCCCCAGGCAAGAGGAGGCAAGGGGCGGAAGGGAGCCGCCCTTCAGGACGAGGACGAAATAGCCCTCTTCGCCGTCACCAATACGCACAAGGATATTTATCTCTTCACCTCGTCGGGCCGCGCGCTCGCCATACGGGGACACATGATCCCCGAGTCGAAGTCGGGCAAGGGAAAACTCGTCAACAAGCTCGTGCCTTTGGAAGAAGGGGAGAACGTCGTCTCGATGTACGGACGGAGCCTCGAGGGAAAGAGCTTCCTTTTCTTCGCGACGAAGAACGGAATTGCCAAGCGGCTGCAACTTTCGGAGATCGCACGCCTCAACAGGGCCGGCAAACGTGTTCTCACTCTGGACGAAGGTGATGAAATAGCCCAGGTGCGCCTGACCTCCGGAAACGACGAACTTCTCTTCATGACGGCGATGGGTCAGGCCCTGCGTGTTCCTGAAGGGGAGTTCCGTGCGATGGGAAGGACGGCCAGAGGGGTCAAGGGTATTCGACTCGCCAAGGATGATTCGGTCATAAGCTGCGAGGTTGTGACGCAGGACCGCCATGCCCTCGTGATCAGCGAAAGAGGAGTAGCGAAGCGCACGCGTTTCGGTGAATTCACTCTCCACCACAGAGGAGGTTCGGGGGTAAAAGCGATGAACCTTGGCAGAAAGACGGGACTTCTCGTGGGGAGCTGGGCTGTTGCAGAAGAAGACGAGATTATGGCCATCACCGCGCGGGGAAGAATAATCCGGGTGGCGGTCGCGGAGATTCCGGTGCTTAGCAGAACTGCTATGGGGAGCATCACTGTCCGCCTCGACGAGGGAGATCTCGTTGCGGATGTCAGTGTCGTCTGCGGTGAAGCCTGCGTCGCGGACGATGTTTAAGAGAAGGGGGAAACAGCCTTGAAACTGGCCCGTGAGGGGTACCCGCTTATTGCGTTTACCGGATTCATGCTTCTGGGAAGCCTCTTTTTTGCTCCGTCGGTGGCACTTTTTCTTGCTCCTCTGATGGGTCTCGTGATCTGGTTTTTCCGGGATCCGGAAAGAACTCCGGACGGCGAGGGATTCCTCGCCCCTGCGGATGGTAAAATAGTCGAGATCGGGAAGACGGAAGTTCCTTATACAGGAAAAGCATGGAAGATCGGGATCTATATGAATGTGCTGGATGTGCATGTGAATCGTTTTCCCTGTGCCGGAACGGTCGAACATATCGAGTACGTCCCCGGGAAGCATTGGTTGTCCTTCTCCCCCAAGGTTTCCGAGACAAACGAGCGGATGCTCGTCGGAATCTCGACGCAATACGGTCCGGTTCTGGTAGTCCAGATCGCCGGGTTTCTGGCGCGTCGTATCGTATGCCGTATCCGTAAGGGAGATCGCCTCGGCAGGGGACAGCGGTACGGCATGATCAAGATGGGGTCCAAGGTTGACGTCTATCTGCCTGAAAAAACGGCCCTGGTGGTTTCGAAGGGGCAGCGTGTTCTCGCAGGCAGTACCGTTCTGGGATCTATTTCGGGCGACGTCCGGTAAAGGAAGGAAGGCGGATGCTGTTCTTCGGATACGGAGCGCGTCTTCGCAGTATGCAGGCTTAGCGGAATGCATTGTTGACAACAGATTTTGACAGGGGAGCCCGAACGGGCTGAGAGGAAGGCGGATGCTTTCGACCCTCTACCTGATCCGGATAATGCCGGCGTAGGGAGCGGCCTCTTTTCATCGAGGCCTGGAGAAGGTCCGTTCATTGCGAGCGGACCTCTTTTTATTTCGGGAAGGCGGAGAGGAAATGCAATTATATCGTGGAATCGCGGTAACCCTCGCTGGAAGCGACTCGGGGGGAGGCGCGGGGATTCAGGCGGATTTGAAGACCTGCGCCGCTTTGAAGGTATTCGGGATGACGGTGATCACCGCTTTGACAGCTCAAAACAGTACGGCCGTCACTGATGTACTCAATGTTCCTCCCGACATGATTCGGGCCCAGATCGACGCCCTCTGGTCGGACTTTCCGATTGGAGCGGCAAAGACGGGAATGCTGAGTGTTCCGCAAACCATATCAACGGTAGTGGAGGGTATCCGCAGATGGAAGGTGAGCAATCTCGTCGTTGATCCTGTAATGGTTGCCCAGAGCGGAGCACCGCTCATTGCGGACGATGCTGTGGAATCCCTTCGAAGAGAACTCCTTCCTCTTGCGTTGCTGGTGACACCCAATGTGCCGGAGGCTGAACGCCTGGCGAAACGTCCGATTCGCTCAATCGAAGAAATGGAACAGGCGGCTCATGAAATCGAGGTTCTCGGACCGAAGGCGGTTCTGGTGAAAGGCGGGCATCTCCTGCAGGAAAACGAGGTCGCGGATGTTCTTCTTTATCAAGGGAAGACGACGGTTTTCAGGGATTCGAGGATCTTCACCAACAATACGCACGGTACCGGATGCACCCTCAGCGCTGCGATCACTGCGGAGCTGGCGTCCGGAGCGGACCTTTTCGAAGCGGTGAGCAGGGCGCGGCAGTACCTTCGAATGGGGCTGGAGGCGGGCTTTCGTCCGGGGAAGGGGTGGGGACCTCTCGGGCATGCGGTGGTTCCGCCGTGGCTGGAGCGCTAAGAATTTTTCCCCCCGCCCCGCAAATCTGGGCGGATGCCTTGCGGGCCACAAGGGAGACCAGACCTCTGGTCTATGCCATCACCAATTTTGTAGCGGCTTCATTCCAGGCGAATGTCGTCATCGCATCCGGAGCTTCTCCTGTTATGTCTCCCTGCATCGAGGAAGCAGGTACCCTTGCGGAGGTCTCCGGAGGGGTGCTGGTGAATACGGGGACACCCTCGGAGCATCGGGAAGAGCTGATACGGAAGGCACTGCAAAAAGCGGGAGAGGCCGGCAGGGTAACTCTGCTCGATCCTGTCGGGTACGGAGCATCTTCTTTCCGGAGTGAACTTGTGGACTCCCTGATACGGAATTTTCGCTTCTCCATGATCAAGGGCAATCATGCGGAGATTGCCCTTCTCGCAGGGATGGATGCTGATGCACGAGGTGTCGATTCCGGCAGAACTCCTGAACCGCTCTCCTCAGCTCCGAAAATTCTTGCGGAAAAGACCGGCGCTCTTGTCTGTGCCTCCGGTAAACAGGATTTTTTGAGTGACGGCGAAAACGTCATCTCGATATCCGGAGGAAGTGTTTTTTTGGGGCGGATTACGGGGGGCGGATGCGCCTTGGGCGCACTCATGCTCTCTCTTGCCGCCGGATCGGGAAGCCCGCTTGCCGGAGCGTTCTGCGGAGTGCTTATGTTTCGCCTCGCAGCCGAGCTGGCAGAAAAAATGTCAAGAGGTCCGGGAACGTTCCAGGCTTGTTTTCTCGACGCCCTTCATGAAATACAGCCGGACGACCTCCTTTCGGAGGGATATCGAATCGAACAGTGGAAAGGATGAAAACAGATGGATATCAAAGCCGCGTTGAAGCTCTACGTCATACCCGATCTCGAAGCCGGTGCGCCGCTTTCTCTTGAAGAGCAGACAGAACGGGCGCTTCTCGGAGGCGCGACGATGATTCAGTTGAGAAACAAGGAGATGTCGGGACGCGCTCTGTACGAGACCGCGGTCCGCCTTGTTTCGATCTGCCGCCGTCATGCCGTTCCTCTTATCGTAAACGACCGGTTCGATATTGCGCTTGCTGCAGGAGCGGACGGGGTTCACCTGGGCAATTCCGATCTTCCTGCCGATGTCGTGAAAAAGCTTGTTCCTTTGGGTTTTCTTATAGGAGCAACGGCACATTCTCTCGAAGAAGGAAGAGCGGCAGAAAATGCGGGGGCGGATTATGTCGGCATCGGCGCCGCATTTCCGTCGGATACGAAAAAAGGAGCATCCGTGCTCGGTACTGAAGGTATCCGCATGGTGAGAAGCGCGCTCTCGATTCCTTCGGTGGCGATCGGAGGCATCAACCCGAGCAATGCGAAAGAAGTCCTCGAAACGGGAGTGGACGGTATCGCCGTTGTAGCCTCCGTCGTGGGACAGAAAGACGTCGTTTTCGCCGCCGCATGCCTTGCGGAGATCGTGTCAACGAAAAAAGCGGAGGAAGATTAGGAGAACAAGCAGTACGGCCATGGCTCCGAAGGCAAGAAAATAGAGACCTGCGTCGGAAGAAGATTCGGGCGTTATCTTCACGGCGTCCTGATTCGCATCCTCTGGTTCGCCTACCGGAAGGGGCTCGGGGAGATCCGGGGTCGTGGTCCGTATTCTGCTGTTCCCTTCAAGAGAGACAACCCCGTTGAATTCGTCCGACAGCCGGACAAGGAGGGTATAGTTCCCTTTACGGTCTTTATGAACCGAGATGACGCTCGCTTTGACTGTCCCGTCGAATCCCGGCACAGCCTGCCGCATCTTTCCCAAAAATGAGGAATTTTCATCCTCTGTGATGCGAAGCAGCACCCAAACACCGTTTTGCAATGAGCCTACCGGTATCCCTTTGATGGGATCGATGAACGGCGAGCAGGGTACTACATAAGAAGCGGAACCCGGCGGGAGGATCTCTTTTTCGGATGATGGCTCCGAAGCGTTCCCTGAGCGGATGAACGGCGCCAGCCTGTTTTCATCCGCTCGTTCCCCCTTGAGGTATGTGGTGGCCCGGTACCCGAGGCGTGATGAAAGTTCCTCCCGTATCCGCTCCTCCAGTGTCTTCATGCTTCCACGGAGGCTATCCATGGACTCCCTTACAGCCTCAGGCGTCAGTATTTCCCCAAGTATACTTTCTATTGAGGAGACAACCGAAGAAGAGAGGATTTTTCCCAACGATGTCTGTCTTTTGAAAAGTTCTTCGGTGAAGTTCAGGAAAGATTCCGCTTCCAAATCAACAGTGATCTTTTTGCTTTCACCATCCTCCTCAGGAGAGTATGCCATACGGGAGGCAAAGAGACCCGCCGGTGACAAAATTTCATAAAAGAAGACGTTGATTTTCTCGGTTTTTGACCGTCTTATCGACAGGACACATTTTAGAACGTTCAGCTGCAGGCCAGGAGTCAATATTTTTCTCCCTTTCAATATCATCATCAAGAAAGGGATTATACGTTTTTTTCCTCATGCAGGAAAGAGGCCGGCAGAAAATATGTTTGTTTCATACGCACCGCGCTTTTTTTAGTTCACTCCGCTTTAGAGGTATCTTGAGAAAGACGACTTCCGGAACATATGCAGCAATGCCATTCCAATGAGGGCTCCCGGAATACTGCTGAGAAGAAACGCACTCTGCAGAGCGAGAAATCCTATCGACTTCTCCATGGCCGGGCCGAGAATGAGCGCGGAAATAGTCGCGCCGACAGGACCGGTTCCGATGGGCTCGGCAAGAGCGCTCCAGGGTTTTCGGACAATCCTGAAGGCAAATCCGGCAGCTATGGCGCCGGGAATGCTGCCGGGAAAAGCAAAAAGAGTTCCGGTGCCCGTCATATTCCTGATCAAACTCGCAACGAAAGCGCCTCCCGCAGCCCACCAGGGTCCGAGAAAAGCTCCCGCAAGAACGTTGATCGTATGTTGAAAAGGATAGCATCGAGTAGGACCTATCGGGAAATGGACTCCGGAGAGGAGAATGGCCGCGGCCACGAAAAGCCCGGCGAGGGTAATTTTGCGCAGCGGACTTCGTTTTTCGGCTTTGTTATCGCCCGTCAATGAGTTCATTCAGGTCCACTTCCTCCCGTATCATGTCGTAACGAAGAGCGAATTCAGCGAAAACGTTCCATTGCGCCCTGTCCAACCTTGTATTCTCGGCAAAGAAGGGAAGCGTTTTTGTAAAGGCTTTCGTTTCCATATCTTTCGGCGCCTCCGGAACAGAATGGAAGTACATTTTCAGTGCCTCCGCGCTGTTTTCAGACGTGTACGTCAGCGCTTCATCCAAGGCTGCAAGAAACTTCCGGATCGCCTTCTTTTTCTTTTCGTGAACGGTGCGTCCGCTGACGAAGACAAGTTCATCGTACGAGGGGATACCGAACCGCTCTATTTCAAAATAATTCGATGCATATCCCTCCATTTCGAGCAGAACGGGCTCGTAATTTTTGAAGGGGCCCATCACAGCATCGACCTTTCCGGTAGCCAACGATTGAAGAATCGAAAAACCGACGTTGACCATTGTGTAGGTTTCAATTGCGTTGATGGACGCGAAGGCTCTCGTCAGATGATCCATCATTCCGGGAACCGTATAGCCGATGATTTTTCCCTCAAGATCCGCAGGCGTGGAAATAGTTCCTTTCTCAAGAAAAAGAAGGGTGGTGAGAGGGCTTCCGACGAGTTTCCCCACGGCTTTCAAGGGGATGCCCTCAGAGGCGGCTATGATGATCTGGGGCTGATAGGAGAGCGCAATGTCCACATGTCCCGCTGCCGCCAGTTTCAGCGGATCCGCGCTGTCGGAAGGGCTTTGAATTTCGACTGTTAGTCCGTGTTTTTCAAAGATCCCGCTCTGCATGGCGACATAAATCGGAACGTGGTCCACATTGGGAAACCAATCCAGCATAAGCACCAGTTTTTCGGAACCTTTTGCCGGGGACGAAAGGAAAAGCAGACAGGCTATTGCAAAATAAAACACGTTTCTTTTCATATCATGACCTCCTGGATAATGGATTTTATTCTTCTTTTTTGTTCCACCGGATACAAAAAACCTCGATGCAGGATACGGCGGTCCACAGCGACAACCCGATGCACGAGAGGATGACAATGCTTGCAAAGACCATATCCACCCGGAGGCGGGCATTGGCCTGCATCATTAGGAACCCGAGCCCTTCCATGGAGCCCACCCATTCGCCGATGACCGCTCCTATGGCGGCGACCGAAACAGCCACCCGAAGTCCCGAGAAAAAATAGGGAAGTGCCCACGGCCAGTAAAGAAGTCTCAATGTTCTCCTAAAGTCGGCTCCCATGACGAAGAATAGCGTTCGAAGTCCGGGGTTGCAGCTTTTAAAGCCTTGAAGCAGGGTCACCGTTACAGGAAAAAAGATGATCACGGCGGCCATGACGATTTTGCTCCCCATTCCGTATCCGAACCACACAACCAGGAGCGGAGCTACCGCAAAGACGGGAATTGCCTGGGAGGCTACGAGAAGCGGGGAGAGAGCACGTTCAAGCGTCGGAGAATAAAACATCGCGACGGCGAGTGGAAGAGCGACTGCAAGAGAGAGCATTATGCCGAGAATAATCTCGAGGAAGGTAATTGTGGCGTGTCGTAAAAGGAGAGGAGCCTCCGCGATCATCAATCCGATGATTCTGGAAGGTGTCGGGAGAAGAAAGGGGGGTACTTTTTCGATACGGCAGAAGGCTTCCCAGAAGAGAAGGAAAAACAGCGTCAGCACGAGGGGGAGAAGATAACTTTTCAAGATTGTTCACCCTGAAGAGATTCCAGTATATGCCTCTTCAGTTCAAGAAGCGTCCTTTCCAGCTCATTCCGTGGTTTTCTTGAATCGAGAGGAATTTCCTCTTTCACGGACAGCGGAGAGGAGGACAGGAGTATTATCCGGTCGGCCAGGAGCAGTGCGTCTTCAACGTCGTGAGTGATCATGAGGATCGTCTTTTTGAAGCGGTATTGCAGAAGGAGTAGGAGATCACGGAGCGACCGCCGGGTGATTGCGTCCACGGCGGAGAGCGGTTCGTCGAGAAGTGTCAGCGGAGTACGGAAAAAAATCGTTCGTGCAAGGGCGCAACGTTGTGCCATGCCTCCGGAAACCTGCCCGGGGTAGTGCCTTTCAAAACCTGAAAGGCCGAGAAGAAGAAATAATTCTTCCGCTTCGCGCAGATCGGCAGGAGTAGGTTTCTCTTTGACGGTAACCGGAAGAAGCGCGTTTTCCAGAAGTGTAAGCCACGGGAGGAGAAGATCTTTCTGTGCCATATATGCGGCACGAGTCCTCAGGTCGATGATCTCTTCCCCGTCAAGAAAGAGCTTCCCTTTATTCCTGGAGGCGACTCCCATGAGGAGGTCAAAAAGAGTGCTTTTACCGCATCCGGAAGGCCCGACGAGAACAGTGAAGCTGTTCCCGGGCAGCGAAAGCGAGAAGTCGGAAATGACGGCCTGATTACGAAAAACCTTTGCAAAACTTTGTACTTCGAGCATAAAAAACTCCCGGCAAGGAATGCCGGGAGCAGAAGCCGCGATTTGCTTGCCGATGCAATAAACGCACTTCCCTTCGCCGGCATGACCCGGATCAGGTTCCAGGGGTCGGGGCCGAAAAGCCCCCTCTCAGCCGGTGAACGCCGACTCCCCCAGTTGCTGTCGGAATTCAGGATACTCCCTTGCTGGGTTTTTGTCAATTGGATTTCCACGACATTTTCACGGCCCAATCCAGTTCGAGCGGGATTTTTTCCTCCCGCGATTGAAATCGGACGAAAAAAAAGCGATAATCTGACCTGGAAAAGTGAAAGGGTGATGTGCATGGATATTCGATACGTGACCGCTCCCGGATGCTTTGGGGATAATGAGGTGTTGCTTCATATTTTCACAGGAATACCTGAGGAGAAAGAGCCGGTTTTTCTTCTGTTTCACGGAGTTCACGGCTGCGCCTCGCCCGCTGAGGGGAACAAGTACGGATATCTCGGACGTTCCCTCGCGGAAAAAGGGGTGACGGCATGCATCGCCGAGTCCAGCAGAATCCGCCGTGACCGGGAAACCTTCGGTGAAGACAGGGCGGGCTGGGCCTTGGCCGCTTTTCGCGGGAAGACTTTCCCGATGGAGGTCTACGATGCATGCTCCGCCCTTGCCGCTGTAGGAAGGGAGTTTCCCGGCAGGCCGGTGATTCTCTGGGGCTTCTCTCTCGGGGGTATCCTTTCAGTCCTCCTTGCCGGGAAAGAGACCGAATCTTTTCTTAAGCCCGCAGGATTTGAATTTGTCCCGTACGGAGAAATCCAAGGGCTCGTGATCTCCGGAACCGGAGACCTGGTCCGGCCCGAGGCTTCAGCCAGCCTGGCGCTTCCAATTCTTGATACACTCGGAGAACGCCGGATTATTCATGTTGCGGCCTCGAAGGCACGCCCCTCGTTTGTTCTCTTCTTCTACGGAAGCGAAGACGAGACGTTCGGGGAAGACTCATCCAGAAGAATTTTCCAAAGTTTCCGACTTGGCGAAGAGCGCAAGACGTTTTGTATCCTGGACGGAGCGGATCACTCGTTCCGAAAGCTCAACGGCGTCTCTTCCAGGGAAGCTCTCGAGAAAATGGTTGCTGTCACCACGGCCAACCTGGAACGGTTCCGAAAAACAGAATGATCCGGGGACCCGCAAGAAGAGTGAAAAACCCTCCGAGGGCCAGAAAAGGTACCAGCGGTATAGCATCCTTCCTTCGTACTTTTCCCGTGAGCAAAAGGAGTACGGCAAGGACGCCGCCTGCCATGAAACCGGAATAGAGAGTGAGAAGGAGCATCTTCCATCCGAGGATAGCCCCCGTTCCGGCGGCGAGAGTGGCGTCCCCCCAACCCATGCCCCCCCTGGAAAGCAGAATAATGCATGCAATAATCGAAAAGCCGGCAAACGCCCCCATAATTCCGTCGAACAATCCTCCCCAACCGGCGAAGATTCGGAGAACAATTCCAGTGATTCCCATTATAAGAGGAAAAATGTCGAAGACATAACCGTCTTCCCAATCGGTCAGCGCGTTCAAAAGCAGACCGAACGCGGCGGCCAGAGATAGAGGCAGGGCCGGCGAAAAGCCCCAGCGCCATGCAAGCGCTCCGCCCATGCAAGCGCCGATAATTTCCACGGCGAAGTAACGAAAACCGAATTTTTCACCGCAATAACGGCACCTTCCGCGGAGCATGCACCATGAAGCGAGCGGAACGAGGTCTTTCCACCCTAGGACTGTGCCGCAGGATGTGCATACCGAGCGTTCCGTTCCCCGCCACGATTTTCCGGAGATGCTTCTCAGAGCCACAACATTTAAAAACGAGCCCAGCGATGCTCCCAGAAGTACGAAAAAGGAAATAAAAAGCCAGCTCTCCACAGTTCATCAATCCTTTACAGGAAAAGAGTCATAATATCGCTGCTGCAACGGCACTCTTTATACCATACGAAAACGTTTTTGGCCAAACACCGGTTGCAGGATGATCCCAAATCCCCTGTATTCACCCGATCCCCCAATCCGCAGGCGGCGACGCCCCCTCTGCCTGCGGATTGGGGATCCTTTAATTTCTTTCAAGGGGGAGCAATGTGCTGTATAATATTTCCAAAGAGGTCCCTTGCTTGGAAAAATGATGGAAGGAGGGAGAGAAATGCTGAAAAAAATACTTGTCGCCGTTGATATGAGCAAGATGTCCGAAGAGGTGTTCTCCTACGGTTGTTCACTAGCGTTGCGCCTCGGGGCAGAGGTCACGTTTCTTCACGTACTTCCTCATCCGACGCTGTGGAGGGGGTATGAACCCTGGCTCCCGCCGGAGATCGATGCCGAGGTAGCGGAAATCGCCAGAAAAAAACTCGACTACTACTTCCGGAAAGCGAAAGAGGATTTCCCCGAACTTGAACAAGCCAACTACAGCATGGTGGTCAAGGAGGGCAATCCCTCCGATGTAATCATCAACTACGCCAAGGAGAACGATTCTCAGCTTATCATCATCGGCTACAGAGGACAGAGCACCCTCGAGCGTCTTGTGGTCGGAAGCACAGCTTCAAACGTCGGAAGATATGCGCACTGTTCCGTATTGATCTATAGGCCCGGCGAGCAGATTCTTTGAGTACAGCCGGGACGCGGGGCGAGTTCTCCCTGCCGTCCCGGCCCACTTCAATAATCAGCGTTTTTTGCTTGTGCCGTGTCTTTCCTGCCCGTACATTGTCTGTGTTTTACCGTCTTTCTTCTCGACGGGTTTCGGAGGCGGAGGAGGAGTCATGGACTTCTTGAGTTGTTGAACGAGAGCTTCTTTCCTTTTCTTCTCCTCGTCGATACCGGAAATTCCTGGGACTTCCCGGTCAAGATACCCCATTTCAACTAAAGCCTGTACGCGAAGAATGTCCACGCCCATATCCTCCGCTATCACGTCCACGCTGAAACTCTCGCCCTGGTGATCACGGATATATTCTCTTACCTTGGGATAAAGATCATCGAGATCATCGATACACTGAACGCATATCCTGCTCCGGGTAGAGTCAAAAAGTCGTCCGCATAATTTGCAGGTTACCAAACTCAAGATGTTGCCCCCCTTTTTTCAAACAGACATCATAAGAATACTATAGCATCCCCGAAGAGGAGGAGAAAGAGAGAACAATAGAAATAACGGTGTTTCATCGCGGTATTCGGGCTTTCTTCACATCGAACTTGTCTTTCCAACAGACTAAGTATACAATGTTCTGCGTTGTCTATGGGGTATGCTCCTTTTTTTCTGTTAAGATATTCTGCATGCGTTTTATTTCAATCGGAGAGAATGTATTGAAAGGAGATAGAGAAATGAAGCCTACTGTAGTGGATCATATCGGTATAGCGGTCAAATCGATCGACGATGCACTTGCCTTCTGGCAGTCTTCCCTTGGAATACAGTGCACAGGTGTGGAGGAAGTTGCCGAACAGAAGGTGAAAACCGCGTTTTTACCCATAGCGGACACCGAAATTGAACTGCTTGAAGCGACGTCCGACGAGAGCCCCGTAGCGAAATTCATCGAGAAAAAAGGCGAAGGAATTCACCATCTAGCTATTCGCGTCGATAACCTCGAGGAGGCTCTTGCCGAGATGAAGGAAAAAGGAGTCAAGCTTATCGATGAAACGCCGCGGTACGGTGCCGGAGGAGCCCGGATCGCATTTGTTCATCCCAAAAGTACCGGCGGTATTCTTTTAGAACTCAGTGAAAGGTAGGAGGGAGTTATCAAATGTCACAACGTAGCATAGACGAACTTTGCGAGGAGTTGCTGGTCAAGCGAGAGGGAGCCCGATCCGGAGGCGGGGAGAAGGCGGTGTCGAAGCAGAAGGAGAAGGGCAAGGGTACGGCGCGCGAGCGGATCGAGATGCTTCTGGACGCGGGGACGTTCATCGAGGTGGACGAATTCGTGCGTCACCGGTGCGTGAACTTCGGGCTCGAGAAGACGAAGTACGACGGGGACGGAGTGGTGACCGGCTGGGGTCTTGTGGACGGGAGGAAGGTGTACGTCTACAGTCAGGACTTCACGGTGTTGGGAGGATCGCTCGGCGAGATGCACGCGGCGAAGATCTGCAAGGTGATGGACCTCGCGCTGAGCACCGGTTGTCCGATCGTGGGGATCAACGACAGCGGAGGAGCGCGTATACAGGAGGCCGTGGACTCTCTCGACGGTTACGGGAACATATTCTACCGGAACACGGTGTCGAGCGGAGTCATCCCGCAGCTGTCGGTGATCATGGGACCGACGGCCGGAGGTGCGGTGTACAGTCCGGCGCTGACGGACTTCATCTTCATGGTCGAGGGAACGGGCGTCATGCACATCACCGGTCCTGCGGTCATCAAGGCCGTGACCGGTGAGGAAGTGACGAGCGAGGAGCTCGGCGGCTCGACGGCGAACAACAGCAAGAGCGGGAACGCGCACTTCAGCGCGAAGAGCGAGGAGGAGTGCTTCGCTCAGGTGAGGAAGCTGCTGGGGTATCTGCCGCAGAACAACCTTGACGAAGCGCCGGAGAGGGATGCCGGCGACGACCCGCTTCGCGAGGACATGGAGCTTCGGAGCGTTGTGCCGGTGAACCCGAACAAGGGATACGACGCGCGCGAGGTATTGAAGCGGGTGCTGGACGGAGGGGACTTTTTCGAAGTGCAGCCGTTGTGGGCGAAGAACATTCTGACCGGCTACGGCCGGATCGGCGGGAAAGTCGTCGGGATCATATCGAACCAGGCGAACTATCTTGCCGGCTGTCTCGACATCGACGCGTCGGACAAGGCGAGCCGTTTCATCCGTCACTGCGACGCCTTCAACATTCCGATCGTCACCTTCGTGGACGTGCCCGGCTACCTTCCGGGTACGGCGCAGGAGTTCGGGGGCATCATCCGTCACGGAGCGAAGATGCTGTACGCGTACAGCGAAGCGACCGTGCCGCTCGTCACCGTTGTGTTGCGGAAGGCGTACGGAGGAGCGTATCTGGGAATGTGCAGCAAGGCGACGGGAGCGGACATGGTGCTTGCGTGGCCGCAGGCGGAGATCGCCGTGATGGGAGCCGAAGGTGCGGCGAACATCGTTTTCCGCCGGGAGATCGAATCCGCGGAGGACGGAGTGGCGGTGCGGACGCGGAAGATCGAGGAGTACCGCGAGGCGTTCGCGAACCCCTACGTGGCCGCCGAGCGCGGCCTGGTCGACCGCGTCGTCCTCCCCGAGAGCACGCGCCGCGAGATCTGGCAGGCTCTTGTCGGCATCGAGAGCAAGCGGGATCTTCGCCCGGCACGGAAGCACGGCGTCATGCCGCACTGACGGAGAGGAGGGGAAGGGGAAATGACCACCATACACGATCATCTCGGAAGCGGAGTGGGCGGCGCCCTCACCATGTCGATCATCGCGTTCAGCGTGGTGTTCATGGTTCTTGGAGGATTGAGCGCCGTGATCTACGGCATCAAGTACATGGCGGCGGGTATGGAGAAAAAAAAAGCCCGTCCGCCTGAAGGAGGAGGCAGCGTGGGGGCAGCGGCGCCCGCGCCCGCGCCTGTGTCCGCGCGTCCGACCGGTGACGGCCGGCTGCTTGCCGTGCTGAGCGCGGCGGTTGCCGCGACGGGAGAAAGAGGCCGCGTCGTCGGATACGGGCCGGCCGGAGTCGCCGCGCGCCCCGCGCCCGTGGGGATGTGGAAGAGCGCGGGCATCGTGGAAGGCGTCCAGCCTCTGTGTCGCGGATGGAAGCGGTAAGCGCGGAAAAAGAGCGCGCAGAAAGCAAATAGAAAGAGCGAAGAAAGAGCGGACGGAAGGTCCGCCCGGAGCCGGGGAAACGCTCCGGCCCGAGAAGAAGGAAGACCCAGACCGAAGAAGAAGGAGGCTCATCGCACAATGAGCAGGAAATACAGAATAACAGTCGACGGAACAGCCTACCAGGTAGAAGTGGAAGAACTCGGAGCGGGTGCGCCCGTATCCGCCCCGGCGCCCGCCCCCGCGGCGGCCGCGGCCCCCGCGCCCGCTCCTGCGGCGGCCCCCGCCCCCGCCCCCGTGGCGGCTCCCGCGCCCGCGCCCGCGTCCGGCGGAGCCGGATCGCCCGTCACCGCGCCGATGCCCGGCAAAGTGCTGAAAGTCGCCGTCTCAGCCGGAGCGTCGGTGAAGAACGGGGACCTGGTGCTGGTGCTGGAGGCCATGAAGATGGAGAACGAGATATTCTCCCCCGCCGACGGAGTGGTGAAGGAGATCCGGAGCCGCGAAGGGGACACGGTGAACTCCGGCGACGTCATGATGGTCATCGGATAGAGGGATTCCGGAAAGCAGCCCGGAAAAGCAAGGAGGGAGAAACGAGGCAATGGAAGTCTACTTCAAGGCAATAGGAACCATCATAAGCTCCTCCGGATTCGCGGGCCTCACGATGGGTCACCTTCTGATGATCCTCGTGTCGCTGGTCATGCTGTACCTCGCGATAGGGAAGGGATTCGAGCCGCTGCTGCTGGTGCCGATCGGATTCGGCTGTCTGCTGGTGAACCTGCCGCTGTCGGGCATCATGGACGAAGGGGGATTTCTCCGGTACGTGTTTTTCGGGACCGAGCACGAGATCTATCCCGTCATCATCTTCATGGGAATCGGCGCGTTGACGGACTTCGCGCCCCTTTTGGCGAACCCTATCACCTTTCTGCTGGGAGCGGCGGCGCAGTTCGGAGTGTTCATCGCGCTGTTCGGAGCGATGCTGATGGGCTTTTCGGTGAACGAGGCGGCGTCGATCGCGATCATAGGAGGAGCGGACGGGCCGACGAGCATCTACCTGACCATGAAGCTCGCGCCGCAGATCCTGGGGGCTGTGGCGGTGGCGGCGTACAGCTACATGTCGCTGGTGCCGCTGATCCAGCCTCCGGTGATCAGGATGTTCACCACGAAAGCGGACCGCGCGATCCGGATGGACACGCTTCGTCCCGTGACGAAGCTCGAGAAGGTGCTCTTTCCGATCGTGACGACGATGGCGGCGGGTCTATTCCTTCCCGCGTCGGTACCGCTGGTCGGAGTGCTGATGTTCGGGAACCTGGTGCGGGAGTGCGGCGTGACGGACCGTCTGAGTTCGGCGGCGCAGAACGAGATTCTGAACGCGACGACGATCTTTCTCGGCCTGTCTGTCGGAGCGACGATGAGCGCGGACGACTTTCTGACCATCGCGACGCTGAAGATCGTGGTGCTGGGACTCGTTGCGTTCGTCTTCAGCACGGCCGGAGGAGTGCTGTTCGGCCAGCTGATGAAGAAGTGGAGCGGCGGGAAGATCAACCCGATGATCGGAGCGGCGGGAGTGTCCGCGGTGCCGATGGCGGCGCGGGTTGTGCAGCGGGTCTCCCAGCAGGAGAATCCCGGGAACTTTCTTCT
>Ga0334890_1000353_pt1 | contig 84741 bp, 72 predicted proteins | sample GraSluR1_MG_3_FD_207220 | JGI IMG/M metagenome (GOLD analysis project Ga0334890, IMG submission 207220) | Sludge microbial communities from methane-producing bioreactor in Wageningen University, Netherlands - Granular Sludge_31_08-R1 | ecosystem: Engineered > Bioreactor > Anaerobic >... | reverse complement strand
GACGAAGGATCTCTTTTGGAAGTCCGTAATATTGGGACTTTAGCTAACGAGATTCTTCGCTATCGCTCAGAATGACACGCAAAAGAGCACTTTTTCAGCGGTCTCGGATGGTTCTCCTGTCACCCTCAGAAATATAACGCCCAGCAACCTTAATAGCGACACCCGCAGGGTGGAGCATCAGGCGTACCCGCAGGGTGCAACCTTAATAGCGACACCCGCAGGGTGGAGCATCAGGCGTACCCGCAGGGTGCAACCTTAATAGCGACACCCGCAGGGTGGAGCATCAGGCGTACCCGCAGGGTACTACTTTAACAGCGATCGAAGGGTGAGTAGGGAACAACCCCCGTGTCGTTCCGAATCAGGCGCAACAACCCCAATAGCGACCGAAGGGCATTGTGGGGGCGGTCTTCGGCTGCCCGCTTTCGGCTTCCCAACGCTCGCTTTGCATATTTAGGCAATCCTTCTGCATAAAAAAGGGTTTTTGCAATATATATCAGGAGGAATGACTCCATATATATTACGATATATTACGGATATATTACGGCTTGTCCCGCAGAGACACCTGCAAATCGCAGGAATCAGCAAAAGAAAATTCATAGAGCTTCTCGCCACAATCAAAGACATAGCGGCTGTTCATACTAAAATCCGTATCCCGATTCTGAGAATCGGCAGCATCCTGCTCCACCTGGCTCAAGCACTGAAGCAACTCCCGGTCACTGGCCTTGCTTAAATCCGGCAGCGTAAACAGCTCCTTCTCACCGTTCTCCTCCCGGTCACCGTTGTCGTCTAAAGCCCCCCGCCCTTGCCCGGGCAACCGCTGGTAATAAACCGGAGCATAATTCCTCAGGCTATCCACCAGCCTGTCTTTATCCGCCACCGGGACGATATCATCATCTTCCGCATGCAATATATAGTAACGAGTAGGAGAAACCATCCGCGGCCCTTCCGCCAGCAAACTCCGGATGCGGCGGTGGCTGTCGGAAAAATAGGCCGAGGATAGCTCGTCCTCAATTGTCCATGGATTCTTGGAACCGGCAGCTATAGTAAATCTCAAATCAGAAAAGCGTATAGCAAAACTGTATATATAATCCGCTTCCATGACTTCCCCGCAGGCAATATGTTTCAACTCCGAACGACAGTAAGCCCCCCGCTCCATAATCACGGAAAAGGTATGGGGAGCAAACTTTCCCAGCAAAAGAGCTATGTATCCCCCGTAGCCGCTGCCATAAGCCATAATCCGGCCCGGGTTAAGCGGGTAGGTTTTCAAGACTTCACCCACTACCTGCAAGCAGTCAATAGCCGGCAAAAACCCCCAGGACTGGTATTCCCCCCGCCCCGTTTCCAGGGTAGGCTGGCAGCGAACATCCACACTGGTAATCCCCCGCCCGATAACCGCTTCCGCAATCACCCGGTAGATATCATCCTCGCTTTGCACCAGTTTGAAGCTCTCCAGGCTCAGGTTCAAGCCGTAAATACGGTTAAAATTATATAAAAACTCCGGGGTGATATTCAAAACCTCATTACGGGCAATACCGAAATAATTTACCCCTATCGCCACACAGTTAAAAGTATCGGCGACAAAGGGCCGCAATTCATCGCTTTGATATTGGGAATTCGCCCGCCCGCCCAATCCATCGATCAGCAGGAATATACCGGTATCCTCATTGATTCCTGCCTCCGGAAAAGTCAGGAAGGCTTCCAGGGGCCTTCTTTCCCTGCCCAGTTCAATATCCGGATGGGCTTCCAGTGTCAGATTTACTGTCTCCCCCATAAAACACACCCTCTTTAACTATTTTTAGCCAGCATAGTGGATAATGTTACCCAAATTCGCTAACCATTTTCAAAACACCCTTGAGTAATATTTCCCTTATATTGCGTTTCGCTAAGCTGCTTAGTTTCAAGACAGAACACCTACCAGCAAAGAATCGATAGGAGATTTCTTAGCCTTCAATACTTCATACTTTTGTTTTATAAGCTGACGAAATTCAGGTGAAATAGCATGCCAATCCAGCACATCGACCCGAAATGGCAGGTCAGATTCCTGAAATGCTTCAATTAATTCTCCAAACTCGCTTATGCTCATTTTATCCTCACTGATAACAACTATATCCAAATCCGAATAGCTCTTAGAATTCCCCTTAACCCGTGAACCAAAGGCCCAGACCTGACTATCGGGAACGCAGCTATCCAGAATACGAAGTATAATTTGCATTTGGGATTCGCTTACATTAATCATTGCGGCTCTCCAAACTATCGAGAAGTTTTTTGGCATAATCAAGGAATTTTGCGGCTATTTCATACACTTCCTCCGCGGTCTTATCATCATATATATGTGATGATATATTTCTAGCCCGATGAAATTCCATCCATATATCAATATCCGAAATCAACTTATTCTCCAGGCCTCTTCGAAATAGTTCCTTACGGGTTACCCCATCAACAATTTCCGAACCAACATTATATTCAATCCAACGCTTCATAGATTTCCAACAGAGTTCATAGCTGAATTCAAAATTTTGAATTACACCGGCTTTCATCAAATCTATTTCATCAGTACTCACATCTTCCTGCACAATTTTGTCAGCAGTAATCTGCAAAGCCTTTTCCAGCGATCTTATAGCATTTCTCAAACTGCTTAACTCAAGTTTCATGTTCCCATCCCTTTTCCTTTTATAAAATAATGATATACGATTGTGCTGCAGGCATCAAGAAAACACTACTGGGTAGGTAATATTTTCCTTATTATTGCGTGTCATCTTGTAGAAATTAAGTTATAATTCTATAAGGGGCATGTATGAATCCAAAAAAACTAATAAAGAAAATTCTTAACAACAACCGCAATATTCGTTTCTCTGATATGCTAAAATTAGTCGCAGCCTATGGATTTGAACTAAAACGTATAAATGGAAGTCACCACATTTTTGTTCATCCTGACATAAACAAAATTATTAACCTGCAGGAAGTTGATGGCAAGGTAAAACATATCAGATCAATCACTTCTTAACCCTGATTGAAAAATATAACCTGCAAATGGGGGTCGAAGAAGATTGAAAGACTATCACATCAATATTTTTTATAGTGAAAAAGACGGTGGTTATATTGCTGATATCCCTGATTTAAAAGGATGCTCCGCCTTTGGGGTTAGCCCGGAAGAAGCAGCCAAAGAAATACAACTGGCCAAAAAAGCATGGATAGCAGCCGCCCGTGCAGCTAAGATCCCCATTCCCCGCCCCCGGTATAGACCAATTATTTATCAGAATCAGTAATCCATTTATTAATCGTGTTTCCATGTGCCATCGTTTTTAGTCCTTTACATGGGAAGCAGGAAGAAGGTATAAAAAATGCTCAATAAAATCGATGCCAGCAAACTGCAGCAGGTAGTAGAAAAATATCATCTGAAGCTATTAGTATATTACGGCAGCTATGCCCGGCAGGAAGACTATGACCCTTCCCGCAGTGACATAGATATTGCCTTTATATCGGAACAGCAGCTAGGTAGCCAGCAATTATTTGATTTGATGAGTGATTTAATCCTGCTGCATCGCAAAAGTAACATAGACCTGGTCAACCTGCAAACTGCTTCCGGTCTTCTAAAAGAAGCAGTTGCCAATGATGGCAGAGTCCTATATGAAAAAGAAGAAGGATACTTTCAACAATTGTGCCCTTATCTATATAAATGCTATTATGAAACCCGCAAGTTCCGCCAGATAAAGCATGCTCTATTCGAAAAGAAATTAGCGGAGGAATTAAAAAATGTCCGACCATGATAGAATCTGCGCCAAATTAGAGAAACTGCAGACTTACTATACCGAGCTAAAATCTCTCTCATCTATTTCCCTGGATGAGTATATCAGCAACTCCATTTATCGGCGGGCTGTAGAAAGAACCATGCAGCTAATAGTCGAATGCGCTACCGATATTAACAATATGCTCCTGAAGATGCAGAGCGGCAAAGGGGCTGCTGATTACTTTAACTCCTTTATCGATATCGCCGAGCAGGATATCATACCTATTGAATTTGCTTTAAAAATTGCGCCTTCTACCGGGCTCAGAAATATACTGGTACACGAATATGAGAAAATCGATGATGAAGTCGTTTATAGCTCTATAAACACCTGCTTACAATACTACCTGGAGTATATGGATTTAATTAACCAGTACCTAAAATGCATAATATAATACGGAATAAACCAGAAACGGCTCGGCTTCCCTCAATCCCATTTTGACTTTTTGCAGTGACATTAATTAATAATTTGCTAAAATAGAAAGAGGAAGCAGGTGGGAAAATGACTAAAAAAGAAGCCGGCAGCGAGCGGATAAAACTGGATGAAGTACTTAAATCCCTCTTCAATGTCTCCAATAAGGTCTTGATAACTATGTTAAACAGCCTGTTTCAAGAAAACTATACTACCGAAACAACCGAGATCAGCTTTACCAGCAATGAATTCGTTGACGATGAATTTAATATATTAAGAGGGGACCTATTTCTTAAACTAAGCAATCAAGAAAAGTCTAACCACTATCACATAGAATTACAAACCTTAAACCATGACCGCATGGTAATCAGAATGCTGGAATATGGAATCAGCAAAGCCAAAGAAATAGCCCGGTACGAACGCGGCCAGGAAGAAACGATATTCTACCTACCCAAACAACTGGTAATCTTCATAGAACAAAACCCCCATATCAAAGAAGAACTAAAACTAAGACTAATCTTTCCCGATGGACAGGAAGTAAAATACCGAATACCCGTAATGAAATACTGGGAATACAGTAAAGAAGGACTCTTGAAACAAAAACTCTACCCTCTGCTGCCACTGCAGGTATTTAACCTGCGTTACCAAATGGAGAAAATAAAACAAAGAAAGTCCCATAGCGAAGAAGAACTCCGTGAATTAATCCAGGAAGCCCAACAAATTGCCGAAAACATATCTCATGAAGCAGCCCGGCTATTTGAAAGCAGGGAAATAGACGGAGAAGACCTGCATAAAATACTGCTGGCAAATGTAGAACTCTTCCGCTACTTAAATAACAGGTATATAAAAGATGAAAAGCTAAATGAGGAGGTATTTAGTATGGCTAAAACCTTATATGACCCGCTTGTCGAAAAAAAAGGAGAAAAAAAAGGAGAAAAAAGAAGTAAGCTGGAGATAGCCCGAAATGCCTTGGTTGAAGGAATAGAGCCGCATATAGTTGTGAAGATAACCGGTCTGCCTATGGAGACCATCCAAGAGCTCCAGGCAAAGCAGGAAAATAAGTCTTAAAACACGATACCCCAACCCCGCTATGCGAGGGCAACTATAGGGTCCGTTCTTCATTTAGCCGGGCATATTTTTTCAATACCAGTATGAAAAATTCCTGCCGTCTTAAAATTTATCCTGTTCATAAATTATTTCTCCCTCGTTTATCACCTGAGCCTGCATAACGGTTGACACCGTATCCAAATTTATCAAATGAACATCCCGGTCTAACTCGACTGCCAATTCTTGGGTAATAAAGAATACTCCCTTTTTATTACATACCCTATCGCTCAAAAAAGCAATATCCACACACTACAAGCATACATCTCACCCCGTGCCACTGAGCCAAAAAGCATTATCAGATAGGGGTTTAGGCGCTCTCTGAGAAAACGAGTTATTGCCGATTACAGCAAGGTAAAACCAGGACATTATATAATTGATATTGCGCCCCAATTTACTTATACTAAATATTAGCGGGGTAATAATTATGAAAATTTATTTGGATGTTTGCTGTTTGAACAGGCCGTTTGACGATCAAACGCAGAGCAAAATACGGATTGAGAGCGATGCTATACTCGCAATTTTATCTAAATGTATATCTGGAGAATGGCAGTTAATATCGAGTGAGGTACTCGATATTGAAATTAAAAACACTCCAGACAAATGGAGAAGAAATAAGGTCTATCAACTTTATAAACCGGCTAAAGAAAAAATAATGTTGAATTATAAAATTATTGAACGAGCAATTGAAATCCAAAGCTTCGGAATAAAATCGTTTGACAGCTTACATATCGCCTCAGCTGAGTATTCAAAAGCAGATGTTTTTCTAACTACCGATAAAAACCTGCTGAATGTAGCGGGACGGTTAAAACTTGATATCAAAACTGCAAATCCAGTAAGTTGGTTTATGGAGGTAGATGAAAATGAGTAGTACGATAAGGGATTTAGCTATGATTCGCAGGATGGGTATTGAGGTTCTGACCGAAAAACTAGGTCCTGTGGGTATGGTTGAATTTTTAAGGCAATTTGATTCCGGTTATGGTGACTATACTAAAGAACGCCACGAATGGCTTGACAGTATGGATATTAAGACAATTATTAAACAGGCCGAGACGCAAGATAACCGGTCTGCCCATGGAGACCATCCGAGAGCTCCAGGCAGAAAAGGAAAATAAGTCTTAAAACACGATACCCCAACCCCGCTATGCGAGGGCAACTATAAGGTCTGCGGATAATTGATAATCTTGTGCAGGTAATATATGACAAACCTCTCAAGGTAAAGAAATGATAGCATTGCTGTTTTCTGATTAATACTATCTCAGAGAATATACGGTAGGCGCAGAGCTGACTGCAGCAGTATGCCCGCCACCCGCTGCGCTCCCCGGCCATCGATTAGCTCCTGCCCACGAATAGCCATCTTTTTCCTCAATATCTGATTGTTTATCAATCTATCCAGAGCAGAGTACAAGCGGTCCGGGTTCAATTCATGAAACCAGCCCAGGTTAAACGCCATTCCCTGCCGCTCCGCTTCCCGGGCCAGCCGCAGCTGGTTATCGGCTGCAACTACCAGCAAGGCCGGTACACCACAGGCTGCCAGCTCATAAGTAGTGCTCCCGGCGGCAGTGATAGATATATCACAAAAATCCATCAGCATTTTTACATCCGGATTATAGTGCAAGATCACATTGGGACAATCCCTGGCCACCGCTTCAATCTCTGCCACATTACGAAATACCGGCCCTATCACCACATGCCAGTGCAGATCTTCAAAATGCTCATAAATTTTAAGAGCACGTAAAATTCCCGGAGTAACATTCTCCATATCCGCCGCCCCGAAGGTAATTAATACATGCTCCATATCCGGATGGGGCAAACGTAGAGGAACCCCGGCGAACTCCTCCCGCATCAATAAGTATTTTGAACCTAATAAAAACCTGGCCCTCCCCCGGTAAGGAAGCCCCGGAGCATAAAGGTTGCCGTTAACCACAAAATCCGTATTAAACGGGTGCAGATTGAGATCGTCTACATACACAGTGAACAGAGCCCATTGCCCCACCCGCTCCAACCTCTCCTGATTATATTCATAGGAATCTATGATAAACATCCCCGCCTGCATCTCCATCAGCATCTCTTCTACCCGCAGGTCCTCTTCGTCCCCGGTCCGGCGTTCCAATTGCATTACCCGGTATCCCTCAATATTCTCCGGATTTCTACTCAAAAAAATAACTTCAGCCCCCAGTTTGTCAAACTCCCGGGCCAAAGCCTTCATTCTCATCAAATGGCCAAAACCTATTTTGCTGTTGCCATCTACCCGAATGGCGATAATTTCACTCATGCTAATCATTACTCCTGGTACTTACGATAATTTGCGCCCCAGCACAAACCCCTCTGCCGCCTCCACCCCCACCATAGAACCCCGCCAGCGGGCCAGGTGTTCAACTGCCGTCAACGAGCGCGGGTGGGGCCAGGACCGTATCTCGCTCTCATAGGCCTTCAGGGCCTGGAACTTCTTATCTAAACATTCCCTTATATCCACAAAATAATTGGGTAAAAAAGGAGGAGCAGAACCTGCTGTCTGCCACTCAGTACTGGAAGGAACTTCGAAGAAAAGCAAGGTCTTAACGCAATGTCCCGGCAACGGGCGGCAGGCAGTAATAACCGACTGGTGGACAATACGATGGTCAATGTTTACATCCCCGGCATGATGGGTATAGACCATATCCGGTTTATATTTATCAATAGCCGTTTCCACTACTTTCACAACATCCAGCAAATCCACCGCATCCATACGGTTATCGGGGAAATCATGCAGCTCTACCGACTGGACTCCCAGAATTCGACCGGCTCCCTGAGCCGCTTGGGCCAGTTGCGAAAGCTCTCCGGCTCGGCTTTCCCGTTCTCGTACTTCATCCCGGCTGGTCACTCCCTCCGCCAGGATAAGCACATGAACCTCATCGCCGTTTTGCACGTGTTTTGCTATTGTTCCCCCACAGCCCAGAACCTCATCATCCGGGTGAGCGGCTATAATAAGAATTTGCATAGCATTTCTCCATTATTAAAAAAGCCTTCCATCATCTGTTGACATTCCCCAACTCCCGAGCCGAATGAATAATAGTCAAAACAGTGATAGCATGGCTTTGTACTTCATAAATAACTCTATAATTATATACAAAAATCTCTCTTATTTCGTGTTTTTTGAATTCGGGAACTACCCTCCCCATTTGGGGATACAAATTCAGGTTCTCAATAGCCTCAATAATCTTTTCAATTACTCTAGTAGCATATATTTCCGAATCCTGTTCAATATAAGCCTTTATGTTTTCAGCATCCAACAAAACTAATTCAGTCCATATGATTTTCATTGGTTTAAAAGCCTTTTTCTGGCTTCCTCATGGGAAACCACCTTACCTTCCTCAACCGCCTTTAAAGCATTCTCTATTTTCTTTCGTGCATAAATTTCATACATAATATCATCCCAGGTAATTTCTTCAGGTAACTGGTCAATGAGTTTTTTGGCCTCATCCTTTACCATGCCCATTAATATCCCTCCTGGTTTTATACTAAACTATTACCATATTTATATCAAATCCCAGCTTAATGGAGTCCCTTTTTTTACGGCCCGCTTAATCTTTTTCCCTATCAATACATCATAATACTTCGGCTCCAAACCATATCCCGGACGCACAATGCGAAGATTATCCGGGGTTAAAACCTCCCCTGCCATCATGTCTTGGGCTATATATAAAGAACGCCGGAATTTCAATGATTTGTTTTCCTGCTCACCCGGGCCATAGCTGATTTTCCCCAGTGCCTGCCAGGCCCGTTCCGTTTCAATTACCAGCTGCCTTATTTCTTCCGGTTCCATGGAAAAAGCGGAATCCACTCCCCCATCCGCCCGGGACAAAGTAAAATGCTTCTCTATTAAACAGGCTCCCAGGGCAACCGCAGCCACGGCAGCACCAATTCCCATGGTATGGTCGGAAAGACCCACCGGACAATTAAACAGTTTTTGCATATGCGGAATAGTAAGCAAATTACTATCCTCCGGGCTGGCCGGATAAGAGCTGGTACACTTAAGCAAAATCAAATCCTTACAACCTGCCTCCCGGGCTACCCTTACAGTTTCATCCATCTCCGCCAGCGTGGCCATACCAGTTGAAATAATCATCGGCTTCCCCGTTGCCGCCACTTTGCGGAGGAGAGGCAGATCTGTATTCTCAAACGAAGCAATCTTGTAACAGGAAACATCCAATGATTCCAAAAAATCCACCGCTGTTTCATCAAAAGGAGTACTGAAAGCCACCAGTCCCAGATCCCGGCAGCACTTGAAAATCGCCTCATGCCATTCCCAGGGGGTATAGGCCTCCTGGTATAAATCATACAAACTTCTACCCTGCCATAGGCTATCTGCATCATTAATAAAAAATTCACCCTCGTTTACGTCCAGAGTCATAGTGTCAGCTGTATAGGTTTGCAACTTAACTGCATGAGCACCAGCCCTAGCCGCCGCTTCTACAATAGCCAATGCGCGCTTTAAAGATTGATTATGATTACCGGACATTTCGGCAACGATAAACGGAGGATGCTTCTCCCCCACCAAACTTCCCCCAATATTAATCGTCTTCACAAAATAAACCTCCTCCAGCCCTAATTCCTGCTACTTTAGAAGAACTGCTAGTAAATAAATCCAGTCTCATTCTTCTCGTTTTTTACAGATTGTCACATCCGCTTTAATAAAATCAGGTTTATGTAAGGCCCGTTCAAATTCGATGCGGAAATGCTTCGTTTCAAGAAACGCACGGGGGTAACCCTCTGCATCTAACATGCGAATATAGTCATAAAGCTTTTGCAGGCTTTCCAACTCCGCTATGTTACTCTCTTCTGCTTTCCTGCGCGGGAAATAGCATCCCTCTCCCTGCTGCGGAACAGGCTCTGGCTGATTTGCAATAATCCATTTAATCATATCTTCAATAATATCTGCCGCCCGCATATAAATTTCTTCCGCTGTCCCATATAAAGAAAGCGGCCTCTTGCAATATATCGGCCCGGTATCCAGCCCCTTTTCGCAGCGAAATGCAGTAATCTGGGTCTCGTATATCCCCCGCGCAATAAGATTCTGAAGCGGGCTTCCTCCCCGTCCAAAAGGTAAGTCCGTCATATGAAACATCACACATTCAAAATTCGTATAGATATCCTCGGGAATTATGTATGACCAGTGGGGAAAGAAGACATAGGTGGGTTTAACTTCATTCAAGACTCTGGTAGTCAATTCCTCATTGCTGGTAAAACAAATAAACCTCTCCCCGGTTTCTCCGCTTAACCTTTTCACAATTTTTTCATATCCAGATCGGCTTGAAGCCAAAATACAGGTCATCTCTAACCCCTTCCCACTCATTCCTAAACAGCGCAAGCATTAATACATCAACATAAATCCCGTTATGAAAAACATGTTTCAATAACCGGCCTTCTTCCTTAAACCCTAGTTTATGATGATATTTTATACTCGTTTCATTATTACTAAGTACCTGGCTGCACAGTTTTCTTATATTTAATACCGAAAACACATATTCCATACTCAAACAGCCCATTAACAAACCAGTTCCCGAAGGTACATCGGTTTCACCAAGATAAAACCCCCACTTACATCGATCGTTATTGCGGTCAATTTCGGTAAAATAGACTAACCCGACTGGTCTCTGCCGATATTCAAAAACTAAATATCGACAGGTATTATGATCCAGGTTAAAAAACCAACTCCTGTGCTCCTCATTGGTAATAACATGAGTTGATAACATGTTTAACCGTACCCGGTCAGAATTACGCCAAGATAGAACCTTTTCCAAATCAGCTTCATTCATCTGTCTTAAATGACCATTGTTTAATACCATTCAAATCTGGCTCCCACTTCTGAATTCGTCCAATGCTGTCAATAAGATGAGGGGTTAATCTTAACACTTCCTTAAACATTTGCTCAATAGCCATCGGCAGATACTCATGGGCAATTTCATTGCGCAAATACCTTATTTCTTTAAATACTTCCCCGGAAGAAATCAAGTTTCTTTTTTCTGCCCGGTTTATTCGGTCTATTGTGCTGCCCGGTTTTTCCAATTCTAGAACATCTATTAATCTAAAGATTCTTTGAATCAACATATCGCTTGTTCTGGCAAAACGGCTTGTTAATGCCTCAAACTTATCTAATTCTTCCAGCGCATAGCTTTCCTTAATACCTATTTCCCGGCATGCTTCATAAGAATAAACTAGAATTTTGGCGGCCTCATCTAAAAGCTTTAATTCCTTGACAAACAATTCCAGTTCGTCTTTTTTCATAACAAAACTGCCCTCCTCAATGCAATTCTCGTAAAGGGGTCAGACTCATCCCGGGCGATAATAATATCTATTTTCTGCTCCCCTATTTGTTCCCACAAATTCATTTTGATTCTAAATCTATCTTCTTCTTTAAGCTTTTGGGAGAATATCAACAAATCAATATCTCCCCCTCTTTTTTTATTATCGACCCGGGAGCCGAATAGATATATCCGTGCATCCTGATCAAGGTTTTTTAATGTTTCTTTAATAGAGTTTATTTCATGAGTAGATAGTCTCATGGTAACTCACCAACTATCCTTCCTTTACAGTTACTGGTTGGATTTGTTGAAAATCCAAATTAATAAAACAGTGGCAACCAAACAGAACACTTAACATGCCCCTACCCAAGAGCCTTATAAACCCCTTCCAAAAACACTCGAAAACTCGCCGAGCAGTTTCTATTAATATCCATATGTTGTCCGATAGTCCTGGCCCCACTTATCTTTTGGTATCCAGGAACTAACTTTTTTAATTCCTGAGCGGCATTATTAAGCCCATCGGGATTCCGGTATTTTCTCTGTTGCTGTCTTCGGGAAAGTCCACCAATATTATAGGCCTTCTCCACAGCCTGTAAATCACCCAAAAACCAGGATTCCATTTCATGGCAGACAATCCTGACCACCGTATCCGTTCTTCCACTGAAAGAACATATGTCGCATAATCGTTTTTTTATTTCATAACAATCAGCGCTATCCTGATCCCTGACTACTATGAATCGCGCGTCGTGAGTTATGGCTCTTAATTTCCTAGGTAAAGATTTTTCTAAATCCTGTTTTCCTTCATGCTTGATCAAATGATACTGAACCCCTTCCGGCAGCACCTTCGGTAAAATCATTCATGGAAGGTTCCTCCAGTATGAAATACAGCTCTATCACAACGGTCCGGCCCCCTTGAAAAAGCCTTGCTTCCATAGTGATCCTGGCAAATCACCTTCAGCAACCAGACTCTGTAATAAGGGATCATCAGAAGCCCGTACCACTTTGCTAAAACCGTTGTTGCCTTGACATAACCAAAATAACTCCTCCAACTGCACAGCATTGACAAAATCGGGCGAATGGGTTGATATAAAGACCTGACCACCATTACTGGCATAAGCTCTAAACTCTTCAGCTAATTCCAACAAAAGATCGGGATGCAACTGGTTTTCCGGTTCCTCTATACAAAGCAATGGGTGCGGAGTGGGATCATAAAGTAGAATTAAATAAGCGAACATCTTAAGCGTTCCATCCGATACATACCTGGAAATAAAGGGATCCTTAAATTCTTCGTTTTGAAAACGTAGTACTATCCTGCCATCTGCTGTTTCTTTAGCCTCAACCGATTTAATGCCAGGAACCCGCTGGGCTATTTTTTCTAGTACCTGTTGAAACCTGTCCGAATAATGCTCGTGCATAAATTGAGTCACTAATGCCAAATTATCACCAGTAGCTGATAGGTGTTCAGCATAACCAGCATCATTAGTACTGCGGGCTGATTCAATTCTAAAATCGGAAACATGCCAACCTTCTATTAAACGCCTAAATGATGCAATTTGCTTATATTTTTGAAATTGTCCCAATCCCTTAATAGCTAGAATATCAGGCGAATCCAGGGTTTGTTGCTCTCGTGCTTCCTGAACTCCAGGCTTCCCGTATTCACTTTCATTGACAATCGCATGACCAACACCATTGGAAAAATCCAGGAAGTGCCACGGTCGCCCTTTTTGCCCGCGACGATATTTCAGCAGTTCTTTGCTCACTATAGGTAAACCCTTATCATCCAAATTGATATGCAATTCATAAGTCACTAAAGGTTCACCCGGAGCAGATCGAAATTTAATCTCAAATTCGATCGGGCCGCTTTGTCCCCTGCTAACCACCTCTTTGAAACCACCACGTTTGAGAAGGGCTGCTCTTACATTATCCGTTAAGCAATCATGTAAAAAACCAAATATATCAAAAAAGGTTGATTTTCCCGAGCCATTGGCTCCCAGAAAAATAGCCATAGCAGGAATGTTCCTTATAGTTGTATCTTTAAGAATTTTAAAGTTTTTAGTTCTTATACTTTCAATCCTCACCTCATCACCTCCGGTTCACACCATGCTCAAATTAATACCAATCTATAAAAATAATAGGGGTATTGTATCTTTTATTGTACCATATTAAATTAATTTTCCCATTTTATACCTATTGGTATTTAAATTAATAAATATCTTATATCTTCTTTTGCTCCACTCCCGCATTAAGATCGACCCACTCCGGGTTTTCCTTCAATATATTCAGCACATCTTCCATATTAAAATGCGGTTTAATAGGATACAATGCCTTTATAATACTTTCTATAAGTAAAAAATCTTCTATTTGATCCACTGTCCAACGATGGCGGCTTTGGTCGTCATGATACTGGACATTGCCTAATTTGTAGCGTTCAGGATGCCAGCAGATATAGGGGGTTACATGCTCCCTTTCCGGCTTTTCTTTAGCATTTATAAATGCTTCCTTCAACACCTTGTATGAAAAAACTTCGGTATCCATTCCCCGCGGGTAGCTGCGGGTCAGGGTGTTGGATACATAGTCATAGTTATCCCGATTATCTTTGTATAACTTTATAACTCTGTCCATCACGGCAGGGTCTATCAACGGGCAATCCGAGGTTACCCTTACCACTATATCCGCCCCAAATTCGCTAGCCGCTTCGTAATAGCGCGACAATACATCTTCTTCAGAGCCACAGTAATAGGCTATCCCTAATCGCTCACAGAGTTCAACTATAGGCTGGTCGCTATCATTGCCAGTAGTAGCAATAATCAGTCCATCAGCTTCGTTCACCCTTTTAAGCCTCTCAATCTGATACTCCAGCAGCGGTTTGCTTAAGACTTCCTTCATCACTTTTCCCGGCAGGCGGGTGGAAGTCATATGGGCCTGGTCTATAATTACGGTTTTCATATAGAAAAACCCCCTGAAAAATTTTCTTTCCATCACCATCAACGACCATCTATTTTCATCAAGCAACCAAATCGCATTGTAATTGCTGCTTCGTTCCTCTGTAGCCTATATACTTATATGCCCGCCCTTGTCCAGAAGTTAAGTGATGAGGGATTACGGGCTTTCCCCTGGCTTATACCGCCAGGTCATAGGGAAACTATAAGGAGGCAAAATAATATGGATGTAGCACGGCACCAAAGCTTAATTTAAAATCACCGCGTAAAGGGCTATTTGCCCCCACCATGTCAAATCCTATTCTGCCCTGTCGGCTGGCCCATTGCATAGCCTCAACCAGCAAGAAAGTACCGGCACCGGTATGTCGGAAAGCCGGGTCATTGGCACCAAACATATAGTAAGCACTGTTCTGATCATACAATATATAAATAGCAGATAACGCTGCATCCTTTTCATCAAACGCGTAAACCAGCCTGCCATAATTATTCTTCAGGCCTGCAGCAACTATATTCCTTACCATTTGCCAGCTCTTATCATCTATGCTTATGCCCTGCCGGTTGAAGGTAAGCTGGTACAACTTTTCGAAAATTTCCATATTATCATTATCCATGACCTCTGCCCTTAAACCCGATTTCAGCGCCTTCCGGTAATCGCGCCGCCGGAGGGTATTCATCCGCCGTATAATGGAATCACAGTCACCAATATCCACGATGGCGGTATATTGTATCTGGAAAGTAAAGCGGCCCTTTTCCGGTTCATGATAATGATACCAATCAATGCCCCTGATATCGGTAACCGTCCAGTGATTGCGAAATGACATTTTATTAAATTCGGCACCGGCGGCCTCTATTAGAGCCTCGCTTAACTCCAGCCTGGTTTTATAATTACTATGGATGGCAGGCATTAAATCCGGATTGAACAACAGCCCGTGATAACTGGCATAGGGAACATTTCCGTCCGGCTGCCGCTCAAGTCGGCGGATGGGCAGGGCCAGGCCCCCCAGGACGCGGCCATCATACGAGGCCAGATAGTTTCGGGTATAGTATCCCACTGCCTCCAGGTGCGGTTGGTAGAGGAATGGAGTAGCTTGGGGGGAATGTTCTATTAGAAATCGCCAGCCGGGGCTGTCATATTCCACTGTTTCTATTTGCAATTCTCTCATGCCTTCCTCCGGCGTTCTTTATTTATATACGAATATGGCCACATCACAGCGCTCGTAATGATGAAAAAGACTTACCTTGCGGCCCAGCTTTTCAATACAGAAGCGGAGCAGTTCCACCGGGTCGTGATAGGCCATTTCCTCATCGGCAAAATTGACATAAGAGGAAATCAAATTGAAGGCCATACCTTTGCGGCAATGTTTAAATCCGGCTACCAGCAAACTGCGCATATAATCATCCAGCTCGGCTTGCGAGTTATAGAAATTATTGTTGAAAACACCGTTTAGAAACACATAATCAAATGACTCTTCCAAGGGCTCGGCTATGATATCGTGTTTAAAAAAACGGGCATTGCCATATTTTTGCCGGGCAATATGCAAGACCTCCTCTACCAGGTCAATCCCGGTATAAGTGATTTGAAATCCGGCTTCCTTAATATGCCGATAAAGGTCACCCCGACCGCAGCCGATATCCAGTATGGCAGCTCCCTCCAGGTCCGCGATTTTAAGCAGTTGATTGAACCTGAACAATTGTGATTCCTCGCTGCCGTACTGGCAGGAGCGTACTGAATCACCATGCTGCCGAACCAGAGCGCCATAGTGCTCTGCCAGTTTGTCAATCATGCCGGAATTCCCCTTTCTCTTTAAAGCTCATCTATATGCCGGGAAACCTTTAGGAAGGCCCTGACCACATCAGTCAAATCCTCCCGACTCATAGGCGGTCTCATCAGTTCATGAGTTATGAGCTCCTGGTAATACATACGTTCACAAACCGGGCATAGGCCCAAGCCATAGTCGGCATTTCCTTCATAATGGGGGCAGGTAAAGGGACATCCCTGTTCGCCGAATAGTATCCGCTGCTGAAACAACGGTTGCAGGTACAGCGGTTTGACATAGCCGCTTCCGATTTTAACCCCTTCTCTCTCCCTTAGTTCTAACGCTGGTAATTCGGCTTTTACCGCTTCCACCCAGCGATCCCGGCTGACAGCATCTATTCCCTGGTATTTCAAGGGATGGACATAATAAACATGGGTGCATTGCGGACGAACCGGACAGCATTCTATGAAAGGAATTTCCTGAAATTTATCTTCCAGGTAAGCAATATTCTCCCGTCTTTGCTCCACCAGCCGCTCCAGTTTTTTAAGCTGTTCCCGGGCAATAGCCGCTTCGATCTCCGTCATACGAAAATTAAAGCCCAGCATATTTACTAGATGGGAATAATTCATACCTTCAACCACGGCTTCCGCATGATTGCGGATCAGCCGCACCCGTTCCGCCAGTTCATCATTGTCGGTAACCACCATGCCCCCTTCCCCGCTGTGAATATGCTTGTGATAATTAAGCGAGTAGACCCCGATATCACCCAGGGTGCCGGCAAACTTGCCCTGGTAGCGTGCTCCGGGAGCCTGGGCGGCATCCTCGATCACCGTTAGCCCGTGCTCACGAGCCAAAGCGTTTATTCTGTCCGCATCATAAGGTTGGCCAAAGATATCCACCACCACAATAGCTTTGCTGTGTGGAGTGATTTTTTTTGCCACAGATTCTGGGTCCAGGCAAAAGTAGTCTTCTTCTATATCCGCAAAAACGGGAATGGCATTATAAACCAGGGCAGCAGAAACAGAGGCAGTCATGGTATAAGGGGACACAATCACTTCGTCCCCTGGACCTACGCCGCTGGCCCCTACCGCACAATAGAGCCCGGATGTGGCCGAGTTTACGGCTATCGCATGCTTCACCCCAAAGTAATCGGCCCATTCCGCTTCCAGGGTACGAACCTGCGGCCCCCCATAGAAGTCCTCATGCCAGGTTCCCAGGAACCTGGATAATACCCCCGATTCCAAGACCGCCAGCACCGCCTCTTCCTCTTCCCGACCCATGGTCCTATAAGCCGGAAAAGCCTTGCTCCTCAGCTTTTCGCCCCCATTAATCGCCAGTTTATTCATGCTCTTCCTCCACTATTTTAATAATCTTCTTAATTGCTCCCGCTTCCGGCCTCCAGTTGATTTCTTGAACCTTCCGGTAAATCAATATATCCCGCAATTGCCGGTAAAGCTCGTTATAATCCCGGATGGAAGGCAATATTCCTCTCTGATCCAGCACAAAGGGACTGGGCCGTTCAAGGCCTATCTGTATACTGAGGGTAGCTTTACCCAGCAGTACTGATTCCAGCAAAAGCATGGAAGACATCCCGCAGACCAGATGTGAAGCTTGTATAAATTCCCAGGGTTCTGTTTCTTTTACTACTTCTATATGTAAACAACTATCCGCAAATTGTTGAATAAGTTCCGGGTATTTCCCCCCCGGTTCGCGCGGGTGCAGTTTAGTTATGACAACTATCCTGCGCTGGTGCATCCTGCCTATATCTTGAAGGGCGGCGAAAAGCTGGCGGGCGATAGTGATCTCATCGTAACCCCAGTAAGGCTTGGATTCTGTACTGTCCCCCCGGTAATCATAACTCAACGGTTCCGACACATAGGTGACCCTCAATTCCCTTTCCGTTGCCCCCCTAACCGGGCGATTCATCTTCTCCGTCCTATTGTATTTTTCTTTTATTGCAAGCAGGTAATCAAAATATGGCTGACCGGTGACATAAATCCGTTGTGGCGGAATACCATCATCTATCAAGCACCGCCGTATCTCCTCATCCATTACCAGTATGTAATCCGGTATATAAGGATGAACATGGCTGGCAGCATATTCCTCCTGCTCAGCGGTGGTAAACACGGAAAAGCGTATGCCGAAGTTCATCCACTGGTCCAGGATGGCGGCGCACTTGACCCGTCCTATATGAGCGGCCTGCCACAGCCAGCGTTCGCTAAAATCGTCTCCGCTGGTACCGGTAAGTATGAAATCAGGCTTTTCCCGCTGCAGGAAAGGTAACCACTCTTCCGCATCGCTCATTTTAAGTACCTGATTCAGGTCAATGTTGTCAATCTTCATCTGCTCAAAACGCCGGCAAGCCTGGTCCTTGCCATAAACAGCGAGCTTATATCCCTTTGCCCTTAAAGCTTCAACCAGTGCCCCTACCACATTGGCACCCCCTGGGTCCCGCGCCAGCAGCATGATTTTCTTCATGACGGAATAGCTTTCCGCAATACTTCGCTGAGCAGAACCGCCCGTCCGGCATCTTCCAGGGTGCATCGCAATGGCTCCTGCTCTACCAGGTAATTATATACATTGCAAGCCAGGTGATATAGCGACTGGTTCAGGGAGGTTTCATATTTTTGCCTAAATTTTAAATTCCGGTAGCTGGCGAAAATGCCGCTTTCACCAGGCCAGTATTCTTCAATAAAAAATCCGGAATCAACTATACGGATTCTGGCTTTGGTAAAAAGCAGCTCCATTTCAAAAATAGAGTAACAGCGGCAATCAATGACCCCCATACAGAACAAAGCTCCCGACTCAAATTCCAGGATAGCCGATAGACTGGGGTCATGAAGCGACCAGTCATTAATGGCGCGGAGAGGAGTACCTCCCCTTATCTCGCCTATTAAATAACGCAGCAGGTCCAGCATATGCGAACCGTTATGCAGCAAGCCCTTGCCGTAATACCCATTCCCGGTCATGAAATAGCCATAATAGCCGGATAGAATCTTTTCCCGTAAAACTTGATATTCCGGGGCATAACGCCGGGAATAATTGACCGCGATCCCTATTGATGAGGCTGCGTAAAGGTCTTGAATCGTTTCCAGCTGTTCCGCTGTTAGAACCAGAGGTTTTTCCGCTACCAGCAAGCGCAGGTCATGAGCGGCCAACGCTTTAAGATAGGGAAAATGATATTCATCTGGAACCGCCAGCACCACTACCTCAATATTCCTGGATACAATAGCGGCTTCCCAATCGGGAAAGGCCTCTCCTCCCCAGATGCGGGCCGCTTTTTGGGCTTGCTCGCTATTGCTGTCAAAAAAGCCCTGTAGACGAAACCCGGGGTGTGATGAAAAAGCATGGGCGTGCGAAAGTATATGGGGTGAATCAGGCTGGTCGTAAAAGGCTCCGACTTGCCCGGCCCCAATGATAAGTACATTGAACAGCGGCAATTTTTCCGTCCCCCTTTCCCTACCTCAGTTTTTTCTGCCGTATTCCAACGTTAATCCGGCGTAGCTCCGGCTCCCTGCGCAGTACTTTCATCATATCATAAAGAGAAAAATCCGGCTTCCCCGGGTATAACCTGGCATAGATGGCCTGAATGAAACGATAATCTTCTATTGTGTCCAGGGTCATACGCAGCCCGGGGTCGCGCAGGGCCCGGGGCGCTTCTATGTTAGAAAAATGGTATTCGAAAGGGTTTTCATAAAGGTAGAGACAGACATGTTCCCGGTGAGCCGGGTCAGATGTGCTTTGGTCCGCTTCCTGCAAGACCCGCCCGGAGATTGCAATAGTATCCATACCGATGGGGTAACTGCGCAGCAGGTTGTTGGCAACCAGGTCAAAACCGCCCTCCAGGTAGCGCTCTATCACCCGGTCACTCTCGACTATATCCACCAGCGGACAGTCCCCGGTGATCTCCACCACGGGGTCAATCCCATAATATTCGGCTGCAGCCGCCACCCGTCCCAGCACATCCTCCTCGCTGCCGCGGAAAAAAGGAATGGCCCTATCCTCCAGCATTTCCACCAGGAGATCGTCCTCGCTATTGGTAGTAGTTGCTACAACAATGCTATCTATAAAGCGGGAGCGCCGGATACGCTCTACCTGCCGCAGTATGGACGCTTCTCCCTCCAAATCCAGCAGTATCTTGCCCGGCAAGCGGGAAGAAGTCATGCGGGCTTCGATAATACATCCTATCTTCACAGCAAACACCCTTTCGCTGTACGCATATCTTCTTGAACTAGCAGTTCCTTCAAACCGGCCCGGGAATTCTGCAAAGAACTCATACAGATTACGGCCAGGTCGCCGATAACCGCATACCACTCGATATACCTCAATAAGATTTGCGCCCGCCCCAAAAGTTGATCATTGAACTTTTCCATGGCCTCAATATTATCCATTTCGAACTTGATGGAATAGGACTGGAATATATGGGCAAAAAATAATTGAAAGGTACGGTGCATCTTTATGCATTTCTGCCGGGGGGTAAGAATGTCATTTTCAATCACACTCAGGCGCTGCTGGATATCGAGCCCGGTCTGGTGGTTGAATATGATTCTCCTCAATTCCGCTCCGTATTTTTCACAGCTCTCTATGCCTTCCCGGCAATATTCCACTATCTGCTGCATATCAGCATAAGTAGCTTCCAGCAGGCGGAAAACCTGTTTCATGTCCTGCTCGATCTGACTCGGGTTGAAAGCCGCCAAGGCTTCCCGGATGACTTGCAGCGGTTGGAAGGGCTCGGTAATATACCTGGCAATAGCTTCCTTAAACGGCATGACTTCAGTCCCGCTGATATAGGCGCCGCCTTCGGTGCTATTGATACAGGTGCCTTCATACTCGCTCAAATCTACTTCATAAGCCTTCAAGAAGGAATACCAGCCCTGACAGGTCAATATTGGCTGGCCATCATTACCCATTACCTCCAGGCTCCTGTCCCGGTAAGCTGCTTCCAAATGCTCTCCCGTTACGGCACCGGCTGCATGAGTACGGCCATCGCGGCTGAAAGCCAGATCCTGACCGATGAGGATGATGGGATCACAACCCAGGGCGGTTGCTATTTTAAAGGCCATATTCCCGGAGGACAGCTTGATATCCAATATGCCCTTGTCGATGCCCAGCCAGCGGAAATGGTCAAAATTGCGATAGACAATGATCCGGGGACCGGGGTATACATCATAGCATACGGGCGAAACCACCGGGCAGGCGGCTAGGTAAACCCCATCCAGCTGTTCAGCTGTAAAGCCTTTTAAAAGCTCGGCCGTATCCGGCCAACGTTCCAGGGAGCTTACCAGGTGCGGCTTTACTCCCATCTCCAACATTATCTTCAGGGAAGCATCAGCAGCGATGAGAAGAGCTTTATCCTCCAATTCTTTAAGCAGGTGCTTGTTCTTATTGAGTGAAGGCCCGGTGGCCACCACCACCGCCGGCCGACCCCGGAAGCGCTCGTAGAGCATATTTATCCCGGGATGGCATATTATCTCCTTAAGATTGCCCAACATATTTTCGACTCCCAGTAAAGAGTCATAAGGATCATTGCCATAATTCAACACTTCATGCACCCCGGCGTCGCGCAAGCTCTGCAAAGCCGACATATAATAATCCCGGTTTACCAGCAGGGCGGAGGAGTGATAGACTGGCCGCAGCGCTTTGAGCAAGTAGAAGAGCATCTTCTCTTTCAGGCAAGCCCGGAAAAGAGGGTAGAGCTTTTCGCTGTCCTCCCCCACCACAAATTTAAAATTGGGGTCGCTGATGGCCCCCACCATGTTGATCACATGCAGGGCCGCTTTGAAGATTTCCAGCTCCTTCTCAATTACCAGAAAAAAGGTGGTATTCTCCCGGGCATAACACTTCAAATAATGATGCAGTTCAAAGCCCAGGCCTAGACCTAAAAAAATTACCATACGGGCATTTTTCAGCTTCAATTCCACCATTTCGCGCCGCACTTCTTCCATAGGATTCCCGCTCGAATAATAGTATTGACCCCGCCCTTTGTCCCAAAGGTTCGGCACCGGAGGCTGCCCGTTCCATTCCAACTGGAATCTCTCGCTATTGCTGCGGGAAACCGCCCGGGCCAGTTCCGGGTAGTAGCGGCGCAGGGCCTGCATATTGTTGCTATAGATCTCCTCTCCCGGGGAAGGAAGCCTCCTGGCTTCCTTCCCCGGAACCGGACGAGTTTTGCTTTTCTTTTTCGTTTTTGACTTCGCCATTTGCAGCTCCTTAATGATTGATAAGAGAATACTTTAATATCTTTATCGTAGATTAACGCTAAAATATTTAGCCTAATACCAAAAGGCCGACCATATGGTCGGCCTTCTGGCTGTATAACAAAAATATTCTTTATCCGAGCAACTGCAGCACACTCTGTGGTTTCATATTGGCTTGGGCCAGCATGGCCGTACCTGCCTGGAGCATTATCTGGCTCCGGGTAAAGGCCATCATCTCCTTGGCAAAGTCCAGGTCGCGGATGCGGGACTCGGCTGCGGTCAGGTTCTCAGAAGCTACTCCCAGGTTGTTGATGGTGTGATCCAAACGGTTCTGCAGAGCACCCATCTTGGAACGCTCGCTCGATACCCGCTGAATAGCGGCATCCAGCTTGCTGATGGAAGCAGCAGCATGATCCCGATCCGTAACCAGGATATTATTTACTCCCAGAGCCCGGGCTCTCATATCGCCTATGGCTGCCCCCACATCCTGCAGGGGGTTGGCCCCGATCTGGAATACCATGGTATTGTCGGCAATATGCACATAGGTTTTCTCCTTATTGCCAAAACCACCGGTCAAGTCAAAGTTCTTGGTTTCAGTATTCCAGGACAGCTCAATACCGGTCATATTGTCAAACTCAACATCAACATTCTGGTGTACGGTGCCCACCAGCAGGTTGCCTTCGATTTTGACCTCTTTGGCCACATAGTCGCCGGTATGGGCATCGCGGACATTAACCGCAAACTGGTTGTTGGCAGCATCCTTCAAGTTGGTCAGGCTCAAGGCCTTGATGATATTTTCATCGCCGATAAAGGTTATTTCTCCAGCATCACCGGTAATAGCCGAACGAATCACAAAGGTTCCGGCCACTGCTTCCAGCCCATTGTCCTGTTTGGAACCGGTGGTAACAAAGGAAGCAAACTTGTCGCTGTGGGTAGCCCCTATTCCCGTCAGGGAGGCCTGGCCCAGCTGGTTGGCGATGGCATCATTCAGCTTGGCAACCACACTTTCAATGGTATCAGTGCCAAAGAGGGTGATTTCCGCCTTTTGGCCATCGCCCTGCACCAGGGTAATCTTCTGCGGTTTGTCGATCAGGAAGTTGCCGCTCCTATCCCAGAAGGCTTCAATATCACGCAGCTGTGTTCCCTTGGTGGCCAGTTCCCCTACCCCGGCACTGCGGTCAAAGCTGACGAAGGTACCGCCATTGGTGTTATAGTCGGCTAGGGTGGAGAAGGTCAGGTTGACTTCGCTGTGGGTAACCGTCCCATCCGCCGTATTAAGGGTAAGGTAGTCCACCGTGGAAGTCTTGCTGTCGAAACCACCTGCATCCTTGTAATAGTTGAAGGCCCGGCTTACCGGGTTGCCGATTTCGTCAGTGGTTTGAGTGATAGTGGTCAAATCGGCGCTTTGGGTATACATAGGAGTTATATTGACAATGAATTTGTCGCCCACCGTGGTACCGGCGCTGGCAATATCAAAGTGGCTGAAGGAAACATTGCCAACAGTCAGTGTTTGAGTTGCAGTACCGGTAAGGGAAACATCCACTACCCTTTCCGCCTCATAGTAGTTGCGTTTGCCATCCAGGCCCATTTCCCAGGACCTGATCGTCAGAGTAACACTATTGCCGTCTATATTCTTAATCTCAAAGGCCATCTGGGCATTGACGGTAGAACCTGTTCCATTAAGGGTAGTTCCTGAACTGGCAGAACTCAACCCGATGTTCTCCAGGATATGGGCTGTTGCCATACCCGACAGTCCTCCCTGGGCATACTCGGCTACCAGATCAATACCGCTTTGGGTTGCCAGGTCAAAAGCTGCCGCCATGGCGTCATCGGTGGTGATTTTATAGCTGCCCTGCGGCATGCCGGTTACCACGAAATTGGTCAAGCCCGACTGGGCCACATCAGTACCGGTGAGGATGCCGGTTGCCGCCTTGGTGGTATCGGCGCTTGCCGTCGTAACCTTAGCTGTGGCCCCGGCACCCAGCGTCTGGTCCGCTATCTCAAAGGAACCGGTCTGGGTGGCAGTGTCGGCTATGGTATCGGTAACATCCAACTTGAAGTTGCCGGCGGCGCCTTTGGTCAGCGACTGGATATCAAATGCGGTCACCCCGGCGGATGAAATGCCCTGAACCGTTATCCGGTCCTTCAGGTTGGCATTGGCCGCTACCGCATCGGCCAGCAAAACGCTGAAAGCAGAGGCATCCGCTCCTGTGGCACCTATAGTAATCTCAACCGAATCAGTTAAACCATCCTGGAATTCAAATTTGAAAGTAAACTTATCGCCGGCATCGTCCGCAGTGAATGCAGTTGCCACATCCACCTCTGCTTTAGCTTGGTTATAACCCATATCAATGTTGGTAGTGGTTTCTCCATGTTTCACCCGCATTATGTCGGTCTTCTGTACCTGGGCCACACCGGGGTTAGCGGTAATTTCCAGTTCGTAGTTGCCGCCGCCGGGAGCCTTCTGGCCGAACTGATCAACCACCCGCAGGCCATCACGCATGAAGACCCGGGTGCTGAGCTTGTCGGTGGTGGTCAGAGCCGAGGAACTGCCGTCCAAAAGCTTCTTGGTGTTGAACTCGGTGGTGTTGCCGATACGATCGATTTCAACCACCAACTGGTCGATTTCCTGCTGGATGTTCTGCCGGTCGGAAGCGGTCAGGGTATCGTTGGCCGCCTGCACCGACAGCTCCCGCATGCGTTGCAGGATGTCGTGGGTCTCATTGAGGGCGCCTTCAGCCGTCTGTATAAGGCTGATGCCGTCCTGGGCATTGGATATGGCCTGGTTTAAGCCTCTGATCTGGGCCCGCATTTTCTCCGAAATAGCCAGCCCGGCGGCATCGTCGGCGGCCCGGTTGATACGCAGTCCCGAGGAGAGTCTCTCCAGGGATTTGCTCATGTTCCTATCGGTAACGGTGAGGTTGCGATAGGCGTTGAGCGCGGACACGTTGTGGTTAATAATCATACCATCATTCCTCCTTGAATTTTATTGAGTCACTTCCTTGTGGCTCATTCTGGCTGCCGGCCCTGAAGCCTCGGCCGCCGGCTGCAAGTACAGCAACCACCGGGTGCTTCTCTTCTGGAAAAGCATCCGGTCGTTGCTGCATATCACAGGCATTCCTGCCAGGGGGACGGTTCTTGTGGCTGGTATGACCTGCCCAGGGGAGACATCCTTCCCAAGCTGACTGAATCGCCCCTCAATATCATATTCCCCTGCTACTTCTATTATCGAAAAGCAGTCGGTAGAGCTGAAAGGCGGAAACCCGCTATTTGGCGGTTTATCTCCCTGTTGCTTTCGCTCGTTCTCGCAATTATCGTCTACCGGCTCTTTTGGCATCTCTTTCCCGGGACTTTTCTCCCCCCTACTGCTGCTGGTTCTGTCCCGCCATCTGGGCTACCTGCTGGGAAAGCCAGTTGCTCATAGAATTATAGTAGTTTACCATCTTCTCCATGGCAGCAAACTGCTTCCAGTAGCGTTCACTCATTTCCTGCATGCGCTCTTCATAGGTTTTGATACGATCATCTATTCTCCCTATTTCCCTGGTTAGTAGGCTATTATCTATTTTGGCGGAAGGAACCCCGGCTTTTTCCGTTATGGTGGTGATATTGTCATTAACCGCCTCATAGAGCCGGATGGCTACGCCCCGGTTGCGCAGGGGGTTGCCGTTCCAGTCCAATATTTCTTTGCCTTCCTCATTGGTAATCACTTTATCCAGGGTGAAAAGCTCCATAACCTTGTCCGGATCGGCTTCCAGAGCGTCCCGAAGCTTATCTTCATTGATCTCCAACTTTCCTCCCTCTATCGATCCGCGTACAAAGGTAGGGGTACTGATTCCGATAGAGGCCAGGCTCTTGTAAGTATTGGTACTGGCCAGCCCCTGCACCGGATCGGTGGCCGCGCAGCGGGTGCTGGAATAGGCGGTAAACAAAATAGAATCGCCCCTGAGCATGCCGCTTTTGGCCTTTTCCTCCCAAGCCTTGATTTCGTCCTCGCTCATATCCTTTCTCTGCTCAGCGGTAAGCGGGGGAAAACTGCCTCCGTATTTATCCCGGGCATTGTAGCGTCTCTCCGTCAGTTCGGTATTCATATAAACAATAGCCGTGTTATAGGCTTCAACAAAAGCCTCAATCTTTTCTATTGCTCCATCAATATCGTTGGTAACCGTAATCCGTACGGTCTGGCTGGGGTTAGCCGCCTGCAGGTTTAGGTTGATGCTGTCCATTAAGGTAATCTCGTTGGTATCAAACTCTAGGTTTTGAGCATCATTGAAATCAATGATGGCTTTGCTTCCCTTCATCTCGTACATATTAATATTCAGTTCATCGGCCAGGAAACCTTCGTTGTCATAGCGAATAGCTATCATGCGCTCATCATTGCTGCGGCTAGTATATTTCCAGGTTCCGGCAGTTCCATCATAAGTCATGCTTACCGGGAGGTACTGGTTGCCTTCAGCATCAAAAAGATTGTCTAACCCCCCTCCGTTAAGTACAATGGTGTCGCCATCGGCCGCTCCTGCTGCCACAAAGTCTATGCTGCCGTCACTCTTGTAGGTGGCGGAAGTCAGGGAGCCGGAACCGGTATAAATAAAACTGGCAGTAAGGTCCTGGCCATTAGCCAATGCGCTCAAGGTTCCGCTCGGAGTTCCATCTGAACTGGAGTATAATGCTTCATTAAAATCCAGGGTAGCATTGGTGGCTGTACTGCCTGCTTCCAGGGCTGCCAGGGGACAACTATCCCAGAGGCTGATTTTCCCGGAAGCACCATCATAGGAGGCCGTTATACCGGTAGTATTCCTCCACAGGTTAATACTGTCTATCATATCCTGCACGGTAGTCGCACTGATGGAACTGGCATTAAAGGAAAATTTATGGCTACCCAGACCTCCTTCCAGGGTAAACTGCAGGTCTTCGCAAGTGTAGAGCGAGTTCAGCTTAATATTGGCCGCATCATATACCCGCACCGCCGTGTTGCTGCTCAAGGTTCCCTGCTGGCTGCCGATGGTCATGTTAAGCTTATCCCGCAGGAAGTTGTCTGTGTCCCCGCTGATGGTAACCTGCCCCCCGCTGGAAAAGATCACTTTACCGCTGCTGCTGTCATAACTGGCGGTCAAACCAGTAGTCAGCCGCTCATTGTTGATCTGGTTTATCATTTCTTGCAGACTTATCGCGGTGTCGAAGGTGAAATCCTTGCTGTCTTTTTCGCCCTTAAGGGTAAAGCTTACACTGGCAGGAGCGGTTCCGCCTTCATACATCTGGCTTAAGGTAATAGCAGCTGGGTCATGAATAATCAAAGCACTGTTACTGGTGATTTTCCGGCCGCTGGCCGGGGCCGTTTCGTTTAAACTCTTCATATCTATGTTCAATTTGAGATAGTCCCCCAGGAAGCTCAAGGCCTTTCCCTCTCCATTTACCAGAAGATTGCCCCCGCTATCCCGCATACCGTCCATCTTCACCTTTATGGCGGCATTCTCACCGAATTCAGTACTCATGAGAAATACTCTATCCACATTGGCATCATAATAGGCTCTGATACCCATATCCTCATCATTAATAATTCGTACGATATCCGCCAGGCTGGTTGCTCCCGCCGTAAAGGAAAATGGGATCTCCCCATTTTTGCCGGCCAGGGTAAAGTTTATCTGGGTATTCTCCTCAATACCGAACTGGGCGGCCACGCTGGAGACATTCTCCTTGGAGCCCAGGGCCTGCTGGCTGGTCAGGGTGGCTTTCTGCGCCACCTGTTTTACCCTGACATCATAGGTGCCGGGGGTGGCCGTACTCTTGGCCGTGGCGGTCAATATGCTTTCGTTGGAACTGGCGGCTTTCTTGGCGTTGAAGGTATCACTGAGTTTAAGGTCAAAGGTGGCGGTGCGCAGGGCCAATAACTTGGTATTGACTGTTCGGAAATCATCCCGTTTCCATTCCAGGATGGTTTTTTCCTGCACTTTACGCTCTATCTTGCTGCGCTGTGCTTTTAACATTTCTTTTATTATGTTTTCCGTATCCAGTCCGCTGGCTATGCCGCCAATGCGTAAAGATGACATACTTTTTGCCTCCCTTCGGCGGAATTATATAAACTTTTTCATTTCTTCCAGTAGTGCGGGTAAGCCTTCCGGTTTTTCCGCCGCTTTTATGTTCTCCTCCCGGATTTGCTCCTTGATCTCCTTGCGGACTATGCTTACCTCCCGGGGGGCTTGAATCCCCATGCGGATGTAATCGCCCTGGATATCCACAATAGTTATCTCTATATCATCACCGATTAATATGCTTTCACCCTTCCTCCGTCCCAGTATCAGCATAGGCTAGCCCTCCTCGGCGGCAGCTATGCCGGTTCGTTCCTCAGCCTGGGTCGGCTGGAAAATAGGGTGTCTGGTAGTATAATCGCTATTTGTGGCAATAAACTGAAGCCCTTTTTTACTTTCCTGGTTGATAATCAACGGGGCCACCAGGTTGGCGGTACTCTCCCGGAAGTCCTGCGGAACAGTCAGTATTACATAAAGCAGTAATTCTTCCCGCTGGCTGCAGTCTAGGCGCTGCAATTCCTCCTGGCCGATCTCAATGCTGTAGCGAGGGAAAAAAGCAAAAGGATTGGCTACTACCAGGCAGAGCTCGGGGTTAAGGGCTGACTGCAGGTAATAAAAAGGAACTCCTTCACCCATGGCTATCAGCAGGAAGCTTTTTTCCTGCTCAAAAGCCGGAATACCAGCCGGAAACATAATTATATCTTCTTCCTCAAATTCCAGCTCACCCAGCAAAGTGCTGACTATCTTCATGAACCTCTTCCTTTCTCAGGTGCCAGGCACTTAAGTTGTTAAGTTATTGCAAATGCAATCACAGGGGCCACAACCACCGATGAAGAAAATAAGGGAATCAGTCGCTATTAAGGTTGCGGGTACGCCTGATTCTCCAACCTTCGGGTGTCAATAGAACTCCCCATGGCCGGGGCCACAACCACCGATGAAAAAAAGGGAATCAAGCCTAACCCCCCTCCCGAAGTCAGACGACTGACGACTACTCTACATTACCCCATCAAAATAACTGCCTACCCACTTAACCTCAATTGCTGGCTTTTGTTGCAGGTAGACGCCCACTTTAGCCCAGGGGGTATGGTTTTCCACCCGACCCGGCTGCAGGCTGGTACTTATTCCACCTTCACTGGCCTCCGCTTCCATTTCACCTGCTTTGACCGTAACCTGCGGGGGGTGTTCGGGTATGAAGGCGATGGTATACGGGCACTCGGCCTCGGCCTTAAACCTTGATGCAATTAAATTTACTACGCTGCCGCCTTTTTCGATAGCGGCCTGGCTCTCTCCCTCCGCCACCCTCCGGGCTATGCCTTCCAGGCCTTGCTGGTAGGCCTGGGAAGCGCATTCCTTACCATATTCAACCGGCTTGCGGGCCCCCAGGTCAGTCCAACACTGGCTCTGATCAATTTCCAGTTCCGCCCGGGGGGAGTGGATGTTTATCTCGCTCACCTGGGCATTTACACTGAGCCGGGGGGGACTAATGCTCAAGCGCACCCCTGGTTTATCTATATTCAGGCCAATGAGGCCTGCTTGCTGGCTTATTCTGAGATCCATAGCTTACCCCTTCCTGAGTTTCCCCTTCCATAGCCGGTAAACTTGTGCATATCGCGGGGAGGATCTTTGGCCCCCGCCCGTGGGAACTCGGTTATAAGTGGAAAGAGAGAGGTAATAAGCGTTTACCGGATTTGCTCTCCCCCTGGTTAGCGCAGGAAATCCAGGAGGCTGGGCTGAATAATCCTGGCTCCCGCCGCCAGGGAGGCCCGGTAAACATTCTCCTGCAGTTGCAGTTGCATTATCACTTCGGCCATATCAGCATCCTCGGTCTTGGACAAGAGGCTGGTAAAGGTCTCCTGTATGGATTCCAGGCGGCTCTGCTGCAGTTCCAGGCGATTGACTCTGGCTCCGACCGTAGAGCGATAGAGGAGCAATTCCTCCATCCGGCGGTCATCGCCGCCGATCTGCAAACTGGTTTCACTGACCTTGCCCGCCTCAATCTTCCGGGCCAGGTCATCCATATAGCCAAAAAGCCCATCGCGCCAGGAAAAAGAAACAGCCGGGTCACTGGCAGCAAAAACCCCGGTTTCCAGGGCTATTTCTCCACTGTAAGCCAGACCGGTTTCTTCATTAAGGGTAAAGATTTTTAACTCCGTTGTTTCATAATCAAAGGTCTTAGCATCAAATCTAAAACTACTGCTGCCTTTAACCTTTTCGCCCTTGGCTGAGGTATAAGAGAAATCTATATTCGCATTTTGCGCATCAGCCCTTCCTTGAGCTGAGAAAGAGATGACAGTTTTATCCCCGGCTTTAAGCTGGGGGGTGTCTGGGTCAATTCCCCCCAGGGAATTGTTGCCATTGTTCCAAATAATAAGATCCTCGGTGAAATTAGAATCAATGTCCGCTGCGGAAATCTTGAATACCTCATGACCGCGAGCAGTATCAGGATCGATAACTACATTATCCAATTCCACATATTTGTAATGAAGCTTGCCGTCACTTCCATTGGTATAAAGATGGGCTTTTATGTTTACGGTTAATTGTTGTGGTAAATAATTATCATTGTGCTTCCAGGAACCAAGACTATTGTCAAATTTCATTTCCAGAGGTGCCGTGGCTTGACCGTCCTCATCCACCCGCTTGAATTCCTTATAATTTACATTGATCCCATTAATCTGCTGGTAGTACAATTTGCTCTGTCCAGAACCAGGTACGGTAGTCCCGGTAAGCGGATCATAATCGTTGTTCCATTTTATAATATCTCCGCCCTTAACATCTTCTATATTAAATTCAAACTTAATTTCCCCCGTAGTTGCATTATAAATGGCTCTACTAATAGCATTGGCAGTTCCAACTTCCTGCTGGTAAGTAAAAAAATTCGCGAGGTCGGTACCATCAGCAATAGCGACATGATTTCCTCCCGATTGCAAATACAAGGGCTTATCGAGGACTAAAGAAGCGCTTCCTTTGACACTGCCTCCTTTTAATGCTACCGCTATCTGTCCGTTATCCGGGGAGATTTTGGCGGCTTCTACCAATATTGATCCGCTGTATGGGCTGTTGTTGGCCATTGTAAGGCCGTCGTCCACACCTACCCCTAGTGTTGCTGCAGTTCCCATGCCTTCGTAGAAAAAGGAACCGGCATTGGGCACCGCGGAAAGATAGCTCTGACTTTCCTGTACACTAGATGATTCCAAAGACAGGGAAATTTGCGACTTATCCCCCACTGCAAACTCCGGAGCACCATCAGTTATACCTGTCAGAGGCGCACCGCTGTTGTTCCACAGAACCAGATCCTCACTGGCTCCAGCTAATCCCCCTGCCAGCAATTGGGCGGCGCTGATACTACCGATGGCCTCACCATTGGCCGCTGCCATATTTAGGGTTACGCCCGCAATGTTGATATCCTGGTATCCCGTTTCCCCTTCTATTGCTATCCGGCCGCTGATATCAACGGTCAGTGTATCCGCCGCTTCATCAACCGCTGTTACTTCAAAATTAAGAAAGCCACTATAGACCGAAGCCGTTAAGCCGGCCGCGGTTCCTATCGCCATACTGGCATTTGCTGGTGTACCGGCATTATCGTAAAAGAAAAACATGCCAGTATTGTTAGCTGCAGTCAGCATATTGCCGCTTTCTATGGCGGTTCCCCTGGCAGCATTGCTAACCAGGCTATAATTCACCTTATAATTACCTTCCTGCAGGTTTTTCCCCACTACCTTCTCCGCATTTATTCCCGAGGCCGGATCAACCTGAAGCTCATCCAGGTGGCCGATAAAGAATTCGCGGGCATCGATATTGAAAGGAATTTTAACCCCTACGCCGATTTCCGTTTCCATGGTTTCGCTGTTGCCCCGCCAATTTCCGTTGTCATAGGGAGTTTCTGTAACATTGCTGCCAGCAAAAATATATTTGCTGCCATAGGTGGAATTGGCAATCATTTTCAACTGCTCGTTCAATTCCCGGATCTTCTTGGCCATGGCCGCAAAGTCGGGCTTGACGTTGCTGTCGGTGGAGGCCTTTACCGCCATCTCCCGGGCTTCATGCAAAATTTCGTTTATATTGCCAAAAGCAGCATCAGTGGTATCGAGAAAACCAAGTGATTCATTTATATTGGCCAGGTACTGTTCGCCCTCGATAAGGTTGGTGCGCAAGCGCAGGGATTTGACCAGCCCGGCTGGGTCATCGGAGGGGGTGTTGATCTTCCTGGTGGTGGAAAGCTGGCGTTGGAATTTATCCATACGCAGCATATTGTTGGCCAGGTTGCGGTTAAGCTCATTAACCAGCATTTTATTGGTAACTCGCATCATCATAGCTTATCATTCCTCCATCCAGCAACTGTGCCTAGCGTCCCACCAGGCCCATGCGGTTGATAATTACTTCCAGACCTTCGTCAATGCCGGTAATGAAACGGGAAGCCGCATTGAAAGCGTGTTGGAACTTAATCATATTAGTCAATTCCTCATCCAAAGAAACACCGGATATGGACTCCCACTTATTCTGCAATTCACCCAGTAATATCTCCTGGTTTTTTACCATGCGCTGCGCTTCCTGGCTCACCACTCCGGTATTAGCCGTTATTGAACGCCAAAAATCATCGGTGGTAGCATCTTCCACCATATCGCTGTTGCCGGAATTACCCTCGTAGTAGGATAGATAGGCCGCTGGTTCTGCCGTAACTAGAATCTCGTTCGTTATTTCAATATAACCATCGTAGGATTTGCCGAAAAGATTGCTTTTCCGGTTATCATTCATAGTAAAGAAATGCAACTCATTGATTTTTACAGTATCTGGAGCTTGCGGGTCCAGCACCCCGTTGTTAAAAACAAAGCAGTTGCTCTGCAGCACTTTGCGATCTGAATTGAAGTTAAAGTTTATGTCCACTTGCTGGTACGGGATGGCTGCCTCCCTCGCCGCCGTCAACGCCAGGATTCCCTTGTCCCCTACCTTTAATTCGGCCACACCTGATTTCTCGCTGCTCAGGCCGTCCAATCCCGATATAGTTGTTGTCAGGGAGCCAATAGTGATACTCTGCTCTGCCGCCCCTCCATAGTTGAGGGTAAAGCTTCCCGTCACTTTATCGTAGTTTCCATCGAGATCATATTCATGAGAAACATAAGTATAATTAACCTGTCCGCTGAAATTGTTAACACTGCTTATAGTTATTTCAATGGAAGCGTTAATAGCCAGGTTCGGGTCGCTGGGTTGCTGTAGACGGCCATCACCGAAAATACTGCTGGCCAGCTTTTGATTATAGCTCTGTAATAAGCTTAGTTTGGCATTTTGGGCTTCACCAGTACCAACCCAGGTTTTAATCTGGTACTCACCGTTTTGCAAATCGACTGCTTTAAGGTCGCTAATGGCCGAACCCGGATAAATAATCTCCAGTTTTCTATTAGTTGTGGAATAGAATACGATTTCCCCGCCCTCACATCTTACATTAGCAACGATGTCATTTATATCCAGTTCCTTCTGCAGAGCTTGAGCCAGCCTCTGCATATCAGGATAGCTATAGGGAGGCGGAATCTCAATCTCCTTTATCCCCGCTCCTCCATCTACTAAAAGGCGCAGGGGATCGTGTGAAGAAAAGTCAATATTTAAACCTTCCGTTTTGACTTTAAACTGGGGACTATTCAGGCTATGTTTCAACTGCGCGATTTTCAGGGCGTTGCCCCCATCGCCGAAATTCTCCTTATTGCCGCCCTCTGTGTCCCAGGTGCGGCGGCTGGCCGCAGCAATTTTTTTCACATCATCCTGTATCTCCCGGGTCACCGCCATAAACTTGGCCCAATTCTCATAAGTATCCGCATATTCCGGCATCTTGAAGAAGTTGCTTCCATCCGGCACCTGGCTTTTTTTATTGGCCAGGCTGTAACCTCCCCGGTGCAACTCATTGGTATTCACCATTATGGTTTTGGCCAGCATATTGAGATCTTCAATCATATTGGGAATGATTTCCTTATATTCGGAAGGCTGGTTTTCTTCCGGCAGATTGGTTTGCCCACGGGCATCGAGCAAAGCCCCCAGCTGGCCACCACTTATCCTAGCCTTGGTCCGGCTGTCCGCCCAAACCAGCATATACATACCTTGATTATCTTTCTCTTCCGCCAGTTCTATGTAATCCACACCCTGCACCAGCATCCTGTCAGCCAGCTGCACTGCGACCATGTCGTTCTTGTCATTGTAAATCCTGACCTCCGCAATCTCACTCAACTGCTCTACGAGCAGGTCACGCTTATCTTTCAAATCGTTGGGTTGCTTGCCGGCACAGGACACCGCAGCGATCTGCCGGTTAAGAGCAGCGATCTGCTGGGCTATGGAGTTTACATCATGGGCCTTTATTTTAATCTGGTCATTTACATCCACCCGCAGATCCTGCAGTTGACTATAGGTATGATTAAAGGCCTCGGCCAGGGCCATACCCCGCTGCACAACCACCGAGCGCACCGATTCGCTTTCCGGGTTAAGGGATAAATCCTGCCAGGCCTCCCAGAACATATCCATTACCCCCCTCAAACCATCCTCTGAGGGTTCGTTCAATATGGCCTCCACCCTATCCAGGGTCTCTTGCATGGATTGCCAGTAACCCGACACCCGGGTCTCATTCCTGATTTGGGAATCCAGGAATTCATCCCGTATCCTTTTCACCTGAGCTATATCCACCCCGGTGCCCAGCTGCCCTACCCGGTTGGCATTGTTCAACATGGGAGCATGGAAAGGACTGGTAGTCACTATGCTGGGCGCCTGCCGGGCAAACCCTGGAGTATTGGCGTTGGCAATATTGTGCCCGGTAATATTAAGCGCTGTCTGATGCATGAGAACCGAGCGCTTGCCGATTTCCAAACCGAAGAAATTACTCATTCAGTAACCTCCACCCCGGTGCCAGGCACTTAAGTTGTTAAGTTATTGCAATAACTTAACAACTTAAGTGCCTGGCACCTTCCTAAATTTTCTTGTCCAGCAGGTTTAACCTGGGACGGGATTCGAATTCATCGGACTGCAGGCCTTTATCGGAATAAATTCCGGCTACATCCCCATTGAACAGGGACTGTATCTCCCCTATAAATACCAGGGACTGGTCTATTAATTCATGGTTATGGGAGTTTATCGCTTTCAACCGTATCAAGCAGTAGTCCAGTTGATTTATTACCTCTTCCAGGGCAGGATAAAGCTCCGGACAGCCTTCCCGCACCCAGGCCAAAAGCTTTTTAGCGCTGAACTCCTCCGCTTTAAAGCCCAGTTGAACAGCCAGATTTTCCTGTAATTTAAAGCGGGCACCTTCCATTTTATCCAGGTTGGATACCGTGATGCCCTCTTTCTGAATCAAACTATCCAGTTCTCTGACCTTGCCCGCTATAATCAGCTCCTGCTTCTCCTGGCCCAGTGCAGCCAATCGCTCGAGAACCTGGTTTTGTTTAGCGATGGTCTCGATAAAATCTTGCAGTAGCTTCTCCACCTGTTTCACCGCTTTCTATATTAACCCCCCATGGCCGGAGCCACATCTACCTATGAAAAGTAAGAGTAAAATGTATCAGAAATAACCTTAACTCCTCATACCTTACCCCTCACGCCTCACTTTTTCTAAATTAACCTGTCCACCAAAACCCTTTCTATCATCTTCTCCGCCACTTCATCATCAGATAGCGTATAGGTTCCTGCGGAAATCTGCTCCTGCAATTCAGCTACTTTTTCCAAGCGAATATCATCCGCCTGCCGAGCAACCTGCATTGCCTTCTGCTTAACCTTGCTCTCCCGGGAAATAGCCAGTTCGTCCGCCCGGGCGACCCCCCTGGCAGCCTGTGCCTTTTCCACCTTGTTATCGCCTTTGTTGTACACCTTCAAAACATTTAGCAATTGGGTTTTGGAAATAATCATCAATTGTCACCTCAGAGCTCTTTTTTATCTATTTTTAAATCTATTCACCTATTTCTCTTTTCGCAAAAATAAAGCAGGGGCTTAATATCCCCTGCATGCGTTTATAAAGCATTTCCTCCATTTTTTATTAATTTCCTGCACCAGGCTATGTTTTTAATTAAGCAGTAGTCTTCCTCAATCATAGCGACTCCATCTAGAATTCTAGAAAAAACCTCTATCTTTGATATGCATCTTATCTTTTACCTTGCCGCGGGGTGGTCTTTTCGGCTCTTCACTCTTGGCTTTTTGGGGCAGATGCCCCTGAATCTCAGCGTTAACCTCATTAATACAGCTTTCGCAAAAGCGACCAGAGTTTATGCTTTGTCCACATCTTTCACAGCGCAAACTGGCTGTTAGTCCCTTGGCCTGCAGCCTGCCATCCCTTAAAAATTGCAGAATCTTGTCTTCCTCTACTCCAGTTTCTTCTACTACCTCAATTACCCCAGCCCCGGGATGGTCGCGAACATATCTTCGTACCACCTGATATTCATCTTCCTCTTTTTCCAAACACCTGGGACATATGTTCCGGCCCATATAGGGAAAAACCCTCCCGCACCTGGAGCAATTTCGCAGATTGGACATCCATAATACCTCCCTATGCATGGTATTCTTAGAATAATTTAACTCATTATTTCTATAGAGCTGTAGAATAAATCCATATCCATATTATCGATATTTTTATTATAACATTGAATATAGAAGCAAAAACTTTTTAGCCCCTTCCAACTAAAACCCTTTTCCAATAGCCCAGGTTATCACCGATACCCGCTCGGCCCCCGCTTCCAACAATACCCGGGTACATTCCCGTATAGTAGATCCGGTAGTATAGACATCATCAACCAGCAAAATTTTCTTGCCCAGCACTTTTTGGGGCTGTGTCACTTTAAAGGCATAGAGCAGATTTTTCTCCCTCTCTTCCCGGGTCAATTCCCGTTGTGAAGGAGTCTCCTTTATTCGCACTAGAATTCCGGGTTCTACTGCTATTTTAAGCCTCCTGCCAATTTGCCGGGCTAAAAGCTCCGTCTGGTTAAATCCCCTCTGTCTCAGGTTGCCCTGGGAAATCGGCACCGGCACAATAATATCCAGTGGCCAGAAACGCGGCTCTCTTTCCACCACTTCCGCCATCATGTCCCCCATTTTCTTGGCCAGTTGCTTCCTGCCCAAGAATTTAAAAACCTTGACCGCTATACGAAAAGGTTCCTCATAGGGTCCAACGGCGCGGGCAATATTGAAACTCGGAGGGTTCTGGCGGCATTCCACACAAAGGTTTTCTCCCTCCCCCAGGTATTTCCCACAGTGATCACAAAGCGACAAGCATTTCTTAAGACGATCCATTTCATCTTCACAGGCATCACACCAGGGATACCGGCAGCTATACCTGCCTGGTTCTCTACAGATATAGCAAGCAGTTTGGGGAAATAGAATATCCATAATCAGATCAATCATGCCTGCACCTCGATATCATCAGCTTGTCCTATAAAACTAGATTCAAACATCATCGCATTACGCCATTTTTAAGCATCGGAAGAAAGTGTTTTTTGCAAGGGAATCATAATTTCTTATTATAACATAAAATATCTACAGCTGTTGCCCATGCATAGATTGCAAGCGGAATATTTATACAAGCAAAAATAACCACCCTAACTTGTCCCCTGATTTAAGAGCAGGCAAAAATACCGGTCTCTTTTCTTTCTATAGTAATCCTCATCCAGCTTCATATTAAAGCGTTTCACCTTCTTGGGATTATTCCCCCGATAAGCAATAACTACTGCCAGCATTATAAATAACCAGAGGGCCAGGCTCAAGCTTTTTAACAAAACAAGCACAAAACAACCCCCTTCCAACATATTTGTACATAATATGCAAGAAGAAGGCTTATTGAGTACTGAAACATATTTTGCCATGATCCCAATGTTAGTAAAAAAGTGAGGAGTGAGGGGGGGCTCCCGGCCATAGGGGGTTAATTAGGAAAAGCAAAGTGTGAGGGGTTATTGGTCGTCTATCGTCGGTCGTCAGGCATCAGTAGGGGGAGGGGGTTAAGCGAGGTGGGGGGGTATGGATTCATCTCTCTTCGAATCAGAGGAAGCATTCCCTTGATAGTTTTGAATCAAGGGAATGCTTCCTCTGATGCCGTTTTCAGCTCATTCCTCACTTACAATGCGATTCTTCAAGGCATAGATAGCTGCGTGGGTCCGGTCCTTTACACCCAATTTGCGAAAAATACTGGTCAGGTGATTTTTCACCGTCTTTTCACTAATGAACATTACCTCCGCCATTTCTTTATTGGTATTTCCTTTCACCAACAAAGTAAGAACATCTTTTTCCCTCTTGGTCAGCCGTATTTCACTCTTCCGGTTCTCACTCTGCCGCAATTCCCGGACCAAGCGGTTCGCTACCCGGGGATAGATTACTACCTCTCCGTTCATTACCCGGTGAATGGTATCCACCAGTTCGCTACCCGCCACATCCTTAAGTATATAAGCCGAAGCTCCGGCTTTGACCATATCAACGACTTCTTCCCCTTCGTACACGGTCAGGGCAATAATCCGGACTAACGGCAACTCCCTCTTTATTACCCGGGTGGCCACAATACCATCAGTTCCCGGCATATTTACATCCATAATAATGATATCCGGTTTTTCCTTACGGGCTATGTTGATAGCACCCTGCCCATCTCCTACCTCGTCTATAACTTCGATATTGCTATCGAGTTCCAGCAGCTTTCTCAGGCCCTCCCTCACCAAAACATGGTCATCCGCTATCACGACCCTTGCCTTATCCATTATTTTCCTCCTCTTCCCATGGTATCTTGACTATTACCTGGGTCCCAGAACCTGGTGAAGAAATAATCTCAATTTCCCCCCCAAATATCTCTACCCTCTCTTTCATACCTATAATACCGTAACTTTCCTTATTGGCCCTAACCCCTTCAACACTAAAACCCCGGCCTTCATCTTTTATAACCAGTCTCAGGCATTTATCCGTATTCTCTATTTTTACCATAGCATGGTTGCTTCCGGCATGTTTCTTTACATTGGTGATAGCCTCTTGAATCAAACGAAACAGAGCTATTCCCAGAGAAAAATCGTAATCCCGGTCTTCACCCAGTATTATTAAATCAGTGGTAAAATTATAACGGGCTTCATATTCGCTAAAAAATTCTCTGAGGGTCTGACAAAAGCTATGTTCATGAACTAATAGAGGCTTAAGGTCGAACATTATGCTTCTAACATCAGCCAGACTTTCCCGGGCCATATCCTTAATATTTTTTACCTCGTCACTTATCCTTTCCTTCTCCTCGTAGCCCAGCTGCGCAATTAAATCCAGCCGAATCAACATGCTAACCAGGTTTTGTGCCGGACCATCATGTAGTTCCCGGGCGATTCTTCTTCTTTCCGCTTCCTGTGACTCGATAATCCACATCCCTAACTGCTGCTTACGCTGGAATTCCTCAATACTCTCACCTATTCTTTCGACATTTCCCTGCAAGATCTTTAATGCTACTCCGGTACTGCTGAGAAATCCATCAGCTTTTAGCGCAATGGCCTTGAAATGCTTTATATCCAGATCCAAGTGATCCCGGCGCCGCCGCAGGTACATCTCCTTCTTTCGTAAATCCAACAATGCAAGCTGCAATATCCTGGCTTTATCATAAGCATCTTTTATATCATTCTCCGAAAAAGACAAAAAATTACAGCTGACCTCAGCCAACCTTAAGCGAGCATACCTTTCCAGTTTTTCATACTTCTCTACTTCTGCAATAGTACGCGAGGCCTCGATATTTACTTCTTCCCTTTCGAGCTCCAATCGGTTACACTCCTGGTAACATTTCTCCGCGATATCATAAATATCATTGCGTCCTTTCTCCAGAGTTTCGACTAACTGCCCCAGGATATCTTCCAATTGTCCCATTTGTATGGTTTGTTTTTCCTCGCTCTTCGCCTTCTCCCCATTACCAGCCATCCTTATTCCCCCATCTAACCCTGGGCGCCGATGCGCACATAGAGGAAATCCTTAACCACATCTACGATTCGAACTGCCGCCTGCCCATCCCCATACGGGTTGATGGCCCGGGCCATTTTCTCATATTCTCCCCTACTGCTAAGGAGCAACCAGGCTTCCTTATAAATCTTCTCTCGTACCGTACCCACCAGCTTCACCGTCCCGGCCTGCAAGGCCTCCGGTCGTTCGGTGGTATCCCGAAGAACCAGAACCGGTTTGCCCAAGGAAGGAGCTTCCTCCTGCATACCGCCGGAATCGGTTAAAACCATGTAACAGCAATTCATCAGATGGGCAAAAGGCTCGTAGTCCAGAGGTTCAATAAGGTGAAAACGCTCCCGCCCCTCCAGCATCTCCCGGGCCACATCCCTTACTACCGGATTACGGTGAACCGGAAATACCACCGCTACATCCGGGAATTCATCCACCAGGTCAATCAAAGCCTGATAGACCTCCCGCATGGGACGGCCCCAATTCTCCCGGCGGTGGGTGGTAACCAGGAGCAGGCGCTTGGATAAATCTATTCCTTCAAGCTCAGGACCAAATTCATAATCGGGACGGATAGTATCCAGCAGAGCATCAATAACCGTATTGCCGGTAACCCATATCTTGAAACTGCCGGTCGATTCCTTTAAAAGATTCTCCCGGGCGGTATCAGTAGGAGCAAAATGCAGCTCCGCCAGGCGACCCGCCAGGGTACGGTTCATTTCCTCGGGGTAAGGTGAGTACCTGTTCCGCGTACGCAAGCCGGCTTCCACATGACCAACCGGAATCCTCTGATAAAAGGCCGCCAGGGCCGCTGAGAAAGTGGTGGTGGTGTCACCATGTACCAGAACCAGCTCAGGCCGCTCCTTTTCCAGTATCCCCTTCATCCCGTTCAGAACCCCGGTGGTAATACTGTAAAGGTCTTGTTTTTCTTCCATAAGGTTAAGATCATAATCCGGTGTGATATCAAAAAGCTCTAAAACCTGATCCAACATCTCCCGGTGCTGTGCCGTCACTGCTACGACCGTTTCTATGTCCTTTACTCTTTTCAATTCCTTAATCACCGGAGCCATCTTAATAGCCTCCGGCCGAGTACCAAAAACCGTCATAACTTTTCCTAAACGCATGTTTAATTCTCCTTTTTATGCCGCCGACAATTTCTATTTTTTTCTAACCCCCCATGGCCAGGGGATGTTTTCCGTCTTCTGGCTTCCGCCCTCCGCCCTCCGCCTTCTGTCTTCCGTCTTCCACGGCTTACTTCCTGAGCAGGGAAACCGGAAGAATATTTACAATCTTAAATACCAGGCAGTTTTTGAGGGGGAAGTTTTTATAAGCCGTGTTATCCAGCCGTTTATTAATACGGTCAAAATACTCCCCTTCCTGCAGGTCAGCGCTTAGCTCGACATAGACCCTTATCCCATCCTTGCTCTTATTATTATCAGTAAGAAGAACCATGAAAACCCCTTTGCCGGTCTCCTTCAAATTAGCATAGGTTTTCTCCGCCCCGAAACGGGCACAAATAATAGTATCGTCACCTATCATCTCCAACACTGATATTACCGCGATATTCACCTCATAATTGCGGTCAACCGTACTGAGCGTGGTGGAAATATAATTAGCGTTAATCAATGACCGGGCCTTTTCCAGCAATTCTCTATCCATTTTTCTAACCATTCCTTTCGAGCACAAAACATCATGCAAGAGTTTCTCTTAAACATAAGCTCACTGGCTAATGCTTGTGTTTAAGATACTCATTTAGTGTATAGGTTGCCCAGTTGGAGCAGAATTTCACAGGCTTATTTTATTTCCTTACCCTTCTTATTTATACATAATCTTCATTCTTCCTGCTTTTTGGGGAAAGCAAAATAAAGAAGGGGACCAGGTACTCCGATTGTTAAACTTTAAAACAAATAACTTAACAACTTAAGTGCCTGGCACCTAAACCCGGCGGGGATATTCCGGGCCGCCATTTACCCTTATTTTATCTTCAGCGATAGGCTCCCGGTCCTTACGGAAAGTACCGGAGAGGGCAAGCCCAATGACAATCATAATGCTAAGGCCCAGCACATTATAAGCTATATCCGGGAAACCCAGGTTCTTAATAGTGACCTTGCGAAAAGCTTCCGCCATCCAGGTAAACGGTGTTAATTCGGAGATAGCGATGATTATCCCCGGTATCCGGTAACGCGGCCAGGTATACCCGGATATCATAAATATGGGAATTGACAAGAGAATCAAGTAACGGCTGATTTGCAGGCTGTTCTCCGCATACAAGGAGATAAAAAAGCCCAGGAAAATAATGGCGCAGGTATAGAGAAAACCCAGCAGCGCTATTAACAGGATGCTCCCCTCAATCTTGAGCAGGATAAAATGATGAGCAAACCATAGCAAAAGGGCATAATTAAAAAAGCCGGCTATAATATAAGGCAAAGACTTGCCGAATATTATTTGCCAGCGTTCCAGGGGACTGGCCAGATAATGAATCCAGGTGTTGCCCTCCTTTTCCCGGGGTATAGTAAGGGTAACCCCCAGAAGACCAAGCTGGTGCAAGATTATAAAAATAACCCCCGCGTAAAGGAAGTTAATATAACTATATGTAGGATTATACCAGGTCATTATACTACAGTTTACCAAATTTAATACTTCATCACTCTGGGCCGGATGCATACCCATAGACTGCAGGTAAGCAGCAGCATAGCGGCGGTTGAATTCATCCATCCCTTCATAAGCAAATTTACGTATATTATAACCCCAGAGCAAGTTGCTCGCATCATAGACGACCAGAACCTCAGTACTTTGTTTCCGGGCGAGTTTTTTAGAAAAATCCTCCGGGACGACTATTCCTCCACGAATTATTCCCTCCCGCATAGCTTTTTCCATTTTCTCGCAAGTATCAATTTCGGGATTTATTTTAAAATGCTGACCAGTGCTAAAATAATCCGCGACCTCCCGGCTGGCCAGGCTATTATCCAGGTCAACCAGAGCAAAGGGAACATCGTTTATGGCAGCGGAGTAATAAACCGAACCCATCAAAAAAGCAAAAAAGAGGGGAGCGAGGAAGACGATAGCAAATGCCACCCGGTCTTTTAGGATGTGCCGCACTTCGTAGTTGGCTATATTCAGCATAGTTCTCATGATTCTCCCCCTTTTTAGCTGGTTTTCTGCGGTACTAACCTGAAAATTACCGCAGTTAAAGCGTAGGCCACCAGGGCAAACAACAGGAATTGAAAATAGTATTGCGACATATAGGCCCAACTGGCATCTTTCATACTGAGAAAGATTACCCCCTGGAAAAAGCCGGTCTGTGGCAGCCATTTGACCACCTGGGCCAGTATTTGCGGCATCGCCTCCAGAGGCCAGGAAAAACCGGAAAGTACAAAAGCAGGTACCGCTATAGCCATGACTATGCGGCTGGCATCGGCGGCAGTGCGGGAAAAGCTGGAAACCAGTGTCCCCAGGCTATGCATCGCCACCGCAAAACCCATGGTAAACAGCATTAATTTGCCGAAATCACAACGCAAAGGAAGGTGCAGTACTTCAAAACACAAGCCGTATAAAACTGCCACCGTAGCCATGAAAATAACCAGGTGAGCCAGGATCTTAGCTAGAAAAATTATAAACAGGGAACGGGAGGATGATTTTAAATGTACCCAGCTGCGGGTGCCCGTTTCACCTATAATGGTCATGGCTGATAGCAAAGTACAGCATTGTTGCCAGATATTAAGCACCAGTCCCAGCACCAAGAAGAAAGCATAATTAATAGTAGGGTTAAACCAGGGTTCGTCAACGATATTTACTGCCATCAAAGCATTCATCGCATCCTTCATATGTTCTCCCTGGGCGAGCAAAACTTTTACCCCGCTTTTTACCTCAATAGTACGTACCACCTGCAAAACGGCCACACTGGCATTGATCGCATAGACCATGTTGCTGCCATCAATAATCATGGCCACCCGGGTGGGGCGCCTCAATTCTTGTTGCTGTCCGAATTTTTCCGGAATAACTACCCCGACCACTACTTCGCCTTTTTCGATAGCTCTTTTTATTTCCTCGTAGCTATTATAATAAGCAACTACATCAAGGTTTTCCGCCTGCTTTATATCAGAAGCCAAGGCCCGGCTTTGCGCGCTGCGATCCAGGTCGGCAATAGCGGTCGGTATATCGGTCAAAACCTGCGCTCGGTAAGCCAACCCAAAAAGAAGCAAGGAAAGAAGCGGCATCACCAAAAGCACGACACGCAGGCCGCGATCACGCCATATATATGTAAACTCCCGCCGGAAAAAAGCATAAAAAAGCCTAAGCATCCTGTTCACCACGCTTTTTGGGAATCACAGCATTTAGCTCTTTCCATATATTCTCCGCCTCATCCGGGCTATAAATCTTAACCATACCGTCATCCAGCCAGGCTACACGATCCAGGTAATGAACATGTTCCATATTGCTAAAGCCGCATAAACAGCTATTGCCCTCCTCAAGATATGCTTCCAATACCTGCAAAATGACGCTGCGCGACTCCAGGTCGATATCACGGATAATTTCATCAATAATCAAGATTTCAGGACGATTCAAGAGGGCACACGCCAGAGCTACACGCTGGTAAACACCAACCTGCAGGCTGGGTAGAGTTTCGCGCAGGTAATCTTCTAATTGCAAGCGTTGAATAACGTCCTCCAACCGCTCGAAAGGGGCTTTTTTGATTACCCTGAATAAATCCAGGTTTTCGGCTACATTCAAGTCAGCAAAGAGACTGGGTTGCTGGGTTACCAAACCCATCTTTTTCTTGTAGGCCTGGTTTTTGGCGATATTCTGTCCCAGTATTTCTATAGTCCCGGATTTGATTCGATCAACCCCCAGGGCTGCGTGCAGAAGCGTAGTCTTGCCCGTACCGCGCAATCCGAACACCCCCAAACACTCTCCCCGGTATAGATCCAGGTCAACGCCTTTAAGCACCGTACGCTTGCCTACTTTCTGCACCAGGCCCCTGATAGAAATAACTACTTCCTTGTCGCCGGTGTTTTTCATAGGCTCCTACTCCTTCTCTAAAATACGTACTGATGCCGTCATTCCGGTTTTCAGGCGTAAATCATTATTGGGAATATCCACCCGCAGCTCGAAAGAGCGAATATCATGACTGTACATTTCATTAACCGCCTTATGTACGGCAAATTCCCCGGCATCACTTACTTTGATGACCTTACCCGGGAAAACCTCATCCGGATGAGCCGGAACCCTTACCTCAGCTAATTGGCCCAGTTTAACCCGGCCAATCTTGCTTTCATCAATATAGACCTTGACATAACTCTGCCGCAGGTCACTTATTTCAAAAACAGGAGTACCTGCATTAAGCATTTCCCCGGTTTCCAGATATTTTATAGTAATAAAGCCATCAATAGGAGAATGCAATTTAGTGTTAGCCAGGTAAGCTTCTGCCTCCTGTACCGCCCCCTGAGCCTGCTCAGCCACCCCCCGGGCTGCCTCGCATTCATGCCGCGCTACTTCCACCTTTTCCCGCCCGGCCAGAGCTTCATTCAGTTGACCCTGAGCCGCTTTCAGCGCATTGCTGGCTTCATCAAACTGGCTGTCGGCAATGGCTCCGCTTTCATGCAGGCTTTGGGCCCGATCGTATTTCTGCTGGTAGTTGGTCAGGTTGGCTTCCGCCTTGGTTATCAGCGCCTCAACTGTCTGGCTGGTGGCAACTACCCCGCTCTCCGCTTGCCGGGCCCGGCCCTGGGCCGCAGCCAGTGCCCCCTGGGCCTGCGCCAGTTTCGCCTCGATTTCACGATTATCCAGCTCCGCCAGCAACTGCCCCTTTTTTACTTCCATACCTTCATCCACATAGATGCTAGCAATTCTACCAGGAACCTTGAAAGCCGCATTAACTGTTGTCGCCTCAATGGTTCCGGTAGCGCCAAGGCTTTCGTGGGCCTGGGTAACCACCGTTTGCTGTCTCTGAAAATACCCAAGCAGAATAGCTATGGCAGCCACGAACAACAGCAATAAAAGAATGAATACAGCGTTACGCTTGGTTTGAAGTAACCCTGACACCTTGGATTGCATTATTCCTCTTCCCCCTTTTTCTCCTCTTTTTTTATTCCAGTACCCGGCAGATAAGTTATTGCAATTTTATCTGCCGGGCAGCTAGCTGCTAAACCGCTATACCATGCCAACTAGGCCAAAATCCCCCGCGTCAAAACCAGCTTCATCAGACTGGTAATCCGCTCCGGAGCAAAATCCCAGTTTTTTTCACCCACAAAAGGAAAGGTGGCGTCCTGAAAGATGGTTTCCAGCAAACGAGCCAGCTCGTAGCTGTCCACCGGAATCAACTGTTTCTCTTCCTGCCCCCGTTCAAATACCGCCACTGCCATTTCCAACTTCCTTCTAAGCTTATTAAGGATATCCTCCATCCATTCCTCCCGTACCTTGTTTTGCAGGCGGCGCCGGACCCAGGAAGATAGAATATGGTTATATCCCCGGAAGAATTGAAATTGCAGAACCAGATAGTTGTCTATGGCGGACAGTAAATCATCATTATCCAGGCACTGTTCCTTAATGTCCTGGCAGAGCTGACCCAGTTCCTGGGATATAAGGCAGGTCAGCAGGTGATCCTTGTTCTTAAAGTAGAGATAGATGGTACCCTTGCCACAACCTACCTCCCGCGCTATCTCATCTACCGTCACCGCCTCAAAAGGCCGGTTGGAGAAAAGCTGGAAGGCCGTTTCCATAATAACCTGCTTTTTAAGCTCCTTTTCCCTCTCTTTCAACAAGAAATTTCACCTCCCTGTCCAGTCAGTTCTTAAACTGACCGCTCAGTTTTATAGCCTCATTTTACCCCTGCCAGTAAATTTTGTCAAAGAATAAAATAGTACCAGGCAGCAGTTGTTAAGTAATTAAACATTAATTAAAACAACCAGTACCTGGTACCAAGGTGTTAATAAGGAAAGTAAACTAACCCACTTATCATCAATGGTTGTGGCCCCCGGGCCATGGGGGGTTAGTTTAAAAATTTATTTTTTCAAGCCGTTCATGAGTATGTCGGTAACATCGCGGGCCAGCACCTCCGGTGCAATTTCCCAGCCGTCCAGGGTGATGGGAGCCCACATAGCTGCTACGGAGCCGGTTAATAATACCTTCACCAGCATGGGGTCAAGCTCGCGCAGCTCTCCCCGGGCCATTCCCTCTTCTATGATTTCCACCACCCGCTCTTCTTTTTCCTGGCGCTGAGTGTAGATCCATTCCCTCAGTTCCTGGTCAAAAACATCACTATCCCAAAATACCAGGCGGGTCAGTTCTTTATTATCCCGGCAAAATTTAATGTGGGTCTCAAAAATGATACGAAGCCTTTGCTCTACGGGTAATTGCTTCATCTCTTCCGGGTTGAAATTTTGGTAGTAGACCTGCAGGCTTTTATTGAGCATATCCTGAAATAGCTGCAGCTTGCTGGGGAAATATTCATATATGGTTCCCTTCCCTATCCCCGCCACGGCAGCAATCTCCTCCATACGGGCATTATGATAACCCTTGGAGGAAAAGACATGTACCGCCGCCTCCAGAATCAACTCTCTTTTACCTTTTTTCATATCTACTCTCCTCTGCAGGATACTATGGCCTGAAGCAAGGGGAAACAAGGGGACGTTCTTTTTGCTTCCCCCTTACTATCCTCTGCGAAGCTTAAGCTTTTGCCCCCAGTCGTCAAATATGCTGTAAACCACCGGCACCAGTATCAGAGTGATAAAGGTGGAAACCAGCAGGCCGAAAATTATCACTATGGCCAGGGGAGCATCGGCTTCGGCTCCTTCCCCTATCCCTAAGGATAACGGGAACATGGCCAGTATGGTGGCAAAGGCGGTCATAAGTATAGGGCGCAGCCTTACCCGCCCGGCTTCAACTATAGCCTCATCCCGCTCCATGCCGCGCTCGCGCAGCTGTTTCAGGTAGTCCACCAGGACAATGGCATTGGCTACCACGATTCCCACCAGCATTATTATCCCGATGAAAGCCGATACGCTGAAGGCTTTGTTGGTCAGGAGCAAGCCCAAGACCACGCCTATAAAAGCGGTAGGCACCGAGAACATTATAACAAAGGGGTTGAAGAAAGATTCATATTGTATAGCCATTACCGCATAAACCAGGATAATGGCCAAAATCAAAGCAATACCCAGACTTCTGAAGCTATCCATCATATCTTTGTTCTGCCCGCCATATTCAATACTATAACCTGAAGGCAGGTTAATCTTATCTACCTCGTTTTGTATATCCTTCATTACCACGGAGAGATCGCGGTTTAAGAGGTAGGCGTTTATCTCCGCTCGGCGCACCCGGTCCACCCGCGTAATCTGAATAGGTCCGGGGGCCATTTCGAAGCTGGCGATTTGCGACAGGCGCAAAACCCCTCCCCGGGAGGTGCTGATAGCCAGGTTTTCCAGGTATTCGAGTTCTTTATGATTTTGCGGAGAATAACGCACCCGGACATCCACCTCATCACCCCCAACCCGGTATCGAGTTGCGACATTTCCCTGCATGGCGTTCTTTATATCTGACGCTACCTGCATCGGGGTTAAACCATAAGCAGCCGCCCGTTTACGGTCAATCTTGACCTGTATCTCCGGAATGCCGTCACTCAATGACGAAATGACTTCGCGGGTACCGGGAACTTTTCTAACTATCTCCGCAACCTCTTCCGATATTTCCCGCAGAACCTGCATATCGTCTCCCCGCACCTGTACACTAACCGGCCCGCCGCCGCTGGGACCGGTGGAAGTTAGATCCATCATGCTGACTTTGATTTTAGAACCGGCTATCCCGCTAAGCCTGCTGCGGATATCTTCGGCCACCTCATCCCCGCTGCGCTTACGTTCGTTTTTCGGGACTAATTTAATATAAATGGTAGCCTGATCCGCTTTGGTTCCGGAATCGAAAAACATGCTGGCCGAGCTGCCCACACTGGAAAATATGGTAAATACCTCGGGAACCTCCCGCAACTGGGCTTCCACTTTTTCCACTACCTGTTCCGTATCTTTCAGCAGCGTACCCTTATCGTTTTCAATGGTGATGGAAATTTCCCCCGCATCCATCGCGGGCAGGAACTCCGCCCCGATAAAAGGAACCAGGGCCAGGGCGCCAACCATCAACAATGTAACTAAAGCCACCACATGACGCCGGTGCCCCAAAGCCCAGCGCAGTATTATTTTATACCTCTCCCCCAGATTATCCAGCCAGTTGCCGAAGTTAAAGACCACCCGGGATACCCTCCCTTTTTCCGGATCCAGCGGCTGCATGGCTTTATCACTGAGCATCCGCGAAGCCAGGAGAGGCACAATGGTTAAAGCTACCATAAGGGAACAAAAGATGGCGAAACTGACGGTTATAGCCAGCGGTTTAAACAAGACAGACGCCAGACCCTCGGCAAACATTATGGGGAAGAAAACCGCAATAATGGTAGTGGTAGAAGCGATAACCGCATTGCCCACCTCTGAGGCCCCGGTGAGGGCAGCTTCCATAGGCGGCAGGCCCAGGCTGCGGTGCCGGTAAATATTTTCAAAAACCACTATGGAGTCATCCACCATACGCCCTATTCCCAGGGCCAGGCCCCCCATGGTAATAAGGTTCAAGGTGCTGTTGTTGACATACATAAGAATAAATGTGGCGATAATCGATAGAGGAATAGCCGTAAAGACTATTAAGGTACTGCGGCCATTGCGCAGGAAAAGAAAGAGAACCAGTATAGCCAGCAGTGCCCCCTCCACCATCATGCGCTTGGTTATATCCAGGGACTGGTTGATAAAAGACGACTGGTCCATGACCACTTGATAATCGAGGTCCAGATCCAGCTCCGCCATTATTTCTTCCATTTCTTCTCTTACCGCCGCACAAGCCTTGACCGTATTAGCATCGCTTTGCTTCAAGCAGTGAATACCCACGGCTTTGCTTCCATTTACCCGGGTAATCTGGGTGTCATCCTTGTAGGCATCTTCGATCATGGCAATATCGTTCAAATACACGCTATTGCCGCTGGGGGTGAGGATAGCCACATTCCGGATATCGTCCAGGTTTTCAAACTGCTGCAGGCTGCGGACATAGTACTCCCGCTCGCCTTCTCGGGCCTTGCCGCCGGAGAGATTGAAGTTTTCCAGCTGCAAAACCTGGTTGACCTGGGTCAAGGTGAGACCGTAATCCTCTAGTTTTACCGGATCTACTTCCACCTTTATCTCCCGTTCCAGTCCCCCGGTAATTACTACCGAAGCTACCTCCGGGATACGGCTGAGGCGAGGCTCAATGACATCCTCGGCAATAGACTGCAGCTGCCCCAGGGATATTTTATCCCCCCCGCGGATACCCATCTGTATAATAGGCATCATGGTAGGGTCCATCTTCAGAACCATGGGCTTTTCCACCCCACTGGGCAGCGATTTCTCAATTAAACCTATTTTCTCACGGATATCCATGAGAGCACTCTCGATATTCGTTCCCCAGTCGTACTTGATGAGGATAAGGGAATTACCCGAAGTAGATTGAGATTGAATCTCTTTCACCCCGCTCAGGGTATTCAAAATACCTTCCAGGGGCTCGCTAACCTGCGATTCCACCTCTTCCGGACCAGCGCCCGGATATGAAGTCATAACCGCCGCATAGGGGAATTTCATCTCTGGATATAGATCCAGGGGAATTTTAGAAAGGGTAAAAAAGCCGAATATAATCACTACCGCAACCAGTATGCTCATAGTAACCGGTCGTTTAACCGCAAACTCTACTATTTTCATTATTTTGACCCCCCGGCAACAACCCTTACCAGGGTTCCGTCACTGACCAGCGTATTCCCCCGGGTAATTATCTCCTGTCCCGGTTTGAGGCCCTTGCTTATCTCGATATAGTTTTCATTTTTGATACCGGTTTCGACCTCTACTTCCCGGGCCCGGTTCTCCTTATCCTTCATTTCCAGCACATAAACTACCTGGCGCCCGGACTTGGGAACTACCGCATTAACCGGTATGGCCAAAACATCTTTTTTACTCTGGGTATCCACCCGGGCTTCGGCAAACATCCCGGACTTAATAAGGCCCTCCGGGTTGGGCAGGCTTACCTTCACCGAATAGCTGCGCTTAACCGGATCCGGCACCACGGATACACTTTTCACCCGGCCTGCAAAAGGCTTCTCACCTGCAGCCTCTATAGCAACATCAACCGCACTGCCCACTTTTATATAGCTTACTTCCGCTTCGCTCACCAGCAGTTCAATTTCCAATTCCCCGGTATCTGTCACTATCGCCGCCGGCATCTGCGGGTTGGCCGTTTCCCCCAGGGAAAGGTTGATACTGCCCACTATCCCCTCTATAGGGGAAGTCAGGTTGCAGTTTTCCATCTGGTTCTGCAGGCTGGCCAAAGCCGCCTCTGCCTGAGCTACGCTGGCGGCCACCGCCCCCGAATTCAGGGATTCATACCTCAGTTTTTCCGCTTCAAACTGGCTGTCGGAAATAGCTCCCGCCTTATGCAGTTCTTCATTGCGTTCAAAATTCTTGCGCGCATTTTCCAGGCTCAGCTCATTGGCCACCTGCGCCGCACGCGCCCCGGCCAGACCCGCCTCCGCCTGCTTTACCGCCACATCTAAATCTTTGCTGTCCAGGCTAAGCAAAAGTTGCCCAGCACTTACCTTCTGCCCCGGCTGTACATGAATGGCCGTTACCCGAGCCGGCATCTTGGGCATTATGTATACCTCATTGTGACCCCGTACCATTCCCGAATAACGCATACTCTTGGCTATATCATGTTTTACTACCGGAGCCGTGTTTACCGTTATGGCACTCTCTTTGACCAGCTCCTTTTCCTTAGCACAACCTGTCGCCAACATCGAAATTAAAATCAAAAAAACCAGCAAAAAATATAGCCCTTTGCCTTTTCCCTTCACGGGTTCCCCTCCCCATAATCATAACTTACCGACCGACCGGTAGGTCGGTTATATTGAAAGTATAGCCCTAAGGGAAAAAAACGTCAATACGGTGCCAGGCACTTAAGTTGTTAAGTTATGAATAATAACTTAACAACTTAAGTGCCTGGCACAGCGTTTTTATTTCGTTTTTATTTTATTTTACTGCAAATCGTTAATAGTAAAATGCATAATTATTTGCTTACCCAGGGGTTTCCCAGCCAAGCTTTTGACTTCTGGACTAATGAACAGGGTATAGGTCTCCCCGGGTTGATAACTATAAACTCCTCCACTAGCCTTCATGATTACAGAACGTTTATTAAATGTCAGTTCCGGTATTATTTCATTAATTATCTGACCTGCCCCATCTTTGATATAGAAGTATTCAGAGGTCACTGTCTTAGGGTCGAGTTCTGCACTAAAGTTAATAATGTAATTTTTATCGGTCTGCTTTTCTGTTTTTTCTTCCCATAGAATAGTCTGTGCCTGACCAGCAATGCTATCATCTTCATTAATTAAGATCCTGCTGCGGATATTATCACCGATAATGGCATTGCCCGTTACATTTTTAAGATATACATAAAAGTATTTAATATCGCCTGCCACATTATTGTCCACTATGGTTACCGGTATGGTTTTTGATGTTACCCCAGGCTCGAAAACCAATGTGCCGTTGCTTGTGAGGTATTCATTGGGCGCTTTGGCACTGCCATCCTTTGTATAGTACTCCACACTTACGCTATTCTGCGCATTGCCGCTGCGGGTAACTGTTATCGTTGCAGTACCATCATTTTCATTCACCTGTTGAGTAGCCTGGGAAAACTGAACAACATCTGATTCGACCGATGTAAAACTGGAGCCTTTTATAAATACGTTAGAATCTAAAATATTATCACCTGCATCGGCTATTGACATCCTGATGGTATGTTTCTGACCCACCTGAACAGCGGCAGTTACAGTAAGCACTGTAGTCAAGCCGTCCATTTCAGTCATTATTTGAGGATCGTTAACATAATCGTATTCGTTATCTCTATAATACTGACTGTTCATGCCGTTGTTTACATTATTGATGGCTACTGGGATGTCAGTATTAGGAATTAAGGCTATGTTTTTACCATTGAGGAAAAAGCCGAATACATCATTAAATCGGGAATTAACAAACTCATTGTATTCATCGGAAGAAAATACATAATCGAATGAGAATGTATTCTTGGAGGGAATAAAGTCAAATTCGAGAATTGTAGCATCTTCGGTTTCATATCCAGGAATTAGCAGGTTCAAATGTTCATCACCTTGAAGACCGTTTACATGGGTTATGCCGGGACTAACATTGGGGCCATCAACAAGCCTTATATTGCCGGAACTTAATATAACGCCCTCGTTAAAACCAATAATACTACTATCGCTTGCTGTAAAAGTACCTGCTGAAACATTTGTGCCGGTATATTTTACATTTGATATTTGAACACCCTCACCCATTATTTGTTGTGCTAATTGCTCTGCTGTCTGCTCGGACAGATCCTTTGTAATAATGTATTGGGAGCCTTTTTCAGGATATTGGCCCCAATCGTCATCATAATCGGGATAGTCAGGATCTTCAGGATACTCAGGGTATTCGGGATAGTCAGGATATTGGTTCCAATCACCCTCATCATTAATGCTGCCAATGTTGTTCTGTTGAGATTCTCGTACAAGCAGGTCATCCCGAGCATAAGCAGGCAAAGCCACCGCCAGACTAAAAAGCATCAAAAGTGTTACCAGCAGGGCCAGCGATTTACAAACAGTCTTAGTCCAACTCCTTACTGATTTCTTCTTATATACTAATTTCATGTGCATCTCCTTTCTCCCGGCCAGGCCGGCCCAAAATCTCATATTTTGCATGGACCTGTATAAGCAGAGGTTTTTTATCCTAACAACACAACTTAATAATTATTGATTGGCACCTCCTCCACATTTTGCATAAGATTCCTAATTAATTTTAAATTAATAATGTAAAATGTTTGTAAAATACAGCAGGAAAAAACTTATGCAAAGAGAATTAATACATAATTGTGTTGCAGGTACAAGGGTTGCTTAATAGGAAGGATATGCACATGGCCATGGTATCTCTGGTTAATAGCCAGTTAACTCCGCCTCATATCAGGAATTCCATCAAACGCGACCGGCTTCAGGAATTGGGACTTTCTATACTCTCCCACCGGGTTACTACTATAACTGCCCCGGCTGGTTATGGGAAAAGCGTCTGGGTAGCTTCCCTGTTGCAAGAAGAGGAATGGCCATCTACGGCCTGGTTGAGCCTGGAAAGATACAACAGTGAACCCTCTTTTTTCCTTTGCCATTTAATCCATGCTTTTAAAAAAATCAATTCGGAATACGGCAGTCAATCACTTCGTACTTTAAACAGCTTAAGAAACTTAAAACAGGACTATTTTATCGCAACTTCAGCTATAATACAGGAATTGCCTCAGGATCAGGAAATGGTGCTGGTACTGGACGATTATCATTTAATTGACCAAAATCAACTGCTGCCAAAGATTATAGAATATTTAATTCGGCGTCTTCCGCTTCGCACTCATATAATTATAGTAAGCAGGACGCCTCCTAAGCTGAATCTTCACCAGGAATTGCTAAAGGGGGAGTTGTTGGAAATAAGCAGTCAGGCCCTGCTGTTTACTCCGGAAGAAATAAGAGAGCTCCTCTCCCTTGAAGGTTTAGTACTCTCCACCGAAGACTGCACCTATATCCATCATTGTACGGAAGGATGGGCCGCCGGGGTTCGATTAATGGGCCTTTCCCTTAAACAATTTGGTGGTAATTGGAGAAACAATCTTTCCTCCTTAACAGGAAAACATACAGCTTTATATAGTTATTTGAGCCATGAATTATTTAATTATCTTCCCCGGGAATTGCAGGATTTTCTCCTGGATACCTCAATCTTGCCTTATCTGGAGCCAATTTTATGCCAGGAGGTATTGGGCGACACCCGGAGCGAAGAAAAGATCCATGAACTTCATCTTATGGGCCTCCTCAGCCAGGTGGAAAGCAATACTACCATCTGGCGCTTTCATCATCTTATAAAGGAATTTCTGCTAGAAAGAGCGCAAAATATACGCAGCCCGGAATATATAGTATCTTTGCGGCGCCGTGCCGCCGTCCATCTCGAGAAAAACGGTCATATAGACCAAGCTTTAGAACAATTAGCTGCATGTGCTGATTGGTCTAAAGCCGCAGATTTAATCCTGGCTTATGCAGAGCCCTATTTCTTGGAAAACGGTTGCCATAATACTTTATACTCCTGGATTAAGGCTCTGCCTGTCGATTACTTAGATTCCCATCATCAGCTACTCTATTATAAAGGAATCTGCCTTAGAGACAACAACCCACAAAAGGCTCAGGAAATCCTTTCCCAGGCAGCCACCCTGGCCCGAGAGAAAGAGGATGTCAAGGGAGAAATCCGCTCCCTTATGGCTATCCTGGCTGTACATATTTTTAGTAGTGATTCCGCCCGAAGCGAAGCGGTGGCAGGACGTATTCCCATGATAGCCTCCAGCCTGAAAGAAAACTGGGCCCAGGGATTTGCGCTGGTAGCTGCACTGGGTAAGGCTGTCTCAGAAGATGACTTGAAACAGGGATTATACTTAAGTCGTCTGGTAGCTAAAACTCCCCTGGAGCCAGAATGGCAGTTGTATTACCTTCTTTTGAGCGGGGTCGTACACTACCGCCTGGGTAACCTGGATACAGCCCGGCAACTGGCTGAAAAAGCTCTGGTTCTGCCTTTGGTGCAAAAAAGTGATCGCTGGCTTGGCGTTGCTTATGTGCTCCTCTCGGGCATTTATTGTGCTAAGGGTGAAATTAGACCGGCTATTGAAATAAGCCGGCAACTAATTCAGCTGGGACATAAATATAATATCCCCCATCAAATAGCCTACGGTCATCGTCGTTTAGCCCAGGTATATCTTCTCCAGGGTAAGCTGGTCGAAGCCCGTTATGAATCCGAACTTTGCAGCGAATTGTGGCTCGAAGCCAACAACGAAGCCATGGCCCGTCATGCTGATTTGGAGACTATCTTCTTCCGTATTATAACTGGGGAAAATTCGAAAGACAGCTTCCAGGAAAAGCAGGATTTTATTAAAATCATTCTAAATAAGCAAAGCGGCTACGGCTCTAAGGATTATTCCTTATCCATCGCCGGAGTAATAGCCAGAGAAGCAGGGCAAATGGAACAGGCCAGGCAGTGGTTGGAGGAATCGGCTGCCAGCAGCGAAAAAAAAGGAGCCAAGCAATTATTGGCCGGTACTTTGCTTAATTTAGCCAGTTTATATCTCCTGCTGGGTGATGAAAGCAAAGCTGACCATAAACTACATAAAGCGCTGGGTCTTGCCCAGGCAAATAAAATAGATACCTTCTGGGATTGGCATCCGGAAACAGTATATAAAATGTGCCACCGTGCTTTATTAAAAAACATTTATCCGCAATGGGCTTTACACATTTTACAACGCTGGTTTTCTGAACATATATGTGAAGAAGCCCATCTGTTTTTGGTTAATGATGATGAGAATACCCATAATACCATCACCACCCTCATTCAAAACTATGCTCAATTTAATGGTGTCCCCATTATTCATGCGAATTTTATGGGCGGATTCCAAGTTTTCGCGAATGGGGTAATTATTCCTCCTGCACATTGGAAAACCAAAAAAGCAGAGAATCTGTTCAAATATTTAATTCTCGATAGACGCCCCCAGACCAAAGAAAAAATCTTATCCCTCATATGGCCAAAAACCGATGAACCCGCTAGTGACGCCAGTCTTAGAATGGCTCTGACTCATATACGCCAGGCCCTGAATCTCTCCCCGAACAGCAACGATAGCATAGTGCTCCGGCGCGGTATGATTTACCTTAACCCGGAGATAAAAGTATTTACTGATTATGAACTATTTGTTTCTTTGAGCAAAAAAATACTATACCCTATCGGAAGAGACACAAATAGTCTTGAGCAACTGCATCTTATGGAAAATGCGGCACGTCTGTATCAGGGTGAATTATTGCCCGACAATATTTATGAAGATTGGACCTCAAGCCAGCGCCATAAATTGCACGATTTATATATCCAAATTCAACTAAAGCGAATAGAAGCATATATTCAATCCGCTCAACCATCCCGAGCTTTGGAAATCTACCAAAGCTGCCTGGCCATTGATCCTATGGATGAGCGAATAGTCAAAATCTCCATGGAGCTACTAATTTCCAATGGTCAAAGGCACAAGGCCCTGCAGCTCTACAAAGACTTTGCCCAGGGTTTAGCTCAAGAATACGGACTAGAACCCTCAGCTGAAATAAAATCCCTCTATGAGAGGATTTTTTGAGCCCAGCTGCTTTCTTGTTTCGAAAGATCTTTCGGACTGTCAATATCATAACTAACCCATGCCATGCCAGAGGCTACAAGCACCGATGAAAAGTGATTTAGTAGGCGCTTGAATAGTAAGATGTAGTAGGAAATAAATTAAACCCCTCACTTTACTAAAACAATGGTTAAACAATAGTTGAACAATGGTTAAACAATAGTTACGACTTTTTTTACTAAATCCTTATTATATATCAGCAGAATATCAGCACAACCGTTCCCACGATATACACTGGAAAAAAGCTATAATTAAGGGTTACGCAAAAGAAGCAACGCTTTCGCCATTATGCTATAAATTACGGTACGATATGTTATTATGGTAAATGCCCTCAAATAATGTAAAATAAGAATAAATAAGAATAATAGAGCAATGAAACTGCCAGTAAGGTTAAGAAGGGGAGAGGTTTTTTGAGAAAGGGAATGATTAAGTGCATCCCGGATAGCAATTCGGCTATCTCCCGGCTCAGACATCTAGCCTGGACAATTATAATGATCTGTATCTTTTGCCTGGGCAGTAATCTGCAGGCTATGGGCTCGCTGGAGACTGAACCGAATGATACGAGGGATACGGCCCGGGCAATCAGCTTAAATAAGACCTATACCGGAAATCTGCAGGGTAGCCGGGATGTTGATTATTATTCTTTTAATATACCCACCCAGGGGGTCTCCCAGTTGACTTTTTCGCATGCCAGCGTGAATGCCGGGGTTTGGGATGTGGAAATCAGGGATGCCAATAACAAACAGATTACCGGCTTTTGGTCAGAAGCTCGTGATACCAGTAAAAAATCCTACCGCCTGCGCCTGCCGTGCGGAGACTACTTTATTAGAATCAGCAGCAGCATATTTAACAAAGTGGATTACAGCCTGAATATGGGCTTTAAGGAAGAAAACGGGGCCTATGAACAGGAATTCAATGATACCGTAGAAAGCGCCTGCGGGGTGGGTTTTAACCAGCTCTGGATCGGCAATTTGCAGGGTTATAGTGATCAAGATTGGTATCGTTTCAAGCTATCCTCATCAGGCAACCTGCAGATTGACTTCAACCATGCGGCCACCAAGACAGGCAACTGGCGGATTCAGTTATGGGATGATGATCATATCCTCACCTCTTTCCTGTCCGGAGAGAAGGATACGCAAAAGAAATCGGATTATCTGAACCTGGCTGCTGGTCAGTACAACCTGAAGGTATTTCATCCTGACCCAGAAGAAGTTCCGGCAGGTAACGCCTCCGACACGACAACGCCCGGTGCTCAGACCATTACTTATTCGTTTAGTGATATTGATTATAACTTTACGATTGGCTTTGTACCGCCTTGGAGAACAGATCCTGCCAACGGGGCCAAGGGTGTTTCAATTAACCAGAATATTAGCATCACTTTTTCATTTTTTGACACCAAAATAATCGACAGCAGCAAAAGGATTACTATAACCAAGGATGATGGCACAATCGTCAATGCCGGAATGGTTTTGTCCGACCAGAGTGCCCAGATACATCCCCAGCAAAGGCTAGACTATAACACCACCTATGTTGTGAAATTGCCAGCCGGGCTAGTAAAGGACCATTTGGGCAATATCACGGGAGAATACCAGTTTAGTTTCACAACCGAGGCATCTCCTCCCCCGCTGATCGGGGGGATTGAGGTTTCCCCCGGGAAGACAGTAAACGGCGTTTTTAAAACCGGCGAAGAAATACAACATTATTTTTTTACGACCGGGAAGGCCGGTACCTATATCATAGAAACCCTGGGTAATGTAGACACCAAGGGAGAATTATTCAATGCCCACCAGTCTTACAGTGATGATGATAGCGGCAGCCTGCGTAATTTCCGTTTTATAAGACAGCTGCCGGCCAATACAAAATATGGTTTGGATATCTGCTCCTGGGGCAAATCTACCGGCACTTATACCCTAAGTGTCATGAGGGTGGAGGATTTTTCCGGCAAAGAATGGACCAGTAAAACAGATCAGCCCGCGCAAAAAGACTTTACGGTTAGATTCAGCCAGGCCGTTGAGCCTACTTCCCTGGCAGGCAATATTTTTGTTAGAAACACCCGGGGGCAGGACCAGGCGGTTAACGTGGTCATTAAGCCCGGCAGCGGAGATAAAGAAGTCATCATCACGCATCCGGGCAGCGGTTACCAGCCCGGTGAGATTTATTGGTTATATATCGGCTCCCGCTTGAAAGAAAAGGCAGGACCATTTATCAATAAGCCGGTCAGAATGCAGTTTACCATCAAAGATAAATAGCTTTGTGCTTGTTGCTTATACTAAAAGATCGCTAAGGGAAGGGATAATAAGATGCTAAAAAAATGGATGAGAACAGGCTTGTTTTGTTTGGGGTTGCTTTATTTTTCATTAAGCGGGATGGCCGGTTCAGGTCTGGAAAAGGCTGAAGCCAGAACGATGGCCAGCAGCGAGCTCTGGCCGGAAAAGGCCTGGACGGTTAGATTCAGCCAGGAATTGAACCCGGATAGTATCACCCCGGAAACCGTCTATGTGCTTGACAGCCAGGGCCAGCGGATAACGCAAGTCAGCTTACAGGTTAGTAAAGACATCGTAAGCGTAGGCTTGGCCGAAGGTTATTCATATCCCCAAGGGGATTACCGCCTAGTCGTCGCCCCAGGGATTGAATCGGCAACCGGAGAAAGCACTACAACAGAAACAATCAAACCTTTTACCGTCCTGGGGCCTACCTATTTTACTTTTCTTAACAATGTTTTGCCCACCGGTCTGGCCGGAAAAGGCTACTCCATATACTTAGAGGGTAATCGATCGACTGGAACGAGCTGGGCAATAAACCAGGGCAGTCTGCCGGCTGGCCTCACGCTCGACCCAGGCAGCGGAGAGATCAAAGGGAAGCCGGAAGCAGCCGGAAGCTTCAGCTTTTCCATTAAAAAGACAAGCGCAAAAGGTAGTGAAGAGAAGGCTCTGTCTTTGGATATATTGCCCGGTAATTTTACCTTAAGCCCCCTGATTTCCCCCAGTATAAGCCAGGGGCAACAACCTGAGACAGGTTCAGCCCAGTTACGGTATCCTAATGGTTCTAAAAAGGCTATAGATATATACTGGGAACCAGTTAACAGCCAGCAAGGGGGGAATATTACCCTTCGGGGTCAACTAGGAGGCTCTGATTACCAGGTGGAGATCCCGGGAATAATTAGTTATCTCCAGCATGTAGACTATAAGTACTACTACTGGGCTACTATAAACTGGCGTACGGTGACTGTGGATCTGGATGGTAAGGTGCGGGACGCCTATATGGATGCCAGCTATCCCGACCGCAGCAAGATTCGCAAGATGGATTTTATGAAGGAGCTCTCGGAACAGCGGGGATGCAACGTATTTGGCGTAAATACCAATGCACTTGATACAGGAAGTACGGTTACCTTCCGTTTTTATGATGCGTTTGGCAATCTTTTAGAGAAACGTGATATGCTGGTCGATTAATTCCGTAACCTTGGCAGGAGCCGTTATTTATAAAGTCAAAGTTTAAGTGATAGGAGGAAGGATTGTGTTTGACCATCAAGTTATCATAGAAAAAAAAGGCTGGTTCTTTTCCTGGATTACCAGAATATTCATTCTTGCGTTATTAATAGCCATCGTACCTCCCTCTCCGGCGGAAGCACGGGTTCCATACACCTACCAGTGGGAGAATGATCCTACTAAGGGTACCGGAATTAATCAACTAAAAATCGTTTTTGACTATGACATAGACCATATAAATACATATAACGGCATTAGTTTAATTGAAATCAGGCCACCGGCTACCCCAGCGATCCCGCATAGCCCCTATCGTGAGAAGCTCAGGGAAAATGTGGATTATATACTGCACCATAACCGGGGCAGTAATGTGATCATAATCAGCTTCCCGGCTATCGCCGTCCAAGTCCCCGACAGACCCAGCCTGGATCTTATCAGGATTGCCTGCAAGTACCCGGACCCGGATAACAATAATTGGGAGGTGTACATTCCCTGCGCGGTCTACAACGATCAACATAATATGATAAAACAGCCCGCCTTAGTTTATACCGCTAATTCCATTTACAAGCAGCTAGATGACTTCATCATTCCTTTCACGACCAGGGAGGTGCAGCCAGGCTTCAGATCGGCCTTTATGACTGCCAGCGAGGAGGACATAAATGACCGGATATTCCAGAAGAATGCGCCGCGTACCATAGATGTCTATGTACCGTCTTCATATATTACCAAGGTCACAACCATTCATCGATATGAAGGGGTTTTTCCTGATAACGACCTTACCCCGCCGCAGCTGTTTAATGTGGATATAAACTGTGCCAAAGATGTCACCCAGGTCTTCCTGGCAGTAGCTAATATCGGAGAACGCCGTTTGTCCTATGATGAGAAAAACAAATGCTTTACAACCGGATTTGCCGGGGTCAATGCCGACCTGTTCAATGGGGAGAATGGCGATGTAATGACCATCAAGGCTTATGATGCTTATGGCCGCTTGCTGGAAGAACGGGATTTTAAGGTCAGGGTGGGCGCCCTACGCAGCAATAACTCAACTGACTTTGTAGTTGACAACTATATCACCAGCACCGGTTCTTTAAAACCGGTCTATACCCTGCATGAGCTGATGCAGGACCCGGTGAAGGCCAGCAATATCCTGGCCCGTATTCCGGCCGGTGAGCTAGACCGGCTGAAGATCTCCTATCCTCAAAAGCCCAATTATTTCACCATCACGGATCGCAATGAGTTTGCCGAGGCGATCGCCAGTCAAATCACCCCCTTTGTTTTCTTGCAGATTAAAAATGATATTGACTTTACCCATATTCCCGCAACCAATACTACACCCGAATACCCTGCTGTAAATCCCACGACCACCTGCTCCTTGATCCTGGATGGGGGAGCGGATGCAAACACGCGGCCCACAATAAAGGTGGGAAGATTGGATCTGGGCGGCGGGCCCAACACACATGTGGAAATGAGCAATATCATAATAGACGGGATTGCCAATACAACTGGTGCAGGTACTCATTGGCCTAATATTCCCAACCCTACTCCCAACACCTTAAATGTAAATACAACTAGCGGAGGCGGCGGACCCCTTAGCCGACACTGGCTGTAGGGGTACAATACGGTGCCAGGCACTTAAGTTGTTAAGTTATTTTCATAACTTAACAACTTAAGTGCCTGGCACCGGTAACTTCTAAAGTAAATATAGGAATATCCGATATCATTAATATATATTCTTCCCAGGAGGTGAATTTTCCACTTATTAAAATTCTGTTAAAGGAGGGAATATGGGGAAGGTCCTTACCAGGACCCCTGGCTTAATTATGAAAAAGAATTTTACTCACAACTATGGCCATATTTTCATGTCACTGCTTATGGTCGCCACTGTTCTTATAATAGGCATAGTATTTGAAATATCTCCGGCGCAAGCCGCTGTTTCAGAAGCTGCATCGGTAAAATACAATAAGAAATGGACTATACGCTTCAACCAGCCTGTTGATCCAAATACGGTCAATGGAAACATATATGTAGTTGATGCAAATGATAAACGGGTTAACAATATTGAGATAATAGCTGAGGGTGATACCGTTTATGTTGCTCTAAAAGGCAATCATACTTATGCCGAGGGTAATTATCACCTCGTTATTAGAAACAATATATGCTCTCAGAATCAGATAGCTCTGCAAAAAGATATTATTAAACCTTTCCAGGTTATGGGGCGTAACTATTTCACCTTCGATGATGCCAATTTGCCGAGTGCTTTAACCGGGGCATCTTACTTTACAAATCTAGGTTCCGGTAATACCGATGATGCTACCTGGGCATGCATACCAGGCTCAACACCGCCAGCTGGACTCAGATTGGATCCAAAAACGGGTGCTATCAATGGTAGCCCCACAGGGGAAGGGACTTATAAATTCACTATCAAAAAAACCACGGGCAAGGTTTCCGAAGAAAAGGAATTAAGCCTAAATATTCTGTCGGGTAATTATATTAACTGCACTCTTCTTCCACCTAATACAACACCAGGCGAACATATGCCTTTAGGGCTGGCCGAGCTTTCTTATCCAGCTGGTATCAAAAAACAGATCGAAGTGCTCTGGAATCCACCTGCAGGCAGTGACTTGGGAAGCCAGTCATTCAGCGGCTATCTGGGTGGTAGTGATCACCAGGTGCAAGAAACCGGTAGTATAAGCTACCTGAAGGATGTTGACTTTGCCTATTTCTACTGGCCCAACTATAATTGGCGTACGGTAGCGGTTAATGTCAATGGTGCGGTTCGGGAAGTATGGATGGATGCTAAATATAAGGATGGTAAGCGCACCCGGAAGATGGACCTAATGGTAGACTCGTCCATTAAGGCTGCCGGAAATGTTTTTGGAATCAATACCAATTCATTAGAAACAGATAACCAGGTTACTTTCCGACTCTTCAATGCTTATGGGGAGTTGCTGGAGACCAGAGAAATGACTGTAAAATAGGTCTTTAATCAATATTATAAGGTATGATTATCGAGCAAATAAACAACAACTGGGGGGATAAAAACATGTTATATCAATTAAAACACAGGGATAAAGCCACATTGCCATTTTTCTTTGTCCTGTTTTTAGTATCAGCCGTCCTGGTATTTAGCTATGCGGACAACGCTAAAGCCCAGGTTCCCTATATATATCAATGGGAAGACGATTCCGGCGGTACCGGAATTAACCAGCTGAATATAGAGTTTGATTATCCCATAGAAACTGTAGATAATGACCTGATTGTCATCAGGCAAAAAGGCAGCGGCAGCAATCAGGTTGCCCTCGATAGCAAAGCAATCGACCCGGATTATACCATTATTAAAAATAATAATACCTTAATCATAAGTTTTCCTTCGATAGCGGTAGATACCGTCAACGGTAATATCGAAATGCTGCAGGTTTCGGCCCGCTACCCGGATATTGCCGAATGGGAACTATATATACGAGTGGGGGCCTTGGAATTCACCGCAGCCTCCCAATATACACAGTTGGTGGATATTGTGATTCCCTTTTATATCTGGGAAGCCGAACCCGGTTTCAGATCCACTTTTATGACTACAGCAGCAGAAGATATCAATGTTCGTATATTCCAAAACAATCCCATGCGCAGCATAAAGGTATACCAGCCTGCAGATTACATCACCGCTCTTAAAACCATACACCGCTTTGAGGGCGTATTCCATGATGACACTCTTACTCCTCCACAGCTTTCCAATATCGATATAACTGCCAAAACAGGAGTAGAACAGGTACATGTTAAGGTGGGAGCTAACCCCGAGAGAAGATTGAGCCTTGATCCAGTAGCCAAGTGTTTCACTGTTGGTTATGCCGGCCTGGAGGCCGGACTTCATGATAATGATAATGGAGATAACATAAAAATAAAAGCATATGATCCATACGGGAAATTACTGGAAGAGCGTAACTTCAAACTAAAGGTAGGCAAGCTCGACAGCGATATAAGCAGTGATTTTATAGTAGAAAACTATATAGTGCAAGCCGGCAGCAGTACCTTAAAAAATGAGTATACCCTGTATGATTTGGTGAGTGATCCGGCCCTGGCTCAGATTATTCTGGCCAGTATTCCGGCGGGAGAGCTGGATAAACTGAAAGTATCCTATCCTAATAAAGCCAATATGTTAATTATTAAGGACTTGAACACTATGGCGGCTGCTCTGGCCAAACAACAGCTATCTCCCAAACTCCTGATTCTTGCTTCCAGCCTCAGTTCCTGTCCTACGCTAAACATCAAAAACCCTTTGACTCTTGATGGTAAAGGCAACGGGCTGAGTTTCGCCCAGGGTAATAAGCTCGTGATTGGTGACGCTACGGAAGATCTAGACGTAACCCTGCGTAACCTGACAATTACCGGCGACCTGGATGTTAATGCCGGTCCGAATGGGTCAGTTACCCTGGAAAATGTTGCCGTCAGCGGAACCACCACGATAATAAGTGGAGGGATAAATTCAGTATATCTTCGCAATTTCAAGTCAACCATATTCCTAATCAATAATACTACTCCAGTAAGAATAATTGCCCAGGGTACGACATCATTGACCAATACGACCCTTAACACTGATCAGGATATTACTCTGGCCCTCGACCTGAATAGCGGCAACCCGTCATTTGGCAACATTACCGGTAACTGTGACACCCTGGCCTGGGGGGCGGGTGATGCTTTCAGTATGCCTTTTACCGCTCCCAATATCGATATACAGGGTAATCTAAAAATAGATGTTGGTGCTGCAGGCTCGGTTAACCTGAATAATGTGTTCTATAGCGGAACCATAGATAATACTTCCGGCGGTGATATCCAGGCCTTACAGCTTAACACCAGCAGTATTTCTGAATCCGCCAAAAATGACGGCAGCATAGATGGCACCCTGATCGTAACGCAGAATAAAGGTATATTTAATAACGTCGTGGCAATCGAAACCGACCCTGCCCTTCCAAACAACCTGACTACATCTGTGCTACGAAACAGCGCCAGCCAGATTACGATTACCTTCAGTGGTAAAGCTCTAGCTCACCAGGCAGCGGATAGTGTTAAAAGTGTTAAAATAAGAATTCGTGCTGGAAATATAGATGGAGTAAGTAGTGACCTCATATCTGCGCCATTTGCTATCAACTTCCTCGATAATAGCGTACCCAACAACCAGGATGCCGTCTTCAAGAAAGACGTGACAGTGCGCTCTATGAGTTCTATGAGCTCTAGAACTGAGGTAACCATAGCTTCCTCCGGTAATGAGGCCAATGAGATATGGTTCGCACCAATTGGAACCAGTATTTTTGCAGCAGGAGACAAAATGACGCAAGCAGTCAGCGGAACTGCCACCACCATATTAGCGCCGAAAGACGCAGGATTCTATAAATTATATATAATTGAACCCGGCGGCAAGGTATCCAGACCTTCACTGGCTACGCTGACGGTTGATAACACTCCGCCAGGGTTTACCTTAATGTCAAGTGCAACCCAGCTTCCTGGCAGCAAAAAGGTTGAGTTCCTGGTAAAGGCAAATGAAGCCTGTACCGCCTACTATGTGATAGTAGCTAATAATGCAGCAGATCCAGCTCCAGAGCAGGTAATGGCTGGTAAAGACAAAGCCGGTGCAACCCCACTGGATTCAGGTAATGCCAATATAGACGCAAATATTGAAAAGAGCTTTATAAGCAAAGCACTACCGGATGATGCTACCCCTTATGATGTATATGTTGTTTTAAAAGATGCAGCTGGAAACGTACCGGTAGCCGCTACAAAGCTGGATATTACCACACCAATAGCAAAAGCAGTAACCGGCATAAACATCGAGAAACAGCCAACTGTTATGAGTTATGTTTATGGTCAAAAACTGGCCCTGAATGGTCTGTCAGTGAAATTAAGCTACAACGACTATACCAGCGAAATTGTAGCTTTTACAACCTCAAGCTTTTCAAACAAAAACATAACTGCCAGCCCGGCTCATGGAACTATTTTGACTAAAACTGATCACAACGGCATACCAATAAGCGTAAGCTGTAATGGCATAACCAAGAATACTACCAGTGCCTTAACGGTCGAAGAAGCAAGTATAGCGTCAACCAACCCAACTGCCTTAAACGAAGCAACAACAAATGACGGTAGTCTGGCAAATGGAGATATTGTAGTAACCATTGCCAATGGCATACTGCAAAGCATAGCTAAATCAGATGTTACAGCAAATAATCTGCCAGCTGGCCTTAATTACGGAATAACCCGAAAAAGTCCCACTCAACTGATGATCCAGATCACCGGTAGAGCAATAAATCACGCCAGTGCAGATAGTGTTAGCGATGTTAGTTTTACCATTAAACAGGCCAAGGTAACCGGAGCAATAAGTGACCTGACCACAAATAACATCAGTATTAACTTCGCTGATTAATAACGGTGCCAGGCACTTAAGTTGTTAAGTTATTGTTCAAAAATTGCTTAACGCGGGGACAGAAACCGCAACCCATAAAAATAAAATAACCACGATGCTTGGCACCGTGGTTATTTTTTGTATTTATATTTAACACTTAAAACCTTACGATACGGTGAAGGTAAATTTTATTGGTTCTTTAAGCGCCTTAGCAGGTTTTGCGGCGGAGCGCAGGGTGTCGCGGATATAGATGGTGTAGTTACCGGGGCTGTAACCACCATTGGGAGCAATAATTTTAATACAGTCCGAGCCCGCGGGAGCGAAAGAAACCATCTGCTGCTGGTTGGCCTCATTTAATACCAGTATGCCGGCATCTGCACTTAGAGCATCAAGCGATGTAAAATCCAAAGGAGCACTGAATTTAACGGTCCAGGAATGATTGCAGTTGGGCGCCTTTTTGGGTGTATCATACAGGCTTTTGAAACTACCGGAGGGAGGCTCCAGTACCGGAATAATCTCATAAGCACTCCAGCCGTTTACCTTGATAGTTAATGTTCCATTGGCACTATCCCAGTTATAATCAGAAATCTTCCCGCTCAAATCACTAGGATTCACATCTCCCGGATGAATAGCAACCTGAGATAAACCGTCACTGTCAGTATATTTTACGCCTGGAGCCCCTTTGCTCTGGATATTATACATTGTAATAGTAGATGGCAGGTTCATGGCTACCATTCCTTCTACAGCCATATCCATTGACATTTTGCCATAAGCCAGTTCCATGTTTTTACCCAATTCCTGCGTCGCTGTGGCAGTAGTAGGATTACCTTTGTCATCAATCTCACAGAGATTAATTTGGTGCTGGGCATCACCCAATTCCAGGCGGGCAATGCGCATGCCATTATCCCAACGTTCAAAAACCAGACCAGGAATACAGGTAAAATCCTTAATCGTACTCCAGTCAGTAGTATCGCCTGCCAGACCCATATTGAAGTCCTTAGGATTGATGTTCATAATAGCCATCATAATCGCTGCTGGAAAAGGCTCTCCCTGCCACTGAGTAGAAATAATTATCTCACACGGACCCGAGATACTAACATTGGCCGGAATCCGGTAGCTGAGTTGCCAGTAGCCCGAAGCCTCATCGTAATTTAACGGCTGGCTCAGACTCGGGATAATAGAACTCAAATCAGCGCTAAGACTATAATCCGGGGGCAAGGTAGCATTCGCTTTTGCTTTCAACCTGAGATCAATTGCCTGGCCGGGAAAATAATAATAGACTCCTAAACTACTCTCGGCCAAATTCGAAGCGGGAATCCAGTTACTATGACCATTCTTCACTTCAATGGTAAACAACCCCGGAGGCAGGTCTTCACTGGAAATGGTGAAACTCCAGGTAAACGGTGTTTTTAGTGCTATGCCATCCAAGGATTTCACTCCCGTTCCAGCCTGCACCGTATAACTGCTGTTCATATCCAGAGGAGTTGCCAAGAAAATAATCGCCTTATAGTTGGCAGCATCATAGTTGACGCTGAAGTCACTGACTGTGCTGCCTGTACTCTGATTCGTAATCGTTATGCTACTGTTGTTTAAGGTATTATCGTCTGCCGGACCGGAGAACTCAATTTCTATAGTCGTATAGCGCGAGACCTGGGCAGCACCCTGACCAGGAGCTACCGTCTTTATAGCAAAATCCTCACTCCCTGCTACTTTTATACTAAGCATCGCATAGCCAAGCTGCGTACCATCCTGAGCACCTATTCCAACGATATAGTTTCCCGCTTCCAGGCCTCCTGCCAGGGTAAATTGCATCGTTTTATCCAGAACCTCTTCAGGTCTAAAATTCGGGATAGCTACTGCGGGCTGACCTGATTGAGTCATCTTCATCACCTGTAGACCTAATCGATCCCCCGCCTGCCATAAAGCTGTTCCCTTGTTGTTGGTAATAAGCATTGAAGTCGGACTGTAGCCAGCCGTCAGAGTGGAAGGGGTCAGTTCCAACTGAAGCCCTGCTCCAGCAGGTGGGGCACCACCAATCCCATAAACAACTTGATTAACACCCAAAACACTACCCAGCAAAAACAAGCAACAGATTAATAGAACCACTTTTTTCATGCAATTAAGCATCCATTCATCTCCTCTTAAATTAGAGTTTAGAAACGGTTCTTCTGTTTTGCCTCTTTATCCTTCCGAAAATCCCCCTCCCAATTTAGAATATGCCATGGTTACTATAGATACCCTGAAACCATGTTCCAATTCTATAATACAAAAGCGATGTTTTTCCAACAATACCAACCCGTAAAAAAATCGTTAAACTAGATGATGATCCGTCTCGGGGAAAGGTTTTTTCCTATTAACGGCGAATTGATAATCTGAGGTTATTTTAGCCAATTTAAAGAAAAGTGAGGGGTAATTTTAATGACGAAATCATACCTGCGAGCCGGGATAATAATAAGTTTGCTAACCCTGTTCTTACTGGGAAACCTGCTGCCGGCTCAGGCTGAAAGTAGCGGGCCGGTGGCGCAAAGTTGGGTCTGGGTTAACCCCTTGAATGTGGGAGAGAACATTGACCACCCAACTACGATTCGTACATTTGCTGCCACCAGTAGTTCCACTGCCAGCAATGTCCAAGAACTTAAATCCATTTTGCGAAACGGTTTAGAAAACCGGCAGACCCCTATTAATATCCTGTATACAGGCAGCAAATCGGATTTAACTAAAGGTTTAGACACGGGTGCAGCCGGGCTGACAGAAATTTATGAGTCGCAGCTGGCCGAGGATGATTATTTAAAGTACAACATTAAATCCGCCAAGTACGGCTACCAGGGACTTGATGTGGGCCCGTTTAATGTCTATTTTACTATGGTCTATCAGAGTACCCTGGAGCAGGAGAACTATGTCAACGAGCAAGTAGCAGCGATATTATCCACTATAATCATACCCGGTATGAACGAACACCAAAAAGAAAAAGCCATCCATGACTATATCATTAAGAATGTAGCTTATGATGAAAGCTATAGTCCCTCTTCCCATTCCGCTTATGCGGCGCTTTATAACAAAAAAGCCGTCTGCCAGGGTTATGCTCTGCTGGCCCACAAAATGCTAAGCGAGGCCGGGGTATCTGTTCGCTGTGTCGTTGGGACAGGCCACGGTGAAAACCACCTGTGGAACCTGGTATGCCTGGATGATAAATGGTACCACCTGGATTGTACCTGGGATGATCCTGCCCCGGATACGCCTGGTAAAATAAGATACAACTACTATAACCTCAGCGACCAGGAGATGGCAGCTGATCACATCTGGACTGCCGGAAACTATCCTGCCTGCAGCAGCTCATATTACCATGAATTGAATAATAAGTTGGGAAGCGATCCTGACAACCAGGCCCTATGGCAGTCATTACTGATTGAAAGTGAACTCTATCTCTTATCACCGGAAAAAACGGCTGAAAATGCTGCTGCGCTGGAGGAAAAGATACATAATAGTATGCTGCTTTATGAACCGGCTTTGAAACTGCGTTTTAACAGTGCCGGTGCCGACCCGGGCAGTTTACTCGATTCTGTCTTAAATTCTGCCCTTACAGATACTGACTGTTCAGACTGCAGTTGTCAATACTCAAACTATAACCGGGGCGGACAAAACGGCTATTATCTCCTGGAATTTACCTTTACCTATCATAACAATACCGGAAATGCCAATTTAAGCAGTCTTACCCTGAGCAGCGGTACCCTGGGTCCGGCTTTTGACCCGGGAATTACCAGCTACAGCGTAAACGTGGATAATACCGTCAGCAGCATAAGCATTACCCCAACAGCAGCCGCTGCCCAGGCTGCCATAAAGGTCAACGGAAGTCCGGTCAGCAGCGGAAGCCTCTCACAAGCTATCGCTCTAAACCCGGGCAATAACACCATCATCATTCTCATTACCGCTCAAAATGCTGCCGCCAGAACCTACACCATCACCATAAACCGGGCTTTTCCCTTGCCCTCAGTAGTATGGACCCCCTGGAAAGAAGAAAAAACCGTAAGCCAGAACCACCCTTACTGGACTATCACCTTCTCCCAGGATGTGGACGACAGTACCGTAAACAGCCAGAACATTTTCGTTGGCATCGACCCCGAGGGAACAACCCCTTTACCCGGGGTATCCGTTCCCCAGTTGCTTACAGCCAAACAGATCAGGCTCTCTCCTCCGTCAGGCTCAGAACACTGGAGTCCGGGTACTTACTATCTTTTCATCAGACCTGATGTGGAGTCAACCGGCAACAAAACCCTGGGAAAGGGTATACGCATGAAGTTTACCGTCCAATAAGTTGCCAGGCGCCTTATAAAGTAGGACAAATAACTTAACAACTTAAGTGCCTGGCACCACGGAGAGGAGTAAGCGATATCAAAAGGATCATTAAATCAGTTTCAGTATCATTAATTCTAATATTAAGCCTGTTGCTGACGGCCGGGTCTGTGGGGGCGGCTAGCCCCGAGGACGGATTCAAACCTGCTGCCATTATTGAGCTGCCCTCACACCGCCTGGCTGCTTATAACAGTGACAGCACCCCGGAGGAACAAGTACGCTACTGGCTGCAGCATGCTTACGTCGACCCGGTGCCGGAAAGGGTTCTTTACGCAGGCAGTATTGATGAGATGATAAGTGCGTTAAATGACCCTTACACCTCCTTTATGACCCTTGAGCAATATAACTCCTTCATCTCTCCCGGGGTGATCGGTATAGGTATATACATAGAAAGCGTTCCGCAGGGGATATTGGTTAAATCCTTAATACCCGATTCGCCTGCCGAAGAAGGTGGATTGCAAGCCGGCGACATTATAACCCGGGTAAAAGAACATCAAGAGGAAAATTGGATCTCGCTGGCCGGCCTTTCGACTGAGCAGGGGGGTAGCTTCATCCGTGGCCCTGCCGACAGCCAGGTGGATTTAATAATCCTGCGCGGGGAGCAGCTGCTGCAGTTTACCCTTACTAGGAAAAAGGTGGAAATTTCTCCGGTGATTTCCTCACTGCCCGATCCGACTACGGCCTATATAGACCTTAATACGTTTTTTAATAGTGAAAGCCAGCCCTCCACTGCCAGCCTGTTCGCTGAAGCCCTGCAAGACCTGGAGTCTCAGGGGGCTCAAGGCTATATTCTGGATTTACGCGACAATGGCGGTGGTTATGTGTACATCGCTCTGGATATAGCAGGTTTTTTCATAGGAGATAAACTGGCCATGCAGGTCAGGCCTCTGGTAACCTCCGACACAGCTTTAAAGCACGAGCTTTTAATTACAAAACCGCTAGTTGTCCTCATCAACCAGAACACGGCCAGCGCCTCAGAAATCCTGTCCGGTGCTCTTAAGGATTACAATTGCGCCCTTTTCCTGGGCCAAAGCTCTTATGGCAAGGGATGCATGCAGAGTGCCTATCCAATATATAACCAGGGAGAGCTGTACGGCTACCTGAAAATGACTACCGCCCGTTATTATACCCCCCTGGGCCATGTTGTTGACCAGGCCGGAATAAACCCGGATATTACCATAAATCAATCCGATCCCCTGCTGGCGGCCCGCCTCCTGCTATCAGCAACAGTCCCGAGCGGCAGCGACAGTGATTCCAGGATGGTAAAGCTAATCAACGGAAATCAGGAATATCGAATAGATATTAACCGGGTACGACAGCAAGAATACTGGCCGGTTTACAACGAAATAATCGACCATGCCGGTTCTACACGACTTATGCTGCCTGACTCCAGCGCTTGGACCCAGGCCAGCCCCGAACAATTACAGGCCAAATGGCCCCTTTATTATCCAGGATATCACCAGGTTTCAACCATCAATAAGCATCCCGATGAATCCATCACCATATCTTTTTCCCACGCGGTTGACCCCGCATCCATAGTCAGCCAGGCCATTGAACTACGGGAAAAAGAGAACGGCAAAAGCCTGGACCTGAATCTCCAACTAAAAAATGAAAAAGAGCTGCAGCTTACTCCCCAAAGCCCTCTGCAGCCCGGCCAGGAATACTGGCTGATAGTCCACCCGGGAGCCAACGGACTCCGCTCCCATGACCTGCAAATTCCCCTATCAACCGGATATATAACTATAATAATGGTGCCAGGCACTTAAGTTGTTAAGTTATTGTTCTGGATGGTTGAAGGTAAAGAGTCTGACGTTGTTTTGTTTGGTTGCACCTTGATGTAGCAATTCAGAAACAGAAAAGAACGCGAAAGGCCCTAAAGCAAAAGATAATTGAACAAAAAGAACACCCCCTTTGTTTAGCCCTACGAGCTTGGCACCCTTACACTTTCTATTTTGAATTCAGTTTATAATTTAATAAATGGCTAATAGCAACATGGGATAATTTAATATGCTGGCCTATTTCCCGCATCGTATATCCTTGCCTTATTGCTTCCCCGGTGAAGGCAATTTTATGTTCCTGCAATGACCTTTTACGCGAGCCTTGTTTAATTTGTTGCAATTCCTCAGCATCAACTCCGGTGTTTATGAGGATTTCATCTAAACTAACCCTAACCGTTTTCTGCTTTCTTGGCTCAACCAGCTGAGCAAACGAATCGTCTCCTACATAAGGTATGTTCTCCCAGTCTTTCCCGTCGTCATTTTCCATGAAACGCTCATACTCTCTAAGCGCTATCTGTTTCTTATCTGAAAACATCCTCAATATGAAATCACAGTTTACGAAAACGCCTCCTCCCGGTCTGTTACCTTGCTGTCTATAACAAGCATCACTGCTCCACCGGTAATCGCAAAGCTTCGATGCAATACCAGCCCTAACCGGATTGCGGTGGATATACCTGACCAGGGACAGCAGGTAATCATCATTTTGTACCAGTATAGCCTTATATCTCCCTTCAAAAACTACTCCCGTTCTATCCCTTCCACTGTCATGATTAAAATATCTACTATACTTCGTATTAATACGGTGCATGACCTTGCTCAGGAATTCTCCATCCGTTCGCAACAGTAAATGATAATGATTACTCATCACCACATAGGCAAATACGGTCACACCGTCCACCTCAACGGCATTACTAACCTGCTCTATTAAATAATTACGCTCATCCGGACGCCCGAAGATAAACTCCCGATTATTGCCCCTTTGCACTACATGATATATGGCCCCCGGATACTCCACCCGCAACCTACGCCCCATGAAAAAACCACCTCCTATTACAATTATAACCAGAGGTGGTTTCTATCGCAACAATAACTTAACAACTTAAGTGCCTGGCACCGCAGTAAATTTCATGTGGATGTTGTCCTTGAGGTATGTTCTTCCTCCTACTGCAGAACGTACGGCTTTGCTGATGTAAAGAATGTATCTTTCTCCTGAGGTATAGAGGGTTTTGGGTGTTAGCGAAACGGTTTTATTGTCTGGCATGGATAAACTGGCAGCGAGTTTTATACCGTTTTTATCCAGAATGTATATGTTATTATCAATTACCGATGAAGGATCAACATCTAGACTGAATTTAATGGTCCAGGGTTGATAACTGGGTTTACTACCAGGACTAGTCCATTCCTCCCAGGTTTCTATGAAACTATCCACTATTCTCCCATCAAGTGATTTGAGCTGCTCACCCGTAGCCTCGCCCCGGGTATATTTGATGGAAATTTTCTTGGCCCCAATAACTTTGTTTTGAAGAACCAGTTTTATCTTGGTCGGAGTGTTGGTGTTTTCTACTGCTGTAACTGGAACCTTGCTGCCATCCACTTCTACTGCAAACTGATTATGAGTTCCCGATGGATTAGCCATCTCCTGGTCAAAAGTCAGGCTCAAGTCGCCTTTGGTAGTTATTTCCGCTAACTTTAATTCCGGAGCTTTTACCTCGGGCACGGCAGAATATTTTTGATACTTAAAGGTCATAGAAGAGACATTACCATTCGCATCAGTAGTCAAATCGATATTGGTAATTACGAATTTGTAATAATTATCACCCACCTTAGCCCAGTAGGCATGGCCGGAAACAGCAGGAATTTCACCTTCATATCCAGAAGCGGGAGGCGAAATTAATTGATCCAAGGTAGTACTGCCCATGTCAATAAGATTTCCTCTTAACATTACAGCTGCCGGTTTACCGACTATTTCCAGATCATCACTGTACTGCTCCGGGTTTCCTTCCCAGAAGCTGAAAGCCTTGCCTCTGGTAAAGTCAAAAGCTGCACCACTGATCCAGTGGTTGGCCAGAACAAAGGCGTCAGGGTCTACAGGGATATTAATGCTAAAGCTGGCGCTGCTAGTTATGCTGTCATTCATCCCGGCTTTGCTGGCTTTGGCTTTGATGGTCAGACTATGGCCAATCTGGATAGGCACTGTATAGATAGTCGAATTACCGCTCGGTTCAGTACCATCGGTGGTGTAACGAATGGTAGCTCCGCTGGTAGCTGAGCTGATACTTACCTGCTGGGCCGCAGTGTATGTACCTCCAGACGGGCTAAAAACCGGAGCTTCAACGCTTTCTACCGGAGGATTCGCCCCGCTGGCCCCATAACAGACAAAATAATTCTTCCCGTTGTAACTATCGCAGGCAGCAAAGTAAATATTACCACTTTGATCCATAATCATGTTTGATGCCATGTAACGATAACCATCATTATTCGGAATAATGGACTTTTGCCAGAGCAGCTGCCCAGCTGCATTTAATGCGTAAATATTGGATTGCGCCCCAAAATAAACATTACTATTGGCGTCAACAATGGGGCTGCGATATGGGGTACCAATATCACTTACTGTCCAATTCTGTTGACCATCCGGTATATTGTAGCAGGATACCTTGCCATCCTTCCATTCCAGCGCAATAGCCTGGTTGTTCTGGTTTACAGCCGGTTCACCACCCAGGCCCGCCCCCTGCTTAAGTTCCGCTGGCGAAAGCATTACTCCCGTTGCCGGGTTCAGCATGCACAATACATTGTAATAATGATTGGCAATCAACAGTGACCCATCATAGGCAACAACCGGGGTCTTATCTGTATGCATATTATCATTGGACCAGATGATATTTCCGCTGGCCGCATCGATTGCTTTTACCGTCCCCCACTCATTTCCCGCGTAGAGTACGGTCTCATCGTTGGAAAGGGTACAGCCATGCAAATAACCGCCGCCGATATCCGTATTCCAGCACTCCGCTCCATTATTGCCGTTAAACGCATAGATCATGTTAATTCCAGCGGTAATATAAACAGTATTATTTGTACTAATAACCGGCTCGCCGCTCAGGCTGATATTGTCATAAGTCTTTTCCCAATTTATGTGACCGGAAGCATCAAAAGAATAGATATAACCCTTATTATTATTAGGGTCATAGGAAACTGCAAATATCGCCCCATTGTTTCCTATTGCCAATTTAAAAGGTGCCGCGGTAGAAAAAACGTCAGTATTAGAGGTCATGGTTAATAAAACCTTGTCAAATTTTAAAGTGCCGTTTTTGTCAAAGGCATAAAGGTGCAAATCTGATATGTTTTTGGCCGCAGTATTTTCTTCACCGAAATAATTCCTGGCTGAACTAACGTATACGGTACCATCATCGGCGATTACAGGATTACCCGGCTCACCGATAATCTCATACTGCCACTTAAGTTCCGGTTCGTTCTGCAAACCGGTAATATTAATATAACTGCGGTGTTGCGGTCCATTTAGATACTGGTTCCATTCTTTCGCCATGGTTGGAAAAGCTACTACTCCAAGGAAAACTAAGACCAGGGTAAGTACACTTGCTGTTTTTGAAATTTTCTTTCCAAACATCCGCATTCTCCCTTGCTTTAATATGCTGCAGTCAAACACCTTGGGATTCCAATACAATTTTAATTTCACCACCTCTTTAGGAAATAAATTCATTGTTCTCTTAATATCTTTATACAACAGAAGCTCGGTGTTTGTATATAATTTTTTTTGAAGCAAACAACCCCCTGGCCAGGATAGCAGCGAGAATTGAGCAAACAGGGTCAACCACCGACGGTATGGCAATTGACCCTGTGTTATCTATTGGGGCCAGCCCCCTATTCTCTCTCCTACAATAACTTAACAACTTAAGTGCCTGGCACCTGTTCTACTGTAAAGTCCATTTTAATACCGTGCTGCAATATCCGACCATCGCCAGCCGCTACATTTTTTATCCACAGGGTGAAGCGTTCACCAGGGGTATAATTTGATACGGGTGCAATGGCAACTACGCTTGCATCCTGCTCAGGATTGATAAGATATTGCACCGGCAGCAGGTCTCCCTGCCGGTCGGTAATATAAATAGTGTCCAAGTTTATACGGGAGATGTCCACCGGCAGGCTGAAACGTATATGCCAGCACCGGTTCGAGGCCACATCTTCCCAGGTTTTCCAGGTGATGAATTCCTGAGGGGGAAGCGGTGCCACTACAGTTATCAAACAAGTTGCTGCTCGGCCAGCATCCTCACTTACAGCAGTAATGCTAACCTGACCAACTCCTACGGCTCGTACCATGCCCTGATTATTGACTACGGCTATTTGGTCGTTGTCGCTGCTCCAGGCTAGATTGCGGTTGCTGGAGTTTACCGGGTCGAAGGTAGCTTTTAACTGAAAGGTTTCTCCCATGGTTATTTGTGTCTGTGACGGTTCCAGTTGGATGGCTTTTACTCGCATCGGCTGCACTTGCAATACGGCCCGGCCCATATCGACTACCCCGTAGCCGTAGTAATTGTCCCTCCCCGGACTACCCAGGTCGCAGGATGTTTCCTGAATGATTTTATAAATAGCGCCCGGCTGCAGAGATTGGTCCAGTGATTTTAGCATGGCAGCTGTACCTGCCACCATGGGAGCTGAAAAGGAGGTACCGTTCAGGCAGTCATAACTATTTCCTGGTCGGCAGGTTTTTATTTCCACTCCCGGAGCAACTACATCCACCTGGTCGTTGTGATTAGAAAAATTGGCGGGATTTCCCTGGCGATCAATAGCTCCCACGGAAATTACCCCCGGATAGGAGGCAGGGTAGTAATACCGGGAGTCGCCTTCGTTGCCAGCGGAAGCGACCACGCTTATACCGCGGTTGATAGCCTTCTGAATGACTTCATTTTCAATATCCGAATAAATGTCACTACCCATGCTAAGATTAATGACATCGGCCTCAGCTTCAATGGCATAATCTATAGCCTCCATAACATCAGATATGTAGCCGTATCCGTCTATGTCTATTGTTTTAAGTGGGAGAATCTTAACCGGGGTCTGCCCGTTAACCCCTGCTATACCCAGTCTATTATCAGTTAGGGCGGCAATTATACTGGATACCGCAGTACCATGCCCATCCCAGTCAAAAATATCCTGGTTGTCCTCCACGAAATTATACCCCCGGCTGTCGATACGATTGATTAAGTCGTCATGCTTATTATCTATGCCGGAATCCACTACTGCCACCACTACTGGTCTGGCTGCTGTTCCAGCTACTTCCCAGGCGGCTTCCGCCCGAATCACCGGTAAAGCCCATTGTTGTGAATAATAAGGGTCATTGGGAGCACGGTGCAGACGAATGCGCTTGTTTTCTTCCACATATTTGACCCGGCCTGTTTTTTTAAGACGGGCCATTATTTCCTGGCGGTTAGTTCCCGGAGTCAACTTCAGCAGGTCTACATTCGCTGCCAGTTTCTGCTTACGGTATACCTGAAATTCCATGGTTTTAAGCATATCAGCTGCGGCATCATTATCCCGGTATTGAACGATCAGTCCATCTTTATTATCTGTTGATACATTGGCGGCCAGGATGTCGCCGGCCCGGCAGCTTATAAGCAGTACCCCCATAATGCATAATAATAAAACTGCCGTACATCTCCCGCCACCGCCACATCTTCTCCTGAACCGATTCCCAATACTATTCCGCTTATCATCAGAACCGGAACAAGTAATATTGGAAATATAACCTTTATTGCCAATTTTCAGTTTAATTGTCTCGAATGTAATATATTTCCCCTCTTTCTGGAAGACTTTTTTAATAGTTTAATAGCAATTCTCTATCATTTCGTAAATTTCCTGCATAAATTATGAGTTTCATATGAGATCAGGACAGTCCCACTAAGCTTGCAAAAAGCTCCCCCAGAGAACTATGTCTCCAGGGGAGCCGGTTGGTCGTTTCGGTTTCAGGTTCCTGCAACTGTCAACTAATAACTTAACAACTTAAGTGCCTGGCACCTTTTTATTCGATTTTAAATGGCATGGCTACTTTTGCATTTAGCGAGGGTCCCTGGGCTGATTTCAATTCTTTATCAATATAAAGGGTATATACAGCCCCAGCGGTATATGCCGATTGTGCCTGCACCTTGACGGTGGTGTTGTTATCTGACCAGATAAAATCTTTTAGAGGTACTTTGCTGCCCTGGGCATCTTTCACATAGATATACTGCGCGGCCCCGTTGGTATCAACCGCCTGGTTAAACCTAATAGTCCAGGTCTTCTGCGCCTCTACCGGCCAGTTTTCGTAACCCTCTTTCCAATTTGGCTTGCGGCCAATATTAATAGTATACTTGCGATCGGTACGGTCATCCTGGATTACCACTATATCCACCCGATTATCCCAACCGACAGCAAGATTAGATATCACCCCACCATTCTGCGGCACGCCATTAAGCTTGATGTCTGTCGTGGCACCAGATACTGCGGTGGGTACCACTTTAACTGCATCGATGCTATTTTCTACCGCTACATTATAAGCATAACTAGTCCCGCTGAACCCGGTCAGGTATTCACTCCCGCTCCCATCTGCTTTTCCTTTCACACTCAGGGCGGTCAGAGGATCAGCCAGGCGCAGGCGTCTGATATTAATGTTATAGGTAAGATCATCCTTGCCAGATTCGCTGACTACCACTTCTACTTTATTCTGTCCTGGATCAACCGCCAGATTTATTATCCCGTCATTCTGGTTCACGCCGTTCAGCTTGACTACGGCAGTTGCACCAGAAACCGGATTTGGAGCGATTTTAACCGCCTCCAATGGATTCTCCACGGTCATCTTATAGCCGGTAGTTTCCGGAGCAAAGCAGGTAAGCAGTTGCGGCCCGCTGCCATCCGCCGCTTGTACCTTTAGGCCGGTAAGGGGTCGGGCCAGCAGGGGAATACCGTCCACCTGTACCGGAATAGAAATGTCGTGGTCCTCTATCCCTAGCTGGAAGTTGTGATTATCTCCCCAGCTCCATACTGTACCATCGTTTTTATAGGCCAGGGAATGCCCCGACCCGGCAGCGATGGACACGATCCCGCTGATATTGTTGGTCACTACCGGAGTAGAACTATCATCTTGCTCTCCGTTACCCAAGCAGCCGTAGTGGCCAGCCCCCCAGGCCAGGATGCTTCCATCGTTTTTCATTACAACCAGGCTATGTTCATTACCACAGGAGATCTTATCTACACCTTCAAGAAAACCCGAATCATTTACCCCGTGGACCTGCAGCGGGGTCGAACTAAACTCTTCTGTATCGTCGGTCAGGCCGTCACCCAGGCAACCCATATAGTTCCTGTATCCCCAGGCCCATACTGTACCGTCGTTTTTAAGCGCCAGGGAAAATCCGTATCCGGCAGCGATGCTTTTTACATCATTCAGGTTTAATACCTGAACCGGATACATTTCATCAGGGTAATCTTCGCCATTACCCAGGACACCGTTACCACGACCCCAGGCCCATACTGTACCATCGTTCTTCAACGCCAGGCTATGATAGAGGCCGCAAGTGATAGCTTTAACATTATCCAGCTCGCCTGCGCCCCCCAGGCCCTTGACTTTTCCGGGGGTTTTTATGTAGGATTCTTCGCTTCCCCTGCCCAATATACCTCCAGTCCCATCATTATTCTTCCCCCAGGCCCATACCGTACCGTCCTCATCCAAAGCCAGGGAGAAAAACCTTCCACAGGCTACAGCTTTCATATTCTCCAGGTTGGGTATCTGCTGCGGTGTTTTGTGCGGTCCCATGGACAGATTACCCAACTGGCCGTCTTGATTATCTCCCCATCCCCATACAGTACCGTCGTTTTTCACGCCCAGGGAATGCCGTTCCCCGCGAGCTACCTGTTTAAACCCCTGATTGAACCCTTCATTCGTTATCAAAACCGGGGGCATTTGACCATTTCGCTGGTCCCCTCCTTCAATTATATCGCCATTGCCCACCTGACCATAATCATTTTTTCCCCACCCCCAGAGCTTCTGGTCCTGTCTGAGGGCGAAACTGGTTGCGTCGCCTGCCACTACCTGAGGTGCTATTAACGTGGTTCCCGGCACTGGCGAACAGTCCCTAACCATAGAATCCTGTGCTGCCACCGGCACAACCGTTCCCAGGCTCAAAAGCAGAGACAACAATAATACCAATGTGACAGTTCCACCGCTACTTTTCAAATGGTTTCGTTTCACAACAAAATCCCTTCCTTTCCATTTGGTGAATTTTAGTATTTAATATTATACAATTCTATTTCTTTTAATATTTTCCTTCTTATATAAAGATTCTTTTCTTAGTTGTTTAAATAAGGGTAAGTTATGAAAATAATTCTCCCCCGGAAAAACATCTCTCCAGGGGAGCAAAATCGTTACTTTCAGCTTTAATTCATATGAGTTCAGGTTAGGCCCTCGGTCTTATTAATCATACAATAAGTTAACAACTTAAGTGCCTGGCACCGTTAAACTTAAACCGAGGTCTTGACCGGCCTGTTTAAAAGGGTGTCCGGCTCTCCTGCATTGACCGAAGGCTGCCACAGGTACTGACCCTGACCGTCTTTAAGCTTTCTGATTTCCTTTACCGTGGCATCGTTGGTGATAAAGACCGCCCGCTTACGGTAAGGAGATTTAAGGGAATAAAAGAGGTCGAATATCTCATCCATCTTAATAGCTGCTGCAGTAGTAGTTACCCCAGTCTCCCCGCCGTAGGTATCGTCAAAGATACCAGTGGGTTTGCCTCCACCATCTCCTACTAAAAAGGCTTCTTCTTACTTAGCCCCGATGCGGCGGGCGAACTCTTTAGCAATATAGCTTTCCAGGTTGAAGATACTGTCGTTTAACAGTTCTTCGGAAACCTTAATCATGGTAGCCACTTTATAGGCTCCGATGGAAACCTGGCCGAAGGCATCGTCAGCATCGGGGATAAGCCCTTCTTCATCCACCCAAGAAGCAGTGCCCTTTGAAGCTACCACCGGAATTTTCTTATCTCCACTGGAAGTGGTAATTACCTTGGCCAGCTGGCGCATGAGGTTTTTCTTTCAGCACTCCCGGATGTTCCAGCACCACACTGGGCCGAGCATCATTGGCAAATAGTTTAGAGCCATATTCTTCGGTGGCCAGGGCCATACCGATGGAGTTCTTGGCCATGGCTATTGGGGAGTAACCCACTAAGCCATCAAAGCCACCTCCTTAAAAATGAGCATGAAAAAAGCACCTACCGTTTGGCAGATGCTTTAGTTTTTACGTTTACGCTTTAATCAGTAACCGTTTAAGCTAGTTTGTAAAAAGATAACATTAATTAGTTAGTTAAAATCAGCCATATTCCACAACATAAACACTGCATTTTTTATTTCATCCCAGGAAATATCATCAGCATAGGTATATTTCTTTTGGTATCTGATCCACGATTCGTACATATTTTTATCTGCCAGAGTCTCTTGTAAGATGGTTTCCCCATCCGGTAAAAGCTCTTGTGTTCCCCGGCTTTGAGCCGTTGCATTAACCGCCTCGGCCAATGTTTTAGCATCGATGGTTTGCCCTCTTAGCTTTGAGAGGATATACAGATCATAAAAATCCCGCATCCTTGAATTGGCAATACCCCTTGCAAGAATAGTTTCCAGCTTTTCAGCAATGACTGTTTCGATGTTATAGGCAAGTATATCTATGCTCCTGTTTTCCAATAATAAATCAAACCTGTACACTACTTCCTTAGGAGTAATAACATCACCAGCAGTTATATCAACTTTAAGGGGAATACGGGCGCCACCAAATCTGGCTTCAAGTGATACCCTGACCCCGCTATAATCTGCTTCATCACGTATTTCTTCCGCATTTTCCAGCACAATGGTCACACCATCATCCACAGGCACGGATAGGATAGAACTAAAAATATCTTGAACCGTTTCTAGCGATAAAGGATAGCTTTTTATAGTAGCATCCATGTCAATGGTTGAGCGGATATCAATGCCTACTACAGCTGCTACGAGCATTCCGCCTTTTAATATAAAGTTATTCCTAAATTCCGATAGGGCTATCCTTTCAAGTAACCGCTCTAGCATATAGTTTCTTAACAAAATTTGTGCGTTAATCCCTTTTTCCCGGGCCATGTTTCTAATTAAATCTTTAAGCTGTGTTAAATTTTTCATAACAAAATCTCCAGGTATCCCCTTAATGTATTTTGAACGTTTAATTTCCCTGCATACCTTAACAGTAATGGAATGTTTTTATCCTTTTGTTTTAGATATCTTCTGATGGCATCATTTAAAATTGCTACATCCATATTGTTGCGATTACGGACGATATCACAGATAGTTCTTTCTCTATTGTAGATTTGGATCAGCCTTCCGTATAAGGTTTTCCCCTCAGTGACCCCCAGTTGGTAAAGCTCCTTTTTGACTGTATATACTTTTACGCCTACCTTTCTTAGATGAGTAGCATTATATCCATAAGGAACAGTTACCGACCATTCGATGGGATCCCTGTCAGTCAAGTCATGTAAATACAAGGCAGTTTCATGAGAGAAAATAATTCTGCGGTTTTTGGCCTGCAACCTGTACATCTCATCATCAAAAGTATCCGGAGCTAGGTAAACTCCTCTGGAGACTCTCTCAAGTTTATCTTCTTTGACAAATAAGGCTAGGTAATGCCTTGGGACATTTTTAGCATCCACGTCTTCTGTTAATACCAGGCCATTCTTCTTTTCGATAAGTTTGTTCAGTTGGGCTCTGTAGTTCATTTGATCAACCCCTTTACAACTACGCTATAATTATATCTGATTTGAGCGTAATTGTAAAACCTAATTTCCTGCAACTATTTTAGCTTTTCTAAATCCCTCCAACCACGAATTTGTCGATTTATGCTTACAGTAGCAATATTATCCCTACTAAAATAAAATCCAAACCACACATAAAAAATCATTAAATATCCATCTAAAATCCTATAAATGTTTTGATTTTATTCACACTCCTTGAGATACTTTTTGAAAAAGGAGGT
>Ga0334890_1000352_pt1 | contig 84964 bp, 72 predicted proteins | sample GraSluR1_MG_3_FD_207220 | JGI IMG/M metagenome (GOLD analysis project Ga0334890, IMG submission 207220) | Sludge microbial communities from methane-producing bioreactor in Wageningen University, Netherlands - Granular Sludge_31_08-R1 | ecosystem: Engineered > Bioreactor > Anaerobic >... | reverse complement strand
GCGGCATGACGAACGACCCCGTGTGGGTCGACCAGCTCACCTACAACTACCGCGCGGCCAAGCTGACGGAAAAGCAGCGCGCCCTCTGCGACTACGCCTATTTCGTCACCGCCTACCCCAGAGAGATAACCACGGAACAGGTGGACAAGCTCCGGGAGGCCGGCTTCAACGACCACGAGATTCTGGAAGCGGCCTACGTGGCGGGTTTTTTCAACTACACGAACCGCTGGGTGAGCACCATCGAACCTCTTGCGAACCCGGGACACTACAGCCACAACCGATGACGGGCAGGCATCATGGAGTACAAACGCCTGTTTGAAAAGGGAAGAATCGGCACTCCGACACTCCGGAACTGCGGCGTCGAGGGTATTCTGGCCGGCCGCCGCTCCGCGGAATCTTCCCGCTCCCTGGCACGCTGAAAGGAGCGTCGGGCGGCATCCCCCACCTCCTGAAGGTTCCGGAGGAGGTGGATTTGATGAGCAGCAACGATATTTTTCTTTTTGGTCAGCCTATTCCCGCAGTTTCAGCAGTCGCACCCCACAAAAAGGTGGTCGCGCTCGGCATCCGTGCAGGCGGCGATAGCAAAATTCACCGGTTTGCTTCCTGGAGGCATGCAAGCGGAACCCAGCCGCCTTTCTGACCGGGTGATTCGCAGAAAAACCAGTTATCCCCATCCCTCCGGGCCTTCGTATTTCTCGCCGACGGTAAGGGGAGCCCCTTTTTCGAAGGTGATGGGCTCGGGATACTCGCTTGTGTGGTCTTGAATTACATGGTACCGCGTGGCCTCGGTGAATGCATCCATTAAAAACACTCCTTCGGTTATGTTCGGATAGTCGCCTTAGAACAAGACGTCGGGGATATGCCTCTGCAAGACTACCACCACTTTCCCATGTTCCGCAACAGGTCGAAAAGCCCGAGCAAAAAAGAGCTTCCCTTCTGGTATCCTTGTAGAGGAAAGGGGGGCCGATACGATGCGGAGGCGGGCGATGAAGGCCGTGGTGACCACGGGCAGCGGGGGGTACGAGAGGCTGGAATACCGCACGGCGCCGATTCCCGAGCCGGGGCCGGGGGAAGTGCTGCTTAGGGTGATCGCTGCCGGGGTGAACAATACCGACATCAACACCCGGATCGGCTGGTACTTGTCGTCCGTGCGGAACGGAACCGACAGCCTGTCCGACGCTCTCCCCGATTCGGATGCGGAGGACGGAGGGTGGAGCGGACGGACGCCCTTTCCGATGATTCAGGGGACGGACTGCTGCGGCGTAGTGGTCGGGCACGGTACGGGCGCGGCCCTTCCGAAGGCGGGCACGCGGGTGCTCGTCCGGCCATGTATGCGCGTGCAGGGCTTCGATTCGCCGGAGACCGTCTGGATGGGCGTCGATTTCGACGGCGCTATCGCGGGGCCGATGGTCACCATGGATTTGCGCGACCTCTATCTCAGGATGTGCGCCTGATCGGATGCACGGCATGGGACGAGCCGGTCTTCCCGAACGTGATCGGATACGTGGAGAGAGGAGAGATCAGGCCGCTCGTGGCGAAGGCCTTCGAGCTTGCGGATATCGCGCTCGCGCAGCGGGAGTTTCTGAGGAAGGCGCATGTCGGCAAGATCGTCCTGACGATGCCGGAGTGAAAATTAAAATTCCTGATTACGGATGAACTTTTTCGATTTTTGCAGACATGCCATTCTCTCTGTGATAACGCTCTGTACATGATAAGCATCGTCAACAGCCCTGCGGGCGTCGAATTCACCGATTTCGATCTTCGACGGATATCTCGGCACTGTACCGAATCTATTCAGACCGACCAGCTCTTTCGCCATACCGTCCCATATATCCGCAGCTATTTCCTTTTCCTTGCAGATGCGGGCAAGGTCGATGAGATTGTGCGTTTTGGAGGGCTCTTCATCGAACAGAACCATCAAGGCCTTCATGTACTTTTCCGCCGATTGCTGGCTGTGGTAGCAAATGATTTCAATCGGAATCTTGTGATATCCGAACAAGTAGTTCGCGATCTCCAAATCCATTTCGGCCAGGCGCAGCCACTCCTTCACCTGATTCTCGATATTCTTCTCATGCGCTTCGCTCATACAGCATCACGCCCTTGTCGAAAACAGTCTTCTCAAGAGTGGGCAGGGAGGTCCGGGCCGCAAAATCCGAAGCGAATCCTACCAGAACCTCCACGTTGTATACGTCGGACTTGAAAATTTCCATTCCGATCTTCTCCATCGCGTCTATGGCTCTGAGCCGGGGCTTGCTTTCATCCGAAAGGACGACGTACAAATCGATATCGGACATTTCATTCGGCTCTCCGTAGGCATAGGAACCGAAAAGATAGATCCTTTCCACGTCGATGCCGCTGCTCAAAACGACACGCACCGCTTTATCGACGTCCCGCTGAAAATCTTCGACATGACTCATCCTCACAGCATCTCCCCTCCGTTCATCTTTCGGCGACGGAAGCAACCGAACTCCTGGCACGTAAAGAAAAAAGCTGAATCGAAAAACCGAAACCATCGCCGGAGCTCTTGTAAACACCATCTCTTCTCTGAGAGTCAGCGTAACAACGGCGAATCTGGTCGAGGTTGTTTTTGACGAGCCCTAGGCTATATGACGTTTTTAAAGCCGTATCGCATCCGTGCTTCTCACTATATGCAGGCCGGGGGCTCTTGTCAAACGCTTTTCCGCACCCTCAAACGCCTGCTGGATACCGTGCCCCCTTCGCGCTTGCTCGTCCTGTTCTCTCCATTCAACAATCATGCCTTCAAAAAACGCCCGCCCGGAGAGCCGCATTTTTGCGCAGGTCGAAATAATACAGAGAGTAGTCGTGCAGAAAAAACACTCCTCTTCCAAAAACTCCGCCTCCCGGCGCAAGGCTGTCGACGTCGGCCGTGGAACAGACGATCACCCCCCTGCTTTTATCGATGCGGGCGTCGGCGTATTTCTCGACCTGGACGAATTTCCCTTCCTTATCGGGAAGATAGGATCCCGCGCTCTCCTCCGCAGTCGCCGGCGTTTCCCCGCGCGTCCAGGAAATCGGGTTGATGACGTTCGCCCCGGGCGCCGCTACAGGGTTACGCTGACGCACCTCAGGCGCCTCCGTGCTGTACGAGATTATGACGCCGGTATCCGCGGCTCCTTCGGCAAAACGCAGGTGCGGATTCTCGCGCATATAGCCGTCCGTCACGGCGCAGCCGATCACGTAGGCGGCGATCATCCTGCCGTAGACCTCCGGGTTTTCTTTCATATATTCCGAGAGCAGACGAAGCAGCAGGTTCGAACCCTGGGAGTGACCCGCGAGAAAAAAACGGCGGCCGTGGTTGAAATTGCGTATGTAATAGTCGAACGCCGCGATGACGTCTTCCTTCGGAATTCCGCCGACAAGTTTTTCCCGCTCTCCCTGAGGCAGCGAGAAAAAGGATACCGCATCGACCTGCCTGTAGTAGGGTGCGTATATATCCCCCACCCCTTCAAAGGCGGTCGCCTGCGCCTGGAAAGCCGCCGCGGCCACTTCCGTCATCGACGGGTTGTCGATCCGGCAGATATCCGGTTCGTCGGGAAGGTCCCTGCGCCACACCGCGGGGTAAAGATAGAAGACGTCCACTTCCGTTTCGGTATAGACGGGCAGAGAGAGCCAGTGCGCCGGATTCGCGTAATCGGGGCCTTCATCAGCGCCGGCAATTCCGGTCAGGAAAACCCCCGCCAGAAGCACAACGAGCAAGAGCGGTATTTTTATGCATTTCATTCCATTGATTCCTCCTCGAACCTTTTTTCGAGGGCGACCGTGCGTAACGATTCCTTCCAGCCGCTTGCAGACCGCGGATGCATGGGCGTTCAGGGCAACACGGCCTCCTGTTTCTTCCGACGATGACGCGGCGTTCCCGATGGATTGCGCCGAACCTGATTCGCCATTATACAAGGGAATGCCGATCCCGGAATATCAATCCGGGAATGTCGAGTCAGAATGTCGATCCGGGAATTGACAAATTTACAGTCTTATGAATATAATCAGTGACAGATGAATGGAAACCATGGTATACCAATTTTTTCATCATGCGATCAGCAAAAAAAATCTCAGGCGGCGTTCTTCCATCATTTCACCTCACATCGCCGGCCGCGGCAAGCTCAGCACCTCAGAATGCCTTTTAGGAGGGATACGTCGTGTTCAAACCCCAAAAAAGCACAGCCGGAATGGAGAAACTGCGATGAAGTTCGTCCTCTCCCAGGCACTCTGCCCCGAGGGCATGGCCGGGCTGAAGGCGCGCGCGGAAGTCTTCGTCGCGAACGACGGCGACCCGAACAACTACCTGGACGAGATGCGCGACGCGGACGCCGTCATTTTAAGAATCGCGAAGATCGACAGGCGCGTGATCCAGGTCTCTCCGAAGCTGAAAGTGATCGGCAGGACCGGCGTGGGGTACGACAACGTCGACGTGCGCGCAGCCACGGAGTCCGGAATTCCGGTCGTCATCACGCCGGGGGCAAACAACCGCTCGGTGGCGGAGCACGCGGTTGCGATGATGTTCTCAATCTCGAAGAACCTCGTCGAGGGGCATACGGAGACCGTGAAGGGGAACTTCATGACGGTGCGCGGAATGGGCAAGGCGTTCGAAATACTCGGCAAAACGGCCGGCTTTATCGGACTGGGGGCGATCGGCCGGGAGACGGCCTCGCTGTGCCGCGCGCTGGGGATGCGTACCGTCGCGTACGATCCGTACCTGGATCGTGGGCAGGTCGAGGCAGGCGGATGCGAATACCGTGACGACTACGAAAAGATGCTGGAGGAATGCGACTTCGTCTCTCTTCATGTCCCGCTGCTTCCGGAGACGAGAGGACTGATCGGCAGAAAACAGCTTGAGCTGATGAAGCGGACAGGCGTGCTGATCAACTGTGCCCGGGGCGGCATCGTGGACGAGGAGGCTCTGGCGGAGGCGCTCGACACCGGAGTCATCGCGGGAGCAGGTCTCGATGTCTTCGAAGAGGAGCCTCCCCGGAACGGACATCCGCTCTTCGGCGTGAAGAATCTCCTGATCAGCCCTCACAGCGCCGCACAGACGAAAGAGGCGGTCATAAACATGGCCCTGATGTGCGTGGAGGGGTGCTTCGCCGTCCTTGACGGTGAGAAGTGGCCTCACGTGGCCGACAAGACCGTCTACGGACACGACTTCCGGCGCTGACCGGCGCGCCGTCCCACCGGAACGAAGGATCCGGAAATCAACAAAGGGGGAATTTCTCTTGTCACAGTCGAAGGACAGGATAACCGGAATCGTCATCGCGACCTTCTCCGTTCTCTACCTCTATTTTTCAAAGGATATCAGGGTCTTCAGAGGCAGCGGCGCTACTCCGCTCACCTCGGCCTTCATGCCGCGTTTCTGGGGAACGTGCCTGCTGCTTCTGAGCGCGATTCTCATCATCCGGGGCGGCAGAAAACTCGTTCGTCCGGATGGCGGCGACCCGGGAACGAGGAGAAGCTTTTCACCGGGCGAGTTTTTCAGGAACAATTACGAAGTCATCCTCACATTCGTCTTTATCGGCATGTATGTCGCCATGCTCGCCCCGCTCGGCTTCACCCTCTCCTCCGCTCTCTATATCTTCGCCCAGATCCTTGTTCTGACGCCTCCCGGAAAGAGAAACCCGAAGCTCGCGCTCGTCGTCGGGGTCGTTGCCGCCTTCACGACCGACTTTCTGTTCGTGCGGCTCCTCGGTGTTCTGCTGCCGCACGGCATCTTCGGCTTTTAAGGGGGAGAGAACGATGGACTCCGCACTGTGGACAGGCTTCACAAGCGTCGCGCTCGATCCGTTCGTCCTCCTGCTGATCTTCTGTGGAGTGGCCGTCGGCATCGTCTTCGGATCCGTTCCCGGCCTGACCGCGACGATGGCGGTGGTCATGTTCCTGCCGATGACCTACACGATGACCTCCATCCAGGGGATCTCGACGCTCGTGGCGCTCTACATCGGCGGCATCTCGGGCGGACTGATCTCCGCGATCCTCCTGAACATTCCCGGTACGCCGTCGTCGGTAGCAACATGCTTCGACGGGAGCCCCATGGCGAAAAAGGGACAGGCGAGCAAGGCGCTGGGGATCGGCATATTCTTTTCTTTCCTCGGAACACTGCTGGGAGTGGGTGTGCTGGTGGTGGTCTCGCCGATGCTGGCGCAGTTCGCCATCAAGTTCGGCGCGTACGAGTACTGCGCGCTCGCTCTTTTTTCGCTCTCCATGGTCATCGCGCTGAGCGGAAGGGACCTGACCAAGGGGCTGATCAGCGCCATCCTGGGGGCCGTCTGGGCCACCGTGGGACTGGCGCCGATCGACTCTCGCGCGCGCTACACCTTCGGCTACGTGGAGCTGACGGCCGGGTTCAAGCTCCTCGTCTTCCTGATCGGCCTTTTCGCAATCTCCGAGGTGATCCGGTACGCCGAGAAGGTGCGCAGCGATGAACACTATGAAATCCAGGAGAACGTCCACATCGGGGGGCTGGGCTTTACGTTCAAAGAGTTCTGCAGCCAGATCGGCAACACGATCCGTTCAGCCCTCATCGGCATAGGGATCGGCATTCTGCCCGGCATCGGCGGCGGTGTCTCCTGCATGCTTTCCTACACCGCCGCAAAAAACAGCTCGAAGGATCCGGAAAAGTTCGGAACCGGGATCATCGACGGCATCGTCGCCTCGGAGACGGCAAACAACGCCTCCATCGGCGGCGCCATGATCCCTCTTCTCTCGCTCGGCATTCCCGGGGATGCCGTCACAGCGATGCTGCTCGGCGGACTGATGGTACATAACGTCGCCCCCGGTCCGCTGATTTTCGACAAGAGCGCGCCGGTCGTCTACGGCATCTTCATCGCGATGCTCATCGCCTCCTTCGCCATGCTCGTGATCGAGTTTCTGGGTCTGCGTCTGTTCACCAAAGTTTTAAAGGTTCCGAAGAACTATCTGCTCCCGATCATCGTGATGCTCTGCTGCGTCGGCGCGATCGGCGACAGCAACCGCGTCTTCGACGCCTGGGGCATCCTCTTCTTCGGTCTTGTCGGCTTCGGGCTGATAAAGGCCGCAATTCCTCTCACTCCGATGATCCTCGGCTTCATCCTGGGGCCGATGTTCGAGCTGAACCTGCGGAAGGTCTCGCAGCTCTTCCGGATGAACCCGCTCTCCTTTATGGAGCGACCCATCGCGATCGTCTTCTTCCTCGTGACGGCTGTCGTCGTCTTTCTGAACATCCGGGCGAATATCAGGGCAAACGCGCAGCGAACGGGAGTGTGATGCGATGCCTTGACAATCTGTGCACGCAAAAAAGATCGGGACGTTCGATGTCAAAGAACCATCATTTTGGGAAAGGGGAGTTTCTTATGAAGAAGTTTCTTGCAGTGATAGGCTTGATCGCGATCGCACTGGCGGTTTCCGGAGTACTTCACCCCGCTCACGCCGCCGGCAACTGGCCCGGAAAGAACATCACCGTGATCGTCACGCACGGCGCGGGGGGAGACACCGACTACAACGCCCGCCTGATGTGCCGTCTTCTGGAGAAAAAGCTCGGCGTCTCCGTCGTTCCCGTCAACGTGACCGGCAGCAACGGAGCCATCGCGATGGCGCAGTACAAGGACGCCAATCCCGACGGCTACACGTTTGTCATGACGAACACCGCTGCCCTCATCGGAAACGAGGCAAGCGGACTCTCCGACTTTGGCTTCGACGCCTTCGAGGTCGTCTCCGTCTACGCCAAGCAGTCGGGCGAGAACTTCGTCGTGATGAGCGACTCGCCGCACCGGACGCTCGAGGAGCTGTTCGAAGCCTCAAGGGCAAAGCCGAACACGATCAAGTTCGGCATCTCCACCGGCGGCGGCGTCTACCTCGCCTCCGTCATCATGGAACACGCGGCCGGCACGAAGTTCGCCATCATCGACGAGGGCGATGCCGCATCCCGTATGACGGCACTCCTGGGGAAACACGTCGATGCCACGATCGTTCCCTACGCCGTCACGAAGGAGTATATCCAGGCCGGCCAGGTCAGGACGCTCGGAACCCTTCTGCGCGAAGCGCCCGCACTGCTTCCCGACGTTCCCGTGGCAAACAGCGTATGCCCGGAGCTCGTCCTGAACACGCTGTACGCATGCCTCGCTCCCAAGGGGACCAATCCGGCGATCGTCGAGGCGCTCAACGCGGCGATGCGGGATATTTCGCAGAACGACCCGGAGTACAAGGCCGAGGTCAACCGGTACAACTTCCAGGAGCCGTGGACGCTCACCGTGGAAGAGTCTCTCGCCGAGCTGCGCGGACAGCGCGAGCTCTTCATGAAATACTCCGAGTATCTCCAGTAAGGTCCGGTTTCTGAAAAAGCACGGCGGCGCGCGTTTTTCGCGCGATGCCGCAACGGTTCTCCCCGGAGCGGCCTGTATCCGGCCGCTCCGGCTTTCAAAACCCTTGACACGGAGCGATGCTTCACGATACATTCAACGGGAAGCTAGGACACTGGATGTTCATTACAGACAAGTCATTTTCCGGGGTGAGAGCAATTATGGCAGATCCACGACGCACGCTGGCCAGGGAACTCATGAAGCACATCAACAGCGGAGAAATACAAAGCAACGCGGAGGGCAAGCTTCCGTCGGAACGGGATATGGCGGCGTTTCTGGGAGTGACCCGCCCTATTCTGAGACAGGCCATCGCCGTGCTCGAAGCCTTCGGTTTTCTTGAAATACGGGACCGCCAGGGAGTTTTTCTGACATCCCACGAGGTATCGGACATGGTCTTTCCGGGCGACTGGCCTCCGTCGACGATGATGGAAATCTTCCAGGTCCGGATGCTTCTCGAGCCGAGCGCCGCCCGCCTGGTCGCGGAGAGCCGCACAGAGGAAGACCTCCGCAAGATCAGGGAGTCCATCTCCCAGATGGCAATCATCATAGACTCTCAAAGGCACGACAGGGAAGCTCTCCTGGCGAAATGGAACAGGATCTTCCACGCCCAGATCATCGCGGCCGCCAAAAACCGTTTTCTCAGCCGGATTTACGAGATGATCTCGCAGGCGTACGAGGCGGCCAGCACCTCGATCCCCTTCCGGCGCGAGGAGCTGCGCTTCGACGTCATCTTCGACGAACACCAGCGGATCGTCGACGCCATAGAGCGCCGCGACGGAAACGCCGCCGCCCTGGTCGTGGAGAAACATCTCCGCACTTCGGTCGAACGAGCTGTCGACAGCCTCAAAAACTCAGGTTTCGGCGGGGAGCCTTCGCTGATAAGGAGCATGCTTCACTCCGCCTTTTCCGGAGAAGGACAGGAAGCGCCGTCCATGCTCCAGGAGGAGAAGGCTTCAGCTCCTTCGAATACCTGATCGGGCGAAAAAGATCTGAAATCTCCGGCTTCCCGAACGCTCGTTCGCAGTTCGCCTCCGAAGGAATGACGCACGGTACTCCGTTCTTAAAGCAGCGGGCTGAAGAGCTTGGTGACGCCGTGGAGCACTCTGACGGCACGGGACCTCTCCTTCCAGGCATCGGAGGTCAGGCGTCTCGACGACGCGATGTAGCCGTCCTGCGCCTTTCGGATCGCCTCGGTCTCTCCCCTGCCGTAGAGCACCAGGTTCAGCTCGAAGTTGAGCGCGAAGGAACGGATGTCGAAATTGCTCGTTCCGAGGAAGGCGAGATCCTGATCCACGGTCATCGTCTTGGAGTGAAGGATGCCGTCATGGAAGAGGTATATCTCCAGTCCCGCCTCCAGCAGCGCGTCGAAATAGGCTTTCGCGGCGTTTCCCACGAGAAACTGGTCGCTTTTCTCGGGAATCACGAGCTGGATGCGGACTCCGCCCAACACAGCCGTCTCGAGCGCGTGCAGCAGCTCGTCGTCCGGAATGAGGTACGGCGTCGTGATCACGACGCGTTTCTTCGCACCGTGAAGCGCCGATACCACGAGGCGCTGGTAGTTCTGCCACGGATATGACGGACCGCTCGGGACGGTCTGTACCACTGCATCGCCTACGAATTCAGGTGCGGGGAACGCCTCGTCGGAGAGGAGCGTCTCCCTCGTCTCGACGAACCAGTCTTCCATGAAGACTCCCTGAAGCTGCAGCACAACAGGCCCGACAAGGCGAAGCGTCAGATCCCTCCAGAGAAGCCCCTTCGCCTTTCCTCCATAGGAGGGCTCCGTCACGTTGTGCGAGCCGGTGTACCCGATGCGGCCGTCGATCACGGCGATTTTCCGGTGATTGCGGAGATCGTAGCGGGCAGTGGTCGGAGTCCGGCGCAGCAGGCGCGGCGGCAACGCCTTCTCCACCCGAACTCCGGCGTCGCGGAGCCTTTGCGCGTCGCGCTTCAGAAACGCCTTCGCACCGAGGGCGTCGACGAGCACGCGGCACTTCACTCCGCGGGCAGCCGCTTCCTCGAGCGCCCGAAAGAGCGGCTCCGTCATCGTATCGCGGACAAAGATGTAGAAAAGGAGGTGGACGGAACTCCTTGCACTTTCGACGTCTTCGGTCAGCAGGCGGATGAACTCCTTCTCCCGGTCGATGAGAAGGAAGTCGTTCCCCCTCGTGATGCACATGTCGCCGAGTTTTTTTCCGAGCTCGCCGAAACGGACGAGATCGTCGGGAAGCCAGTGCGCTTCGTCGTCGAAGATCCGGCGGAACAACCGTTTGTCATCGTCCAGGCTGCGGAGCAGCGTCTCGTGACGGTCGATCCGTTCCTGCGGCAGGCTGGTCGAACCGAAGAGCGAGTAGAGCAGAAAACCGGGCCACGGCCAGAAGTATATCGTCAGCAGCCATGCCGTGGCCGTGGACGGCGTGTGTTTCTGCGGAATATAGCAGAGCATGAAAAGCCTGATGAGAAGAGACGATATTTCGTAGGCCGAATACAGCAGCATTCCGATCGTCATTGCGGCAGACGCCTCTCCTTTTTTCGGCGGGCGACCGAGAAGTCGCACACCAGCGGCAGATGGTCCGACAACCGGACTCGAGGCACGTCGAAACGCTCCATCTCGATCCCCGGTCCGTAGAGTACAAAATCGAGCGCAAGCGCCGGAACCCGACTCGGGAATGTCGGAGTATTTCCAGGGTTGGCGTTCCGGAAACCTGTTTTGCGGAAGAACGACCGAAGCTCCCGTTCTCCTCCGTAGGTGTTTCCGTCTCCCGCGAGGATGACGGGTTTTTTCGCGTGCAGGCAGCGTTCCGCTATCTCTCCGAGCTGTACCGTCCGCGCGACGTACCCCAGGGGAAGGTGCGCCAGAAAGAGGGTGAAATCATCGAACTCCACCTCCAGGAGCGTCTTCTTCATCCCCTTGCTGAGAATATGCTCACGGACATCGAGCATCGGAAGCCTCGTTACCACGGCGTTTCCCTGTGATTTTAAAAGAGGCGCCCTGGAGACGAGAGAGTCGGAATCGTACTTGCACGCAAAAACGGATTTCCCGCCGATGTTCGAGGCCAACAATTCCGCCTGGCACGACCCGTTCTGGCGGAACGAGCCTGAATCGGCCTCCACCAGCCCGACGAGATCCGGGTTCAGTTTCGAGACATAATCGGAAATCCGGCGGAATCGTCTCTCCGTCCTCCGGAGACAGCCGGAAAACGGAAAGGGGAAGTGATACTTCCATCCCGTCCCGGTCCCGTACCGGATGTTGTAAAGCACTAAACGCATTGGAACCTCCCGAAGAAAAATGATGTTCATTATATATCACAAAACGGCTTTTTCTCTTCCGTCATTCCAGCAGTTTTCTCAAATTCTGCGGAAGAAAGTCAGGAATGGAGAGGTGTGTGAAATTATTTTCATCAATTCTGCGAAAAAAATAGCGCAAAGAGAGGCGGATGCGGTACAATATCGGAAGAAATCCGATCTTTTTCCATTTTTGAAGGAGGAATGCGCTTCATGGTGACAAAGGTACCCCCCGAGCCCTTCCGCATCAAAATGGTGGAACCTGTCCGGGTTCCCGATACGAAAGAACGGGAACAAGCGCTCGAAGCAGCCCATTTCAACATGTTCGGCCTCAGGGCCGCCGACGTCTACATCGACCTGCTCACCGACTCCGGAACCGGAGCGATGAGCAAGCAGCAGTGGGCCGCCATCATGATGGGCGACGAGGCATACGCGGGCGCCGACAGCTTCTTCAACCTGAAGAAGGCCGTCAAGGAAGTACTCGGTTTTGATTACGCCATTCCCGTCCACCAGGGACGCGCCGCTGAAAACGTCGTCTTCGGCTCGCTTGTGAAGGAGGGCGACGTTATTCCCTTCAACATGCCGTTCGACACGACCCGCGGACACATCTTCAACGCGAAGGCCGTCTCCGTCGACTGCGTGATCGACGAGGCCTTCGACCGGACGAACCAGCACCCGTTCAAGGGAAACGTCGACATCGTGAAACTCGAAAAGGCCATCGCAGAGTACGGCAAGGCGCATATCCCCTTCATCATGGTGACGATCACCAACAACTCCGGCGGCGGACAGCCCGTGAGCCTTTCGAACCTCCGCGAAGTCTCGTCGGTCGCGAAGAAGCACGGCATTCCGCTGCTTCTCGACGCGGCCCGAATGGCGGAGAACGCGTGGTTCATCAAGCAGCGCGAGCAGGAGTGCGCACGGATGAGCATCGCCGAAATCCTGAAGGCGACCATGGACACCGCCGACGCGATCACGGTCTCGTGCAAGAAAGATCCGCTTGTGAACATCGGAGGCCTCGTCGCGTGCCGCACGGAGGAGATGTATTACAAAATCGTGCCGCGCGTGATCCTCTTCGAAGGGTTCGCCACCTACGGCGGACTGGCGGGGCGGGATCTCGAAGCACTCGCGGTCGGCCTCCGGGAGATGATCGACGAACAGCACCTCACGCACCGCATTCTGCAGGTGCGCTATCTCGGCGAACTGCTCGAAGAGGGCGGCGTTCCCTGCATCCAGCCTATCGGCGGTCACGCGGTCTTCATCGACGCAGCGGCATTCCTTCCGCATATTCCGCAGGGGAGCTACCCTGCCGACGTGCTCTCGATCGAAATCTACCGCGAAGGAGCCATCCGGGGCATCGGGCTGGGAGCCCTGGCCTTCGAGAACAAGGACGAGAAGACCGGAGAGCGGACCTTCCCCAAGCTGGAGCTCTACCGCCTGGCCGTCAACCGCCGCACCTACACGAACAGCCACATCGAGTACGTGGCCGAGAGCATCGTCAACGTCTACAAGCGGCGCGACTCGATCCGCTACGGCCTTTCGATCACCTACGAGCCGCCGGTGAAGGGATTGAAACACTTCCTGGCTCACCTGAAGCCGGTGAATCTGTAGAGTTTTTTCACCGCAGCGCGCCGCCGGTCCGGAAAATTTCCTGCCGCGCGGCGCATTTTCTTTTTTCCCCGGAGCAATCCTCTCATAGGATATAATTGAAGACGCATCATCGTAAAAGGCTTCGGAAAAAGCGGCCCGCTGAACCGGAACGTTTTTTCTTCGAGGCGTCATTCCACAATCCGGGAAGGTGATTTTCGATGCGCAGTTCGTCGATGTTTCGGCGTGGCGTTCTTTTTCTCCTGCTGTTCGCCGCTATGATTATGAACTCGTCCTCCCGCCAGGCGGAGGGCGCGGTATACAGGGTAAAACCGGGAGGAACGGGAGACGGCTCCTCGTGGGAAAAAGCTCTTGACGAGCAAGGCTTTCTCTCGAAACTGGCGGAATCGGGATACGGCGACGAGTTCTGGATCGTGGCGGGGACCTATCGCCCCGCTGTTCCTCAGGAGAAAACGTCGGCCGGGAACGGATCGGATCTTCGGGAGTCGTCCTTCTCACTCAAAAACGGCGTCGCACTCTACGGCGGCTTCGCGGGCAACGAAACAGCCAGAGACCAGAGGAACTGGAAAAAGAATCTCACTGTTCTCTCCGGCGTAATCGACGAACGGAACAAAGACAACATCGTGAAAAGCTACCATGTCGTCACGGCGATCGGTCCCCGCGGCAGTATCGCCACCCTCGACGGATTCATCATATCGGGTGGATCCGCGGATGGAGAGGACGCAAAAGGAAAAGGCGGGGGCATGCATATCGACGGTTACAGCGTGACCGTTCAAAACTGTATCTTCACCGGAAATTCCGCGGTCGAAGGAGGAGGCGTATATGCAGCCGGGGGTTCCCCCGTCATCCGCGACTGCATCTTCACGGAAAATACCGCGGACTTCGGAGGCGGATTGTTCAGCGAGGATATCCTCCTCACTCTTGAAGACTGCACTTTTTCGGGGAACCGGGCATTGAAGGGCGGAGGGATGTTCAACAGGCCGGCCGCTGAAGAGGAAGACGAAGCGTCGGCGACGAGCGCCGCTCCCGATATCACGGGCTGCCTCTTCCTCGAGAACACCGCCGAGGAAGAGGGCGGCGGCATTTTCAACAACGAGATCAGCCCATCGGTCAAGGACTGCACGTTCTCCTGGAACATCGCCGAAGTCGGAGGGGCAATGGCCAACATGAAGGGCGGCCCGATCGTCACCGGCTCGACGTTCTCGGAGAACATCGCAAGAAACGGAGGCGCAATGGCCAACCTGGAGAGCAGCCCCGTGATCATCAACTCCACGTTCTGGTCGAACGAAGCCGAAGCTGAAGGCGGCGCCCTCTACAACGACAGAAGCAGTCCCATCGTCGTCAACGTCACCTTCACGCTGAACAGCGCGGAGAGAGGAGGCGGCATGCTCAACAGCGACAGCAGCCCCGTCGTCGCCAATACCATCCTCTGGGGCAACGGCTCCGAGATACGCCTCCTGCGAGGTGGAACCACCACGGTAACGTACAGCATCGTCGAAGGAGGCTTCGACGGAGAGGGGAACATCGACAGGAACCCGAGGCTCGCACGACTGGCTGACAACGGCGGCCCGACCGGAACCTGCGCCCTGAATTCGCGAAGTCCCGCCATCGACGCGGGATTGCCCGTCGGAACGGCGGTCTCCGGAAACATATCCGTTCCGGGAACAGACCAGCGGGGCGTCCTCCGCTCAAGGCATCCGGGAGCCGACATAGGAGCCTACGAATACGAAGATCCGGACACACCGATCCGCCCCGGAGGAGCATCCTCCGGATGCAGCGCCGCTCCGGGAGGAACGGGCCTTTTCATTCTGCTCCTTCCCTTGCTGATAACAGGAATACGGCGAAAAAAATAAACCGGGATCAGGAACGTCACCTCCGGAAAGCGGCCCTTAAGGGCCGCTTTTATTTTTTCAAGACGAAAAAACCATCGTCGGAATGCATCCCGTTCGTTCGCCATAACAGCGTCGTGACTGAACCGAGCAACCGCATCTTCTTTTTTCGATACGTTTTTTCCATCGCATTCTCGGACAAAAAGGGAATTGACATCGGAAAGAAAAAGCGCTAGAATTATATAGAAAAAGAGGTAATATTTAGATATAAGATATGGACATTTTTATTGCTCGATGATTTTTCGATGAACAATGCTTTCAATTTAAGAGGCGATATGTATTCGACAGGAGAGGAGATGGATGATCTTTTAACGCTGCATGACACTTCCATCGCGGACTTCATTTTTTCCTGCCTGAAGAGCACTGACCAGGCTCAGCCGGGCAAAGAACAGGATAGGAATTTACGGAACATATGTCGGACCGAAGAGAAGAGGGGTTTTCTATGAGAGAGAAGAGAGAAATGCGCTTCAGGATATTTCTTGGAACCGTTTTTGCCCTCCTGCTTTTGGCAGGCGCGGCTTTCGCCGTTGAGCCCGCTCCCGCAGGCGAGTACATCGAGGGGGAAGCACTGGTGATTCTGGAGGGACCGACAGGATTATCCGCAGCGGGGGCAGCGGCTTTCGAAGCCTCCCTGACGGCATCCGCGAACTCCGTCGCCGCTTCGGTGGGAGCGCAGGCAATCCGGACGTACGGCGCCATCGCCACCGCTTCCGGGAAGAACATCGTTCATCTGCGGGCCGAGGGAAAGAGCACGGAAGAACTTCTCGCCGAACTGGGAAAAAACACCACCGTTCTCGGAGCGTCGCCGAACTACGTCGTCAAGATCTCGGGCACGCCCAACGACCCGCGCTACGGGGAACTCTGGGGGCTGTCGCGCATCGGCGCTCCCGAGGCATGGGACGTCTCGACGGGGAGCACGGACATCATCGTCGCCGTCATCGACACCGGCATCGACCGCAATCATCCCGACCTCTCCGCCAATATCGTCAAAGACCTCGACGGCAAATGGGGCAAGGACACGTTCAATAACGACGACGATCCCATGGACGGACACGGACACGGCACACACGTCGCAGGGACGATCGGCGCGGTCGGGAACAACAGTCTCGGTGTCAGCGGAGTCAACTGGCAGGTCGGCCTTCTCGGCGTCAAGGTTCTCAGCGACACGGGGTCCGGATCGTGGTCCAGCGTCATCGCCGGAATCAATTACGTGACCGGACAGAGGCAGAGAGGACTCAACGTCCGCGTCGCCAACATGTCCCTCGGCGGATGGAGCAGTCCGGTCGGTTCGAACGATCCGTTCTACGTCGCGTGCAAGGCGCTTTCCGACGCCGGCATTCTCAACGTCGTGGCTGCCGGCAATGAAGCGCAGAACATCGACAATCCGAGCGGAAGCTACAGCGGCCTTCTCCCCTACCCTGCCGCCTTTTCCGCCTCCATCGACGGCATGCTCTCGATCGCCGCCATCGCAAGCGATACCCGGATGTCGTCCTTCTCCAACTACGGCTCCACCTATGTACAGCTCGCCGCGCCGGGCTCCGGCATCCTGAGCACGGTTCTTAGAAACGGATATGCGAGCTGGAACGGAACCTCCATGGCTACCCCGCACGTCGCGGGAGCGGCTGCCCTCATCGCTGCAGCCCGTCCGGGCGAATCGGCGGCGCAGATCAAACAGAGGATTCTGTCCAACGCCGCTTCGAATTCGTACCTCACCGGCAAAGTTTCGACAGGGGGACATCTGAATCTGGCGGCCGCGATCGGCGGCGGGAGCGTCGATACCGGCTCGGTACGCGTCACCATCGACGGCCCCGCGGAGGCGCGATGGAGCCTCAACGGAACCGGAAGCTACGCAAGCGGCGCCACGGTCTCCGGCGTTCCCGCCGGAAGCGCCGTCGTCTCCTTCTCAGCGGTGTCGGGATGGAACAGGCCCGCGAACATAACGGTCTCAGTCACGAAAGGAACCACCGTCGACGCAACGGGAACGTACACCCGGCAGATCCAGGACACGGGCTCGGTACGCGCCACCATCAAAGGCCCCGCGGAAGCCCGATGGAGCGTCAACGGCAACGGCGCCTACAAGAGCGGCGCGACAGTCTCCGGCGTTCCCGTCGGAAACGCCGTCGTCTCCTTCACCGCCGTTCCCGGCTGGGATAAACCTGCGGACAGGAGCGTGACGGTAAAGAAGAGCACAACGGTCGCTACGTCGGGAACCTACATACGACAGACCGGATCGGTGCGAGTCACCATCTCCGGCCCCGCGACAGCACGATGGAGCCTCAACGGGAAGGGCAGCTATAAAAGCGGCGCAACAGTCTCCGGTGTTCCCGTCGGAAACGCCGTCGTCTCCTTCTTCAACGTCTCCGGATGGAACAAGCCCGCCAATATTACGCTCGCAGTGACAAAGGGCGCGACCGCGACCGCCGCCGGAACATACACGCAACACACCGGTTTCGTGCGCGTTACCATCAGCAGTCCCGGAGATGCGAGATGGAGCGTCAACGGAATGGGGGACTACAGGAGCGGGGAGACTTCTCCCGGGATTCCGGCCGGAAAGGCGGTCGTCTCCTTCACCAGCGTGTCGGGGTGGGACAAGCCCGCCAACATATCCGTCACAGTAAAAAATGGCACTACAGCCGCCGCAAAGGGGACGTACAAGCAACACGCCGGTTCGGTCCGGGTCACCATCAAGGGTCCCGCCGGAGCACGATGGAGCCTCGACGGAAAGGGCAGCTACAAGAGCGGAACCACCGTCTCGAAAGTCCCCGCCGGAAACCTCGTCGTCTCCTTCTCCAACGTCGCTGGATGGAACAAGCCTGCCAATATATCGGTCGCCGTCAGAAAGGGGGCAAGAGCAACGACTAACGGAATCTACACCGTTTTGAAATCTTCGGAACTCGGCCAGGAAACTGCGGATCCTCTCGCCGTGCTGGAACTGACGAAAGAAGAACTTGAGAGCCTTCCTGACTTTGACGGATTCTCTCCGGCCAAACCGCTTCCATACAGCCTCGAAACAGAAGAGGTCGAGCAACGGGAGTTGGATGAGCAGGAGAAGGAGAGCGTCGCCGTCGAATTGAGCGAAATACTCGCCTATGACGCGGAAGGCAACGCTGCCGAAGCGATTATCATCGATACGCTGGGCTTCAAAATCGAGGCAGAAGGAGAAACGGCGGGACGTTTCGTTCCCGTCCGGATGACCTTCGCCATCTTCGACGATACTCTCGACGGCATCGACGAAAAAATACGCGGGCGCATCGAAAAAGAGATTCAGTCGGGCAGAAGCCTCGCGGACGCGCTTCTCGACGAGATACATATCTTCAAGACGATCCCCGTCGACGGCTCCAATCGTCACTTTTCGCTCGCAGAAATCGTCCACAACACAGGCTTCGCTCCGAAGGACTTCTTTACCGTGGAGAGACAAAGCGAAAGCTACATGCTCTCATTCGATCTTCTCGTCTTCGACGGCCGCACCGGGGAGCTTTCCGGACTCGTTCGGGCAATTAAAGGAGGGCGGTTCGTCGTCTTCGACGGCGCGGAAGACGGTCAATACGTCGATCCTGTCGTCCTGGCCGTTGCCGGGCCTCTCGGCGAAGAATCCGCCCGCAACGGCGGCGCCGGATGCACTACTGCGCCCGGAAGCGGCGCAGGAGCGCTTCTGCTCCTTCTTCCCCCTGCCCTCGCGATAATTCGACGGAAATACCGATCGTAGGCACATACGCAAGAAAAAGAGACGACCCTGCAGGGTCGTCTCTTTTTCTTGCGTTGGAAAGGATCTCTCACGCTCGTCGATGCCTGCTCTTCTCTCCGCCGAATCTCCGTGTCGCGGTTTTCTCTCCTTCGACGACGAAGAAGACCGCCGCTCCCAGCGAGATCGGGATCAACCAGTGGCGAAGCTCCAGCGGAGCGGAACCGAACCACAGGTTCATGAACGGCGCGTAGACGAAAACGAGCTGAAGCACCGCCAGTATGCCTACCGCCATCCACGCGGCACGGTTGGCGAAGAGCCGGTCCGGAGCAAGACTTGATTCGCGGAGATAACGGCTGTTGAAGAGGTAGAACGCCTGGCCGCAGACGAGCGTGTTCACCGCGAGCGTCCGTGCGGTCTCAAGCGGCATGCCGAGCCGCCGTTCGACGAGAAAGACGGCGATGGTCGCTCCGCCGATCAGCACGGAGACGAACGCGATCCGCCACAGAAAGAGGCCGCCGAGAATCGGGGCGTCGGGGGCGCGCGGAGGGCGTTGCATCACTCCCGGTTCGGCGGGTTCGAATGCAAGAGCAAGGGCCAGCGTGACGGCTGTTACCATGTTGACCCAGAGGATCTGCACCGGCGTCAGGGGGAGCGACAGACCGAAGATCACGGCCGCCAGGATGACCAGCGCCTCCGCTCCGTTCGTCGGCAGGATGAAGAGGATAGCCTTGCGAAGGTTGTCGTAGATGGTGCGCCCCTCCTCCACCGCGCGTTCGATGGAGATGAAGTTGTCGTCGGCCAGCACGATGTCGGCCGCTTCCTTGGTAGCCTCCGTCCCCTTGATCCCCATGGCCACGCCGACGTCGGCGCGCTTGAGCGCGGGGGCGTCGTTCACGCCGTCGCCGGTCATCGCGACGACCTCACCGTTCGCCTGGAGCGCCTGCACGAGCCTCAGCTTGTGTTCGGGGCTGGTCCGGGCGAAGATATCCGTATCTTTCACAATCGTCCGCAGTTCCTCGTCGGAAGCCTTCTCCAGCTCCGCACCGGTGACGGCCGTACCTTCATCGCTGATTCCCATCTCGCGCCCGATGGCGCTCGCCGTTCCCGCATGGTCGCCGGTGATCATCTTCACACGGATCCCCGCGTCCCTGCATATCCGGATGGCCTCGACCGCCTCCGGACGGGGCGGATCGATGATGCCGACAAGACCCAGAAAAATCATGTCCTGTTCGATATCCTCCATTTCCAATCCGCTCTTTCCGTCGTCGACATCCCTTGAGGCCGCGGCGAGCACGCGCAGCCCCTCGCCGCCCAGCCCCTCCATCTTCCGGTTCCAGAAATCCCGGTCCAGCGCCTCCGGGGAACCGTCAGCGCCTCTTTGCTGTTCACATCGCTCCAGCAGCCGATCCGGTGCGCCCTTGAGCAGAATGCGGACGCCTCCTTCAGGAAGCCTGTCGAGCGTCGCCATGAACTTGTTCTCGGATTCAAAGGGAATCACCGCGATCCGCTCGTACCGTTCATCGTCGAACGCGGCCTTGCGCGCCAATGTCCTCAATGCGCCCTCCGTCGGCTCGCCGGTCACTCTCCATTCCCCGTTCTCCTCGACGATCTCCGAGTCGTTGCAGACGGCCATCGCCTCGACGAGCGTCTCCAGGTCGTCGCGCTCCCCAATGGAGACGCCGCTTCCGTCGATCGAGATCTCCCCCTCCGGACGGTATCCGGTTCCCGAGACCTCGTATTGTCCTGCAGGTGTAACGGCGTAGCGTACCGTCATCTCGTTCCTTGTCAGCGTGCCGGTCTTGTCGGAGCAGATCACCGTCACGGAGCCGAGCGTCTCGACAGCGTTCAGTTTGCGGGTGATGGCGTTGCGGCCGGCCATCCTCTGCACGCCGAGAGCGAGCGTGATCGTCAGGATAGCGGGAAGTCCTTCGGGAATCGCCGCTACCGCGAAACCGATGGCCGCGAAAAAGAGCTCGCCCCATGCAAAGTCGTGAAGCGCCCACCCGACCAGCATCATCAGCCCGGCCATGCCGACGATGACGACGGAGAGGATCTTGCCGAAGCGATTCATTTGGCGTGTGAGCGGCGTGGCGAGCTGCTCCACCTCCGAGATCATCTTGTTGATGCGCCCGATCTCGGTGAATGCTCCGGTCGCGGTGACCACACCCGTCCCCCTCCCTGCCGTCACCATCGTTCCCGAGTAGGCCATGCAGGAGCGGTCGCCCACTCCCGCCTCGGGCGAGACGGAACCGGTCTCCTTCTCCGACGGTACCGATTCCCCGGTCAGCGCGGACTCCTCGATGCGGAGGTTCACCGCTTCGAGGAGTCGTATGTCGGCGGGAACCCTGTCGCCCGAGCGCAGGCGGACAACGTCCCCTGGAACGAGGTCTTCGGCGCCGGTCTCCGTCCATTCTCCTCCCCGCCGCACATGCGCCGAGAGCGAGAGCATCTTCCGGATGCCTTCAAGGGCCTGCTCGGCCTTCCCCTCCTGAAGAAAACCGATGATCGCGTTCACCACGACCACCGCCAGGATCACGCCGGTGTCCACCCAGTGGCCGAGGACCGCCGTGACGACCGCAGCCGCGACCAGGATGTAGACCAGCAGGTCGTGAAAGTGCTTGAAAAACCGCTTCAGCAACCCCTCCTTCGGCGACTCCGGCAGACGGTTCGGCCCGGCCGACTCGAGGCGATCCACGGCCTCCCCGGCACTCAGCCCGTCCGGCGCGCTCTTCAGCTTCTCGAGCACTTCCTCGGGAGAGAGCGCGTGAGGGCTCTCTATCCGGAACACATGTTCATTTGTTGTTGTCATCGTTCAGCCTCCTTCTCTCTTCTCCGGTGAATAGCGACGATTCGCCGCTTTCCTGCGGATTGAATTTCCATCGCGCGCATTCAGCCGTGCAATCCCGTCTTTTCATGATACAGCACCCGACCCGATATGCCAAAGAAGCATAAGGGCGGTTCCCTCATCGGAACCGCCCTTATGCTTCTTTGCGTATATTTCTAACGGCCTACTTCTTGCCGTAAACGTCCTTGGGGTTCCAGGCTTTCCAGACGTTGGCCACCAGATCCGGACCGGGATTGAGCACCTTGCCGCCGGGCGTCCAGCCGGACGGGGTTACTTCCTTGCCGCCGGTCTTGCGGACGAGCTGGAATGCCTGTACCTGGCGCAGCGTCTCGTCGACATTGCGACCGACAGGAGGAGTGAGAATTTCCATCGCCTGAATAACGCCGTCAGGGTCGATCAGGAATCGGCCTCTGAAATCCACACCCTGGGCAGGGCTGTAGACACCGTAGACGGTCCCGATGGCGCCGCCGCCGTCTGAGCCCATATGGAAGGGCACGCCGCCCGCCTCGATCATCTTGGAAAGTTCCACATCGTTCCATACCTTGTGAACAAACTGGCTGTCCACGCTCATGGAGATAACTTCCACGCCCAATGCCTGAAATTCCGCATAACGGTCGGCGACCGCCGACACTTCAGTCGCTCAGACGAATGTGAAGTCACCCGGATAGAAGCAGAGAGAAACCCACTTTCCGGCGAACTGCGACAGCTTCACCGTGGTGAATCCGCCCTTGTGGAAAGCCGGTGCAGTGAAATCCGGCGCCTTCATGCCGACAGTAACACCCATTTTAACAGCCTCCTTCTTCACTTCTCCGGAGGGCGCAGCCTCCGAAACAGTACCTTCAACCTCCGCAGCGGGAACGGTGCATCCTACTTTTTCCTCGCTCATGAGATCTCCTCCTTCCATAAATTACACAATTAGAAAACTAAAATACCATCAACGCTATAAAAGAGCAACCTTTTGTTCGAGTTTCATAAATGAAAAGGCTCCTCTTTTCGCATTGCTTATTAGTATATAGTAAGCTCTTTAAAAGTCAAGAATTTCTCCGTCGATTTTCCTCCCCGTAAAACACCGCTCATGAAAAAAGAGAAAACGCCATGGAAAAGGCTTTGCACTTTTCTCCGGAGAGTGAAACAATAGGGGGAGTTCATCCGAAAGAGGGGATTACATGGGCATCGCCGCGGATCTTATTCTCGTCGTTCTTGCAGGCTTGGCGGGCGGTCTCGTCGCCCGACGCCTGAATCAGCCGCTCATCCTGGGATACATTCTGGCAGGAATCGTCGTGGGACCGTACACAGGGGGCATCACCGTCGCCGACGTGGACCGCATCGAAAATCTTGCCGAGATCGGCGTCGCGCTGCTCCTCTTTTCCCTCGGGCTCGAATTCTCATTGAAACAGATCGCCCCGATCAGGCGGGTTGCGCTTGGCGGAACGGCTCTCCAAGCCCTGCTGACGCTCGGGTTCGGCTTCGCAATAGGGCATTTCATGGAGTGGGACGCCATCCCCTCTCTCTGGTTCGCAGTCGCGATCGTCTCGTCGAGTACCGCGGTCATCCTGAAGACGCTCGCCTCGAGGGGACGGCTCGGTACGCTGTCGAGCAGAGTAATGCTGGGGATGTCCATCGTGCAGGACATCGCGGTCATTCCCCTGATGGTCCTGCTGATGGGGCTCGATTCCGCCGAATTCTCCTCGTCGGCCATGCTTCTTCCCGTTCTGAAAGTCGTCCTTTTCGTCGCGGCGATGCTCTACGTCGGCGCGAAGTTCATTCCGCTCCTTCTGAAATTCGTGGCGCGCTGGGAGTCCAGGGAACTCTTCCTTCTCGCCGTCACCGGAATAGGGCTTGGAGTGGGGTATCTGACCTATTCGCTCGACCTTTCGTTCGCCTTCGGCGCCTTCATGGCCGGACTGGTGCTGAGCGAATCGGACTACGGACGCCGCGCCCTGAGCGACCTGATACCGGTGCGCGACGTTTTCGGACTTCTCTTCTTCGTCGCGATCGGCATGCTGCTCGATCCGGCATTTCTGATCGACCATCTGGGACTCACTCTCGGGCTCGTCGTCGTGACGGCCGTCGGCCGTGGCGCCATTCTCTCGCTCACCGTCAGGCTCTTCGGCTACCGGAACATCGTTCCGGCAGCGGTCTTCTTCGGAATGATTCCCATCTCCGAGATCGCGTTCATCCTGCTCCAGGCGGGGCTGGACTCCGGCGCCGTTCCCCGCGACGTGTACGCATTCTCCCTGAACACGGTCATTCTCTCCATGCTGCTCGGCCCGCCCGCCACGGCACTGACGGCTCCGTTCTACGCGATTTTCAAGAAGCGGCGGAGAAGCGACGCCGTCCAGACGGTCAACATCCCGCGTAAGGGCCTTTCGGAGCATGTGATCATCGCCGGAGGAGGGCTTTTCGCACGATACATCGGCCTTGCGCTGCATAGCATGAAGCTCCCCTACGTCATCATCGAGCCGAACCACGCGCTCTTTCTCGAAGGGAAAAAAGAGGGACTGCACCTCCTCCTGGGCGAGCCCGGACAGGATGTCGTCCTGGAAGCGGCCCGCGTCGAGGAGGCGAAACTCCTCGTGCTGACGCTCCAGGGATCGCTCGAGATCCTGGACGTGGCGCGCACCGTGCGGAAACGGAACGGGACACTGCGGATCCTGGCTCAGTGTCCGCAGGGGGACGAGGGCGACTTATCCGAGGAAGACTCCATGATTTCACGTATCATTCATCCGGAGTTCGAGGCGGGGCTGGAGATGGCCCGCCAGGCGCTCATTCATCTCGACGTCCCTGTCGTAACCGTCCACAGGGAACTGGAAGCGCTCCGCCGCAACGTCTACGGGCAGCTTCGCGAAGAGAGCAAGGATTACGGCCTCCTGTCGCAGCTCCTGCGGGCCGCTTCGTCCCTCGACCTGCAGTGGGAGGCGCTTCGAAAAGGAGATTCCCTCTCGGGAAAAAGCATTGCCGGAGTAAACATACGGGCGCGGTTCGGAGTCTCGGTCGTCGCGGTACTGCGTGGCGGGGAACTCATCCCCAACCCGGGGGCGGATTTCCTCCTCGAGGAGGGAGACCTGATCGGCATCATCGGCACGCCGGAGCAGAATCACCGGTTCTTCTGCTTTCTCGACACGGTGCATTGCACAACCCGGCAGGGGCAAGAAACAGAAGGTTTCCCGGGGAGCGAAGAGAGCGAGCGCTGCCTGCCGGACGCTTCCGAAAGAACGATGGAAAACCATCTCAGCGAAGAGGAGAACAAAGCATGACATATTCCAGGCGCATCGCCGACTACGGCATCCGTATCGGGCGAATGGAAAAAGGACAGCGAAACACGATCACGGACGTTCCCGGAGTCGCCGTCGGGCACTGTACACTTGCCGACGGCTCCGTCCAGACCGGAGTGACGGCAATCATCCCGGCGGAGGGGAACCTCTTCCGGGAAAAACTCCTCGCGGCGTGCCACGTGATCAACGGCTTCGGCAAGTCGTGCGGCATCGTCCAGATCGAGGAGATGGGAACGCTGGAGACGCCGATCCTCCTGACCAATACTTTCGGCGTCGGGGCGGCGTCCGAAGAGCTGGTCCGATATATGCTCGCCGTAAACCCGGACATCGGCAGGGAGACCGGGACTGTGAACCCTGCGGTCTTCGAGTGCAACGACGGATTCCTGAACGACATCCGTGCGCTTCCGGTCCGCGGGGAGCACGTGCAGCAGGCGATCGCCTCCGCGGGTTCCGACGTCGGGGAGGGCGCCGTGGGGGCCGGACGCGGAATGTCGTGCTACCAGCTCAAAGGAGGAATCGGCTCGGCCTCTCGCATCGTCGAATACGGAGGCGCGTCGTTCACGCTCGGCGTGCTGGTGCTCTCGAACTTCGGCCAGATGGAGGACCTGAGCGTGGACGGACGGAAGATCGGCGCCTCCATCTTCGGAATCGCCCCTCCGGAGGACGAGCAGGGATCGATCATCGCCGTGATCGCAACCGATATCCCGTTGACGGAACGTCAGCTCAAGAGGGTCGCGAGACGCGCCTCGACGGGAATAACACGAACAGGGGCTTTCATAGGCAACGGGAGCGGCGAAATCGCCGTCGCCTTCACCACCGCGAACCGCGTCTCCCATGACGAGACCGCGGCGGTACGAACTATCGGCATGTTCAACGAGAACGAGATCAACCTCCCCTTCCGCGCCGTCGTGGAGGCGACCGAGGAGGCCGTTCTGAACTCGATGGTCCGAGCCGAACCGGTCACAGGACGGGACGGAAATTCGAGGCGCTCGCTCGCGGAGTTCGGGGAGCTGTTCGCCCGGGCGAAACCGGAGCCCGGACTCCGGAGTATATTGGGAGCATGCTTTCCGGCTTTCAATGAAGCGGAGCAAAAACGAGACTCTTGGAGGCGGCAACATGAAATCGATCAGAGGCGGCAAGATCATAACCGGCAGAACCTGGATTGAAGGAATGGCGCTGCTCTTCGATGCGCGGATACGCGATATTCTTCCGGAAAGAGAGCTCCCTCCGGAAGTCGAAACGCTCGACGCGGACGGGGCGTGGATCGTTCCCGGATTTGTGGACATCCACGTTCACGGGATCTGCGGGATGGACACGATGGACGGGGAGGCGCACTCCCTGGAGACCATCGCCGAAGGGCTTGCAGCTCACGGCGTTACGGCATTCTGCCCGACCACCATGACGATGGACCAGGCGCGCATCGATGCGGCGCTCGAAGCCGTGGAAGCGGCGAAAAGCGCGGCCCCCGGCGGGGCGAGAGTGCTGGGTGCGCATCTCGAAGGTCCCTACATCAGCCCGTCCCGTCTCGGCGCACAGGACGGGGCCCACGTGCTCCGCCCCGACCCCGGGTTCGTCCGCCGCAGAAGCAGTTCCCTGAGCCTCGTCTCGTTCGCTCCGGAGGAGGATTCCGACGGACGCTTCCTGGAGGCTCTCCGGGAGGAGGGAATCGTCGCCTCGCTCGGCCACTCGCAGGCTACCTACGAGCAGGCGATGACTGCATTCCGTAACGGGGCGCGAAGCGTCACGCACCTCTTCAACGGTATGCCGCCCTTCCACCACAGAACCCCCGGTCTCGCGGGAGCCGCGCTCGACGCGGACGTCTTCTGCGAACTGATCGCCGACGGCGTCCACTCGCATCCGGCCGTCTTCCGGCTTCTGCTGAAGATGAAGGGCGTCGAGAACATCATCCTCGTCTCCGACGCGATGCGCGGCGCCTGCCTCGGCGAGGGGAAGTGGGACCTTGGCGGCCAGAAAGTCACGGTTTACGGTCCGCAGGCGACCCTTGCGGACGGCACTCTCGCCGGGAGCGTCCTCACGCTCGACCTCGCGATGCGGAACTACGCATCCGCTACAGGCCTTCCCCTCTGGGAAGCGTCGCGTCTCGTCTCGGAGAACCCCGCCCGGCTACTGGGAGATCGCGAAAGAGGGCGCATCGAGCCGGGGTACAGGGCCGACTTCGTTCTCCTCGACGAAAGGTGGCGCGTCCTCAAGACATTCGTGGAAGGGAAAGAGGTCTTCGACAGCCATGAGAATCGTGACTGCAAATTCTCATCCTGAACCCGAAGCGCGTTCTCGGGCTCGCCGACCGGGCCCCCCAAGAGACTCCATAACGAACTGATCCGCCTCTTCCAGGCCGGCGACATCGACTTCTCCGGCGTGACAACGTTCAACCTGGACGAATACATCTTTTTTAAAAAAGCGCTTCATCTGGTATCATGGCTTCAATATTCACATGTTTCGCGCCCCTTTTCAGCAGGCGGGAGACGCTTGGGAAAACTCTTCCGGCTCTCCCTTGTAAAAAATCCATCCACAGAAGGAGGAAACGCCATGCGCACTCTTTCCGCGGAAACAGCCTACTCGCGAAGACTCGACCTGTTCTTCAAACGAACCTCCGTCGACGCAGTTCTTCTTGTCCTCATCTCGGCATCGGTAATCGCAGCGGTCGCCTCGCTGCTCTACGACCAGGTCTGGCTTGAACATGCGAACCTCTGGTTCTCGGGGATCTTCTCCGTCGAACTGAGCGCACGCTACTTCACCTACTCGGAAAAGAATAAGAAAGAGTATTTTCTCGACTGGTGGATGGACTGGATCGCCACGATTCCCTGGGACATCCTTCTCTTCTTCCTCTTTCCCGGAGGCGGCGCATCCATGCTCCGCCTCCTCCGGCTTCCCAGGATCTTCCGCCTGCTCCGATTCCGGCATATGAAACGCTCGGAGACGGGAAGATGGCTCTCCTACCGCTTCCGCCGGCTGCTGGAGGTCTCCATCTTCCGGCAGATTATGGTGATGCTCGCCGTTTCGCTCATCCTGGTCTGGATCTTCACGGTCGTTCTTGACAACATGGGCGTCGAGTCGGAGCACGGAGGTAACTTCTGGTTCTCCATCATCACGATGATCAGCTCGGACAGCCTCTTCGAGGTGCAGGAGATGGACATCGCGGCGAAGGCGTTGATCCTGATCTTCTCGTTTATCGGTATCATTCTCTTCAACGGCATTCTGCTGGCCATCATCATCGGAAAACTGATGGAGCACCTGGACGACCTGAAGAGCGGGCGCGGGGACGTCCGCGAGAAAGGGCACATCGTCCTGCTCGGTTGGAGCGAGTGCATCCCGCACATTCTTGACGAGCTGGAAATCCACTGCATCGTGGAGCGGAAGCGCCTGATCAAGGTGGTGATCATGCGGGAGTCGCTGCCGGACGCGCCGGACCAGGTCGTTGAATCGAGGCCTCACGTCGAGGTCATCCAGCGGATAGGAAGCTTCCAGAACGAGGAGGCGCTCGAACGGATCTCAGCCCATAAGGCGGCCGCCGTCATCGTACTGGGCGGACACGCCTCCGACCGGAAGCTTTCCGAGAGGCTGAACGATCCTATCGTGACGCGCACGCTCATCTCCCTTGAAACGCTGCTGGAGGAACGGACAAACGAATCAGCCGCTCCAGTCGTCATCCTCAACTACTTCGACCTCAGCAGCAGCTACCACGTGACGGAGTTCCTCCGGCCGTTCGGCGACAGGAGCAGAAAGCTTTTCTTCAACCCGCTCTTCTTCGCGGGCAAGCTGCTTGCTTCGATGTGCTCCAATCCATACGCCGAGGACATCTACAACGAGCTGCTGACAGCCGAAGGGAACGAATTCCACTTTGTCCGCCTCCCCGGAAACCAGCCCAGGATATGGCGCGATCTTATCGGGGCCTTCCCGAAGGCCGTCCCGGTGGGCTTCCGGAACGGCGACGGCCTGCGGATGGCTCCTCTTCCCGACGACCCCCTTCCGGAGGGAGCCGAAGTACTGGTCCTGAGCGCAAACTCCTATGAAGGCTCCGTTTTCGAACCCGTGATCAACCACAAGGTGAATTCTCCGTCCAGCCGGGGACGGGAAAGATCGCGCCCCGAACGAATCTCCGAGAAGGAGACCCCCCCGGGCGGGGCGGACGCGAGGGTTTGCCCCGCTCTCCGCTGCACGATGGAGGCTCCCTCCGGGGACCTCTATATCGTCGGCGTCAACCAGAAGCTGCCGTTCATCGTCGAGGAGATGCACAAGGTGAATTCCTTGTCCAGCTGCGGACAGGGAAGAGAAAGTTCCCCCGGGAGTTCCCTCGGAGTGACCGTTCACATCGTCGACAACCAGACCGGGAGCGAGTTCGCCGACTGGTATGCGGAATACTCGAAGTCGCCCCTTCCGGAAGGTGTTCTCTTCCACGAATGCCGCTTCCGATCCGAGGACGAGGTGAGGGCTGCCATCGATTTCGACTCGGCCATCCGAATCATCCTTCTTGCCGACGGTCACCTCCAGGAATCGGCGACTCCCGACCAGATCGACGCGGAGACGGTCTCGAAGCTGCTGATGCTCAGCCACATGATCGAAGCACGAAACAAAGAGTGCGACCGGGAGAACCTCCGCATGATTGTCGAAACGCTGACCGTCGACTCGGAGGTCGTGGTCCGCAACATCCGGAACTGCTCCAACGTGATCGGTCCGCTGACCATCGGGCGCCTTCTGACGACCTTCACCCTCCAGCCGGAATTCGAGGGACTCTTCCGGACACTCATCCAGTTCGGCGATATCGACATCGTCTGCCGCCGAGCTTCCGACGCCCTTCCCGGACGTCCCGTCGAAACGCTCACCTTCGGCGACCTGCTCACAGGCGCGGTCAACGGCTGCATCCCGCTCGGATGGGTTCATGCGGCGCCTCAAAAGGAGGAGGAGAACAAGGCCATGCGTGGCCTCTCCGCCAGGGTGGAACTGAACCCTCCGAAGAATGCGCGCGTACCCGAGGGCTCGGAGATCGTCTTCCTGCAACGTCAGGGTGACCGCTGAGGGAACAGGAGCACTTCTCACGCTCCTGAGAAAAATCGTGTCATAACGAGCACGAGGATGCACAACACGTGCTATACTTTTTGAAGAGAAAACGGCATACCAGTACAGAGGGGCCGAAGACACGATCCCGCAGCGCTTTGCGCAGGGGGCGCGCCGAACTTTTTATTTACTGGAGGGGTTGCGATGGCGGTAAATCCGGAACTGGGGAAGTTCATCCCCGTGCGCTCAGAGGATCTCGTCGAGACCATCTGCGCCGAGAAGACGCTCTCCGAGGAGGACAAGGAGAAGTTCAAAAGGGTCGCCGAACTGGTCGAGGCGACGTATCACTACGATTTTCACGGCACGCTGAAGGATGCGCGCAGCGCCTACCACATCTTCAACCCCGACGCGGACACGCTGAAGATCTGTCCGCCGGATGCGGATGTCGACCAGCGCTTCGACAAGATGGTCGCCTCCCTGGAGGAGATCCTCGTGGCGGCGAACTACCGCGAGTTTCCCATCACCGAGCTGAACGAACTGATGACGAAAGCCGCCCCGAGAGGACTGAACGTTCGGGTCAATCTTGAAAACTACGAGAAGATCCTGATCTACCGCAGAGGAACAAAATCCGTGCCGAAGCCGAAGGAACCGCTCTCATGGTGGAAATCCCTCCGGAAGAAGGACGCTCCCGCCGAGCCGGAGATGGAGGAGATGATCCAGCGCCTGCTGATCCTGATCAAGCTGAAGAGCCACGAGGATATGGAGCAGTTCTACGATACCTTCATCAAAACAGCCGGAGAGACCGAGGTCGAACGGGAGCGCCGCATGACCCGCGAGGCCGTGCTCGGCAAGAAAGAGCCTGAAGAGACGAAGAAGAACAACGGCGCTCCTAAAATCCCGACGATCTTCCTGAAAGTCTTCAAAAACGTACCGGCTTCGACGCTGCAGACGCTCTTTCCCGACGTGACCATCCAGATGACGCTGATCGACAAGGGAAAGATCGTGCTTCCGATCATCGCAGGTTTTCTGAGCGTGGTGCAGCGCGTCATTCCCTCGCTACTCGTCGTCGGGACCGTGATCGCCGCGCTTGTAGCCGGACGCAACATCGACTGGGCGCATTTCAAGGAACAGCTCTTCCCGATTCTCGCGGCCTTCTCCATCGTCGGGACGATCACTTTCAAGGTCTTCTCCAAATACAAACTGACCAAGGAAAAACACCAGGCCAAGCTGATGAAGACGCTCTACTTCCACAATCTCGACAACAACGCCGGAGTCTTCGACTTTCTCGTCCACGAGGCCGAGGAGGAGGAGTGCAAGGAGGCGCTGCTGGCCTATTACTTCCTGCTGGCCGAACGGAACGCGAACGGAGAGCCGTTCACCGAGGAGGAGCTGGATGACCGCATCGAGCAGTGGATCGAGGAAAAGTTCGGCGTTCACCTTGACTTCGAGGTCGACGACGCGCTCCGGAAGCTGGAGGACAAGCACATCCTCGTGAAGGAAGGGGACCGATACCTCGTCCCGTCGATCGACGACACGCTGGTGAAGCTCGACGAGCTATGGGACACGATTTTCCTCTACAGCAACGAGGCGGAAGCGCAGCAAGAGTAGCGCCGGGCACGGGCTCGGCACACATTCTGAAAATCATATTGAAGGGGGCGGCCCGGAAGCCGCCCCCTTCTTGTCATCGCTTTGCCGGATCAAACCGCCTCATCCCGTGCACGCCTGCGCTCCCTGAAGCGAAGCAGCTCCCCGATCAGCACCACAGGCGACGTTCCGGCGATGATCAGCACCCAGTCGGCAAAGTCGAGCGGCACCGTTCGAAAGACCCTGCCTCCGAACTGCACCATCAGGATCTGCCCGGCGAGAACGAGCACGACGATGGCGGTGAACCACCTGTTCTCCAGCAGGCCGCTGAAGGCCGAGCTCTGCAGTCCGAGACAGCGCGCGTTGAACAGGTTCCAGATCTGCAGCATCACGAAGACGCAGAAGAAGACCGTCATCTCGTAAGGGGAGACGCCGCTCCTGCTGATCATCAGGAGCATGGCCGAGAGGACGACGACGAAAAAGATACCGTACCCGAAGATCCCCTTCGCCATCCCCGGTGTCACGATGAAGGCTTCCGGATCTCTCGGCCTGCTCCTCATGACCTCCGGGTGCGGCGGCTCGGTCGCGAGAGCGAGGGCCGCGAAGGTGTCCATGATCAGGTTGACCCAGAGCATCTGGATGACCGTCAGCGGAAGTTCGATTCCGACGGCCGGACCGAAGAGGACGATCAGGAGCGCCGTGACGTTCACCGTGAGCTGGAAGAGCAGGAAGCGCTGGATGTTCTGATAGAGCGCCCTCCCCCACAGGATCGCGTTGACGATGCTCGTGAAGGAGTCGTCGAGCAGAACGATGTCGCTCGCCTCCTTCGCCACGGCGGTCCCCCTCTTCCCCATCGAGAGACCGACGTTCGCGTGGTTCAGGGCCGGGGCGTCGTTCGTTCCGTCTCCCGTGACCGCGACGACCTCCCCCTTCTCCTGGAGCGCCCGAACGAGCTTCAGCTTGTGGGAGGGGCGCGCCCGCGAGAGAACTCTCAATTCGTCGAGGAGCCGCAGCCTTGTATCGGGGACATCCACTTTCTCCTCGAACTCGTCGCCCGTCAACAGGGTGAATTCGGACTCCGGCTCCTCCCCCACCAGCCCGATCTGCCGGCCGATCTCCTTCGCCGTTTCCCGGTTGTCTCCGGTCACGATCTTGACGCCGATCCCCGCCCCCCTGCAGGCGCCGATCGCGTCCGGGACGTCGTCCCGCACCGGATCGGCGATGGCGGCGAAACCAAGCCATGTCAGTCCATTCATGAGGCTCTCGACGGAGACGTTTTCGCCTTCCGGCAACCCGTCGCGCACGGCGAAACCGAGGGCGCGCATACCGCGGGCCTGGAATGAGCGTATGGCCTCGAGGATCTCCCCCCTTTCGCCGTCGTTCAGGACCTCTTCCCCGGATCCGATAAGAATCGAGGAGCACTTTTCCAGCAGGATCTCGGGCGCTCCCTTCGCATGGAGCAGCGTCCTCGCGTTCCGGTTCCGCCCCAAGGTCGCCATGTACTTCCGCTCGGTCGAGAATGTGAGCTGGTCCAGCACCTCGAACGAGTCTCGCAACTCCTTGTAGTCCTGCCCCTCCTCGTCCAGCCAGAGGAGCAGCGCCCCCTCCGTAGGATTTCCCAGGGCTTCCGTCTCGCCGTCCGTCTTCGCGAGGTTCGCCGTCGAATTCACAGCCATCGCGTCGCGCAGCAGCTCCGGAGCCGCCGAGAGCGCGGGAGAGCGTACTTCGTACACGTGCATCTTGTTCTTCGTCAGCGTGCCGGTCTTGTCGGTGCAGATCACCGTCGCGGCCCCTATCGTCTCGCAGGCGTGCATCTTGCGCACAAGGTTGTTCGAGGCGGTCATCTTCCGCATGCTGTAGGCGAGCGAGAGCGTGACGCTCATCGCCAATCCCTCGGGAACGGCGACCACGATCAGCGTGATGGAGATCATGAAGAACTGCAGGAATCGCCTTCCGGCCTCCGCGTCCAGAAAGTACTCAGGAGAGGAGGGCAATACCCCCAGCGCCCATGCAGCCCCGGTCGCGAACACAAAGAGGGCGGCGCCGTACAGAAGGGGTTTCAGCCATTCCCGCAGCCCTTCCCGCTCCAGCCATTCGGGGCGGGACCTCGGCCGCCGGATCACGTCGAAGAAGTCGTAGGTTATCGGCAGCCAGACGCGGACCATCGCGACGAGTACCGAGATCATCAGGATAGAGATGAAGATCCACTGCCCCCGCTCCATAACGATAGCGCCGGAGATCGCGGCGTGCACGCTCAGCACGACGAAGAGCACACCTGCGACGCCGAAGCCGACCACGCCGATCACCTTGCTCAGGCCGTCGAGCTGCCGGCTCAGCGGTGTGCGCTCTTCCGAGACCGCCGCCGCCTCGCGGGCAGTCTTGCCGATCTCGGTCGCGTCGCCGACGCTCTCTATCCTGAAGATTCCGTGCCCGTCCTGCACCAGGGTTCCCCGGTATATCCGGTGGAGAGGATAGGTCGCTTCCTTCCGTTTTTTCCCGGTAATCCTGGGGTCCTCCTCCGGATACTTGGAGACCGCCTTCGACTCCCCCGTCAGCGTCGATTCGTCGACCTGCAGCGCGACGGCCTCCTCCACGACGGCGTCCGCCGGAACCTCCTCCCCGGTCTCGAGCAGCAGGATGTCTCCGACGACGAGGTCCTTCTTCACCACGCTCCTGTATTCTCCGTCCCGGATCACCTTGAACTCGACATCGTCGTTCACCTTGTTGAGAATGTCGAACTCCTTCCCCGCCTTGTACTCGTTCACGAAGGCCATCGTCGTCGCAAGGAAGATCGCGATGACGATCCCGATGGCCTCCACGTACTCGTTGTGGGCAAGCCCCACGAGAAACGCGATGAAAGCCGCGATCAAAAGAATCCGGATGATAGGATCATCGTACTTCTCCAGGTAGAGCTTCCACCAGGGCTCCCGCACCGGCGGCGTCAGCACGTTCTTTCCGTGCTTCCTGCGGCTCTCCAGAACCTCCTGCGAGGTCAATCCATTGAAATGTTTGCGCTCCGCGGAATGCATGCCGCACCTCCTGTCATATCGAGACGACTCTTTGAAGAGACGCCGCCATGCCGAATCCGTATTCGACCGTTCACATTATACACTCCTCCGATCTGCTTTCTCTTCCGGGAGTAATGGCGATGCCTTTCCGTTTCCTTGGGAAGAGCCGGACGACCGTATCAAGACCGTGGCTAGGAGAAATTCGGCATGAAGCTGAACTTCAAGGTCGCCGGCATTCGCCTGCAAGATCCGTGCTTAAAAGCGAAACGGGCGCGCCCCCGAAATACCGGAGGACGCGCCCGTTCTTGTTTTTATCCGGCGCCGAACCCGCTACGAAAGCAGCCCGGCCTCCTGCATTCTCTTTCGCATGTACTCCAGGGTCTCTCCCGTGCTGCCGAGGTTCGGCCGGAACGGCTCGCCGACATCCAGCCCCGCCAGTTTCGCCATGTCCTTCGTCGCGACGGGGAAACTCGCGCGGTCCATGGAGAGACGCACCGGGTTCAGCCGGAACTGCGCCTCCAGAGAACCCTTCTGGTCGCCTGCGATGAATTTCTCGTAGATCGAGACCACCAGCTCCGGGCAGAAGTTCGCCATGGTGGCGACCGCCCCGTCCGCTCCGTGGACGAGCGCTCCGTAGATGAGCGTGTCTTTTCCTCCGAAGATCTTGAAATTCTCCTTCTCCGACTTCGTCAGCCGGATGAATTCGCTCGTCAGCGTCATGTCGCCGCTGGAGTCCTTGATCCCGACGATGTTCTCAGCATCGCGTGCCAGCCTCGCCACAAGAGAGGCGGTGAGCGAATACCCCACCCTGCCCGGGTTGTTGTAGAGCAGCATCGGCGTACCGGAGACGGCTTCGGCAATGCTCCGGAAATGGAGATACAGCTCCTCCTCCGTGGGCTTCAGGAACATCGGCTGCAGCACCGAGACGCCGTCGGCGCCGCTCTCCGCAGCCATCCGCGCGAGCGCGGCGCACTTGCGCGTCTTGATGGCTCCGATTCCGAAATAGACGGGAACCCTGCCCCTTGTTTCATCGAGGATGATGGAAAGCCCCCGCTTCATCTCCTCATCGTCCACCATGTAAAACTCGCCGTTGCTCCCGAACGCCAGTATGCCGTGCACACCACCCTCGAGAACGAAATTCACCTGGCGGCGCATCCGCTCTTCGTCGATGACCTCGTTCTCATCGACGATCGTCACTATGGGAGGAATGACTCCCTTTATACAATCCGTGTTCACCTGCACCAATCCTTTCATGTTGTTCGTCGTCCGATCCGGCCGGGAGCCCTTCCAAAAACAGGACGCGTCCCGAATCGTGGTTTCGCCTTGAAAATCCTGCGTTCGAGGCCCTTTGCGGATCGCTACGTTATCGGGGCCGGGTTGAAAAGACAGAGGTCGTTGTGCAGCCGATATCGTTCCGCCGCCGGTTTTTTCCGGCCGCTCGCCACATCGGCGATCTCGCGGAAGAGCAACTCTCCCACGGTCCTTATATCCGCCTCTCCCGAGGCGATCGTCCCTGCGTCCACGTCGATCAGGTCGCTCCACATATCCTTCAGGTCCGATCTCGAGGAGACCTTGATCACCGGCGCCGCGGCCAGGCCGTAGGGCGTTCCCCTTCCTGTCATAAAGACCTGCAGCGTGATTCCCGACGCGAGCTGGCTGGTTCCGCAGACCATGTCGCTCGCCGGAGTGGCCGCGAAGATCAGCCCCCTGGCGGACGGGCGCTCTCCGGGAGAGAGCACCTCAACGATCGGAGACCGTCCGGACTTGGCGATCGACCCCATCGCCTTCTCGATGATGTTCGCCAGGCCGCCCTTCTTGTTTCCGGGAGTCGGATTGGCGCTCCTGTCGACGCCGCCCGCGCGGAGGTAGTCGTCGTACCAGCGCATCTCCTCGACGAGCCGTTTTCCCACGGCTGCGTCTGCGCACCGGGCGGCGAGCTGTCCCACTCCGTCCCGCACCTCCGTCACCTCTGAGAACATCACCGTCGCGCCCGCGCTTACCAGGAGGTCCGAGGCGTACCCCGCCGCCGGATTGGCGGTGATCCCGGAGAAGGCGTCGCTTCCTCCGCACTGCATGCCGACACAGAGCCTCGAAAGAGGAAGCGTCGCTCTTCGCCTGCCGTTCAGGCGTCCGAGCTTCCGCTCAGCCATCTCCATCAGGGCGTCCGTCATCTTGACAAAGCCCCGGTGATCCTGGAGCATCAGCACATTTTCGGGGGATATCTCTCCCGGCTCGAGAAGACGTTCCACCGTCAGCTTCTCGCACCCGAGACCAACGACCATGATCTCCCCGCCGAAGTTCGGATTCCGCAGCAGATTCCGGAGCGACCTGATGGGGATGACGGCCTCCCGGGCGTCGATGGCGACGCCGCAGCCGTAGGCGTGGTTCAGGGGAACGACGTCGTCCACGTGAGGGAAGAGAGGCAGGAGTTCGCGCCGCATCCGCTCCACAGACGCGTTGAGCACGCCGGCGACGCACTGGACCGTCGTCATGATACCGAGGAGATTCCGCGTGCCGGCGAAAGAGGATCCCTCGACGGGGTACCCCTCGAAGGTCTGCAACGGAGCCTCGGGGAGAGCCGAAGCAATGTCCGTTGCGAATTCAAGGCGGTCGAGGTCCGGAGACTCCGGCAGGAGGAGCATCTTCTCGGTGATGAGTCCGCCTTTTGGAACACCGCGCATCAGACGGCCGAGCGCCGTTCCGTACCGGAGCACCGCTCCCCCCTCGGGAATGTCCTCAAGCGCGACCTTGTGCCCCTGGGGGATGAAATCCCTCGCGATAACGCCGTCGAAGACCTGCGCCCCTTCGGGAAGATCGGCCACGGGAATGGCCACATTGTCGCGCTCGTCGACCCTGATCGTCCTCATCCTTGCGAACCTCCGCTCCCCGCGGCGGCCCGCCGCTTCTCCCTCCCTGAATCGTAGACGGCCCAGGCGATCGAGGCGAAGATCAGGATCCAGATAACCCACCCCATCGGGCGTGTGAAAAAGACCGAGAGGGATCCGCCGACACCCTTGATGGAGTCGACGAAGTACTTCTCCAGGTCCTTTCCGAGAATAAAGCCGATGAGGAACGGCACGATCGGAATTTTTATTTTCAGGAAGATGTACCCCAGGACTCCGAAGAAGAGCATGGTCCAGACATCGAACATGTTGCCGTACCTGGAGGAGTAGGCTCCGATGACGCAGAGAAGCATGATCACGGGAAATATCCGGTATTTCGGAAACTTGATCACGGCGGCGATGTACTTGATCGGGTAGAACATGACGAAGAACATCAGGAAGTTGCACAGGAGAAGCGCAAGGAGAATGACATGCCACAGGTCGAGATTGTTCGTGATGAAGAGCGGCCCCACCTGGACACCCTGGAGCATGAACGCCCCGACGAGCACTGCCGTGGTGCTGTCTCCGGGAATACCGAGCGAAAGCAGGGGAATGAGCGCTCCTCCTGTCAGGCCGTTGTTGGCGCCTTCGCTGGCGATCAGGCCGTCGACGCACCCCGTGCCGTACTTCTCGGGGTGCCTGGAGAAGTTTTTCGCCTGCGAGTAGGAGAGAAGGGACGCCGCGCTGCCTCCGACTCCGGGCAGAATACCGACGAAGGTTCCGATCGATGCCGAGCGAAACAGGTTGAACACCTGCCCCTTCAGATCCGAGAAACTGAAGCCGCGCACATCCCGGGAGAGGTCCGCGTCCACGGCGTCGTCCCGCATTCCGCTCTCCGCCTCCTGGAAAATCTGGACCAGCGCGAAGAGGCCGATCAGGACCGGCAGAAGCTGGAGACCGTTGCGCAGGTCCACCGACAGAAAGTCCGGGACCATCCGCATTTTATTGTTGTCCGCAAACTGACCGATCAGGGAAAAGAATACCCCCAGGAATCCCGCGAAGACGCCCGTGACCATGTTCCCCTTGGAGAGGGCCGCGATGATCGAGAGGGCGAAGAGGATGATCAGGAACTTCTCCACCGAGGAGAAACTGAGCGCGACCCTTGCGAGCGGAGGGGTGAAGAGGAAGAGGAGCAGCAGGCTGAAGAGGCCGCCGAAAAGGGACGCCGTGATGCCGATGCGCAGCGCCCGCGTCGCCTCTCCCCGCTTGGCCATCGGGTAGCCGTCGAAGCTCGTGCAGATTGAGGAGGGGGTTCCCGGGATGTTGACGAGGATTGCGGGGATGAGCCCGCCGCTGATTCCGCCCACGTAGAGACCGATGAGAAGGAAGAGGGAGACATGGAGATCGTAGGCGTAGGTCAAAGGCAGAAAGACCGCGATCGCCATCGTGGCCGTCATGCCCGGCAGTGCGCCGAAGACGATCCCGACGACGACGCCGACGAATGCCATCAAGAAATGGAACAGGCCGAATTCGATCATGTGCGATTCCTCCTCACGGCAGGGTTACCCTGAAAACGCGGGCGAAGAGAAACCAGACCGCGGTCGAAAAGAGGGCGGAGAGCGCCAGGGAGACACAAACGGACCGGAGCGCCGCGCTCGACCAGGGCTTTCCGGACCTGAGAGCCGCGGGGATCTCCTTGAGACGTTCGACGCCGTAAAACAGGACGCTGTACAGAAAGACGAAAACGATGCTCGCCGCCAGGAATCCGATATACTCCATGGCGTAAATGTAAAGGACGAAGAGCACGACCGAACCGGACAGTTTCAGCTTGTCGCAGCCCGGTTCGAAGAAGCGCATTTTTTCCCAGTCGAAAAAAGGCTGCCCCGCCCTGCGGCATCTGATCGCTCTCTGAACGGTCATCACCGCGAGGAGCAGCGCCAGAATGCCCAGAATGATGGGCGGAAATATCCAGTGGGACGTGGAAGGTCTGTAGGTCACTCTCAACATCGCGAAATCCTCCGGAAACCGTATGGAAAAGGCTGCCGCGAAAGACGGCGGAACCGTCCTCCGCGGCAGCGCTCTTCGGGAAAGCGAGCTACATCACGAGATCGTCGAGAGACGGGGCGGAATCGATCAATCCCTGCAGAGAATCTCTCTTCTGGTAGATGAACTTCTTCGCGGCTTCGGAATCGAGGTACGCGCCGCGGTAGGCCATCTTCGCCATGTCTTCCTTGAACTGGGGATCCTCGGAGACCTTCTTCATTCCCTCGTCGAGAGCCTTGATCATCTCGGCGGGCAAGTTCTTCGGAAGGTAGATCAGGAAGTCCTTGGAGAAGCGGAACTCGGTGCCATCGGCGAGGGTAATTCCCTGGTCGGCGTACGAAGGGACGTCGACGCCCTCCACGTTGTCGAGAAGGCCGACGAACTTCATGGCGATCTTCTTGTCGTCCACCTTGGTGTAGTCCAGAAGGGACGTGTAGTCGGCGAAGATCACGTCGGCGTTCCGGTCGATGAGAAGCTGAATCTTGTCGGAAGTGGAGCCCCCAACGATCACGACGACTCTGTCGGCGACGTCCTTGCCGTACTTGTTCTCGATCCACTCCCAAAAGGCGATGAAACCGATGTGGGAGACGCCGCCGGCCTCGCATGCCATGCGGACCTTCGCCTCTGGATTCGCCTTGAGGTACTCGGGAATCTCCGCCATGGTGTTGTACGGAGCGTCCACGTACGCGGCCCAAGCGGCGCCGGGGTTCTGGGCTACCCGGGGCCCGATCGCCATGTTCTCCAGCCTGTAGATGTCGTCGTAAGCCTTGAAGGAGACGCCGAGGTAGGTCATGTCGTGGAACATCATGATCGTCCTTCCGTCGGGACGGGCGGTCTGCATCGCGTCGAGAGCGACGGCCGCGCCGACCGCGTCGACCTTCATATTGGCGCCCAGCGCCTTCGCCAGGTGCCTTGAGACGGTCTCGGCGATCAGGTACGAATCTCCGGCGGTCGAGGTGGAACCGATGACAACCCGGACGTTCTGCCCGGCGAACGGATTTGCTCCGGCGACGGCGGGAACGGCCAACAGCGCGAGAACCAGCAGAGCAAGCAGCGTATTTCTGACCTTCATGTGAATTCCTCCTTTTTGTTTCCGGAACCGAAGCCCCGGTATGTATCCTTCCAGTCGCCCCTAACGGACCAGGCAGGGGCGCTTCGGATCGAATTTCCAGCCGGGGACGAGGTACTGCATCGCTGCCGAGTCGTCCCTCGCTCCCAGGCAGTTTTCGAGATAGAGGCTGTGCGCGGCCTCGATGGCTTCCAGATCCGGCTCGATCCCCAGGCCGGGGGCGTCGGGGATGTCGATGAACCCGTCCCGGATCCGGAAAGGTTGCTTCGAAAGGCGTTCCGTCCCCTCCTGCCATATCCAGTGCGTGTCGATCGCGGTGATCCTGCCCGGAACCGCGGCGGCGGTGTGGCTGAACATGGCGAGCGAGATGTCGAAATGGTTGTTGGAGTGCGATCCCCAGGTCAGGCCGAAGACCTCGCAGAACTGCCCCACCCTTACCGATCCTTCCATCGTCCAGAAGTGCGGGTCCGCCAGCGGAATATCCACGGACTGGAGCATCACCGAGTGCGCCATCTGCCGCCAGTCGGTGGCGATCATGTTCGTCGCGGTCGGCAGCCCCGTGGATCGGCGGAACTCCGCCATGACCTCTCGCCCGGAATATCCTCCCTCCGGGCCGCAGGGATCCTCGCAGTAGGTAAGAACGCCGTGCATGTCCCTGCACAGCTCGACGGCATCTTTCAGCAGCCATCCCCCGTTGGGGTCGATGGTGATTCTCCCGTCCGGGAAGGCGCGTTTAAGCGCCCGGACGGCCTCCATCTCCTCGCTTCCGGGGAGGACGCCCCCCTTGAGCTTGAAGTCGGAAAAACCGTAGAGCTCGCGGCTCGCCTTCGCGAGGGCGACGATGGCGTCCGGCGTCATCGCCTCCTCCCGGCGGAGGCGGTACCATTCGAAGGAGGAGCCTGACTCCGAGAGATAGGGAAGATCGGTTCTCTTTCTGTCCGCCACGTAAAAAAGGTACCCCAGGACGGGAACCCTTTCCCGAACCTGTCCGTCCCCGAGGAGAGATGCCACGGGCACACCGAGATGCTGCCCCAGGAGATCGAGCAGCGGCGCCTCGATACCGGTGAGCACGTGGACCCCCGTCCTGAGGTCGAAAGTCTGCTGCCCGCGGACGTCGTCGTCCTTTCCTGCGAAGAGCCTCTTCACGGCGAGCATGGTGTTCCTGTACCCGCCCACCCGCGAACCGACGACGAGAGAACGCGCCTGTTCCAGCCCCCGGGTTATCTTCTCTCCTCCGGGAACCTCGCCGATTCCCGTCCTGCCCTCGCTGTCCGTCATGATCACGACGTTTCGCGTGAAGTACGGTCCGTGGGCCCCGCTGAGATTGAGGAGCATACTGTCCCGCCCCGCGACCGGGATCACCCGCATTTCCGCTACGACCGGCCGGCACGTCTTCTTCATGCTGTTCGTCCTTTCCACTGGAAAAATGCGTTACAGCGCCCCTGCGACAACGGGCGCGACTTCGGACGTGAACATATACATCTTCTTCGACATGGAATCCCGCGTGAAATATTCCGGGTAGGATGCGCGCACCATCTCGACATCCCAGGTGAGGTGCCTGTTCAGGATATCCAGGGCGCGGTCGGCGTCATGGCCCAGTATCGCCTCCAGAAGCTCTCCGTGCTGTTCACGGTAATACCCCTGGCCGATGCCGCTGTTTTTGATCTTCAACCTGCGGACCCGGAAAAAGTGGAGCGAATTGCGATGGATGACCGACCACACTCTCTCCCGGCCGCACCCGCTGCAGATGAGCCGGTGAAAGTCCTGGTCGAGAAAAAGAAATCGCTTCCGGTCCCCGTTCTCGATGGCGTTTCCCTGCATCTTCAAGTTGGCTTCCAGCGCGATCGTTCCGTCGGCCGAAAAAGAGCGGCAGGCCTGAATAAGCGTGTCGGACTCCAGGCACTTTCGGATATAGCGCCCCTCTTCGATCTCGTCCACGTCGAGAAGAGAGACGAATGTGCCCTTCTGAGGATAGACGTCGACGAACCCCGTCTCCTCGAGAAGGACGAGGGCCTCGCGGACGGGCGTCCGGCTCAGGGAGAGGAAGGAGGCGATCTCCTTGTCGGAAAGAGGAGTTCCGGGAGGAAGGACAAGATGAAGGATGTTCTCGAGAAGAACGCGTTTCGCCCATTCCCTGGACGATTCGCCGTTGAAACGGTTCAGCAACTCCATCGTCACCCCTCCTTTCCGGGATTCAATGCCGCTGAGCATCGAATAAAATCTCCTGAAACTCGAGAAAGAAGCTTTTTTGGAACGGACTGCCAGAACTGCTCATGCTAGTTATACTAATATATCAGTTCCAGCCTGTCAAGACTGCAATTCCTCCGCGCCTCCCTCCCCCTGTAACTTCAGGCAGTTTCAGAGGGGATTTTGCTTGCACCCTTACAAATAATTTAAGAAGGGTGCAACTATCTGAAGGAGACGGTGATCAAACACCCCGACCGTGCCGAGGCGGACCGAATATGGAACTTCCCTTACGCAGCCATAGAAGAGGCGGTCGTGAACGTGGCTTTTTAAAGATTCATGGCCGATAGGACAACGGTTTGCACCTCTTCAGAGAACAGCTCAGGGAGCACGGTTTATACGCGCTCGCCTCACTCGATGAATCGAATTCCCTGGGCGTCCATCCGAAGTTTCTTAGTGTCCACCCCGAGCACTTCCAGCATAGCCTGCCGGGCGAACTGCTCGTCTGGACGGCGACGGAGAGGATGGCCGCGTCGTCCCCTTCGTTCTCCGTCGAAATGCCGACGCCAACATTTGTTACATCCGGCTCATTTTTGCAGGGACAATCCTTATTTTCTCCGTAAATCCTTGCCATCAGAGTATCCGGAGAGCAGAGACGGGAAAAAATCTTCTCTCCACTTTTTCACTTTTTTAGAATATACTTATTTTTGTTTGCGGAGTGCCGCGTGGAGCGTTTCTTCCGCTGTTGTGCCAGGTACTGTCCGCCAGTGGACGCAGAGTAAAAGAACCGTCCTGCGTCCGGTAAACCGAAAGGAGATGATCGCATGCGCATGAGATTATTCGGGAAGTACGGTTGTTTTTCGCTCCTCTTACTTTCGATCGTTTTTCTTCTGCTCCCTCCCCCAGTAGCCGAAGGAGCGACGATCTACGTCGACACCCGCGCAGCAGGAGCAAACGACGGAACATCATGGGCCGACGCCTACACCGACCTTCAGACGGCGCTGGCAACAGCGGCCGACCGGGACGAAATCTGGGTGGCGCAGGGAATCTACAGACCGACAACCGGTGTCGACCGATCCATATCCTTCATTCTCAGAAACTCCGTGGCGCTTTACGGCGGATTTGCCGGTACGGAAACTGCACGAGAGCAGCGGGACTGGACCGCCAACGAAACAGTCCTCTCCGGAAATATCGGCCTTCCCGACACGAACGCCGACAACAGCTACCACGTCGTGATCGGCAGCGGAACCAACAGGACGGCCGTTCTCGACGGATTCACCCTCAGCGGCGGCAACGCCGACGGTCCAGGCTCAGACAGGTTCGGAGGGGGGATGTTCAACGACGGCGGCAGTCCGATCATCAACAACTGCATCTTTCGCGGAAACAATGCCGGCTTTATAGGCGGCGGCATCTACAACTTATCCCCCGACGGCTCTCCTACGATAACGGACTGCACCTTCTCGGAGAACATTGCGGAAGCGGGCGGGGGAATCATGAATGACCGCGGCAGCTCGCCTATTCTGAGGTACTGCGTTTTCTCGGACAACAGCGCGATATTCGGCGGAGGCGCGATTTTCAACGGCGAGAACTGCAACACGATCGTGACGAACTCCAGCTTCTCGAACAACGCCGCAGGAGATGGAGGTGCGATCTTGAACAATACCGGGCACTCCGGCAGAATCACGATAACAAATTCCACATTTTTCCTCAACAGCGCAAGCTCCAAAGGCGGAGCCCTTCTCAATCTCCTCAGCGATCCTGCCGTCACGAACTGCACTTTTACGGGGAACAGCGCAGCAATTGGGGGGGGCGCCATGTACAACGACACCGCCAATCCTGTAGTGATGAACTGCACGTTCTACGAAAACAACGCATTCGGCGAAGGCTTCAGCATGTTCAACAACAACAGCGATCCTGTGGTGACGAACTCCATTATCTGGAGTTCCGGAGGTACAATCAGGCATATTTTCAACCAAGGGACCTCGTCGCCGGTTTTCTCATACTCCGTGACCGACCAGCCCGGTACCGGAAATATCACGGCAAATCCCCGGCTCGGAGCGCTCGCCGACAACGGGGGGCCGACGAGCACCCACGCACTGCTCGACGGCAGCTCGGCGCTGGACGCTGGAACCTCGACGGGCGCTCCCGTAACGGACCAGCGCGGCGTCTCGCGTCCGCAGGGGCCGGGAGTGGATATCGGATCCTACGAGAGAGCTTCCTCGGGCAGAGGAGGAGGATGCAACTTCGGATTTTCGCCGTCGATGCTTCTGTTGGCTCTGCCGTTGTTTATTTTTGTGAAACGGTAGCGTCAACGCTTTAACGAAGTATTTCGAGAGAAAAAAGCGTACGACAGGAGATGATCGTATGGAAAAGAGCTTCTTAGCGGCTTGCGGACGTTTTTCTCGTTTCCTCGTTCTTCTGATCTTGCTCCTTCTTGCACCGGCTTCCGAGGGAGCCATCCGCTACGTCAACGCGAACGCGGGCGGAGCGAACAACGGCACGTCCTGGGCGAACGCCTTCCCCGACCTGCAGGATGCACTGGCAAGCTCGGTTGCCGGCGACGAGATCTGGGTGGCGGCGGGGATCTACGTTCCTACGACCGGCATCGGCCGCTCGGTTTTCTTCGTTCTGAAGAACGGCGTCGCGCTCTACGGAGGCTTCGCAGGGACGGAGACGACGAGAGCCCAGCGGAAGTGGGAGGTCAACGAGACCGTGCTTTCGGGAAATATCGGCGCTCCCGGCTCGTTCCTCGACAACAGCTATCACGTGGTGGTCGGCAGCGGCACGAACAACACGGCTGTCCTTGACGGCTTCACCGTGACCGGCGGCAACGCGAACGGGTCGACCGACGATCGGAAGCGAGGCGGCGGCATGTTCAACTTCGGCGGCAGCCCCACCGTCAGGAATTGCCGCTTCGTATCGAACCATGCCGACAAGGACGGCGGAGGAATGTTCAACTACGACGGCAGCCCTGTCGTGACGAACTGCACATTCTCCTCGAACAGCGCCGGAGAGCACGGCGGAGGAATGTTCAACTGGTGGAACGCATCCTCGCCCGTGCTGGTGAACTGCACATTCTCATCCAACTCCGCCCACTGGGGCGGCGGAGTCTGCAACTATCTCGCCGGAACCCCGAAGTTCACGGGATGCGTCTTCCAGCACAATTTCGCCTCGGGATACGGCGGCGGAATGTTCAATTCCGGCGGGGGGCTTGAGATGACGGACTCGGTCTTGTCCGAAAACAGAGCCGAAATCCACGGCGGCGGAATGTTCAACGAAGGCGGCACACGGTCGATCGAAGACTGCACCTTCTCGCAGAACAGAGCCGGAGAGAACGGCGGCGGGATGTACAACCAGCATGCATTCGGCGCACTCACCGTGACGAACTCGACCTTCTTCGGAAACATCGCGATAGCGGGCGGCGGAATATACAACTGGTCCAGCAGCAACCCGGTCGTGACGAACTGCACCTTTTCGGCGAACGACGCGACGACGGGCGGAGGGATGCTGAACACGAACTGGAGCAATCCCGATATGATGAACTGCACCTTTGCGGGAAACAGGTCCGACTTCGGAGGGGACGCCCTGTACAACCGCGTGGGGAGCGCTCCGGCGGCGACGAACTGCATCTTCTGGGGGTATACCGGCCCCGGGCAGATCCTGAATGAAGCCACCGCATCGCTGACCATAACCTACTCAATCACGGATCAAGCCGGCGCCGGGAACATCGCGGACGATCCGAAGCTCGGGCCCCTGGCCGACAACGGCGGACCGACGAGAACGCACGCGCTCCTCGACGGCAGCGCCGCACTGAACACCGGAACCGCGACGGGCGCTCCCGCGACCGACCAGCGCGGGATTACGCGCCCCCAGGGGGCGGGAGTGGACATCGGAGCCTTCGAACGGGCCGGCGTGCCTCCCATTCCCTTTGGAAGCGGAGGTGGCGGATGCAGCGTCGGGTTTTCGCCGTGGACACTGCTGCTCCTCCTTCCGGCCGCGCTCCTTGTGCGACGGTAGCGCGCCGGAACTTCCAGGCAAATATTTCAAGCCGTAAGAAAGGCGAGGGCGCAAACACCGCCCTCGCCTTTCTTCTTCTGTTCCGGCTCTCAATACCCTGCCATCTTCCAGTGATCGACGAATCAGAAGTTCCGGAGGAATGTTCATCCCTTGTGCACAATGCGCAGCAGACGAGAGGAGAGCGCATGTTTTCGGTTCAACACTTCGAAAACTCCGCTCAAAGCCCCGAAGCGGGGTTTGTAGTCGGCTGGAATGAAAATTCCAGTTTTATGCTATCATCATGAAGAAAAGACCGTCGACGAGAAAAAAAGAATACGCTGTGTTCCAGGAGAAACGGGCATCGGAAATTCGTCTGCGGATCCGGCAAACGAGCGGAAGAGAATGGAGGACGACATGAAGAGGATCCGAAACGAAGATGAAAAACCGTCGAGGTGCGTATCCATCTGCTTTGTTTCTCTTCTTTTTCTCTCCCTGGCGCTGGCGGCGCCGCTTCGGGCAACCGCCACAGACGGGTCGACGCAGGCTGAACAGATGCTTGCAAGCATTCTGAAGAGCGCTCCGACCGGCATCGGCGTCGTGGAAAACCGCGTCATCGTCCGGGTCAACGACTACATTCTCAAGCTCACCGGCTACAGCCGGGAGGAGCTGATCGGCCGGGACGCGCGGATGCTCTACCCCACGCAGGAGGAATCCGACTACGTGGGGCGCGAGAAGTACCGGCAGATAGCCGAAAAAGGGACGGGCTCGGTGGAGGTTCGGTGGCTGCGCAAGGACGGCGGCATCCGGCACGTCATCCTCTCCTCCACCCCGCTCGATCCGTCGGACATCTCGGCCGGCGTTACTTTCACCGTACTCGACATCACCGCACGAAAAGAGGCGGAAGCGGCTCTTGCGTACCATACCCGCGTCTTCCTGATCGTCCTGACGGCATTCATCGCGCTGCTGCTCGCCCTGGTGGCGAAGCTGATCGCGGACCTGCGGCAGCGCAAGAAGGCGGAGGACGAGCTTCGCCGCGCACGAACCCTTGCCGAATCCACCAGCAAAGCGAAGTCGGAATTCCTGGCCAACATGAGCCACGAGATACGCACTCCGATGAACGGCATTCTGGGCATGACGGAGCTGCTGCTGGACACGAAACTCGACGAGGAGCAGAGGATCTTCGCCGAGACGGCCCGTTCCAGTGCGGAATCGCTGCTCGGCATTCTCGACGATATTCTGGACTTCTCAAAGATCGAGGCGGGAAAACTCGAGCTGAAAACGCTGGACTTCGATCTTTCTTGCCTGATCGAGGACTTCGCCGCCGCCATGGAAGTGGGCGCCCGAAAGAAGGAGCTGAAACTCGGCTGCATTATCGAGCCGGGCGTCCCTCTCCTCCTGCGGGGAGATCCCGGCCGCCTGCGTCAGATCCTGACCAATCTCGTAGGAAACGCCGTCAAGTTCACATCCGAGGGCGAAGTATGCGTGAACGCGTCGCTGACGAACGAAAGCGAGCACTATGTTGTTCTGCGCTTCTCGGTACGGGACACGGGTATCGGTATCCCGGCCGACAAGTTGCCATTGCTCTTCGAAAAGTTCAACCAGATCGACACGTCGTCGACGAGGCAGTACGGCGGTACCGGCCTTGGACTGGCCATCTCCAGGGAACTTGCCGAACTGATGGGCGGCTCGGTCGGCGTGACGAGCGAAGAGGGGAAGGGTTCGGAATTCTGGTTTACCGCATGTTTCGAGAAGCAGGCGGAAGCAATGCGGCAAGACGGCGCATCCCGTCCGGCGGAAGGCGAATCTTCCCCTCGATTCGACGGGAGAGGAGCGCATATCCTGCTGGTCGAGGACAACGCCACGAACCGGAACGTCGCTCTGGCCATGCTGAAGAAGCTCGGACTGAACGCCGACGCCGCCGTCGACGGAGAGGACGCCCTCGCCGCTCTCGGGAAAAACGCTTACGACCTTGTGCTGATGGACTGCCAGATGCCGAGGATGGACGGCTACGAAGCGACGCGGATAATCCGGAACATGGCAGGGGAGATCCGCAATGTTCCCGTTATCGCCATCACCGCCTGCGCCATTCTGGGAGATCGCGAGAGGTGTCTCGAGGCGGGCATGAACGATTATGTCGGAAAACCGATATCCCGCGGCGCCCTGATCGGCGCCCTTCGGAAGTGGCTGCCGGAGGGCCGGAACAGAAACGGGCTCAAGGACGAAAGTCCGGAAGAAACCCTTTTTGAGAACGCGGCGGAAAAATCCGAAATGGAGGGCACGCAGCTGGAAGAGCGTGCCTGGAACAGATCCGTCCTTCTGTACCGGCTGGACGGCGATGAAGAACTGACCGACATGATCGCCGGGGAATTTCTGGAGGACATATCAGGTGAGATGGAGGCCCTGGCGTCTTCCCTGTCGGCAGGCGACACGGAAACTGCAAGGCGGCACGCCCACACGATCAAGGGAACATCGGGAAGCGTGGGAGGAGAGGCTCTGAGGGCCGCCGCCTTCGAGACGGAAAAGGCGGCAAGATCCGGAAATCTTTCGGCCGCCGCTTCCTTCGCGAAAAACATGGAGCAGGAGTTCAAGCGCCTGAAAGAGGAGATGTCCCGCTCTTTGCGGAGCGGGTAGGGAGGGAAGAGCTTGGGCTACCTCGGAGGAATCCGGGATGCCGTGATCAAGGGGAAAAACTACGAAAACGGCTACCATGAAGGACAGTGCTGCGGAAGAAGAACGATATACGACGAACTCCTCGAGACCGTTCAAAAGATCCGGCTGTGGCGCCTGCAGTTTTCCCTGTGCTTCCTCGCCCTCTTCACCGGCTCGATAGCGTTCCTCAAGGTTCAGGGCATCGACAGCCAGGCCCAGATCTCGCAAGTGCTGCGCGCCTTCTTCGCCGCCGCTCCGCTTGTCTTCACACTCTCCCTCAAGGTATACGTCAAGAACGGCCTGACGGAACTGAACGACCGGGAGAGAAGGGCCCTGTCGCAGCCGCTCGCGGCGGCACGCAGTCTCTTCGACGCGAGTCTCGTCCTCCTGCTCTGGAAGCCTCTCATGGAGATGAAGTCGCTTGAAACCCTCTGGGCGGTGCTGTTGAAGATGCTGTGGTAACAGCTGAAAACCTTCCCCTCTCTCCGGCCGGGAGCCTCACTTCATCTCCTTTCTATTTCGCCCGGAAGAAGGCGGCCAGCATCGTCGTAAAGAACACCATGCAGACGATGGCGACAGGGTAGGCGGCGCCGTATCCCGCGCTGCATTCGTCCGTCCCCGTCGCGTCGATGGCGGCTCCGAGGCCGGGCGTGCTGGTCATCGCGCCGCAGATGGCCCCAGCAAGGATGACCCAGTTGATCTTCCAGAGATAGTAGCCCAGGAAGAAGCCGGCCATCTCCGCCGCGAGCGCGGCGCCGACGCCGACCGCTATGAGCAGGACACCGTGCTCGAGAAACGCCTCGACGACGCCGCCCCCTGCGTTCAATCCGACAACAGCCAGAAAAAAACCGAGCGAGATGGCGCGCACGGCGGAGAGCACGTTCTTGTCCATCCGCATCGGAAGGGGGCCGAGCCGGTCGAAGCTCCCCGCGCCGAGGGCGAAGAGCAGGGCGCCTCCGGTCGTTCCCAGTCCGACGGAACCGAGCGTCCCCAGAGGGATGGAAATTCCTCCGAGGACGGAGCCGCCGAGAATGCAGCAGACGAAGGAGAGGAGCGAGAACGGAACCGATGCCGGGCGCTTCTCGGAAGAGACGGGTTCGGCGTTTTTCCGCTCAAGCGCGAGTTTTTCTTTTTCCTTCGCGACGTCGATGCCGAATATCGCCGGGATGAGCTGGACGAAGAGCACTACCGCCATCACGCCGAACGGGTAGGCCACCGAATAGCCGATGGTGACGTCGGGACTGCCTCCGGTGGCTTCAAGAGCTGCCCCGAGCCCCGGTGAACTGGTCAGGGCGCCGGTGTAGGTTCCGGCGATCATGTTCGGCGTCGCCGACCCCGAAAAAAAGAGTCCCGCAGCGAGCGTTGCGAGGGCTCCGGCCCCGGTGACCGCGACGGAGAGCAGGATGAACTTGAGGCCGTACCGCTTCAGCACCCTTCCGGTGTCCTCTGCGGCCAGAAGCCCGACCGCGACGACGAAGAACATGAGGTTCCAGGAAAAGAACTCGTTCGGCACCGAGTATCCCTTCGCTCCGAGAAAGAGCCCTACGAAGAGGGCGCCCGATATTCCCAGATTGATGCCGCGGATGGTGATTTTTCCGACGAGGATGCCCAGTGCGACGGTCAGGCTCATCAGGAAAAGATGATTCTTCATCAGGGACGCGAAAAACTCCACGTAAACCCATCTCCTTTGTTGGTGGAAATCACTCGCCGAGGACGTTCCGGAAAAACATGTCCAGGCCGTCCACATACGCCTGCCCGGTCGTGAGAAACCCCTGGTTGTGGTCGCCCTTCAGCTGAAGAAACCACTTCGGTTCGCGCGCCGCCTCGAAGAGAGCGCGACCGTGCCTCCCCGGCACAATCTCGTCCTCGGAGCTTGCCGCCACCAGGACCGGACAGGCGATTCTTTCGAGGCGTTCGAGCGTGTTGAAGGCGTTCCCCACGATCAGTCTCACAGGCAGGAAGAAGTAGTGAGCCTGGCCGATGTCCGCCAGGGAGGTGAAAGTGGACTCCAGGATGAGTCCCCGAGGAGAGAGCTTCTCCGCGGCGTAGGCCGCAACAGCCCCGCCGAGAGAGCGCCCGAAGAGGATGATCTGCTCCGGAGGAATTCCCTTCTCCCCGGTCAGCCATCGCCAGGCTCCTTCCACATCGCTGTACACTCCCGCCTCGGTGGGCTTCCCCTCGCTCCTGCCGTAGCCCCGGTAGTCGAAGATGAAGGTGGAGAGTCCGAGTCTTCGCAGGATCAGCAGCGTATCCATCCGGTGGGAGATGTTCCCCGCGTTTCCGTGGCAGAAGAGGATCGTTCCTTTCGTCGCGCTTTCCGGGCCTCTCCCCTCGCCCCCGACGTACCAGCCGTGAAGCTCCGTACCGTCCGCGGCACGGAAATAAACATCCTCCCACGGCATCCCCCGGTCGGAGGGATTTCCCCACAACTCTCTATGAGGGAAGAAAACCAAGCCTTCCGCGAAAATGAAAGCAAACCCCACCAGAGCGGCATATCCCGCCGCCAGATAGACCAGAAAACGCATTCTCACGTAAAACCACCTTTCCATGAGCATCTACTCCTTTTTGACGGTAATCCAGTTCTCGGCGAAGGGCGCCCCCCACCCCGGGCCGACTAGAGGGTCGGTCAGCAGATTGACCTCCGCACTCCCCTGGGGAAGAACGCAGTACCCCCTCCCCAGCGAGGAATCCTCCTGCACGAGGACGGGAACGGGCTTCCCCCGCGTTCCGTATGCGAGCGCTTTTTCACCGCTCCGCAGGCCGAGCGCCTCCGCGTCGAGAGGATGGAGAGAGAGGGGCGGCAGCATGCCGGCAAGCGGCGTATCCCAGATCTGGCCGTTGATGTACTCCTTCCGGTGGACCGTGACCAGCCGCAGCGTTCCCTCCGGCCCCCTGCGCACAATCGGGATCTCCGCCGGAAGACGCGTTCCGGCGCCTGAACGCTTCCAGTATTCGGGCTCGTCCCAGCGGTACACCCCGTTCCCGACCCGCTCCAGCAGAGGAGAGGCGAGCATCGCCCGATCCATCTCTCCCTTCAGGGCGACGAGATCGATTGAAAGACCGAGCCGTCTGGCAAGGCGGGTGAATATCTCCGTTTCTTCGAGCGCATCGCCCCGCGGCGGCAGAATTCTCTCGCTCCGGACGAGGTAGTTGTGCCAGTAGGAACCCTTCCAGTCCCCCTCCTCCTCGAGGAAGGTCGTGGTCGGAAGAACGAGATCCGACTCCCGCGCCGTGTCCGACAGAACGAAGTCGATACAGACCGTGAAGGGTATCTTTCGGAGGGCGATCCGGACGAGATCGCTGCCGGGACTCTGGCGCGCCGGATTCGCTCCCGAAATGGAGAGCACCTCAACGGGAGGTTCCAGGCCGTCCAGCTCCACCGGCCAGGAGGCGACTGGAAGAGCGCGCACCCGGTCGAACTTCGGTTCGAGAAATTTTGGAAAGAGCTCCATTTCGTCCTTGCTGAAGGCGAGCCCCGCTCCCGGCCCGGAAAAAGCCCCCAGAAGCACGGCGAGCGCCCCTATCCACCGGAACTGCAAATCGCCGTGCAGGTACCGCTGGGCGCCGAAGGCGGGGTAATGCGTCACGGGGGCGAACGTCTTCAGCCATCGCAGGATCTCCCCTGCGCTCTCCGCGCCCACTCCGGCGGCCTCCAGGAGGGCGCCGCCGTCGAGCGATCGAACGGCGTTTTCGAACTCGTGCGGATTGGCAGATCGCTCGCGCCAGGCTTCGCACGCTCCCCCCTCCATCATCAGGCTCTTGCAGAGCCACGCGGCCAAAGCCCAGTCGCTCCCCGGCTCGATCCGCCACCAGCGGTCGGCGAACCGCGTTGTCGGGGTGCTCCGGATCTCGACGGCCGCGATCTCCCCGCCCCGCTCCCGCACCTTCCGCAGGAGCGGCACGAGATGCGCGTGCGTCTCCAGTGCGTTGCGTCCCCAGAGGAGCACCCCCCGAGCGTGCCCGGCAAGCGATTCAGGACGGGTGACAGGCACCTCCCCGAAGTTCTGCGCCAGGCCGAAACTTCCGGCGGAAGAGCAGAGATTCCCTTTCTTTCCGGTATATCCTCCGAGAGCGGCGAAGAGGTGCGGCAGGAGTTTCTTCGAAAAGTAGAGCGAACCGGCGCTCGAAAGGTGCATCAGCGAGAGAGGGCCGTGCCGCGAGACGGAAGACCGGATCTTCTCAGCCCAGACGTCGAGAGCCTCGTTCCACGATACGGGAACGAGAGAACCGTTCCGGCGCAGAAGCGGCTCCGTCAGGCGTTCGGCGCTCGTAGCGCGAACCGCCCAGCGCAGCCCCTTTTCGCAGAGGAACGTCGTGTAGGGAAGGTCCGCATTGGGCTCCAGCGTCACGGACGTTCCGTCGAAAGCGCCCCTCATAGCGCAGCCGTCCGGACAGTCGTAAGGGCATGCGGTGGTCCTTCCGGTTCTTGCATTCATAGGATACAGCCTCCTCGACTTTTGTCCTCAAATGATATCATTGGAAGCCGAAGACCGATAGTTTTTTCCACTCGCAAAAAGAGATAGAAAGAGTATAATAGCGAAAAGTGCAAAAAGACGGGGAGCTGGTATTGTATGCGGTTGATAACACGTTCGGATTTCGACGGCCTGATCTGCGGAATGCTGCTGAAAGAGGCCGGCATCATAGACTCATGGCAGTTCGTCCACCCGAAGGACCTCCAGGACGGGCTCTTTCAGCCGACGGAGAACGACGTCCTGGCGAACGTCCCGTACGTTTCCGGGTGCGGCATGTGGTTCGATCATCACAGCTCGGAGAACGACCGTATCGGATGGTCGCAGGACGTGAAGGGGGAGAGCCGCCCTGCCCCCTCCGCTGCAAGGATCATCTACGAGTACTACGGAGGGGAGAAGCGCTTCGCGAACTACGGCGCCATGATCGAGGCCGTGGACAAGGTGGATTCGGGACAGCTCACGAAAGAGGAAATCCTGAATCCGAAAGGGTGGATTCTGCTCGGCTTTCTCTCCGATCCCAGGACCGGTCTCGGCAGGTTCCGGGAGTTCCGGATCAGCAACTACCAGCTGATGGAAGAACTCATCAACCACTGCCGCAACATGGACATCGAGGAGATTCTGGCGCAGCCGGACGTGAAGGAGCGCGTGGACCTCTATTTCGAACAGGCCCGGCTCTTCACGGAGATGGTGCGCGAACACACGACGGTCGACGCCAATGTGATCGTCACGGACCTGCGCGGCGTCTCCCCGATCTACACCGGCAACCGCTTCCTGATCTACAGCCTCTATCCGGACCAGAACGTCTCGGTCTGGATCGTCGACGGCAAGCAGAAACAGAACGTAGCCGTCGCCTGCGGCTACAGCATCCTGAACCGCACCTGCGGCGTCGACATCGGCAACCTGATGCTGCGGCACGGAGGAGGCGGACACAGAATGGTGGGTACGTGCCAGATTCCGTACGACGAGGCGGATTCCCACATCCGGGAGATCGTCGAGACGCTCAAGGGATAACCAAAAGACCGGGAGGGCCTTGCCGGGCCGTCCCGGTCCTCTTCCATTTCGAAAAAGCCCCGACTTCGCGGCCCGATCAGGGCTTCTCTCCCAGGTACCGCTCCAGAATCTCCCTGAGAGCCCAATGTTCTATAGGTTTCGTGAGGAAATCGTCCATGCCGCTTTCGAACGCGGCATCCATTGTTCCTTGAAACGTATCCCCCGTCAGCGCGACGATCGGCGTCGTACCGCCCTTTGCGCTCTCCAGTGCGCGGATCTCCCTGGCTGCCTGAAAACCGTCCTTTCGCGGCATCTGGAGGTCCATCAGGACGAGATCGGGTTCATGCTTCAGGAAAAGCTCAACGCCTTCCGCGCCGTCGGCGGCCTCGAAAGCGATCGCATCGGGAAGAAGCTTCAGGGCGATCAGCCGCAGCAACCTCCGGTTCAGTCTCTGATCCTCGACGATCAGCAAGACGGGCGTCTTCTCCGTCCGAATCGGAATGAAAAGCTCTTCCGATGGCCCCATATCAAGAGCATCTCCGACATCAGCGGCCGAAGTCCCGGTTTCGAACGCCGCACGGAGCGTGAAGAAGAAGCGGCTACCCTCGCCGGGAGCGCTCTCAAGTTCCAGCTCGCTCCCCATCATCTTCAGCAGCGTCTCGCAGATCGTCAATCCCAGTCCGGTCCCGCCGAAGAGTCTTGTCGTGGACGCATCCGCCTGAGAAAAGGGCTCGAAGATCCTTTTCCGGACCTTCTCGTCGATACCGATGCCGGTGTCCTTCACCGAGAAGGTGAAGGCGCCGTTTCCGTCCTCTGTATCGCTGAAATCCACTGAGAGTTCGACGGACCCTTTGTGGGTGAACTTGACGGCGTTCGCCAGCAGATTGACCAGCACTTGCTTGACCCGGACGGAATCCAGATATACGCAGCGCGGATCCGAGTCCTCCAGCTTCAGGTTCAGGTGCAGTTTCTTCCGCTCGGCCCCGCTCCGGACGACCTGCAATGCCTGCCGCAGTAGCTCGGGAAGGTCCGTCAGCACACTCTCCAGCTCCAGCCGTCCGGACTCGATCTTCGAGATATCCAGCACGTTGCCGATGACCTCGAGGAGCGACTGCGCCGATACCGCGGCGCAATCCAGATATTCGCGCTGCACGCGATCCAGCTTTGTTTGAGCCAGAAGCTCCAGAAAACCGGTCACGCCGTTGAGCGGCGTACGCAGCTCGTGGCTGGTGTTCGCCAGGAAGGCGCTCTTCGCCCGATTGGCGGCCTCCGCCTGCCGCCCAAGCCATTCGGCGTTCTCCTTCGCCGCGCGGAGCGTCTCTTCCATCCGTCTGCGCTCGGAGATGTCGCGCGATGTGAAGAGCAGCTCCCTCGCTGATCCCTCCCCGTCGAGAAGCACCTTTCCGACGGTCTCGAGCCAGATGTAGGAGCCATCGGCGCAACGGCACCGGTATTCGACTCGCTTGGAGGATTTTCGTTCGAGCATCTCCCTGAAGGGAGGCAGCAGGGAGGAGAGGTCGTCGGGGTGCACCAGTTCGAAGACGTTGCTGCCGGGCAGCGAATCGAGCTCATACCCCAGTATGGAATGGGAAGTACCCACGAACGTGAAGTTGCCCTCGAGATCGGTCAAGGCTATCAGTTCCGAAATGTTGTCGATGATATTTCGAAACAGATCCCTCTCCTTATCCAGCTCTTTTTCTATTGCAATCACTTCTACAATCACTTCTCCTTGGGAGCACTTCCGGAATCGTTTCTATACACTCTCTTTTTCTTCGAGCGGGGAAAACGAGTACGTCGACATACTTTGCGTGGAGTTTAGGAAGTAATTATATCAAAATAGATAAGAAACACAACGTCAGACATTAGATCTAAATCCGCAGGCAGAGGAGGCGTCACCGGTGCTCTCTGGGGCCGACGGAGCAAAAAAAGCTCCTCCCCCTAGGCCTCCGTTCCTCCGGAGGGAGGATCCGGACAAGAAGACCGAAAAAGGGAGGAGCAACTTCGTCTTTTTTTTGGTGGAGACGTTCCATCACGTATCCGTCCGTATCCTCTCCCCCGGTCCGGAAAGAAGATATTCGGAGCGCCCGTCACGGAAGACTCTCACCGATCCTTCCACAGGATAGTTCCCCTTCAGAATGTACGGAAGGAGCCGCAGATAGGTAGGGTGCATATCCTCCATCGTCATGCTTTCGTCGATGTCGGCCCATTCCACCGTCCCCTCGTCGCCGCTCCGCGCCTCGCCCTCGAAATCCCTCGAGAGAAAGTAGACGGAAAGGTACTCCATTTCCTGCCCCTCCACCATCGCGTGAAGCATTCCCGCGTACTCCGTGCTGCGGAGGGTGTACCCGGTCTCCTCGAGTATTTCTCTCGCAACGGCTTGCCTGAGTGTCTCGCCGGGCCTCTTGCGCCCGCCGGGAACGGTGCGCTGCCCCCTGTAGGGTTCATTCGCCCTGCGGATGAGCAGCACCCGGTTTCCCCGCACCAGGTAGCCGAAGACGATCAGAGCGGTGTAGGCGCTCTCCTTCCAGGATTCCATCTCGCACATCCTTTCTCTTTTTCGTCCGTATTCCGCAAACTTTTCACTCTCGTTACAATAGCACACTTCTTCAAAGAAAAACAGAATAAGGTTTTTCGATCAATTCTATCAGGAGCGCCAAAAATTCAGCCGCGGGCGCCCCGTCGATAATCCGGTGATCATGGGCCAGCGAGAGCGCCGCCATAGGCCGCACCACCACCTGCCCGTCCATCGCGACCGGCATCTCCTTCGTCCTGCCGACGCCGAGAATGGCCGACTCCGGCTGGTTGATGACCGGCGTGAAGAACTCCGTGGACCGGTATCCTCCGAGGTTGGTCAGGGTAAAGGTTCCACCCGAAATTTCTTCCAGCGAAAGCGTGTTCTCCCGGGCCTTCCCGGCGAGCTCTCTCATCTCCCGGCTGATCCTCGACAGGCTCTTCTCGTCGGCGTTCCGGATCACCGGGACGATCAGACCGCCCTCCAGCGCCACGGCGACGCCGATGTTGATATCCCTGAACGCGACGACGCTTCCCCCGCGGAGGGAGACGTTCATGAAGCGCTTGCGCCGGAGCGCGGTAGCCGTAATCTTCACCAGCATATCGGTGACGGTGATCCGCTCTTCCTTCTCCAGCGTCTCGTTGAGAGAGGTCCGAAGGTCCAACAGGGCCTTCGCGTCCGCCCAGGCATGGTGGGTCACCTTCGGCGCGAGCGTCCAGCTGCTCTGCATCCGGTCGCCGATGATCTTCCGGACGCCGGAGTAGGGAGTCTCGTCGAAAAGACCGGCGGGAGCGGATTCGACAACAGCATGACCGTCGGGCTGCAGCGCTGCGGAGGAAGGCGATACGGCGGAAACTTTCAGCGCCGCCTCCACGTCCTCCTTCGTGATTCGGCCGTCCGGGCCGCTTCCCTTCAACCGCGTATAGTCCAGGTCATGTTCCTGGGCGATCTTTCTCGCTACGGGGGAGATTCGGATGTTGGCGGGGCGGTCGGACGGGAAGCCGGACGCGGCGCCCCCGGCCCGCGACTCGTTCGCGGAGAGAACCGGCGCGGCCCCGGGCACTGCCTGCGCCGCCGCATTTTCCGCGGAAGACGGGACAGTCGTATCTCCCGGCAAATGCTGAGGTGCCGCGGAAGGCAGCATCTCGTTCTCCTCTCCCACGTACCCCATCACCCCTCCTATGGGAAGCGACGTTCCTTCGGGAGCGGCGATCCGGAGGAGGACTCCGTCGAACGGAGACTCCACGAGATTAGTGATCTTCTCCGTCAGGACCTCCACCAGCCCCTCTCCCTTCCGCACCCTTTCCCCTTCCCGCTTGAGCCACTTTCCGACGGTGCCGGCCGTCATGGTCAAGCCCATCTTCGGCATCACAATTTCGAGAGCCATCTCAACACCTCTCTTCGGCAATTTCGCGTCATAAAAAACCGGGGCGGATTCGGAAACACGCCGCCCCGGACCTTCGCGCAGCATTTCGCTACAAACGGGCTAGACGCCTCAGGCAATCCCGGTCTTGAAAAAAACCCGCTCCGGTCGCCCACTTCAGCGCGGCCGGAACATCCACGACGCGCGGGCCGTCCCGATCCAGGCGGATAGAGGCCGAGTCGCCTTCGTGCAGATCGACCTCCCGCTCTCCGTCGAGCGCGATGATGCTCGGAACCGGAAGGACGGGAACCTCCGTTCCCGGTTCGATATTCCGGAACGAATCCACCCCCACGGGAAGAAAGAGCCCCGGAGCTATCGGGGCGAAAATATCCGAGCGGGAAGCGTCGAAGCGCAGGAATCCTCCGTGAGGATCCTCCGGAGTAATCGGCGAGAGATTGCCGACGACGGACGCCACTCCTATGTTGTGCGGTTCGCCCCTTGTCACCATGCAGCATCGCATGTTCTCCACCTCCCACATCGCTCGGCTGCCGATGAATCGGCTCTGCAGCACCACCGCGTCGATGAGGGCGATGTCGGCCTCCTCCCCGTTTTTGAAGATCGTGAGCTTCTTGCTCCGCCGCACCGTGCACTCATCTCCGCAGCCTATCGCCGTCACGCCGGCGGCGAGTCCAGCCGTCGTCCCCTCGATCAGCAGCGGAAAGACGTTGTTCGTTCCCGTGGAGACGGGCATCAGCGGGATCTCGCGGCACCCTTTCGCCACCATCCGGTTCGTCCCGTCCCCTCCCAGCGTGACGATGCAGCCGCATCCGGCAGCGCAGAGGATTTCCGCAGCCCTCTGTGAGTCGATCTGCGTGCCGGTGAGCGGCATGTCGAGCATCTCGACGGCGAGGCGCAGGGGGCGGTCCGAGCGCACTCCTTCCGCCGCCCTGCGGACGATGCCGTAATAGTCCGGCATTGCCAGGACCCGCTCGATGCCGAGCGCATCCAGCGCCAGCAGGATCCGCCGGACGATGTTCACCTTCTCCTGGTTGTCGAAGACCGTGCCGTAGGCGACCAGGCGCCGGATGTCCTTTCCCGACGCGGGGTTGGCGATGATTCCAACCGGAACGTCTCTTCTCGCACCTCCCATTTCCGCCGCCAAGCCTCAGCCTCCTCCTTCCGTTCCTAGAAGAGCCCTTTGACCGTCGAGACGACTTTCTCGGCGCTCGGAATGTAGAGCTTTTCCAGCCTGGCGTTGAACGGGACCGGCGTGTCGGGAGCGGTCACCCTCTTCACGGGCGCGTTCAGGCTGTCGAACGCCTCGTCCGCGATGACCGCCGCGATCTCGCCGCCGAAGCCGCCGGTGCGGCAGGCCTCGTGGACGATCACGGCCCTACCCGTCTTGCCGACCGACCCGAGAACCGTCTCCTTGTCGAACGGCACGATGCTCCGCAGGTCGACCACCTCGGCGGAGATCCCCTCCTTCTCCAGCAGATCGGCTGCCGCGAGCGCCTTGTGGACCATCGCCGACCACGCGATCAGCGAGACGTCCTTCCCCTCGCGGAGCACGGACGCCTTTCCGGGGGGCACGACGTACTCCCCGTCCGGAACCTCTCCCGAGAGACCGAAGAGCCCCTTGTGCTCGATGAAGAAGACGGGGTTGTCGTCACGCACGGCGCCCTCCATGAGCCCCTTGGCGTCGGCCGGAGTCGCCGGCATGACCACCTTGACCCCCGGAATGTGCGCCAGCCACGCCTCGAGCGACTGCGAATGCTGCCCGGCGGCGGACATTCCCGCGCCGCACGTCGTGCGCACCACCATCGGGAGCTTGGCCTTGCCGCCGAACATGTAGCGCATCTTGGCCGCCTGGTTGTTGATCTCGTCCATGCAGACGCCCATGAAATCGATGAACATCAGCTCGACGATGGGGCGGAGCCCCGCAGCCGCCGCGCCGACTCCCAGTCCGAGGATCGCCGTCTCGGTGATCGGCGTATCCACCACGCGCTCCTTGCCGAACTCGTCGAAGAGTCCCGCCGTCTGGCCGAAGCAGCCGCCGAAGAACCCCACGTCCTCGCCGGCGAGAAAGACGTTCCTGTCCCGGCGCATCTCCATCCGCATACCGTCCCTGAGCGCTTCCATATATGTCATCTGTGCCATCTTCGCCACTCTCCTTCGGTCATTCCGTCTCTGCCGTTCAGCCGGCCCACACGTCAGTGAGGAGTTCGTCGTCGCCGGGCTCGGGGCTGTCCTCGGCGAACTTCACAGCCGCCTCGATCTCCTCGTCGACCTTCGCTCTTATCGCGTCCAGGTCGGCCTGCGACGCCATGCCCAGCTCGACGAGCTTGGCCTCGATGCGCGGGATCGGATCCTTCGCGAGCCATGCCTTCTGCTCTTCCGGATCCTTATACTTCGCGGGATCACCCTCGAAGTGGCCGCGATGGCGCCAGGTCTTGCACTCGACGATGCTCGGGCCGTCGCCACGGCGGGCACGGGCCACTGCCTCGGAAGCAGCCTCGTAGACGGCGATCACATCGTTTCCGTCGACGCTGACGCCGGGCACACCGTAGGCTCCGGAACGGTCGGCGATGTCGCTGATGTTCATGTGATGCTTCTGATAGTTGGAGATCCCGTACATGTTGTTCTCGCAGACGAAGACAACCGGCAGCTTGAAAGAGGACGCCATGTTCATCGCCTCGTGGAACGTTCCGCGGTTGGAGGCGCCGTCGCCGAAGAAGCAGACCGCCACGTCGTCTTTCCCTTTGTACTTGCAGGCGAACGCCGCCCCGACGGAGATCGGCTGCCCGGCCCCCACGATTCCGTTGGCTCCCAGGATGCCGAGGTCGACGTCGGCGATGTGCATCGAGCCGCCCTTCCCCTTGCAGTATCCCGTGACCTTGCCGTACAGCTCCGCCATCATCAGGTCGGTCTTCCCGCCCTTTGCGATCACGTGGCCGTGCCCCCGGTGCGTGCTCGTGATGAAATCCTTGTCGGTGAGAGATGCGCAGACGCCCGTCGCCACCGCCTCCTCTCCGATGTAGAGGTGGACGAAGCCCGGCATCCTGCCCGCCGCGTACAGCTCGGCGGCCCTCTCCTCGAATCTCCTGATGGTCAGCATCTTCCGGTACATCTCAAGCAGCGTTTCCTTCCTGATCTCCATACCCGTTTCCCCTCCTTGCACAAAACTAAATTACTCACCTTTGCTGCGAACTCAATCTTATTGGAATTATCATATGCATTGGATCATGTCAAGAAGAAAACAGATTGGAAATTTACGTATACTTCGTACAAAACTTTCCCCATGTCTGCATTAAAAGAAAGCGGCTCTTTTCACCGGAGTGAAAAGGCCGCATACAAAAGAATGAGGATATGGATAGAATTTTTGAAAGCTATTTCATCTCAGCAAACCCGAGCGAGGCTTATAAGAAATTTATAAATAACAAAAATCAAAATAATAGTTTTTTAAATATAGCAACGCTCTGACTTATTATTATATACTCGGAACTCCATCCACAACACGAAAGCCGAATCGAAGAGGCAGAACAAATCATACCCGCTCCTGAATTTGAGGAAACGGTAACGCGATTAGCGGCATCCGTGCTCCCCACAGAACAGCCCCCGTAGGATTTTCTCTTCATCTGTTTTCCGAATCTCTGGCCCTTTTTTCATCCAGCTCGAAGTCGGCGAACTCCAGGGCGATCTCGAGGAATTTATCAGCCACGTTCACGAAAGCGTCGCACAGAACGGGATCGAACTGCCCTCCCTTGCCCTTCATGATCATCTCCACCGCCTCTTCATGAGGGATCGGAGGCTTGTAGACGCGCCGGCTGATGATCGCGTCGTACACGTCGGCAATCGCCATGATCCTCGCGCCGAGCGGAATCTCATCCCCCTTCAGACCCGACGGGTAGCCGGTCCCGTCCCAGCGCTCGTGGTGGCTTTGCGCGATATCCTTGGCCAGACAGAGAAACGAGTTGCCGCCCAGCTTCTCTTCTGCCTTCGCCAGAGTCTGGTACCCGTAGGCCGTGTGCCTCCTCATCTCCGCGAACTGCTCGTCGGAGAACGGCCCCGGCTTGAGCAGGATTTCATCACGAACGCCCACCTTGCCGACGTCGTGCAACGGCGCCGAGAGATAGAGCAGCTCGATGATTTCGGAACCGAGCAACACCGCGAAGCGAGGATGTTTCGCGGCCTCCGCGGCCAGAGTTTTTACGTAGTTCTGCGTCCGCTTGATGTGCCCTCCGGTATCGGGGTCACGGCATTCGCACAAGGTCGCCAGACATTCGATGGTAGCCTCCCTGGTAAGAGCAAGCTCCTGTGTTCGCTCTTCGACCAGAACACCCAGATGGTCCCTGTGTCTTTTCAGCTCCAGCTGATTGTGTACCCGTATTCTGACGAGAGCGGGGCGAAACGGCTTGAAAATGTAGTCGACTGCCCCGAGGGCCAGACCTCGCGCCTCGTCCTCCTCATCAGTCAGCGCGGTGATGAAGATTACGGGAATGTCTCTGGTAGCAGGGTTCTCTTTCAACCTGCAGCAGACTTCGTAGCCGTCCATGCCGGGCATCATGACATCCAGAAGCACGATGTCGGGCATGGGTTCCGTCGCGGCCAGTCGAAGCGCCTTCTCTCCGTCCTTTGCCGCAATGATCGCATAGTCGTCCTTGAGCGCTTCCATAAGGACGTGGATATTCACCGGAGTGTCGTCCACGATCAGAATCCTTGACTTGCCATAGGCATTCGACATATGTGCTCACTCCATTTCCTTTTCTTCGGCGTCCGCAAGGGCTTCGAGTTCGCTCATCGCCTCGTCGGCACGCTCAATATCAAAGTATTATACATTGCAGAATAATTTCCACGTCCAGAAATACTGGATGTACCTCTCTACAGCGGCAGTTTTTTCAACTCGGCCAGAGCACTGTCGTACTCGAAAGAATCTATCAATGCCCGGATTCTTTTCAGAATTCCGTCCCCGAAACTCGTTCCCGCAGTTTCCTCCAACTCTTCAAGAAGGTCGGACGAGGCTGTCTCGTATTTCCGGAGCGACGACTCGAGCCGCGATACAAGGATGCTGATTTGCTCCGCGTCGGCAGACGTCCTTATTATCGGAGCGACGTCGCCAAACGCTCCAAGTGCCCGCTCCACGGCATCCATCACGCGATTCAGCTCCGAAACCGTTTCCTTGAAACAGGCATCGACCAGCTCCTTGTCCGAAGGTTCTTTCTTGAGTTCACTCTCCAGCCTTTTAGAAAGGCGAAAGAGTTCCCGGGCGCCGAGATTCCCCGCAACCCCCTTCAGCGTATGGGCCAAGGTTCCCGCAGCCGCTCCTTCATTGCTCTCCAGCGCTGACATGAACGATTGAGAAAAGCTCGCATTTTCATCAACGAACGAGCGAAGGAGGTTTTTATAGACTTTCACATTCCCCGAAACCCGCCCCAAACCTTCCTGAACATCCACACCGTCGATCAACGGAATCCGAGTCCCTCTTCCGGCTTCATCGTGCATTATATTCACCTTTTCAATCCGTTCAACCACTTCGATTCACCTTCCCGAAACCCGGAGAAAAAACGTTCACCCGCTTCTTCCAGACCCTCCTTGATCTCGCCGATCCAAATCCGTTGCGCGCGCTACTTGTCCGTTACCAGAATACCCCCTGTTACGCAAAGTCCTTGGCCAACCAAAAATCCGACACGATCAATCAGATTCGGAGTCATCTCGGTTCCTTTCGTGAGAAGCACTTTACCGTCGCATAGTTTTAAATGCTCCGCCAGGATCATTCCCACTTCAAGCTTTTCAAGGGGAATTCGTTTCTCGGGGAACAACAGGTTTTCGCGAATCACTTCGAAAAAGTCCTTCAGCACAAATTCCGGGTACCCTTGAACCTTGTTTTGTATCGCATAGTATGCGAAAACCTCGTTGGCGCCGCTGCTCACGAGATGATCGAAACGGATCAGCATGTTCAGCAAAATACTGCCTATATACTCCACTTGATCATTCCCGCATCCCGGTTCAACGGTATCCGCCAATTGATTTCTTACCATCGCCGCTGTTTTCTCCAGCCTGGGGATGTTATCTAAAAGTTTCGCGCCTAACACCGGATATCGAGAATATATCTCCTCTTCCTCGGAGGTGAGTTTCCCTCCGGAGAGTTTTTTCTTTACGATTCTCTCGGGCACGAATATGCAGCCGATATGGGAGAGCATCGCCGCCAGTTCGATACTCCAGGAGTCTTGATGAGCCAGCCCGAGCTTGGGAAGCATCGCTTTCACGTATCTCCTGATCCGGTTGGACTGCTGCAGGAGCAAAGGCTGCAGCATGGCCAGCATCTCGACCAGCAAACGAATACTGCCCACAAGCGTTTTGGAAAGAAGAGAATGCATCTCCTCCTTGGCTCGTTTCAACGCAAGATGCGCCTCCACTCTGGCAAGCACCTCTTCAGGCTGGAAGGGCTTCGTGATATAGTCGACGGCGCCCGCTTCAAACCCCCGGACGATATCGGGAGTTTCGTTGAGGCTGCTTGTGAACAAAACAGGAATCTCGGCGGTTTTCTCGTCGCTCTTCAAAGCTTCGCAAACGTCGTATCCGTTTATTCCCGGCATTAAAATATCCAGAAGAATCAAATCCGGCGGAGTATCCCCTCCCGCCACTTTCAGAGCGGTTTCTCCGTTGAGGGCCGCAACGACCCTATATCTCGTCTTGAGCATGTCGTTGAGTAACGTAAGATTGAATGGAGTGTCATCAACGATCAAAATGGTATCTGCAGCCTGCGGAGCGGAAGCAGCCATGCGTATCACCTCCGGCTGTTTTTTGCGGTTCATGCGGCTTCATTCGCTGCGGAAGTCTGCGAACTCCAGGGCGATTTCGAGGAATTGATCAGCGGCGTTCAGGAACGCGTCGCACAGATCGGGGTCGAACTGCCCTCCCTTGCCCTTCATGATCATCTCCACCGCCTCTTCATGAGGGATCGGAGGCTTGTAGACGCGCCGGCTGATGATCGCGTCGTACACGTCGGCAATCGCCATGATCCTCGCGCCGAGCGGAATCTCATCCCCCTTCAGACCCGACGGGTAGCCAGTCCCGTCCCAGCGCTCGTGGTGACTTTGCGCGATATCCTTGGCCAGACAGAGAAACGAGTTGCCGCCCAGCTTCTCTTCTGCCTTCGCCAGAGCCTGGTACCCGTAGGCCGTGTGCCTCCTCATCTCCGCGAACTGCTCGTCGGACAGCGGCCCGGGCTTGAACAGAATCTCGTCCCGAACACCCGTTTTGCCGATGTCGTGCAACGGAACCGAGAGATAGAGCAGCTCTACGATATCCTCGTTCAAATGCCCGGCAAAGCGGGGGTGCTTCCCCGCCTCTCTCGCCAGAATCCTGATGTAGTTCTGCGTCCGCTTGATGTGCTCTCCGTCCTCCGGGCGCCGGCATTCGCAGAGCGCCGCCAGGCATTCGACCGTGACCTCCCTGGTACGGGCAAGTTCCCGGGTGCGCTCTTTCACCAGCATTTCCAGACGATCCCGGTATCTTTTAAGTTCCATCTGGTTTCGCACCCGCATTCTGACGAGAGCGGGGTGGAACGGTTTGGTAATGTAGTCGACGGCGCCGAGAGACAAACCGCGGGCCTCGTCGTCCTCATCCGTCAGCGCGGTGATGAAGATTACGGGAATGTCTCTGGTAGCATGGTTCTCTTTCAACCTGCAGCAGACTTCGTAGCCGTCCATGCCGGGCATCATGACATCCAGAAGCACGATATCGGGCGCGGGTTCCGTCGCGGCCAGACGCAGCGCCTTCTCTCCCTCCTTGGCGGCAATGATCGCATAGTCGTCCTTGAGCGCCTCCATAAGAACGTGAATGTTCACCGGCGTGTCGTCCACGATCAGAATACGGAATTTTTCATCGGCATTCGACATTCGCGCTCACTCCATTTCCTTTTCGACTGCGTCCGCCAGAGCTTCGAGTTCCGCCTTCGCTTCGTCCGTGTCGAAGTTGTCGAGATGCTCCGAGACCCTTCCGACGACCGCCGCCCAGCGTGACGGAAAGGGCATTGCCTCAAGCTCGTGAACTTTCTCCGCAGCCCGTGTAAGGTTGTCGTCCACGTCCGCGGCGATCTCACGGGCAAGTCCCGCCGCCGCCGCACCATCGAAGGCCGGATTCCGACCTTTCTCCGAGCCCTTATCCGCCTCTTCGCCGGCTTTCGGCAGGAAGCTCCCCAAAGAACCCCGCAGCACGATCAAACACTCCTCCATCTCCGCCAGCAGCTTGGAAACGTCGCTCCTCTCCGCCTTCAGCGCCCTCTCGACCTCCGAAGACACCCTCGAAAGTTCGTCGGCGCCCAGACTGCCCGCCACTCCCTTTACCGTATGCGCAAGCCGTGCCGCATCCGCTTTCCTTTCAACCGTCAGAAGACCGGCGATCTCTCTCGCCGATTCGAGGTATTTCTCCCTGAACTGCGACAGTAGCTTCCGGTACAGGCGGCGATTGCCGGATACCTTGGCCAGCCCCGACTTCACGTTGATTCCGGGAGCACCTTTCAACGGCAGATTATCCCGGCGCATCCCTTCGTCGATCATTGTGGACATCGGGACGAAATGCTCCGGCAGACTTCGCTCGCCGGGCTTTATCCAGCGTAGAATCGTCCGCAGAAGCTGCGACGGGTCGATGGGCTTCGTGATGTGATCGTTCATTCCGGCATCCATGCTCTTCTCCCTGTCGCCCGACATGGCGTGCGCCGTCATGGCCACAATCGGCAGCTCCCCGACGCCTTCCTTCGACAGCTTTCTTATCTCCTGCGTCGCATCGATCCCGTCCATCACCGGCATCTGGATATCCATCAACACAAGGTCGTACGAAGAATTCTGAACAGCGGCGACAGCCTCGATGCCGTTGTTCGCAAGATCCACCACCATGCCGGCCTTCTCGAGCAGCTCGACGGCGATCTGTTGGTTGATCTCGTTGTCCTCCGCCAGAAGGATGCGCGCAGCGCGAATTCGATCCAATCCCTCCGGATCCTCGCTGATCCGAATGGAATATTCGGTTTTAAAACGGGGGTCGTGGCCGAAAACTCCGATTATGGTGTCGAAAAGCATCGACTGGTTGACCGGTTTGAGCAGAAAAGCGTCGACGCCGGCATCTTCGCCTTGACGCAGGACCTCCTCCTTCCCGTAGGCGGTGAGTACAATAATTCGGGGAGGAGGCGACAAATCGGGATGATTTTTCAGCAACCGCGAGGTTTCAATACCGTCCATCCCAAGCATTCTCCAGTCCATCATCACCAGTTCGTACGGCTCTCCCCGCCGGGAGGCCGCGAGTACTTCTTCAACGGCTTCCTCGCCCGATTTTGCGTAACTCACCTCGAATGGGAAAGACTCCAGGCTCCGCCCGAGAATCATGCGTGCCGTGGCATTGTCGTCCACCACCAAAATCCTCATGCCGCGCAGATCCACAGTCGAAGCGAAGCGATCGAGCACTCCCTTCTCGTCGCGCTGCATCGCGACAGTGAAAATGAAGGAACTCCCTTCTCCGGGGACGCTCTCCACCCGGATATCCCCCTGCATCATCTCCACCAGCCGTTTGCAAATGGCCAACCCCAATCCGGTTCCCCCGTATTTTCGGGTGTGCGAACCATCGGCCTGGGTAAAGGACTGGAAGAGGCGCCCACGCTGTTCTTCGGTGAGTCCTATGCCCGTATCCTTCACGGTACAGCGCAGCACGACCGTTTTATCTTCCTCACCTTCAAGCTCGACGCTTACGACGATCTCGCCTTTCGCCGTGAACTTGACTGCGTTGTTGACCAGGTTGATGAAGATCTGCCCCAGCCGGAGCGGGTCACCTATCAGGGCGACCGGAACGTCGGGGGCGACATTGAAGAAAAGCTCCAGCCCCTTCTCCTCGGCTTTCAAGGCGACGATGGGGGCCAGATTGGAGAGCACTTCGTCGAGAGAGAAGGGGATAGATTCGATCTCCATCTTGCCGGCCTCGATCTTTGAGAAGTCGAGAATGTCGTTGATCAGCCCCAGAAGATTATGCGCGGCCGCCTGAATCTTGGAGACATAATCGTGCTGCTTCGCGGTCAGTTCGGTCCGCAGGGCGAGATGGCTCATCCCGATGATTGCGTTCATGGGAGTGCGTATCTCGTGGCTCATGCGGGCCAGGAAGTCGCTCTTCGCCTTGTTGGCATCGTTCGCCTCGTTTCTTGCGAGTTCCAGATCTTCCATGATATTGAGCATGGCCCGCCGCGCCTTGCCCAGCTCTTCGACCTGCTGCTGAAGCTCTGTATTCGCGCTTTCACGCTCCTCGAACGAGCTTTTGAGCTGCGCGGCCATGGAGTTGAAGGCTTCCGCGAAATCGCCCATGAAGCTGACGCGCTGCTCGTAGTCGCCCCTGGAGATCTGCTGCGTAGTCCATGTGAGATGGCGCAGGCTTGCCTGCAGGCTCTTGACGGACGAGACGATGGCAAGCCTGCCCGACGGAGGGGTAAAATCCAACCGCCCCTTGGAGAGAGCGTACACCGCCTCCGTGGTCTTGTTGTACTCGTCGATGAACCTGTTGAGGTAGCTCAATACTTGTTTCAGCTCGTCGTCGGGGTATTCCGGCGGCAAGAGAACCGGCTCGGGGACATTCCCCTTGAGGATACGATGAAAAGCTTCGCTTATCCTGTCGAGATAGGTCGGATCGACGAGCAGCATGGGATTATTCGCCGGGCAGCCGTTCGACGTTGAAACGACAGACTCGGTCCCCCGAACACCAGCAGTCCGTTTCTTTCACGAAGAACATCATATCCGTGTACTCGCCGAGCAGGCCGCTGAGGAACCCTTCGTCGTACACGCAGATGGCCTCGTCGCACATCGGAAGTCCGGAGCAGTCCAGATCCTCCGCCACTGTCATGACGAAGCGCATGTTCTTCAGATCCGCCTCCTCTATCTGCAGGATGCCCACCTTCAGCGACTCCAGAAGTTCCTTGGTCTTCTTGACGAAAGTATTGAAATCCCACGACTTGTCGATGTAGGCCTTGCAGAACTCGCGGCCCGCCATTTCTCCCGCTTTGCGAAAAATGTCGTCCGCAGCCTCGACGCCGTAGCGCTGAATCAACACGTCGCGAAGCGTGAACTGCATCAGCCGGTATACGGTCAGATCCATCTGGGCGCCCAGGTTCGGACGCCCCTCTCCGATATCGCCTATCATCCCCCAGTGGAACATTTGTTCGCTTCTCTCTTCCTTGAACACCTTCATCTCCCCCTCGCGACGACTTCAGTCGAATGCGGATTTCTACTCGGGGATCCTGTATCTCGGGCCAATCCCCTGTTCGGCCAGGAGCGTGTTGATCTCCTCCTTGAGCCGGATCATCCGTTCCTCGCGGCCGATCACAAGACGGCTGAAACGCTCCAGGTCCTCGAGGTTCTCACCTATCTGCCGCTCGATGATTTTCCGTTCGGTAATATCCTCCACGGTTCCGATAACGCCGGAGGAGTGCCGCCCCGGGTCGAGAGGATTCAAAACAGCGCGCATGAAAAACGTTCTGCCGCCGGTGACCGATTCGAATTCGCCCTCGTAGACCGAAGGCTCACCCTTGAGTGCGATCAGTATCTTCTTGCGCACCTCGGGCGGAGCGAGACGGGCGGCGTCGAAACCGATCAGCTTTTCCCTTGACGAGCCCATGATCTCGATATACCGGGAATTGCAATCCGTAATGATGCCTTCGCTATCGAAGCGCACCAGTCCCAGCGGCGATTTTTCGAAGATAATCCGATGGCGCATCTCGCTCTCCCGCAGCGCGGCTTCCGCTCTTTTGGCTTCGGTGATGTCCTCGAGAGTGGCGATGACTCCAGTGGGGTTCTTTCCCGGATCGATCGGATTGAACACGACGCGGAGATAGACCGTCCTGCCGCCGTTGACCGAGGTGTATTCGTTCTCGTACACCGAAGGTTCTCCCTCAAGGGCGATCCGTATCTTTTCACGCATCTCGGGAGAACTCTGGCGGGCCGTATTGAAGCCTATCAGCTTCTCCCTTGTCGAGCCCATAAGCTCCACGAACTTGTCGTTGCAGTCCAGAATCGTGCCGTCGTCGCTGAAACGGATCATTCCGAGAGGTGAATTCTCGAAGATGATCCGATGGCGTAGCTCGCTCTCCTGCAGAATTTCCTCCGCCCGCTTTCGATCGGTAATATCCTCCAGCGCGACGAGGACGCGGGTTGCCGGTGATTCCGGTTCGACGGGGTTGAAGGAGATACGCAAGAAGGTCGTCTTCCCTCCGGTGTACGAAGTGTACTCCGTTTCCAAAACGCCGCTCTCTCCGGCCAGTGCACGGGTGAAAACTTCTTTAACGACCGTCGAACCAGTGCGCAAGCTGTTGAATCCGATCAGCTTATCCTTCGACGACCCCATCAGGTCCACGAACTTGCCGTTGCAGTCGAGAATCGTGCCGTCGTTGGCGTGGAGCGACAACCCCAGGGGAGATTTCTCGAAGATAACACGAAGGCGTGCCTCCTTCTCTCGCAGAGCCTCTTCCATCTTTCTGCGACCGGTGATGTCGGTGGACATTCCGCAGACGGCATAGGGCTTGCCCTCCGAATCGAACAGAGGAAACTTGACCGAGTAGTAATCGACGCGCTCCCCAGTTTCGTCCGTCGCAGCCTCCTCCCAGTTCAGAGGAGTAAGGGTTTCGAGCGTTCGGCGGTCGTTCTCGCGCAAGGATGCGGCGACATCCTCCGAGAAGAGGTCGAAGTCGGTAAGGCCGATGGGGTCGGCGACGCCCGGCGCACTCCGTCTACGCCACGTGTTGTTGCCCAGAATGTAGCGCCCTTCAAGATCCTTGACGTAAATAAGAGCGCTCGAGTTGTCGATCACCGTCTGAAACAGTTTTTTGCTTTCGCGTATCTTCTGCTCCTGCGCCTTGACGATATCCGTAAGCACCGAGGAGAGCAAGATGATCAGGATCACGCCCACGAGCCCCACAGCGACGGAAATCAGCAGCACCATCTCCTGTATCGCGCGGGTGGCGCGTAAAACCTCCTCCTCCCTGCCGAATGCGGCGAATATCCAACCGGTGGTGTTGGATTTCACGCTGTTCATGATGTATTTTTCACCGCCGATCATCGTACGAAAACCTGCGGGAGGTTCGTGGAGCTGTTCGAACTCTTCGATTATGAGTTCCGAAACGCTTTCAAGAGAGTCCTTGGGAAAAGTAAGATCCGCCAGCACTGCGCCGGATTCGTGAATCATCATGATGTATCCGGTATCGCCGGTCGGTTTTCTGGTAAGCATTCTTGCCAGCTTGCGCATCTCGACATCGACCGCCACAACGCCGTAGGGCTCACCCTCCATGTTTCTGAAACTACGGACGGTTCGAATGACGACATCCCCGCCGGCCTGTTCCGCATACGGCTCCAGCCTGCGGACCCTTCCTTCCGATCGCATCCCCTCGAGATACCACGGCTGCGTCCTGGGATCGTAATGCGCGGATACTACCGCCTCTGGCCATTGCACATATCCTGCATCTTCGGTTCCGATGCAGAGCCTGAGCGTTCCCGGACGATTCCTCCCGTAATGCTCCAACATCTCGTAGACACGCTGCTCGACGCCTCCGTTCAGCGAAGGCGTCATCGAGGTCTCCCTATCCGACGCGGCATAACTCGCTAAACTGGAATCCGCTCGTCTCAGAGCAGGGTATTCGGCGAGAATGTTGATGTCCTTTTCCAATTCGTCGTAGAAAAGTTCGACCGCAGAGGCAACAGTGGACATTTGTTGCCGGGCATGCTGTTCGAACAGCCGCACCGACTCTTTCGTGGAGTAGATGCTCACCGCGGCGCCGATGAGGAGAACGGAGACGAAGATGATCGCCGCAAATCCGGCATTCATTCTGATTTTGAGTGATTTGAACATCGCGGAATCTCTCCTCAGGAATCCGGGGCCCCGGAATCGAAGACATGAAAGAATACAACATTAGAACAGCTGCAAGGCAACAATAAATAACAAACAAAAACAATAAGACATATTGTTTGAATGCAAAATACAGCAATGCGCGCCAAGAACACATTGATCTTTTACAGCACATACTATCACAAGAGATCGCGTCGAACAATGCAGGTGAAAGGTCCCAAATCCGCAGGTTTCTAAGGCAGAGGGGGTGTCGCCGGGCGCAGGAGCCGAGTTGATCGCTTGGGCACTTGTCAAGGATGACAATCTGCACCGGCGGCCCCAGCGAGCACCGGGGACGCCTCCTCTGCCTGCGGATTTGGGAGGGTTTCAGCTGAGGCGCAGCGAAGAAAAAACATAAGGTCTCTGCATGACATTTCGCGGCCCCACTCTTAAAATCATGGGAGTCCCGACGGGACTTCCGCTGGAGGGGCTGTACATTCCGGATGCACTTTGCTCGCGGTTTCGGCGCCGGCGGAGACCGGGCGTCCGCTGCCTCCGGAGCCTGTCGCTTCGGGTTTCGGTACACAAACATCAAGGCCCCCGGACGGATTCCTCGCCGGAGGCCTTGGATACGCTCTTACAATGAGTGTTTGCTGAACTGGTCCCGAATGCCTTTCACGGCCGACGCGAGGGCGTCGGGGTCGAGAACCATCTCCATCATGCTGATCTGCTCTTCCCAAGCGGCAGGGTCGCATTCTTCTCGAATTTCACTGTCGAAGACATGGTACACGGGGAGTCCCAACGAGACTCCCGCGAGAGGGCCTGCATAGGTCGGATCGCCGTTGCTCACGGTTTCGGCATAGATCTCCGCACCTTCGGCGTCGGAGGAGCCGAGAACGACGACGACGTTTTCCGGTCCGAACTTCTCGGCAGCGTCCTTGATACGCTGCTGATTCTGCAGGTCCATCGCTCCCGCGGCGGTTCAGACGAAGCACTCCGTCACCGAGAATTCGATGGAAGCGCCGCTCGCCTTCAGACACGCCTCCATGGCTGGTCCGGGAACACCGTCCCGCTCACCGAGGAGAAGCAGTTTCTTGCCTGTCAGTTTGCCCATTTTTCCACCTCCTTTCCTGCAGTACAGAGTAGCGTCAAAAGATGATTTCGTCCAGTACGGAAATCACAGGCAGAGGGGGGCGGCCGCCCCGGAAAAAGTCAAAAAGCGGTTAAAAAAGGAAAGCGGCGCGGAACAACGAAAACGGCGTGCAAAGCGAACCATAGGCCGCATCGCACGCCTGGAAGGCAAATACGCTAGGAGAGGTTCGGCTGAGTGTCCAGAAAGAGGCCCGCCCACAGTATTCCCTTGGGCAGAAGGAGCGGAAGGAGGACATCGGGGCGCTTCACCGGCAGCTTTGCGCTCCCGGTGAGCCTCTGCTGGGGCTGCATCTCGAGTTCTATCCCCTCGTCGGAGCGGTTCACCGTGAAGAGTCCGTTGACCAGGTTGAGAAATTCACCCGCTGCGGCCTCCGCCATTTCGTCGAAACCGTCGATTTCAAATTTTGAGAAGCGCCGTGCAAGGTCGGTGAAGACTTCCTCTGTGGCTGCCATGAAGGTGAAGAGGGAGCGGTCTCCCCGCATGCGCTGGATAAAAGCAACCCGGTCCCGATAGTGCTCGGCTGCAAGAGGGTCGATGGCGGCGCCCGGATCCACGAACCGTATGACCCCTTTCATGAAGACGCTCGCCCAGCTTTCCGCCACGGGTCTGCCGCTTCCCGGCTGGCCGGAGAGAACGGAGGAGATCACGCCGTCGATGTCGTTCGCCTTCACAGCCTCGTACCCCTCTTCGGACAGTCCCGCACTCTTCCTGTATTTTTCGAGAGCCATAAGGAAGCCGTCATGCGACAGCAGACCGTCCCGGACGAGAATCTGCCCGAGGAGGACGAGTTCGCTCTTCTGCCCGGAGAGAATCGACTCGAGCTGCTCGACTGTGAGATACCCCTTTTCGATAGCGAGCTGGCCGAACCGTTTGTCCTGTTTTTTCTGCGCCTCGTTTATCTCCTCCACCTGCGCGGGCGTCATGTACCCTTGCGCCAGGGCGAGCATGCCGATCAGGGGGCGCACCTCGTCAAGGCGTCCCAGCGCACTCGAAAGAGTGTTCGCGGTGACGTACCCCTCATGGAGAAGAAATTGTCCGAAAAGCCTCGAAAACACTACTCCCACTCCCCTTCAAGCAGTCGTCTGAGCAGCTTCAGCACGGACTCCTTCTCGAAAGGCTTCTGGATGAAATCGACAGCCCCCGAATCGATGGCTTCCTTCAGATTTTTTCTGGTACCGGTGGAAGAGGCCATGATCACTCGTGCCGACTGGTCATGCGCACGTATCTCGGCAAGGGCTTCGAGCCCCGTCTTGCCGGGCATGACAATGTCCATGAAGACGACATCCGGTCGATGTTCGCGGTAGATCGCGACCGCCTCGCAACCATCCCTCGCCTCGAAAACATTCCCGACGCCGCCTTCTTCCAGAATGTGCCGCAACATCTTGCGGACCACAGCGGAATCGTCGCTTACCAATATAGAGTATTTTTTTAGCACGGAAGAAAGCCTCCCCGACAAATGGAATCCATTCGTTCATAAATCCTTTTTCCAGATTATAACACGACGAAAGATATACATGAGAATACTCGTGCGTTCTTGAATATTCTCCCGAACAGGGGCATATTCACCTGATTTCCCCTGTATTCTCCGCTGTGGGAGCATGCGGATGGAGATACGCCTCCAAAATCGGCACAGAAGGATGGCAGGATCAGCATCGGGCATGGTTATTGAAGCAAAATGCGCTCCGCTCGAAAAACTGGTGCTACAATAACCGGTATGGTCATCGGACACGACTTTTGAGCACTGGAGGAGATGGAGTGAAAAACCGCGTGTTCCTCGGTCCTTCCGGCGGAGGAAAGTCGGAGATCGCGATCAACCTGGCGATCTCCGCCGCCGGGGAAGGAGGAGAACGGGTCCATTTTTTCGACATGGACCGGACAAAGCCCCTCTTTTGTTCCCGCACCTGCCGCGAAACGCTGGAGCAAAACGGTGTCGTCTTCCATTCGGGAGTCGAATTTCTCGATTCTCCCGTGATCCCCGACGGCGTCGCCGATTTCCTTCGCGACCCGGAGTGCAGCTGTTTCCTCGACATGGGAGGCAATCTCGCCGGAGCGAGGCCGCTGGGACAGTTCGCGGCGCTGCACGACGGAAATACCGCGGCATTCTACGTGATCAACGTCTACCGCCCATTTTCGGACGAACATTTTCTCCGCGAGGACATGGAGCGGATTATGGCCTCGTCGCGCCTCCCCTCTCCCCGGATTGTCAGCAATCCGAACCTCGGGGGAGAGACCTCGCTTGCCGAGGTCCTGGAGGGACATCGCAGACTGGAAGGGATGATGATGCATGCCGCCTCGCCTCTCGACAGTCTGTGTGTCCGGCTTCCTCTGCTGGAACAGGTCCGCACGAGAGTGGACTGCCCGGTGACGGGAATTTCGCTGCATCTCCAACAAGGGGAGGTGAAATCACGGTGAAAGTCGCCATCACGATCAACGGAGAGTTCTGCAAGTCCTGCGGGCTGTGCGTGGACGTCTGCAAACGGGATGTCCTGGAAGTGAGCACTGGGACCAACTCCAAGGGGTACAGGCCTGTAGAGGCAAAACACCCGGAGAAGTGCGTCGCGTGCGGCATGTGCGCTGTAATGTGCCCGGAAGGGGCAATTACACTTAAAAAATAAGGGATGAAACCTGCGCGAATCCTCTTACGCGAAAGGATTGAGAAGATGAAAAAACTATTTCTGAAGGGAAACGAAGCCGTCGCGGAAGCCGCCGTTCTGGCCGGCTGCCGCTTTTTCGCGGGATACCCCATCACTCCGCAGAATGAAATTCCCGAATACATGTCGCGGCGGATGCCCCGGGCCGGCGGCGTCTTTATTCAAGGGGAGAGCGAAACCGCCTCCGTCTGCATGGTTTACGGTGCGGCGGCGATGGGGAAACTGGCCATGACATCATCTTCGGGACCGGGAATCAGCCTGAAGGCCGAAGGCATCTCAACCCTCGCGGGCGCCCAGCTTCCCGCCGTCATCGTCAACGTGATGCGCGGCGGCCCGGGGCTGGGGACCATCCAGGCGGCCCAGTCGGACTATCTCCACGCCACGAAGGCGATGGGACACGGCGGGTTCCGCGTGATCGTCCTCGCACCGAGCACGGTGCAGGAAGCGGTCGATCTTACCTATCAAGCGTTCGGCCTCGCCGTAAAGTACCAGAACCCTGTGGTCGTCCTCATGGACGGCTGGATCGGCTCGATGATGGAGCCGGTGACGCTCCCCGAAGCGAAAGAACCCGTGAAGAACGTCTATACAGGCCGGGGAACGCGATGTTTCAACCCCGGCGGAACCGGGGTGAACGTTGTTGTATCCTGTCTCCTTGAGCCGGTAAACCAGGAACAGCTCAATATTCAAATGGGAGCGATGTACGAAAAGTGGCGGCAGGAAGAGGTCCTCGTTGAAGAGTATCTGACCGCGGACGCCGAGTATGTCGTCGTCGCCTACGGCACGGCGGCGCGCGCGGCGCGCACCGCCGTCGGCGATCTTCGGGAGCGCGGCGTGAAGGCCGGCATGATCCGTCCGGTGTCGCTCTATCCCTTCCCGTACGACGCTTTGAAGCGGCTGGACCGCGAACAGGTCCGCTTCATCCTCGACACGGAGATGACGCTGCCCGTCCAGATGATGGACGACATCCGGCTCGGAGTGGCGGATGCCGTTCCGGTGCGATCCTGCGGCCGTTCGGGAGGGGTCGTCCTGACCAACGAGGATATCGCGGACACCCTGCTGCAGTTCATCGAAGAGGAGGGAAAATAAGATGGAGACGATCTACGCACGGCCGAAATCGCTGATCGACAGGGCCACCGGCTACTGCCCGGGCTGTCTGCACGGCGTCGCCACCCGCCTGATCGCCGAACTCGTCGACGAAATGGATGTCCGTTCCGAGACGGTGGCGGTGTTGCCGGTGGGATGCGGCACCCTCGGCATGATGCACTTCAACATGGACGTGGTAGTCTCCCCTCACGGCCGCACTCCGGCAGTCGCGACCGGTGTGAAGCGCTCCGCGCCGGAAAAGCTCGTCTTCTCATACCAGGGGGACGGGGACCTCGCCGCAATCGGCCTCGCGGAGATCATGCACGCCGCGAACCGGGGGGAGAACTTCACCGTCGTCTTCATCAACAACGGCACCTACGGCATGACGGGCGGCCAGCTCGCGCCGACCACGCTGGTCGGGCAGAAGTCCACCACGACGCCGGAGGGGCGGAACCCGGCCGAGACAGGCTACCCGATGATGATGTGCGAAATCCTGTCGCAGCTCCGCGCGCCGCGCTACATCGCGCGCTTCTCGCTCGACTGTCCGGCGAACGTCATCCAGGCGAAGAAGGGGCTCAGGAAGGCTTTCGAACTGCAGCGGGCCGGCAAGGGATTCGCCTTCGTCGAACTGCTCTCGAACTGTCCGACGAACTGGGGGCTTTCGGCGCTCGAGTGCCTGGACTGGATGCGGGAGAACACCATGAAGGCCTTCCCGCTCGGCGTCTTCCGGGACAAGGAGGAATAAAAGATGGAGAAGAAGATCACGATCGCGGGCTTCGGCGGCCAGGGAGTGATGGCCATCGGCCAGATGCTCGGGTACGCCTCCTGTAAAGCCGGAGGAAACGCGCTCTTCCTCCCCAAGTACGGCCCGGAACAGCGCGGCGGTACCGCGAACTGCACGGTGACCCTCGCCGACAAGGAGATCGGCGCCCCGGAATCGCGCTATGTCGACGCGCTGATAGCGCTGAACCAGCCCTCCCTGGAGCGCTTTCTTTCCTCCGTCCGTCCCGGCGGGCTCATCCTGATCAACAGCTCCCTCTGCCGCTGGAAGGGAGGGCGCGACGACGTGAAGCTCGCGGAAGTTCCGGCGGACGACATCGCGCTGGAGATCGGCTCGCCGAAGGTATCCAATATCGTCGTCATCGGCGCCTACATCGCGCTGAGCGGGCTCCTCACCGGGCGGCAGATGCTCGACGCGATCGAGGAGAAGCTGGGGAAACACCCGGAACTGCTCGAGATGAACCGGCTCGCGCTGAAGAGGGGAATGGAGGCAGCGACCCCGACGACATAAGTCTTCGCTTTCACCGGCCGCTTCATCCTCAGGCGGAGAAGCGTATCCGTTGTTCTCCGGGACCGTCCGGATCGTGCAGGCACAGGGCCTCTTATGCGCTATACTGTTATATTGCGGTTACGTTGCCTTGACGCTTCCGTTACCGGTCAGCCGTATACTGGAATGCGTTCTCGCGCAGTCGCGGAAGAACGCTCGAGAACATAGTACCGCGGAACGCGGAATTCCACGAAGGAGGAGAATCGAATGAACCTGAGAAGAATCGCAGTATGCGCGCTTGTAACGATGTTTCTCATATCGGCGTTCACAGCCGGAGCGGCGGAGGCCGACCCGCTGAAGGGGAGGATCACCCTCTACACCTCCCAGCCCGACCGGGACGTGACGCAGCTGATCGCGGCCTTCAACGAAAAGCATCCCGGGATCGGCGTGGACGTCTTCCGCTCCGGTACCGAGGAGGTTGTCAGCAAGATCAGGGCGGAGCACAGGGTGCGCTCGGTGCTGGCGGACGTGCTCCTGGTGGCGGACAGCGTCTCCTTCGAAAACCTGAAGGAGGAGGGGATGCTTCTCGCCTACGAATCCCCCGAAGTCAAGGGCATTCCGGAGGAGTACCTGGACAAGGACCGCACCTATGCGGGCACCAAACTGATCACCACGGGCATCATCTACAACACGACGAAGGTGGCGGAACCCCCGGAGGCCTTTGCCGACCTTGCGAAAGAAGCGTTCAAGAACAATCTCATCATGCCCAGCCCGCTCTACTCGGGCGCCGCGGCCTACAACCTCGGCGTGATGACGCGAACCGAGGGTCTCGGCTGGGAGTTTTTCGAGAAGCTGAAGGAAAACAACACCCGGGTTGAAAGAGGCAACGGCGCCATCCTGACGGCCGTCGCGGCCGGAGAGAGGTCCTGCGGCATCATCGTGGACTTCATGGCGGTCCGTGCCAGAGAGAGCGGATCCCCGGTCGAATTCGTCTATCCCGCCGAGGGGTCTCCCGCAATCACCGAACCGATCGGTATCCTGCAGACGACCCGCGTACCCGGACTCGCGAAGGCGTTCGTCGACTTCGTCCTCTCGGAGGAAGGGCAGAAGCTCGCAGCCGAGATGGGGTACACTCCCGTCAAGGACGGCGTGGAGGCGCCGAAGGGACTGAAGTCGGTCGGCGAGATCAAGAGCATGGTCTACGACATCGAAGTGCTGAAAGCCGCCAGAGAGGCCGAGAAGGCGCGGTTCAGCGCAATGTTCCAGTAAGAAGCGGGGAGCACGGTGCACGACAGCAGATTCATACGATATTACGGAAACCGCATTCTGCAGGCGTTCTTCTGTTTCGCGGTCTTCCTTGTATTTCTGGCCCCGCTGCTGCGGCTCCTGCTCATGAGCGTCACCGAGGATGCCGGGTACGGTTTTTCGCACTATGCCCGGCTCCTCGGCGAGGAGAGGACGCGCCTCGCCGTGCGCAACACGCTGATCGTGGGGGCGAGTTCCACTGCGTTCTCGATGCTCTTCGGCGCGACGTTCGCCTTCCTCGTCGCCTACGCCAACCTGAAGAGGCGGCGGCTCGCCGAACTGCTGATCCTGCTGCCGTTCATCATTCCGTCGTACATCATCACGCTCTCATGGACCGGCATATTCTCGGAGAACGGCGCGGTGAACGGTTGGCTTTCTTCCGCCGGTCTCGCTCCCGTCAACCTCTACTCTCTTGGGGGCATCATCTTCGTCCACGGAATGTGCACGATTCCGATCGTCTACATGATCGTCAAGGCGATGCTGCGGCGGATTCCCGTCGACCTCGAGGAGGCCTCCATGGCGGCGGGCTATTCAAGGCGCCAGACCATGCTGCGGATCAACCTCGCGCTGGCGGCTCCGGCCGTGGCGAGCGGGGGCATCCTCTCCTTCCTCGCGACGATCGACAACTTTTCGATTCCGGCGTTCCTCGGCATCTCGTCCGGCATCCCGGTCCTGAGCACGTACATCTACGAGAAGGCGATAGGATTCGGCCCCTCCTCCTTCTCGGACGCCGCGGTCCTCTCGGTGCTGCTCTCTCTCCTCGCCGTCGGCGGCACACTCCTCGAAGGATTTTTCGTCCGGCGGAGCCCCGGACTTGAGAGCACCGGCGAGGACGCGTCGATCCGGATCGAGCTGCCCCGAAGGACGCGTGCCTGGGTGGAATGGACGATGCTGGGAGGACTCATGACCTTCAATATCGTTCCCCTGCTCTTCATGTTCCTGAGCGCGATGCAGAAGCGCTACGGACTGGGGTACGCCGCGGACAACCTCACCGTCGCGAACTTCCGCGACCTCCTGGCGAACGCGGGAGTACTCCGCGCCGTTCGGACGAGCATTCTGCTTGCCGGCGCCGCGTGCGCGGTCTGCATCGTCGTCGGAACCGCAGCGGCCTACCTGAAGATCCGAAAAAACAACAAGGCGGCAAAGATTCTCGAGAAGAGCGCCGCGCTTGCCTACGCCATTCCAGGCATCGTGCTGGCGCTCGCCATGATCTTTCACTGGGTCGAGCCGCTGCCCGGCGTGCGCCCCGGGATTTACGGGACGATGACCATCCTGGCCGTGGCCTACGTGACGCGATACCTCGTCCTGCAGATCAAGGGGAGCGTCAACGCCATGCTCACCGTCGAACCGGCGCTCGAGGAAGCGGCCGTCGCGGGAGGAAGCGGAAAAATTGCCGTCTGGGTGAAAATTCTGCTTCCATTGCTGGCAAAACCCGTTCTCGCAAGCGCCTTCCTGGTCTTCATTCCGGCCATGACCGAGCTGACGCTCTCGTCCATCCTCTCAGCGGCGGGAACGAAAACCATCGGGCTGACCGTGTTCAGCTTCCAGCAGGCGGGCGACTACAGCCTCGCGGCGGCGATGTCGGCCGTCGTCGTGCTGCTCGTGCTGGGCGCCTACGGCACGGCGCTTCTGTGCAAAAAATTTTTCGAGCGACAAAAGGAGAAGAAGAATGACAGGACTGAAGCTGGAGCACATATCCCACTGGTTCGGCCTGACGCAGGCGCTCGATGACGTCGGCGTACACATCGAAGAATCGGAGTTCGTCGCAATCCTCGGCCCCAGCGGCTGCGGAAAGACCACCCTCCTCCGTGTGATCGGCGGTTTCCTTCGCCCGTCGAAGGGAGTCGTCGGCTTCGGCGACAGGATATGGTCCTCGCCCCTTGTCCACGTTCCCGTCGAGCGCCGCGACCTCGGCATGGTCTTCCAGTCGTTCGCGCTCTGGCCGCACATGTCGGTGCGCGCCCACGTCGAGTTCCCGTTGAAAAGCGCCAGGCACAGGAACCTCGGCCCAAAGGAGCGGAAGGAACGGATCGACCGGACTCTCGAAGCGACCGGGCTCGAATCGCTGCAGCATCGTCTGCCGGGCGAACTTTCCGGCGGGCAGAGGCAGAGAGTCTCTCTCGCCCGGGCAATCGTCTCCAAGCCGTCCGTCCTCCTTATGGACGAGCCGTTGAGCGCGCTGGACCAGGAGCTGCGGGTGGAGATGCGGCGGGAGATCCAGGACATTCACAGGCTCACGGGAGCCACCGTCGTCTACGTCACCCACGACCAGGGCGAGGCCCTCGCCATGGCCGACCGGCTCATCATCATGAAGGACGGTCGGATCGAACAAGCGGGAACCCCAAGGGCCGTCTACCTCCGCCCGGAGACTCCGTTCGCGGCGAGCTTCGTCAGCAAGTGCAACTTCGTCAAGGGAACCTGGCAGGGTAAAAATTTCGTCGTCCCCGGCAATCCTCCGCTGATATTCGACGGCGCCGGAATCGCGGAGGTCTTCCGCGGCATGAACATCTACCCCGTCCGCCCGGAGCAGTTCCGCATCTCAAAAGGAGACTACGGACTGGAGGGAAGAATCGCCAACAAGCTGTACAGCGGCAGGGAGATTCACTACTCCGTGCGCTGCCAGGGCGAGATGTTCACGGTCTACACCGACAGCTTCCAGGATTACCGTCCCGGCGAGTCCGTCCGCCTCCTTTTCGAAGGCCCGGACGAAGATCGGGAAAGGAACGGGCTGGACAAGGACGGGAGCATGGTGTACAACAGGACGGCGTAAAGGACCTGCCCCCCCATCCGGGAGAGAAGGAAGGGGTTCCGTTGTTTTGCGCGTATCATATATATCAAGGAGCAGCCAGTCTATGAAACCTCTTTTCGATCTGCACACGCACACCATCTCCGGCGGGCACGCATACAGCACCCTGAAGGAGAATATCGAGGGAGCGAAGGAACGCGGCCTCGCCGTTATGGGTTTCTCCGACCACGCGCCCTTCATGGAGGACGCCCCTCACCCCTTTTACTTCGCCAACTTCAAGGTGATCCGCGAATACCTACTGGGCGTCAGAATCCTCAAAGGGATCGAGGCCAACATCCTGGACTTCGAAGGAAGCACCGATGTGGACGACGCGATGGGGAAAAAACTGGACTACGTCATCGCCAGCCTGCACCCGCCCTGCATCGTGCCGGGAACGGCGGAGGAAAATACGCGCGCGCTCGTCGGCGCGATGCGGAACCCCTTCGTGAAGATTATCGGGCACCCGGACGACGACCGATATCCTCTCGATTACGAGGAACTCGTCGCGGCCGCAAAACGCGAGGAAGTCGCCCTCGAACTGAACAACTCCAGCTTCCGTCCAGGTTGCGGCAGGCAGAACGGACGCAAGAACGCCCGCATTCTGCTGAATCTCTGCCGTATCCACAATACTCCCGTCATTATGGGCAGCGACGCGCACATCTGGTACGACGTCGGCGAGCTGAGCCTGTGCGAAGAGCTGCTCGACGAAACGGACTTCCCCCGCGAACTGGTGCTGAACTACCGGATGGAGGGCCTGGAATTCGTGCTCAAGGAGGGCGTCCCGCTCCCCGACTGCGAAAAGCTCCTCTGCGCGTCGGAGAAATAAACCTCGGCATTCGCTGCAAGCGGGTACGACTCATCTCGGGCCGGGGAGTCAGGCGCCGTTTCAAGAATCGAAGAAAGCCGCCGTTTTCGTTCTTGAAAAAACAGCGGCTTTCACTTTTTTCTGGTTTGAGACAACGGAGCGCTCGATGAAGTTCGAGCAGTCATTGAGGCGAGGACTGCGCGGCGAGTCGGCGGACGCGCTCCTCCGGAAGTTCGGCAAGCTTGGCGATGAGTGGCACACCCATTCCATGCTCCAGCATTCGGCGAGCCGTACGCTCGCGTCCTCTCTGCTCGCCTTCCTTGATCCACCCGTCGGCCCAGTTGCGCGTTCCTTCGGCTATCATTCTCTCCACCTCCACCAAGTCGCGCATCATCTCTTTATTCGAAAAGAGAAGCTTGTATCCTCTGTCGTGAGTTCCCATACGAATATTATTGAATCGGCGGCAGGAATCCGCAAGCGAAGGGAAACGCGCGTTTAAATGGATACGGGCTCTTTGATGTCCAGCTTCTCCTTCAGCGCCTCCTGGAGAATGAAGGAGATGTTGACGTCTTCCCGTTTCTTGAGCTCCTCTTCCATCCATGCGGGGATCGTCAGCGTCTTCTTGACGGCCTTTCGGCTCCACGCGCGGCGGACCGGGGGCATCACCGCCACGACGGACTGAACGAATCCTCCCTCGTCGGGGAGAACGCGCTCCGGAGGCGTCGGAAGCGGGATGTCATCCTTTTGCGCCTCGCGGAAGTACATACAGTCTTCGAGCACGGCCTGAGCCTCGACGATTGCCTCTTCGACGGTGTCCGCCGATGTGAAGCAGTTGTCGAGGTCCGGGAAACGGACGGTCCATCCGTCCCCGTCGGGAGAGAAGACCGCCGGATAGTTGTAAAAGTTCGGACGATGCATAGTGTCCACCTGCCTTTTCATCGCCAGGAGCATCGCGGTCATCGCTCGTCGTTGATCTGAAGCCTTTTTTTGAGCGTCGCGAGCAGTCCTGGTTTTATAGTTTTGGGGATTGGAAAAGGACGTTCTCCTGCCTTCATCGCCAGGACATGACTTCCCTTGCCTCTCGTCTCGTCGATCTCCCATCCCCTCTCTTTCGCGATTTTGATGAGTTCTTTTTGGCTGTACTGCCTCCCCAACCAGCTCACCTCCTCCGCAGGATCATTGTAACAAGAAAACAACACGTGTCAACACGTTTTAATCTAAGCGCTTTAAAACGGTATGCCGTATCCGGAGTATGCACGTGCCGAATTCAGGAACAACGAGTATAATCGGGGCGGATAAACTTCGGGGAGGCGTTCTCCACATGCACACCGACACCACATTTTTCACCAACGAGCCCGGCAACACGCTCCTTGACCGCTTCAAGAGGTCGCTCGCCCACTTCCGCACCTTCGATTGCCTCGTCGGATACTTCCGGCTCAGCGGAT